>Ga0163108_10000418_pt1 | contig 31556 bp, 40 predicted proteins | sample Fk1155metaG_FD_109644 | JGI IMG/M metagenome (GOLD analysis project Ga0163108, IMG submission 109644) | Marine microbial communities from the Central Pacific Ocean - Fk160115 155m metaG | ecosystem: Environmental > Aquatic > Marine > Oceanic > Photic zone | place: The Central Pacific Ocean...
CCTAAGAAGGTTATCAAAGAAAACACAGATAAGGAGTGGTATGAAGGAGAACTGTTCTCCAAGTTGCTGAGAGAAGCGGTAAAATAAGGAATGTCGAATAACCTGACCCAAGATTTCATTATAGAAAACATTTCAGGTTCGAACGAGCAACATACTACACCAGATGATGTCCCGTTGACTGTCGCAGGCGCAAACCCCGCCAGCAAGGCCGCGGCTCCTATATTTCGTTTAGGAGTCCGGGGCCCCATTAACTTAAGATTACGACCTGCTGACACAGCGTATAAAGTAACGGTAGGATAAAATTATTATGGATTTGAATAAAATGACTAGAAGGTTTATTTTAGGAGAAGGCAAGGATAAGAACATTACGAATTATATTCAAGCTTTACGTGAAACACTGAGCGCTCTTCATCCACGTACTCAAACCGACTATAGACGTCTAGAAATTGCCAAAGAGCACTTGGGAGAGATTCGCAAGATTTCGCGTCGACTCCAAGAACGTGTCAATCTCTTGGAAGAGCAAATTAAAGTTTTAGAAGAAAGCAAGAGAGGTTAAATAATGGGCGGCGCATACGGACACATGAATCACCCATTCGATCTCGACGCAGTTCGAACCGGTGAAGATCTGGTTAAATTTTTCTATGATATAATCGATTCAATCGAAACAGATCCTGCAGCACTTAAGCTAGACGGCGTCAACGCCTCTATCAAGGTTGTTAAAGGAGATGTCGGCGGCCGCCAGTTCGCGGGCGATCGAGGGTCCAGTTACGAAATCGATGTCAACGGCATTACAAAAGATAGAGTAGCTGAGCGCTGGGGCGGCGAAGCACATGGCATGGTTAATTCATATAGGACCGTGTTGAGCATTTTTAATCATTCTCTGCCTCTTATTAAACAGCAGTTGATGGAACTAGGAATGTGGAACAATCCCTCACGCTATTTTAATATAGAGTTTGTTGAGGTGAGCGAAGAAGATAAACGGACTAACGTTGTCGAATACGACAGGAGTTACATAGCCATCCATGGTCTCGCGCAGTTTTATGAAAAGAAGATAGTGTCGAGACCCGACAAAAAGGGGCGCCCGGGCTTTTCAACTCTTGGACGTCCAGGATTAGCCAGGCCCGAGATGTTAGACGATAGCGGGAACCCGGTGCTTGATAGGCGTGGGAATCCGAAACTGATATCCGACAAGGGTATCGCCATACCTTATAACAAGGAAGTGCTAGAGACCCTGGTTCAAACAATGCGCCCCATTGCGGGCAAGTTTGGATTTGATATATACTCGTCCATCCCTACGAAATATAAAGCAGACGTACAAACCCTGGATGTTCATAAGGAATTTGAGCGTGTATTAAATACGCCCTTGGTTTTGTGTATTGATGAAGCAGATTGCCCAGTCGACTTTAAGCTAAAAGATTGGCTGAAAAGTGCGCACAACCCAAAAGGCGTCAAGGGGATCAAAATAAAAACTAAATCAGCGCCCGTAGACCCGCTCAATAAGGACATCTATCTCTATGGCAAGGCTCAGAAAAACCTAACTGATTTACTTGTCGACCCAGAGCAAACCGTAAATTATCCCGGGGTCGGAGAAGTCCCTGCGGTCCGAACATTTGTAGACGGAATAGCTTTCTGGGAAGCTATTAAAAACCTTGGGCATGTTGTCAAAAACTCTTTAACTAGCGAAACGTTTGGAGATGTAGAAAACCAAGAAGGGATCGTTGTACGTGACAAAAGATTTGGAAGTACCACGGTACAAGATCCCAACAGTGGTGAATCTTTTGATATGCCCCTTGACGTAAAGATTACTGGTGAGTTTATTACGCAAGGTCTAGACACTCCGTTTGGTAAAGTCACTGAGGCTACTGAAACAGTGTTGGCAGAGGGGCTTGTTGACATGATTCGAGCCGGTATGGGATACTTGCCAGACTGGGCCCAGACGGCAGCAATGATTTTTGATCCTACCGGGGTGTCACAATGGCCGGACGTGGAAGATGCATATGACGACTTTTCTGCTGATGACAGTACTGCTAACGCTGTCGCATTGGCTGTCTCTGTAGTATTCGCTATACCTATCATTGGAAGACTTGGTAAATTCGCGAAATTATACAAAGGTGCTAAGGCGGACACCAAGGCTCTGGCTGCAAGCACTAAACTGGCTAAGCTGGCCGACAAGATGCCGGGCTTGGTGCCGGCTCTAGAAAAGGCAAACAAATTAATCCTTCCAGTTGGGCTATATTCTCTAGCGAGGGGAATCCGGGGCGCCCTGCCGGGTGGAGAGCCCATTGCCCAAACATTAGCCACAAATACCTCAGCACCCGCAACAGTCCGGGGCGCTGCAGCGGTGGCTGACCAAAAAACCAAAGAAAGAGAACTAGACAGTGCCAGAGAGGCCGGTAAAACTATCGCCCTATTCCCCGGTTCGTTCAAACCGCCCCACCGCGGCCATGTTTCTGCGCTAACACAATTAGCAATGGATCCCGCAATTAGCCTTGTACGTATCTTGGTTTCAAATCCGCGGGGAAAAGCAAGCGTACGTGAAATAGCGCCCGGCGTTGTACTGGGTGCTGAGGAAGCTGCAACCATATGGGAAGAAATAATTTCAAAATTAGATCTCCCGGAGGGCAAAGTCGAGGTTGAAGTGTCGGATGAGAATTCTCCCTTTCTTAGTGCGCTAAAATATGTAGAAGATCCTCCTCCGTCGGAGGGCGGCAGGGGGGCGCCAGTGGATGCTACGATTGTTTTCGGATGTGGGGACAAAACTGATGCTTCTGGAGTCTCTGACGCGAAAAGGTTCGACGCCGTTGACAGTATCAGCAGTAGTGGTAGAGTTAGGCCTGATTTGAAACTAGCTAAACGGGCTTGCAAGCTAGATGACACCCACAGTGATAAATATATGTCTTTGCTTGACCGGGAGAGCAACCATAGGATCCGGGATGGTATACCAAATAAGACATCAGAAGGGGATCCATCAGAAGACTTCCATGCATCTGACTTTAGGTATTTTCTGAAATTATACATGAATCCTGCTATAGGGCCACATAGCAAGAGGGTTGTAATGGAGTTGTTGAAGGACTTCGTACCGGAACCGAAAGAGGACAATATCAACAGTATAGTCGACACTCTCTCAGATGTTAATAGCGTAACGCCGGAAGAGGAAGAAATTGTCACCACAGAGTCTAAAAAAAAACTCACTATGCACTCCCTATTTTTTTTGGTTGAAGAAGTACTGGATGAAATTTCTGCTATGGGCGGCGGCGCCGTCGCCGGTTTTGGCGGTCCTGTTTATAAGAGAGACGACAAGAAGAAAAAGAAAAAGAAGAAAAAAGAAGAAGCTAATGTTTACAAATTAGAGAATCTAGAGGATACTATAACTAATATATTAGAGACTGATTACTAGTTATATAGAAAAGAGGATATGATTAAAATGACCCAGGAAGAAAAGGTGTTAAGAAGCCAAATTCAGAGAGCTATTAAACTGGTATTTGAAAAAAAGCATGCAACCAAAGAAGTGCTGCTTCAAGAAGAGGCTAATTTACGTCTTCTAGTAAGGCCTTTGATTTTGGAGGAAGCTCGAAATACAGCACGTATTTTAAATGAAGAAAACGAATTGCGTGGTCTGATACGTACACTGCTGCTGATGGAGGTTGACTCTCCAGACGAAACAGCCCGGCAGAGGCGAAGCACTGGCATTAATGCGCTAGCAGACATTATGAAAAAGCTAGTAGCTGATATTAAGGTGGGATACACGAGCCTCACTACCAGCGCTGAACAGCGAGACTCTTTTAGAGATCATATTCTGGCAGCAATTGAAGATACCCTAGGGACTGTGATGCCGTACGGTATACCAGATCAGTTAGCTGACGACGCTCTAGATGTAGCACTCACTGAAGCACAGTTTGATGTAAAGGTCGACCAAGAATTATTGGGAGATGACATTAAAGATCCGGAAGAGGACGCTCCGGATGAGAAACCTGAAGGCGACAACTATCCAGAAATTGAGGGGGCTGAGAGAACCGGTAGAAACTTTAGTGCAGAAACCTTCAGGCGTATCGAACCAACAATCGTTAAAGCGTACAAAAATTTGGCAGACATTGATGACCGTCAGGATTTTTATGAATATTTGCTCGATAACGTTACTAAATATTTTGAACGGTTTGAAACTGAAATGACAGCCAACTTAGATTCTCCGGAGTATGCTGATAATATAAGTGATATTCAGCAGGATGCAGAAGCAGCGGGTGTTTAGTGACATGGATACCAAAAAAGAAAAGCCGTTCAAAGTATGAGCGACTGTCGATAAGCAAGCTTTTACGGAATCAAAAAAGAACCACAGTAGAGTTTGAGGTGATGTTAAGCCAGCTTAAACTTGAGGAAATCATTGGCCTTAAGCTGGAGTTAGCCAGTCAAAGTATCGGAGGTAAACTTTACGGCCTCCCAATAATCCGTGCAATGACCTCCGTCGCACAAGAGGCCTCTTTGTACTATGTGCTCTCAGCAGCTGCTTCGAAAAGAGAGGCTGCTCGATTCCTGGGTCTCAACAAGGTGGAATTCGAAAAATTAATAAAAAAGTACAATTTGGTCGATTATTTTAGCGAACAGCTTGACAAATGATTAAAATAGTATATACTTAGAGTATTCATGGGATGGAAAATTATTGATAAAAACCTCATTGTCTATAACGAGGGCAAAAGATGACAATAATAGAAGGTAGGCTGGCGACCCGGGTGGCGAGGATACTCGGGCCTCCCATGAATTTTTAAGGGGACGAAAAGGATTCGACAAGGTATCAAAAACATTACGTGCAAGACAGAGGGAAGCGATGGACTCTGTAAAAACGCTTAAAAAACTTAAACGCCAACATTGACGTTGAAAACGCTGTAGCACTAGCTGCTTAAGCAGGGGTCGCTAGCAACCTTTTTACCAAACGCTAGCAAAAGCAGTTTCTTCTTTCTGAGATAAAAAAGAAGCTCTGGTAGCGGAGGCTAAAGCAGTTTTTGTTTAACTTTTCTGCGTAAAAAAGGTAAACTAATCTTGTGAACGACGTAATGTTCAAGATATTTTGGACCCGGGTTCGACTCCCGGCGTCTCCACCTGAAGCGGATAATAACAAAAGGAGTCAATTATGACAAACGCAGAACTCAAAAAACAACTGACCTCAGTCCAGAAGGACTCACAAAAGTTAAGAGAAAGGGTAAGTGATATCCGAGACGAACTCGCTACACTACGTAGTGAGTTGGATTCAACTCGGAATATGATTCGACAGGATATGGAGGTCCTCGTTGGCCAAATGGAAAGACGGAGAATCTTGTAATTGGTGTACGGCAGAAGACAAAATAACCCGCCCGAGGAAGAGGGCGCTCGTTGGGATATCAGTGGTCGCCAAGACACGTATGAAGGGGCGACTGCGCTCAAAGAAGCAATTCAGATCAATTCTGATCATCTGAATGTGAAGGTTCATAAAGTTAAGGGACAGTTCGTGATTAAAACAAGAGAAAAGCCCCTGGATGAGCAGGCAACGAACGCCTCCGCAAAATCTGAAAAGAAAAAGAAGCGTCGCCAGCGGCGTAAATCAAAAGAAGGCACCCATGCTGACATGGACTAAAAATACCCCTCAGATTGGTCCAAGTTCAGAGTCTTCCGCTGATGATGGTGGTGGGGATTCTAAAGATCGAGTCGAGGCTATGAACAACAGAATATACTTTTACTCAGAGGTCAACCGGGCAAAAATTTTAACTCTTAATAAGAAGATCACGTCGTTGAACATTAGCCTACTTAATCAGGTCAACACTCTTGATTTAGGGAGCTGCCCAGCTAACATTCGTCTATATATCAATAGTTTCGGAGGTAGTGTATTTGCTGGTATGTCTGCGGTTGATTATATCAGGAGCAGCAAGGTCCCGGTAACATCAATAATTGACGGCTGTGCCGCCTCTGCCGCTACATTGATGTCAGTGGTGGCGCCCAAACGCCTGATCAGAGAACACTCATTTATGTTAATCCATCAGCTTTCTTCCATAAGTTGGGGGAAATTCGAAGAACTAAGAGACGATATGACCAACAATGAACTGTTGATGCGTACAATAACAGATATTTATACACAACACACCAGGATTCCCAAGAAGAAGTTGAAAGAGATGCTTAAGCGCGATCTGTGGTGGGATGCAAAGACCTGTTTGGAATACGGTCTTGTCGACGATATAATTTAAAAAAGGGAAAATAGAATGTTAAAAAATATAATTATGATTAGTGCCCTCCTGGCAAACCCCGTATACGCTGAGGAAGAGGGCGAATGCGCCGGCGGCTTGTGTGGCACTCCGGAGGAATCTGGCGGCGGAGGAGGGGGAGGTAGTGTTTTAATCGCAAATACTGATCAAGGTGATAGCTATCAATATGCAGACGATTATGACGAGGACGGCATAGAGGATAATTTCGATACGTGCCCATGGGACTCAAACCCGGACCAGTCAGACCGAGATGCTGATGGATGGGGGGATGCATGTGACACATGTTTGACTAGTTGGAACCCTAACCAATATGATCGCGACGCAGATGGCGTGGGTGATTCTTGTGACGAAGACTTAGACGGAGACTCAGTCAATAACACTGATGATAACTGCTCGGGTCTTCCTAATCCGAGTCAAATCGACACAGATCTCGACGGCCTAGGAGATGTCTGTGATACTGACGATGACAACGATGGTGTGGACGATATTATGGATGAGTGCCCACTTTTACATCGCCGCGACTACCGTAGAAATATGAAATGCGCAAACGATATGGATAACGACTATAACTATGATCATGTTGACAACTGTGTTTCAGTACCAAATACATATCAGGAGGATCATGACAGAGATGGCATTGGAGATGCTTGCGATCACGACCGCAACGGTAATGGGATTCAGGACACCGCTGAGTGGAGCCCGAACAGCTTTACTAAAAGCGACAGTCTCTCAGCGCCATCTGATGACCACGACAGCTCGGGAGAGGGTTGTGCTGTGGTAACACCACAAAACCTCAGGATTATCCCTGCTTGGCCGTTGTTATTTATGTTAACAAGATGAATTTAGGGCTAGATTTCCACGATACAATATCATATGATCCTGTATTTTTTGTAAATTTAATTAAAAGCTGGCCTGGCGACGTTTATATCATTACAGGGACGCCTCCTTCTAAATTATACGAAGTTGAGGAAGCTCTAGTTAAATTGGGTGTGGAGAATACTCACTATAAAGCCATTCTGGGCGGTTATGAGTATGACAAAACTCAAATGGATCTAAGTCATTTTAAAAAAATGGCGCGCCACAAGCTTAAGCTGCTGCAAAAATACGATATTCAGGTATACTTTGATGACAACCCTTTTTATGTTAATTATATCAAGGATCACGGAATTTCCACATTCCAACCTATCGTAAGTAATCGTTATCTCAAAGAGTTCGAAGAAGTGGATCCTTTTTTCACCTGTAATCTCCAAAAGATGCAGTTTGATTATTTGGAAACTTTGGAAGATGACGATCTTTTGAAAAAAAACAATGCTTGACATCCCCTCCAACCTCATGTATCATAATAATATGATTTGGGGAAGTGGTGGAATGGCATACACAGGAGACTTAAAATCTCCCGCTTCACGGCTTGCGGGTTCAAATCCCGCCTTCCCTACCATATTTTTAACTGAAGGAGGTTATTATGTTTAAGACGAAAACACAGAGGATGGCGGTTGCCTTCTTTTTAGGGGTACTCTTTACCTTTACATGTTTCTGGAGTATCACTGACGACGCAGGAGAGGCCTTTAAAGGGCTATTAGTACTATACTTTGCAATGGGGGCATATGCAACCAGTGCGGTACTTCTTAATGAGTGGATTAGCAAAGGAGAAGAATAGATGAGCAATGTAGTCCAGTTTGGAATTCCTCAGAACGAGGAAGAGGAGAACGTGATTCTTTCAAAGGAGGAACACGTAAAAAATTATCTTAAGGATCTCGTCGCTACTGAGGAAGCGATGGAGCCCTTCAAAGAACACAAGAGAGACGTCCGTAAATCTTATATTGATGAGGGGTACCTGACCAAGGAAGAAATCTGGGCCGCTGTCAAGGCTTATCGGATGATCAAAGGTGAAAAGGACATGGATGCCCTTATTGAGGCTTATGATCAAGTAAAGAAGATGGTGCTCTGATGGCAAGTGGTAATATCAAGCGAAACAGCACCCCAAAGAAGAAAACTCGCCAGGGGTGCAGTGCTTTTACTAAGTGGGGGTCTGCTGGCCCCCAGGGTCAGTCAAAACATTATAAGAAGAAGTATCGAGGACAGGGAAAGAGATAGGTCTTTAGGCTTGACAGAGCGTTCTTAGTTTGTTATATTAAGAACATGGGCGATTATCTCCTCGGTCTTATAAGCCGTAGAAAGAGTAACTGGTCACATCTGGGTTCGAGCCCCAGATCGCCCACTGGTTGAAAGATGAGTATACCGATTATACCGATTACACCGATTAAGAGAATATCCATGAACAGTCAGCAAAGATATCTACAAGAATACGAAAAATATAAGCATATACACCTCGACAAAGGGGAGTACCATATGAGGTCTAATCCGACGATCAAGGTAATGATTATGAGTATCAATGAGGCAGCCGAGCGTGTGCTTGTAAGGACGCTTAAATCTGGAAACGAGAGAGAAAGAACGCTTCATTGGTGTAGAAAGAATCTCGTGAGATCTAATTAAATATAGAGAGGGAGTTATTTCTTATGGCGACAGCAGCGGATCTTAAAGCCCTTGCAAAAAAAAGAACCTTCATGGAAAAGGTTGCTTTGGCTGAAATTATTTGTGTAGAAGAAAGTGAAAAATTATTCTTAAAAGAGGGGGTTAGGTATAAGTTTCTAAAGTTCGATGCTGAGGTAAAACTCGTAATCGTCCAGCAGATATCGCCCTATACTACTAGGTTGACACATACAATGATCGACCCTCTTAAAAAGAGGGTTGCTTCAGAGCTACATAAACGCTGGCACGTCACTATAAAGGTCAAGAATAGTATCTGGGAAGGAAAAACTGGTACCGCTGCTTCATCAAGGTAGCAAATATATATTGCTGATGTACTAAAAATGCGTATGGTGAAAAGATGGAACTAATATCAACCCGAAAATGTATGGCCCGGGATGTTGGGTTTAACGGAAATCTGTTCGGTGGCCAGATGCTGGCCTGGTTGGACGAAGCAGCGGTAGCATATGCGTGCCAAGTTTGTGAAACGCCACGTATGGTCACAGCAAAGATGAGCGAAGTAGAATTTCTCAAGCCCGTTCGGACTGGTCAGATAATTAAAATTTACGGGTCTGTTAAATCTTTTGGTGGTACCAGTGCTGTTTTTGATATCCAAGCTCGACGTCGCAGTCCCTATAATGGTAGTGAGAAATTGGTTTGCTCCACGACGATGACCTTTGTACGAATTGATGGAGATGGCGAGCCCGTAACAATTAATCCATATATAAAGGAACGCTATAACACAGAATAAAGTTCTGTTTTTATATTTTCAAAACTCTAGTTATCAATAGGAGTATGAAAACGAAGAAGACACTTTGGCTTATTCTAATATTAGTTTTGCTACAGGCCTCCTGTACAAGTGAATCAGTTTTACGTACCCATACACGTTCATTTATAAAAATTTCTAGAATGGTAGAATTTAGTGTATGCAAGAAAAAGAAAAAAAAGAAGGAAACAGTTGAAGAATGTGGGAACATTCCTATGGCAACTTGGGGCGCCCAAGGATCCGGCAGCGTCGTCGCGGCTAACGCGTTAGGGGTATTTGTGTTGAGCGCACAGCATGTTTGCGCGGATCCACGAGATGATATGACTTTTATGGCCGCCCTGACAGAACAGCTCCTAAGCGATCCAGCGACCGAGCGATTTAAGATTACTGTCGTCCATAGGGCCACAACGCACGAAGGCGAGATCGCCAGGATGGAGGTAATAGCTGCGGATCAAGAGAACGATACGTGTATTGCTTTTGCGCCAAATCTTAAAGTGAAACCGCTGAAACGTTTTTATGGCACCCTGAATAAAGGAGAGACCTACTATAATATAGCTGCCCCACACGATGTGTTCCAACCCGGCGCCATACCACTGTTCAGTGGGCACTATTCAGGCGATATAGACAAAGATCGATCTCTGTTCACTATTCCCGCCGCAGGCGGCTCTTCAGGGTCTCCAGTATTAGATTCTAACGGGCGCCTTGTGGGAATGATACACTCAGTTGTGGATGGGTTTCATCACGTAAGCTTTAGTCCTCGGACAGCCGTACTGAACGACTTTATCGATGATAACATAAAGGACTACTATGACAAGTGGTATAAGAATATGTTAGAATTAACAAGACCGAAATCTAATTAGTATAGTAAAAGGGCGAAAAGTGGCGAAGAAAACTTACGTACTGGACACAAACGTTTATTTGAGTGACGCAACCTCAATCAGCGCTTTTGGCAATAATGATATCGTTATTCCTCTTAAAGTACTTGAGGAGATCGATAAACACAAGAAGCGGCAGGACGGTGTAGGAGCCAACGCTCGCAAGATTATACGAACGTTAGACGAACTCCGCGACCGAGGGTGTTTGAGAAAGGGTGTACGTCTGGGTAAAGGAAGAGGAATAGTGCGCGCCCGCCCTTATAACGCCTCAACAATATTGCCTCATTCTTTCGACATCGAAAACGCTGACAATAAGATTATTGGTGTGGCACTAGGCGAACAAGAGGAGACACCTCGCCGGAAGGTTATTGTGGTTTCTCGTGATATCAATATGCGCGTCAAGTGCGATGCTTTAGGGATATTATGTGAGGGGTATGTCGATAATCAAGTGGTTGAGGACCTGGATGACGTGTATGCTGGGTTCACAAATCAGCTTGTCGATGAACAGGTAATTGATCGGTTTTATAACCATGAAGAGGTAATACTGGACGACGAGACTAACAAACTATATGACAACCAGTTTTTGATGCTCGTTTCGAATTCAAATCCGAAGAAAACGGCCCTTGCGCGCCTGTCTTCAATAAAAAAGCCTTTAAGTGCAATTGCTGAATACAGGCAAGGAATTTGGGGCGTACATTCTCGCAACAAGGAACAGACATTTGCTATAGACCTACTGATGAACGAAGAGATACCAATCATTACTCTCACAGGCAAAGCAGGCTGTGGGAAGACTCTTTTAGCTGTTGCTGCCGGGTTACAGCAGGTGCTCGAAACTAAAAAATACAAACGGCTAGTCATTTCCCGCCCGGTTCAACCACTAGGGAAAGATATAGGGTTTCTGCCCGGTACGTTGGAAGAAAAGATGGCCCCATGGATAGCCCCGATTGAGGATAATCTAAAGCATCTAATGAACGATGACAAAGCATCTCTAGATATGTATACTGATAAGGGTCTTATCGAGATTGAGGCTTTGACTTACATACGAGGCCGTTCGATTACGAATGCCTTTATCGTGATAGACGAGGCTCAAAACTTAACAAATCATGAATTAAAGACTATACTTACCAGAGTAGGAGAGAATACGAAAATAGTTCTCACAGGAGACATTGAACAAATCGATAATGTCTATTTAGACGAGACAACGAATGGCTTGACATACGCTATTGAGAAGTTCAAAGACTGTGAGCTAGCTGGCCACATCTCTCTACGAAAAGGAGAGCGCTCCCGAGTTGCAACCCTAGCTTCGAAGGTGCTGTGAAACAAGGAAACAAAGTGATAAAAGCTGACGATATTAAAAATGAAGAACTGCTATCAGAGGTAAATACTGATACTGATCTTAAAAACATGGTCGTGAACTATGTAGGAACTAAGTTAGCACCAGAAGATAATTTGATTACAGTGGAAATGGTGGTGGAGGTGTTTGCTGATGAGTTCCCTGAGTTCGTTCTTTCTCTCGCAGAGGAAAACTGGATTCGCGGTTACGAGCAGGGGCTAGCCGATCAACCAGGGCTGCTAGATTTAGGGGCAGATACCGGAGAAGATGTCTAGGACGCGTCAAAATTTAAGTACTCTTTTGATGGAAGCGCACATGGTGTCTTATAACCTCTATAATATCCCGGTCTATTTTAAAGACAAGTTCATTGATCAAGACATTGACGTCGAGGCAGCTATGGATGAAATCGAGCAACGTGTCCCTTCCCAGTTTTTATATGGTATTGATACAATTTTTGTTGGTTCTTTTGAAGATTTTGATAACAAGAATACAAATGCGAAACTGGAAAATGGTGCTATATATGTGAGCAACGAACAGGATAGCGAAGAAGATATGATTGACGATATCGTTCATGAGATCGCTCATAATGTTGAAAACTTATACGGTGAATCTATCTATGCAGATAGTGCTGTTGAGGTGGAATTTTTAGGGAAACGTAAGCGGTTGTTACAGATATTACAAGCGGAATACGGCCACGATGCCGTTAAACCAGTTGTGTCGGGGTTTTTGGATCCAGAGTACTCCGAAAAATTTGACGAGTTCCTGTACAATACAATTGGGTACCCAGCGTTGGTGCCATTAAGCATGGGGCTTTTTGTATCGCCCTATTCAGCGACGTCCCTCAGAGAATATTTTGCGACTGCTTTTGAGCAATATTTTTTGAAGGATATGGAGTATGTCAGGACTATAAGTCCTGCAGTCTATCGTAAAATAGAAGAGGTTCTGGGTGAATCTCAGGGAGATTAAGTAAATGAATTGTAAGATTATTTTAGAAACCGAGAAGGAGGTCCGGGTGGAGTTGACTCTACCACCCCGGGTTCGAGACGAAGATACATGTGCGTTAAACGGTTCGCAGATCACGGAAGCGGTCGTAGCCAGTGGCCTCATCAAAGAAGAATGGAAATGTACCGAAATGCCTTCTTATATGAGCAACATCAAAGAGACACGCCGAACTGCGGTTTGTGTTTTTAAGAAGCCTTCTGCACCTCGTGCCAAGAAGGCGAGCACACCCAAGCCTAAGAAGGCTGGAGCAAAAGCGAGGAAGAGTGGCGACGCTTAAAAAGAACCACATTTCTTTTTCTGAATTAAAAAACTGGAACACGTGCCCTTATTATCATAAGTTGGTTTATGTCGACGGCATCAAAGTGTTTGATGGCAACGAACACACAGCTTTTGGTACAGCAATGCACGATACATGCGAACAGCTTGTAAAACTTCCGAAAGAAGACAAGACGTTTGACGCTGAGGATTTTTTTAAGAACGCGTTCCTGAATGAGTCCAGACAGATCGAAATCAAAGACAAGAAGCTTTTAAAGAATATGTATCAGCAGGGACCTCCTCTTATCGAATACATAATCCCAGCGCTTGAGGAATATTTCGGAGAGTTTGAACTTATTTCTACCGAGGAAAGACTCTATGAAGACACCGACATCCAGGATTACAAATTTAAAGGCTTCATCGACCTTGTCTTACAAACCTCGGATGGAAAATACCATATAATCGATTGGAAAACTTGTTCCTGGGGCTGGGATGCTCAAAGAAAAAACGAAAGAATGACTACCTATCAACTTACTCTTTACAAGAATTACTGGGCTAAGAAACATGGAGTCGAGCATAAGCTAATCGAAACACATTTTGCCCTGCTTAAGCGGACGGCTAAAAATAATAAGGTAGAGTTGTTTCGGGTAACCAGTGGTGCCAAAAAGATGAATAATGCTCTTAACTTGTTGGAAAAAGCGATTTATAATATAACAAGCAAGATTACACTTAAGAACAAGCTTTCTTGCAAAAATCGTTGGGGTTTTTGTGATTTTTACAACACCGAACACTGTAGCTAAGGGAATAAATACACATGTCTGAAAATATTAGTGGGGATACTTCTCCAAAAAAAATAAAAATCTTAACTTTGAGTGATCACCCCTTATCACCCTCAGGGGTCGGTACACAGACAAAGTACTTTATTGAGGGGCTGCTGCGTACTGGGAAATATGAATTTTTCTCTTTGGCCGGCGCCATGAAGCATCATGATTACAAACCTATTGTAACCCCTGAGTACGGGGAGAGTTGGAAAATCGTCCCTATAGACGGGTATGGTAACAAAGACGTGATACGCTCTTTGATTCGTTCCGAGCGCCCTGATGTCTTGTGGTTTATGACAGATCCGAGGTTTTGGGGCTGGCTATGGGAGATGGACAATGAGATCCGTCCGATGATCCCGATGGTTTACTACCATGTATGGGATAATTACCCATACCCTACTTTTAATAAGAAATACTATGATTCCAATGACTTGGTAGTGACAATTTCTAAAGTTACTGATGATATAGTGAGGACTGTGTCTCCGGACGTCCCTGTTAAGCGTATTGGGCACGTCCCTGGTCCTGCGTACATTAAGCTTCCAGAGGAAGAGATAAGGCAGTTTCGTCAAGAAGCACTTGGTGAGAAGAATGAAGACAAGATGGTTTTTTTCTGGAACAACAGAAACGCCCGGCGAAAACAATCTGGTTCATTGATCTATTGGTTCAAAAAGTTTTTGGACAAAGTAGGTCACGATAAAGCGATGCTCATCATGCATACAGATCCTACAGACCAGCATGGTCAAGATCTAGAGTACATTCTTAGAGAACTGGGAATAACTGATGGACAAGTCATGCTGTCAAAGGAAAAGCTGCCCGAACCGATTTTAGCTAAAATTTACAATATGGTTGACTGTACTATTAATATATCTGATGCTGAGGGCTTTGGCTTAGCAACCCTAGAGTCTTTGGCGTGCGGGACCCCTATTCTGGTTAATAAGACTGGGGGTCTTCAAGAGCAAGTTACAGATGGAAAGAAATATTTTGGGATCGGTCTTGACCCCACGTCAAAGGCGATCATAGGGTCCCAAAACATTCCAGCGATCTACGAAGACCGCCTCTCGGAGGAGGTGGTGGTTGAAGCCCTGGAAAGATTTTACAATTTCTCGCAGAAGGAGCGAGACAAATTGGGCGAACTAGGACGCCAACATGTAGAAAAAAACTATAGCCTCAACAAGGCCATTGAAACCTGGGATGACACGATCCAAGACCTACATGAGCACTGTGGCTCATGGGAGACTAGAAAAAACTATAAACCCTGGACACTCCAAGAGATTACCAAGAGGAAGAAAGCAGCATGAGAAAAAAGATCATTGTAAGAGGGCCAGCCCTGACGCGCAGCGGCTATGGAGAACAGACAAGATTTGCCTTGCGTACTCTCCGAGCCCACGAGGATAAGTTTGATATTTATCTAATGACTACCGGCTGGGGAAACACAAGTTGGTTAGCAGAGGACTCTGAGGAGAGGCGTTGGATTGACTATACCATTGGCAAGACCAATGTAGCAAATGCCCAACCAGATGTGGGTCCTCACACCTATGATGTGTCCTTACAGATCACTATTCCTAATGAATGGGAAAGGATAGCAGCCGTTAATATAGGATACACAGCTGGGATTGAGTGTACAAAAATAGCACCGATTTGGGTTGAGAAGTCCAATATGATGGACAAGGTCATAGTTGTGTCAAATCACGCTAAATATGGCTTTGACAACACGGCATACCATGCCGAACATAAAGAAACAGGCCAGGTGTTTGAGGATTTTCGTGTCACCACTCCGGTGTCCGTCGTCAATTTCCCTGCTAAGATTTTAGAACCAGCAGAACTGGGGGTTGAGTTTGAAACCAAGTTCAACTTTCTTATCGTTGCACAAAATGGACCCCGCAAGAACTTGCTAAACACGACCAGATGGTTCATTGAACAGTTTAAGGATGATCCAACAGTGGGCCTCGTTTTGAAGGTGTTCAATCAGAATAATAGCACCATGGACCGCGAAGTTACAAGCGCAGGGTTCACACAACTTATGGACTCTTTCGAGGATCAAGAGATCCAGTGTAAGATATACTTGGTGCACGGAGAGATGACCGATGAAGAGATGACTGGTCTTTATACCCATCCTGACATTCATTGCTTGTTATCCCTGTCACACGGAGAAGGGTATGGATTACCGCTTTTCGAGGCTGTTTGTAATGGCATGCCAGTGTTGGCACCAGAGTGGGGTGGTCAATTAGATTTTTTGTATGCTCCGGTTATCAAGAAAAAGACAAAAAAGGTTCGAATGCGGCCCCATTTTTCTCGGGTCGATTATGATTTGAATGTTGTTCAGGAAGACGCTCATTGGGAGGGAGTAATCCAGCCCGATGCAGCGTGGTGCTATCCAAAGGAAAATAGCGCCAAAACCAAAATGAAGGAAATGATTAAAAAGTATAACCAACATCGCGGTTTGGCGAAGAAGTTGCAAAAGCATATATTACAAACACATTCCTTTGAAAACCAAAGTACTAAGTTTGTGGAAGAGATTCTGAATGTGTTAAAGGAGCCCGAGGTCGGCACCATGTTACAACCTATACCGGGTATCACGCCGCCTGCCGCTTCACCACCGGTGCAGACATACGAGTAGCAGTGCAGTACGTCTTTATTGCTGATTTTTTTAAAGCAGATGTTTGCGGTGGAGGAGAGATAGTAAACGATGTTTTGATTACTTCTCTGAGGTCTCGCGGCCACACAGTGATACCCATACACTCTCATCAGGTAAATTTATTTGTACTCGAAGAATACTCCGGCAGCAACTTTATTGTAGGCAACTTTTTAAACCTGGGCGACTCCTGTAAGCGTAAACTGGCACAGGAGAAATACATCATCTATGAGCATGATCATAAATATTTGAAAACGCGGGACCCCTCCGTGTTCCAGGATTTCATAGCCCCCGCTGACCAACTTGTAAACAAGGACTTTTATCGAAATGCCCACGCGGTGGTCTGCCAAACGAAAATCCATGCAGAAGTACTACAGAAGAACTTGGGCTTGAAAAACATTATCAATGCTTCAACAAACCCGTGGACTGATCAAGAATTGGATCACATTGAGCAATTACTGCGTACGAGTACAAAGCGCCCCGTCGCCGGCGTCATGAACTCGGCAAATGTTATTAAGAACACCTCTGGCGCCATCGAGCACTGCGCTTCTAATAAGATGGAGTACGAACTCTTGGGCCCATGCACACCCTCCGCCTTTCTTGAACAACTGAGCGAGTGTGAGAGCTTCGTATTCTTACCTACCGTTTTGGAGACTTATAGCCGTGTCATTGTTGAGGCTCGTATGTTGGGGTGCACAGTACACACTAATCATTTAATTGGTGCCACAAGCGAGGATTGGTTTAAATTAAAGGGCCCCGAGCTTATCGAATACTTGAGAGGACAACGAGAGAGGGTAATAGACGTCTTTGTCGACACGTTCGTTGCTCCTGCAGAATATGAAGACATTACAGTTATCTTAAATGCATATCGGCGTCCTTACAACTTGGAGCGTCAAATAAAATCGATCAAGGAACAAAACCGGCCTCCTAAACAAATTTGGATTTGGGTCAATGACCACGAAGATCTAAGTGGGTTTGATTTTGAAGCTTTAGGTGTTGACAGGGTATTCCGGAATGACCATAATTGGAAATTTTATGGACGGTTTTCTGCTGCATTGTTGGCGGACACGAAATATGTTGCTATTTTCGACGACGACACAATACCGGGCTCACAGTGGTTTGAAAACTGTACACAGACGATGAAGGAAACACCTGGGATTTTAGGTTCAGCTGGTGTAATTTTACACAATAATACTTATAATCCTCACACTCGCATCGGTTGGCCTGCTGAAAACACGAAAACTACAGAGGTCGATCTTGTGGGCCACGCGTGGTTTTTTGAGCGCTCGTGGCTTAAATACTTGTGGTACGAGCCGCCTACCACGTGGGATAACGGTGAGGACATGCAGTTTTCTTATATGGCCCAAAAGCATGGAGGAATTAAGACCTATTGCCCTCCTCATCCGCCAGATAACAAAGCACTACATGGTTCAATCTATGGTAACGAGCTAGGGATTGATAGCAAAGCCACTTCAACCAACTCCGCTGTGAGCCATCAGACGTTCTTCTCTGAGAGGGACTTCTGTGTGCAAAAAGCTATCGCGGGAGGGTGGCAGCTTGTACGAGAGGGAAAGTGAATGTTATTAATTAGTTTTGGTACTCGACCTGAATACATAAAAATTAAACCCATCATCGCTGCATGTCAGAAACATGACGTTAAATATAAGATGTTGTTTACGGGACAGCATGAAGATCTGTTGTCGCACCTGGACCACAATAATTTAGAGAGGATGCTGATTAAAGGCGATACCAATCGCCTCGACGCGCTGGTCTCCTCCATCCTAACCCCAAACAACTGTGTGGCCTTCGAAGACACCACTCATGTCTTGGTTCAGGGAGACACAACCTCGGCATTTGCAGTGGGCTTGGCAGCTTTTCACAGGAAGCTTAAAGTAATACACCTAGAGGCAGGGTTGCGTACATATGACCTTGACAATCCGTATCCAGAAGAATTTAACCGACAAGCCCTGTCTAGACTGGCCACGGTCCATTTGTGCCCCACGGAAACTGCAGCAGCCAATCTTCACCGCGAGAAGGTGGCAGGGTCCGTCCATGTGGTAGGGAACACTGTGTTAGATAATTTGGTAGAGATTGTACCGAAACGTACAAACAAAGTGGTGGTGACTATGCACCGCCGTGAGAATCATTCGGACATAGAAGAATGGTTTGCTACTTTCGAGACTCTAGCGACTCAGCATCCGGAACTAGAGTTTGTGTTACCGATCCACCCAAACCCTAATGTCATCAAGCACCAGGGCCTACTTAAAAATGTTAAAGCCGTCGATGCTATGAAGTATGAAGAGTTTATTAAGCTTTTATCTGAAAGCCACTTAGTCATCACTGATAGTGGCGGCCTACAAGAAGAATCTTCCTTTTTCCGCAAACGGTGCATTGTCTGTAGGAAAACAACCGAGCGAGGTGAGGGCATGGGTGTTTTTGCTACGCTGTGTGGTGAACCCAGTCAACTGTCTTCTATCTTTAAGGAAATAAACAACAACCCCATTCCGGATCCGGCCGAAGAATGCCCATATGGCGACGGCCGCTCATCGGAGCGAATAATTGAAATTTTAACACAGGAAGGTTTGTAATGTCGCAAGGGTATGTAGAGGACTTTTTTTTCTTGCTGAACAAGCTAAAAAACGGGGAACACTTTGCGTTTACGCGGTTTTCGGATGGTGAAGTATTTGTAATGCAAAATAAGAAGGTCCTCTTAGGGGAGAGTCATGTAGAAGTAGGTGACATAAGGTATGGGTTCGGCTACTCACCCGACGATTATAAAGAATTCTTACCCGAAAGGGACGCTATCGTGAGAGAAAGGCTCTTAAAAGCCTTTTCCTTTAAAAAGAAGAACTATTTTGTCGGCGGAGGATGCGCTAATTGCACGTGCGCAATCAATGAGTATATACCGTGGATGCGTGATCTCTATAATAACGGTGAGGAACATTGGACCACGACGAATTTGTTCGTTAACGCCAATTACCCCCTCTTTGTCAACAACATGGTACCAGAATTTGCCAACCATAAAGTCGTTATGGTCTGTAGTGAAAACGCGAACATCCAAACACTTCCTTTTGACGTGGTAAAGGATTTTCGAGTTGGAAGAAACTGCATTGTCAACGATCATCACCTGATTGATGAGGCGTGCGAGTGGGTCCAAAACAACGACATTCAAGACCACGTCTTTCTTTTCTCCGCCAGCAGCCTTAGCGAAATATTGATTCATGAATTATTTAACATTGCGGAGAAAAACACGTATATTGATGTAGGTACCACCCTTCATAAGTGGATGGATTTATCTCTTGAACGAGATTATTTGAAGGCTTATTGGTTGGGGCACCCACTGGGAGATATATATAAATCATGCGGTTAGAATTTGTCAAAAATGAACCTAAATACTGGGAGTTTATAAGAGGGCTGCGCAACGACGGGCGCGTTAAGTATGGGTTTATCCAACAAGAGGAGATTCGCCCTGAACAGCATGTCGACTATATGATGTCTCACGGCCAATGTTTCCACCTGTGTTTAGTTGATGATAAACCAGCCGGCTTTATTCGGGTGCTGGCTGAAGACATCGGAGTATGTACTCATCCAGATTTTCAAAAGAGAGGGGTGGGCAAATTTATGGTTAATGAAATAATGCAACTGTATCCAGATGCAGTTGCAAAGATTAAGCTTGAAAACAAAGCAAGCATTAAGCTGTTTGAAAGTTGTGGATTTGTTAAGAAATACTATTTGTTGGAAAAAGAGGCCCATAAAGAAGAGGCCTAATCTTGATGCCCATTAACGATCTTGGCATTATATGGTATTCTTGAACTGTGATAAAGCTTATTAATGGAAGAGGACAGTTGGGCCACGTGCTTAACAAACGATTAACAGAAAGTGATGCATCATCACCTATTTCAACATATATTTACCATACATGGAATATTCAAGATCGCTCCAAACCTGCTCAATCGACCGAATACGAAAAGTTTAAGCTTTTCACCGATCGACATAACAAATCTAAAATTATATTTGTTTCTACCACTTCTGAAAAAGATTGCTGGTATGTACATTATAAGAATTTAGCAGAGTCATACTTGTTGCAAAATTGTGAAAACGGAATAGTTGTGAAGTTTCCAATTTTGATAGGGAGAGGGATTTTAACAAAGCTACGAAATGAGGAAGTTGAACCATATGGTGAAATGGGTCTCATTTGTATGAAAGACGCCGCAGATAAGATTTTGGAGTTGACCTCCTATGGTGGGGCGGTGAAAATTTTCACGTACAATGGTGAGATTTTAAGAGCTACGACCGTTCAGAATTTGATGTTGCTGGGAAAGACCGGGGCAGTTCAATGAGTACTCAATTTACGAACCTTACCGACGAGAACGTTATTGATAGTTTGGAGGAGCTTGTAAAAGAATGTTGGGCCAGCTACCCGCTCCCGGTACCTGACCGGGGCCAGATATGGCCCATCGCGGTCGACATTGGTGCAAATATTGGTGCATTTTCAATATATGCAAATGCATTATTCCACAAGATATATGCATTTGAACCGTTCGAAAGACACTGCAAAATCATAAGAAACTTTTGTGAACTAATGTCGATTGACAACGTGGAAGTATTCCAAAAAGCGGTAACTGGCCACTCCGGTGTGGAAGTCCAATTGAGGGCAGAAAAAGAAAATTACAGTGGAAACATTACGTGTGCGGATTTTGAGAGTGAAGATTTTTCAAATTTAGATGAAAGTTGCGAGACAGTGTCTTTAGATGATATATTTGATTTAATTAAGGTTGATAGGATAAATTATCTTAAGATTGACTGTGAGGGAAGCGAATATGAGATATTTAAAAACTTTAATTCATATGATAAAATAGACTTTATCGCCATGGAATTACATGACTTTTATGGTTTCGAATGCAAAAGAAAACTGATTGAAGAGATACATCGAACACATCATATTATTGATTTTGAAGCTGTTTCGAACGATTTCGAAACTTTTCGCCGCAGGCGCCTAGGGTCGCCCTCCGCCACACCAGAAGAATCAAAGTGGACTAGTTTAGATATAAAAGTTGAAGAACAGGTAGCCATGGTGGCCTCGTCGCCCGATGAGGTTGTTAAGGCACATAATTTATGGTTTGTAAGACATAATTGGTGGCCTTCAGAGCAAGTGGAAAAGAGTGTTACATAACCCATATAAAATAGTTGAAATGTTTGAGGAAGAAGTTGCCCATTACACCGGCGCGCCCTATGCTGTATCGACTGATAGCTGTACTAACGCTCTTTTTTTAGCATGCATGTATAACGACATCAGCGGCCAAGACGTTATAATACCAAGACGTACCTATTTGTCCCCTCCGCAGTCTATTATGCAGGCCGGCGGCAATTTGGTGTTCGAAGACGTTGAGTGGGAAGGGATATACCAATTTAAACCGTTTCCTATTTGGGATGCTGCAAAAAGGTTTACTTCTAACATGTATATTCCCGGCGCCTACATGTGCCTGTCTTTCCATATTAAGAAGCATCTAAAGATTGGTAAAGGAGGCATGATTCTAACTGATGATGAAGAGGCAGTTGAGTGGTTTAAGAAGGGTCGCTACGAAGGTCGCAGCCCGGTGCCCTACCATGAGGATGACATTGGAGAGGAGGGGTGGAATATGTATATGGGCCCCGAGCAAGCTACCCGCGGCCTTATGCTGATGCAGAATTACCCAGAACACATGCCGGACATTCCGGAGGATCCTCCCTATCGTGATTTGACCGAGTTTGAATTGTTTAAAGACATAGAGGTTAGATAGAAACAGGTGATAAATAGCATTAACGACATGTCTAATGAAGAATTTGACACGATATTCATAAGTCGAACTGATAACTATGCAGGCTCAGACAATCATGGCCTCTTTCAGGTTTTTAAATACTTTCAGGAGACTCTTAAGAGAGACTGCGCATATTTGTGCACCGAAGGCGCTATCTTTGAAAGAGAAAGTTTGTATAACGTGAGCCAGATTCTGCCAGCACCACTAGTGAATCCTAGATTCAGATATTCAGTTCTACATTTACACGGGCATGAGGAAACAGATCCGCTCCACTCGCAACCCTATATTGATGAGATTGATGTTACTAAACTTCCTAAGCACAAAAATATCATTCTGGCAGACAAGAGTGATTTAGATTTTCGGTTGGCCGCTAAAATTATGGAACACTTTGATTCACAATTGATTATTTATGGGTTAGTTCATAATACCCATACGGGGCTGTGTTCTTATCCAGAGGAAGCGCGTTGCGATAAGTATAAATTTGAGAGTGGGTGTTATAATTGCGAATTTGTACATCAACTAAAAGCCGATCCATCTGCGGGGCCCATTGGTGCAAATTTTCCTGAGATACAGTTTGAGGAGATGAGAAAGTTTCTAAGTTTGGATTTGGTAAAAAACAGCGATCGCGTAAAAATATGTTTGCCGGCAACATATGCAAAGCGTCAATCTCAAAGTAGCTTTTTACTTAAAGAACTCCCTCATTATATCATTCCCTTGAAGAACGTAGGTTCTAGTGATTTGCCTAATAATGAATTTTTGAAACTTAAGCGGAAGAAGAAAAAAAAGATATTGAAGGGTCTGCGTTCCGTCACTGGCCAAGATTTGAAAAATATTTGTGTGTGGTCAGGCTATGATCCTTTGTTGCCTCGCAAGGGTTTTAAATACTATATGGATTCGTTACACCTTTTAGAAAAGAAATATTTTTCCGAAGAGCAGATGCAAGAAACTGCGTTTTATTTGGTAGGTAATCTTGAAGACTTTGAAAAGTGCAAGGCATTCTTACCAAAGAAATTGCAATTTTTTGGAGCAGGGCTCCTTGGTCAGCAAGGGGTGACTGATGTTTTGTTAGCGGCGGACGTGTACGCGTGTACTACCTTAGAGGATGCGATGCCGCGCACCATACCGGAGGCGGCCGCCCACGGTACCCCGACCGTCTCATTTGACCGATGTATTGCATGGGATTTTATTGATGATGAATCGGGCGCAATTGTGGAAACTTACGACGTGGATACGTTCGCCGCAGCACTTAATGGAATTTTAACATTGAATACTAGATCTCTCAATAAGTTTAAGCTTAAAAGCAGAGAAAACTTCAACAAATTCAATGACGACGCCCGGATAAGCAGCGTGTGGGAGGAGGTTTTGGGTACCCCATGATCACATATACGCAATTAGGAAATTTTGGTAGGCTGGGCAACCAGCTTTTTCAATATGCTGCGTTGAGGAGTGTATCATTAGAAACCGGATATGAGATGAAGATCCCAGATCCGGAGCAGGTTGTGTGGCAAAACCAACGTTGTCAGCTTACAGAGTTTAACATTGGGTGTGATTTCCTGACTGACGAAGATTACCGCTCTCTAAGATTCCGTTTTACAGAACCTCACCACGCTGCGTATTGGCCTCAGGTATTTCAGATAGGCGATAACACCGATCTTGCGGGGTATTTTCAAAATTATCAATACTTTGCTAAACACGAAAAAACTGTTCGTGCTGATTTACGGTTGAGAAAAGAGTTAGATGAATATGCAGAGGAATACCTAGCAAGCCTCAAGACCAGGAATGAGAAGATCGTGAGCGTGCACATACGCCGCGGCGATCTAACAGACGGCACCAATCCTGATTACGCAAACTATTATGGGCCTGCAGATACGTTGTTTGAAGAGAGCATTTTTGGCAGATATTTCTTTAAAGCCATTGAACAGTTTGATAATATTAATTGTAGATTCTTGGTATTTTCAGGAGGCAGCCGCGCAGGAATGAGTAATAACCAAACAGATATTGCTTGGTGCAAGCAGAATTTGGACGAAGGCAGATTTTTGTTTTGTGAGGAGCAAACAGATATACAGGATTTTGCAATTATGAAGAATTGTGATCATCATATAACCACACACATGACCTCTTTTGGTTATTGGGCTGCATTCCTAAATGAAAAAGAAGGTAAGAAAGTGATTGCACCAAAAAATTATACTGTACCTGATGACGGAAGAGTAGAAAACGGGTTTTACCCCGATAGGTGGGAACTAATATGAATGGACTGAAAACGGAAATTTCCAAATGGTTGCAGGATTACCTAGAGCAGAGCGGGTTAAGTTGTTTTGTGGTCGGTGTTTCAGGAGGTGTAGATTCTGCTGTTGTTTCCACTCTGTGCGCTCAAACTGGATTAGAGACACTTGTCTTAAATATGCCAATAAACTCTAAACCAGTCAATACTAGCTTGTCGGAACTACACTGCCAGGAGTTGACAGAGAAATATGTGAATGTGTCTTCTTTGAAGATCGATGCTACCGACGCGTTTGATTCTTTCCTTACCGGCGTCACGGACCACCTTGGTACGAGCAAGTTAGCTGAGGCTAATTCGAAGGCGCGCATGAGAATGATGATACTTTACTACGCCGCGGCAAATAACAAAGGAATCGTGGTTGGTACCGGGAACAAAGTGGAGGACTTTGGCGTTGGTTTTTACACCAAATACGGAGACGGGGGTGTGGACGTAAGCCCGATAGCAGACCTTACAAAAACTCAGGTACGACGACTGGCGAAAGAACTGGAAGTGAACCCAAGGATCATAGCAGCGCCTCCCACTGATGGCCTGTGGGAAGATGACAGGACTGACGAAGAGCAAATTGGGGCGTCTTATGAAGAGTTGGAATGGGCTATGGAAACCGAAAAAGCCCCAGAGGATATGACGGGAAGGGAGAAAGAGGTTCTTGAAGTCTACAGACACTTCAACAAAAGAAATTCCCATAAGATGAACCCAATTCCAATTTTCAGGTTGAATGTATAATGCCTATGTTGATGGAAGAGATCAAGGACTATTGGAATAAAAGGCCTTGCAATATCAAGCATTCGGATAAGAATATCGGCACCAAAGAATATTTCGACGAAGTTGAAAAAAGAAAATACTTTGTCGAGCCGCACATCCCCCAATTTGCAGAGTTTGAAAAATGGACGGCTAAAAATGTTTTAGAAATTGGGTGTGGCATTGGTACCGATAGCATAAACTTCGCTCGAAATGGTGCCAACTTAACAGTTATCGAGTTATCTCAAGAGAGCCTAGATCTGTGCAGGAAGAGATTTGACGTGTACGGGCTACAGGCGAACTTTATTCTAGGAAATGCAGAGAACTTGTCAGAGCTATTAGAGAATAACAAGATTAAAGACAAGTTTGACCTTGTTTATTCATTTGGTGTTATACACCACTCTGAGTATCCACAAAAGATAATAGACAGCGCCCACAGAGTGTTGAAGAAGAGTGGAGAACTTCGGCTAATGGTTTATGCTAAGTATAGCTTTAAGTTGTTTGATTTTATGTATCAAAGCGAAACAGTTGATTTTTCCAAGTCCAACGAAGTTATACAGTACTATGCCGAAGCGCAATTAAATTGTCCAAGAGCAATAACATACACGCGTTCCGGGATGGAAAAGATGCTCTCGGATTTTGAAATTTTGGAACTAAGAAAGGACCACGTTTTTAAGTTTGATATACCAAATTATATAAATAAAAAATATGTGGTGAGGGATGAGTTTAAGAACATGACCTCTTTTCAATATAAAGAGATGTGTGAAGAGATAGGTTGGCATTTTTTAGCGAAATGTAGGTTGAAATGAGTATGAAAAATATATCGGTCATTGGCATTGGAAAATTGGGAATATGTTTTTCCTTGACTTTGGAGAAGGCTGGCTATAACGTCTTAGGTGTTGATATCAGCCAAGAATACGTCGATAAAGTAAATTCAAGAACACTTAATAGTGATGAAGAGGGGGTCGAAGAGCTTTTACGGAGCTGCAAAAATTTTAAAGCTTCAACGAGCGTCGAAGAAGCGCTCCGGTTTTCTGATTTAATCTTTGTAATCGTGGCCACCCCCTCTTTGGATAACGGTAGATACGATCACTCCCAAGTAGATTCTGTTGTTGAGAAGGTAAAGTCTTATGGCACCGTGAGCAACAAGCATTTTGTTGTTTGCTGCACTGTGATGCCTGGGTACTGTGAAAGGGTTACCGAAGAGATCAGCCAATATGGTTACACAGTTAGCTACAATCCAGAGTTTATAGCGCAAGGTACAATTATCAAAGACCAGCTAAACCCGGACATAATACTGATAGGGGAAGGAACCAAACAGGCAGGGGACTCAATACAACAGGTCTACGAAAAGGTTACTAAGAGTGGACCAAAGTTTAATAGAATGTCGTGCACTGAGGCGGAGATAACCAAGATTGCACTAAACTGCTTCTTAACAACCAAGATATCCTATGCTAATATGGTCGGTGACATCGTTAAGAGTTACGATGGAGATCCGAAAGTTGTTTTAAAAGCGATTGGTGATGATAGCAGAATAGGTTCTAAATACCTAGGTTACGGCTATGGGTATGGAGGGCCTTGTTTTCCAAGAGACAATCGTGCTTTTGCCCTCTGTGCAAAAGACAAAGATATGAGCGCCCTTATAAGCATAGCTTCAGATGAGGTTAACGAGCGGCATCTAGATTTCCAAATAGAGGAGTTCGTAAAAAACAATGACAACGATGAACAGATAGTGTTTGAGTGTGTGACTTACAAACCGCAGTCGACAATGATTATCGAGTCCCAGCAGCTAGCTTTCGCAGCCGGGGTAGCCAGAAGAGGCTTCAACGTAAAGATTAGAGAAAGAAAAGCAGTTATTCAGAGTGTTTCTGAAAAATATGGCAACTTGTTTGAATATGAGGAGAGATAAGATGAGCAAGAGAATACTAGTTTGTGGCGCCGGCGGCTTCATTGGGGGAGCCATGGTAAAGCGGTTGAAATCAGAAGGTCATTGGGTTCGTGGCGTCGATGTCAAAGAACATGATTATTTCAACTGCGCTGAAGTTGCGGATGAGTTTATCCTTGGAGATCTTAAAGACCCGCGATTGTGCGATAAAGTGGTCTCGGAGGATATTGATGAGGTATATCAGTTTGCCGCAGACATGGGCGGTGCAGGGTTTATCTTTACAGGGGAGAACGACGCAAATATAATGCACAACTCTGCATTGATTAATCTTAACATTGTGGGTCAATGCGTGGATAAGGGTATAAAAAGAGTATTTTATTCCTCGTCTGCCTGTATGTATCCCGAATACAATCAAATGGATCCGGACAATCCCAAATGTGTTGAGGATTCGGCCTACCCGGCGTCACCTGATAGTGAATATGGGTGGGAAAAGCTTTTTAGCGAGCGTCTTTATCTGGCTTTTGCTAAGAACTACGGTTTAACAGTGCGGATAGCACGCTATCATAACATTTTTGGCCCGGAAGGGACATGGGACGGCGGCCGTGAAAAGGCCCCCGCCGCTTTCTGTAGAAAGGTCGCCCTTGCGCCTGATAGCACACAGATCGAAGTGTGGGGGGATGGTAAACAAACTCGGTCCTTTCTTTATATTGATGAATGCCTTGATATGACGCGCCGTCTAATGGACTCTGATTTTGTGGGCCCCGTGAATATTGGTTCTGAGGAGATGATTGCCATCAATGAGTTCGCGAGGATGGCCATTGAAATATCCGGCAAGGATTTGGGGATAAAAAACATTCCAGGCCCTGAGGGAGTCCGTGGTCGCAACTCGGACAACACTTTATTCACTGACAAAGTCGGGCCGATAGAAGCGCAAGCATTACGAGTGGGAATGGAAAGGACCTATAAGTGGATTTCTGACCAGATTGAAAAGTAGTGAACAAATTTAAAAAAAACAGTATAATAGAGAGATGAAGCTAGTAGTAATAACAGGGTGTGCGGGCTTTATTGGCTCGTACGTGACGAAAGCATGCTTAAAGCGTGGCTGGCAAGTATATGGAGTAGATAATTTTACATATGCTGGCAGCCGCCAATTCATAGACAAGATGAAGAAGAAGTATGACAATTTCTTTTTCAAAGAGAAAGATATATGTGATCTCAAGCATATCCCTGATTGTGATTATGTCATCAATATTGCTGCTGAGACTCATGTTGGCAACAGTATCGTAGACAGCACAAACTTTATCAGATCCAATATAGACGGTGTTAAAAATTTGCTGGACTTAATAAAAGTTAAACCCAACAACGTCCAGCAACCACCCATCTTTTTCCATTTTAGTACTGATGAAGTGTATGGTGATATCACCGAAGGGGAACACGTTGAGGAGGACTTGCTAAACCCTAGCAACCCCTATTCTGCGTCAAAAGCGTCGGCCGATCTACTTATAAAGGCCTGGGCCCGGACCTACGGTATAAAGTACGTTATCTTGAGACCCACCAACAATTACGGTATAAGACAGTACCCAGAGAAATTGATTCCCTTGTCTGTTAAGCTTTTGCAACGTTCAAAGAAGATTAGATTGCACGATAACGGTGAGCCGATTCGGAATTGGTTACACGCCAGAGATACAGCTAACGCCGTCTTAGCTATAATTGATTCTGGCAAGAGCGATCAGATTTATAATGTGGCGGGGGGTTTTGAACAAACCAATCTTGAGACTGTTCAAAAGATCATCATGGCTTACTACAGGGACGAACCATCTCAACCTTTGATGTGGGAGGATTGTGTGGATTTTTCGTATTCTAGAGAAGGACAAGACGTTCGTTATGCCTTGAATGACGATAAGCTTCGCAAGCTGGGCTGGAAACCAGAGATCAATTTTGACAAACAAATAGAACATATCGTCAAGTTCTATAAAAAAACATTTACATGGTAAAAAGGAAAAAATAATGAAACTATCTAACCAAGCAATGGGCGCCGTGATGATGGCGTTGCAAAAGTCTTTAATGGAGCAAAGTGATATCGTACCTACACTGAAGGACTTTGATTTCACAAATTCTGAGGAAGGACTTGTTGTCACGAATCCGCCTTTGGTAAAGTTCGATGACGAATTCGACGACGCTTTACACGAAGCTGCTACGGATGAGCCGATTGAGGATTAATGCCTCGGTACGACTATAGGTGTACTAAGTGCGAGAAAATACTCGAAGCAATCTTACCAATTGGTGAAAAGCCACAGTTGTGCAGTGAGATAAGTAAGTGCTCCGAAAAGGGCTCGATCACTAAAATATTTAGCGTCCCGAAGATTTTCCGCCCAGAAACAAACGATACCTCTGGTACTCGGGTCAGGCGCTTCATTGAAGACTCACGTGACGAACTGAAAGAACAAAAGAGAGATATGACCTCGCAGGAATATGTGGTTGAACCCAATGAATGAAATTTATTTATATATAGCTATAGCCTTGAGTGCAACAGCCAACGCGTTTTTGCTATGGTATCTATACCAGATGCTAACAAAGTATGGTTTTTTAAATACCAATATCGGTAATTTAAGATATAATATTATTGCATACGGTTCTCATCTTAAAAAGATATACGAATCAGAAACATTTTACGGTGAGCCTACGCTAGAGAGACTCCTAATACATAGCCGTGAAATTAAGGAGAACATTGAAGATTTTTGCAGAGTCTTCAACATAGAAGATGAGGAGGAGTTTGCGGAGTGGGAGTGGTATCAATATGGGGCCGATCAAGAGGAGGGCTCCGATGCCGAAGAAGAGAACTAAAAGGTACTACTTTACAGAAGAGCATGAAAAGGCAGTTGTTCGGTACGCCTCGACAGAAAGTTTAGAGGTGCGCACAGAGCTCTATATACACTATATCGAACCCGCCTTTAGTGAGATGGTGGACAAGATTATTTATACTTATAAATTTACAAGTTTACCAAATATCGAAAGCCTAAGTGACGAGTGTAAAATATGGCTAACAACAATTCTGGACAAGTACGACCCAAACCGTGGCTCCAAGGCGTTCTCTTACTTTAGTGTTATTACAAAAAATTGGTTTATTCATAAGGTAAAGAAGACTGCACAACAAAACAAGCGCGAAGTTTACTTCGAGGACATATCAAAGAATCTAGAGCATACTCATCTATCTGCCGCGATTGAGTACCCCGCTGACCGCGAGAGAGACGAATTTTGGGAACATCTGTGGGAAGAGATTCAAGGTTGGGATGTCGGTCCCAATATGAAAATAAACGAACGAAAGGTTTTTGAGGCTGTAAAAATACTGCTTTCTAACTCCGATGATATTGAAATTTTTAATAAAAAGGCTATTTACTTGTATATGAGAGAATTGACGGGCCTGAACACAAAACAGGTCGTTAACAATCTCAATAAGATGCGAGAAAAATACCGAGTATTCAAGAAGAAATGGGACGCAGGAAAGATCTAGATCTAGAAGACAGGCTAGAAGAGGCCGTGGATAATGTGAGAAGGGACAGGAATGTCGTCAATTCACTTTTGGCTGATTTGATTATGTATATGAAAAAGGATACATCTGCTCACAAAGACTGCGGTATGATTGCATCTAAATATGTTGAAACCCTCCAACGATCCAATGAACAGTTAGTTAAGATTACGAATCTTCTTTATAAGAAAGATAGCGTTGTTCAAGACTTTACTGACTTAGATAAGGATGCGCTCTTTGATCTTATTAGGGAAGATGAAGATTCGCCTGAGGGCGACTAATGGGACAGAGAGGCAAGAAATCAACTGGTCAGAATAACCTTCCTTTCTATCAGACTAATCCCAATCTGGCGCCCGATCTGGTTCTGATTGATGCCAATAATATTACTGAAATTACATATTTACGAGAATTGGTCCAAAAAGAGATCAATCCCAATCTAATTAATAGGGCCAGCAATTCATTTAGTGCTTACGTTGTGCGTTATAACGACTCCACTACTACGGACCAAGCCGGCAATACCTGCGGCCCCGTCGGGGGCAAAGGAGTTATTTCAAACACAGAAGAGGGGCCCCCGGAATTGCCCCCCAACACAGTTAACGCTATAATACCAGAATTGTCTATTGGGTTGCCACTTCCGAATCGAACAATACAAGCCACAACACCGCCCACAATCTCTGATTTGTGCAATCAGAACCTGGCAGCTGCAGAGAAGTTATGTAACATAGCTCCTGTATTTGAGATCCCTAATAATTTTTCTGAAACTATTCGCCCGGGCAACTTTGTGCAAGTGAGCCTTTATGACAAGAAATTTCCTTCCCGCGGCGGCACCGTACTTGACGTAGTAAAGAACAAGAATGGAGAGGTGATCATGAACCCGCTTGTATCACGCTCCGC
>Ga0163108_10000420_pt1 | contig 31279 bp, 20 predicted proteins | sample Fk1155metaG_FD_109644 | JGI IMG/M metagenome (GOLD analysis project Ga0163108, IMG submission 109644) | Marine microbial communities from the Central Pacific Ocean - Fk160115 155m metaG | ecosystem: Environmental > Aquatic > Marine > Oceanic > Photic zone | place: The Central Pacific Ocean...
CAGCTTACGCACGAACCCCTGGGAATTATGGCGATTGATCACACCGATTTTCCTGCACATGGGCATCATGCACCTGGTGTTTAACATGCTGTGGTTGTATGACCTGGGATCATCCCTGGAAACGCGGTACGGCACACCGCGTTATGCCGGCATCATTGTCATCATCACGATTCTCTCGGTACTCGCGCAATCCCTGGCACCCACGACCTGGGGACCCTTTAGCGGCACCTGGAATCATGGCGGCATGTCGGGCGTGGTCTACGGATTACTGGGTTTCATCTGGGTTCGGATGCGGATGGATCCCTCCGCACGACTGTTTCTGCACCCCACCACGATGATGTTCATGATTGGTTGGTTGTTTTTCTGCGTTTTCCTCACGCAGGCTGGTACGCTGCCGGTAGCCAACCTGGCGCACGCCGCAGGATTACTTGTGGGAATGGGACTGGCGCGCATGACCCTACCGACCCAGGGCGCTGCGTAAACACGAACCTAGGGACTGGGTTTGTCTGTCTGTAAATCAAGTTGCGACTCGAAGAATTCTGCGATTCGATCGATCGCCTCGTTCATGTTCAACTGTCGATCATGATCCAGCGACCGTACTACCCGCTGCTGAAGGGAAAAGACCAGCGTGACCTGTTGCTGCTGATCGGAAAACCGCAAGGCAAAAGCCCAGTCAGTGGCGGGATCAATCGCTGACTGCTGCCAGTTAAAATTCCGATCAACGATCAGGGTATGCCGTGCATGGACCAGGCCTCGCATGGTGCTGATATCATCCCGCTGCAGGACCGGGACATCCTGCTCGCCGATCCGCAGGACCGACTGGGGCGCTGCCTTTCCAGGGGAAACTGCATCGTTGGCCTGACGATCTCCGGCCAGTTTCAACAGCTCGACCTGCGGGGCGTGGCGGATCAACGTGGCAGACTGTTGTCCCCAGAACCGTAGTGCCTGGTAGCCTTTGCGATAGTGGTGCCAACAGGTATAGCCTGCCATGGCGACGGCGACACCGACGATCAACACGATAACAATTTGTCCCCGCTGCATGCCCGGCTCCCGGTACGGTATTCTCGCAACTCCCTGCTCGGAGTATACTAGGCAGGAACCTGAAACGATATCCAGCCGGAAACAAATTACACTGGATCCGACTGCTAATTAACGAGGAGGCCAAGGTTGTGGCTGACAAGTTTGACCCATACCGCGAAGCATTGATTGTTGAAACCAACACGGTTTGGTCGGCCGATTACGACCACCTGGAAGTGGACGAAAGAGCCCGCCTGGAAGAAGGTTTACACGGGGATCCCGAGAACTGTGCTGATCTGGAATACGTCCGCGTACTGACCGGTTTCTGTAGGCAAATCACGGTAACAGCAGAAGACTTGCAACGGCTGGAAGCTTAGCGAGTCCCGGCGGGGAGTCTCACAGTGGATACTGATATCATTCGTGTCCCGGTTGATTTGAGTGACCGGGGCTACGAGATTTACATTGGATCCGGGTTGCTGCGAAAAACGGCTTCCTTTGTTCAGGCAGCAACCGAGTTGACCCACGCGGTGGTGATCACCGATTCCAATCTTAAGACGACTCACGCGCAAATCGTTGCGGAGAACCTGGCGCAGTCTGGTATCACCTGCGACCTACTGACCATTCCAGCTGGCGAATCAAGTAAATCGTTGCGGATTCTCGAAGAACTCTGGGGCGAACTGCTCGAAATTAAGGCCGACCGCCGTACTGTCGTGATTGCCGTGGGGGGCGGCGTGGTCGGTGACCTGGCTGGATTCGTTGCTGCCACGTATACGCGGGGACTACCATTGATCCAGGTTCCCACGACGTTGTTAGCCCAGGTTGACAGCAGCGTCGGGGGCAAGGTTGGAATCAATTTACCCCGTGCCAAGAACATGGTGGGGTCCTTCTGGCAACCCACAGGTGTTGTGATCGATCCACTGGTACTGCACACGCTGCCTGACCGAGAGTACCAGGCCGGCCTGGCCGAGGTCATCAAGTACGGCGTGATCATGGATGATGAGTTCTTCACGATGTTGGAAAATCATGTCGCTGAAATTCATGCACGGGATCCGGAAATCCTGGCCAATATCATTTCACGATGTTGCCAGTTGAAAGCCCACGTGGTGGAAAACGACGAACGCGAGACCACCGGGTTGCGAGCTATTCTTAATTACGGACACACGTTTTGCCATGCCTTTGAAACGGTTACCGGTTACGGTCGTTTTCTTCATGGCGAAGCGGTGTCGATCGGGATGATGTGTGCAGCTCGACTGGCCGCCATGCTGGACCGGGTTGATGAGGCCATGATCGCCCGCCAGGAATCGCTGCTAAGAGCTTGCAAGCTTCCTGTGGCCGTCTCGGACCTGGATACCGAGGCCCTGCTGGAAGCGATGCAACATGATAAGAAGGTGGAGCATGGCAAGCTGCGTTTCGTGCTGCCCATCAAGCTAGGGCACGTCGAACTGGTCAACGATGTCCCCCTGGAACTGGTACGCCAGGCACTCTCCGCACCAGGCACTTCACCCGGATCCTAGCCGCGACTCGATTTCCTGCAGCCGACGTTCCAGGGAGGCCAGTTGATCCAGGATCAATGCGTGGACATAGACAGCGTCCATGCCAACAGGGCTCTGATCACTACGAATTTGTTCGATGACATCCAGCAGTTCTCCCTTGGGTTTCACGATGCTCTCCTCGGCCTGGTCCGGACCGGACCGGCCTTTTAAATTTCCCTACAGATCCATTTCTCTGTTAAAAACAGGGCTTACCTCTTTGCAAAGGTACCCTGTTTTGGTTTATCCTGAAAGCAACTTTCAAATCCTGTTCATGGATGCAGGACATTTTTGGTGCGGCCTTTCGTAGGGTCGCTACCGATTTCTCAGGGATGTCACACCAACCGCTGGCCTGGACTGGAGCACGTACTTCAGCAAGGTCGTATTGACGCAGAATGCAGGCTCCCTTTGACCATGGCTCACCAGCAACCATCCCGTCGGAAGAATCGAGCGGTCCCATCCTCGGATGGCGTATCGCGGCGTGCTTTTCATGAAACCGCGCTCGTGGCTGCCACCGGCATGACCGCCCTGAACCAGGCCTCCTCGCAAGTATGTGGACAGGATACGGCGAACGACAAGAAGGTCTCGCTCGGTGAGAATATTGCAGGTGAACTGCTGGTCGTGGATGACTTCCAGAAAGCCGATACCTTCTACCATGGGGATGGCTGGGAATCCCTTAATCCAGGTTACTGGAAAATCGAGAATAACACCCTCCGTCGCCGCGTGCGAACCCGTGGTGACCGGGCGCGGAAAACCGGCTTCCCGTTCCACTACGAGACAAACAATATCAACACGGGCGTGATGCCTACCGAGTACTTGGGCTCACCACCCTACGGCATGCTGTGGAGGCGGGACTGGAATCTCTCCGGCAGCTACATGATCGTGATGGAAGCGACTATCCAGCAGCTGCCTCAAAAAACAGAAGGCTTTGAAGTCAAACCAGGCGATGGACTGATCGGGATTTGCTTTGGTGCCAAGACACGGATGGAAAGTTGGTACGGAGGCAGTCGTGTGGGCCAGGCCTGCTGGTATGCGGCCTGGCGAGACGACCAGACTTTCGGCATCTATGACCATGCCAAGGATCTTCCCACGCCGGCACAAAAACAAGCTGAGAAACCAGCTCCCGCTCTCAAGGCGGGCGATCCAATCGTCATATATCTGAAGGTGGAACCTACGGATGCCGTCAAGGCAAACGTGACAGCCCAGTTCGTATTCAAGGACCAGGTCACAACCGTCGAGTGCCAGGGCGTTGACCAGGCAACCATCACCCGGGGTTACTTTGGCGTGGTTACCCGGGGAATGCTGGACGTCGAAATCCGCCGGGTCCTGTTGGTCCCCGAGGACAACGAACCCATTCTTTCAGAAGTAAACCAATTGCGCGTTGGCTACCCACTGGGTAATACGCTCCGCAAGAATGCCGATGGCAAGTGGACTTGCCGTTTCGTCACCGTTTTTCGAGACCAGGGCGACAAGGCCGAGATTCGCATCAGCCCACTGGAAAAACCTGACCAGGGATGGGAAGAAGTCCCCGTGGCCGGTAGTGGTACGATCATCACCAATGATTTTCGTCGTGCCACGGCGGTAATCGACGCCACCCTGCCCTCAAACCCGGGCCAGGCCACGATGTATTACACCATCTGGAAAGATGGACGTAACGTCACAGCTGATCCGCGAAGTGGCTTCCTTGGCAAGAAAGAGTACGTCGGTCGTTTACCGAGGCTACAGGCCCCCTACCGGCTTTGCGGTCTTAGCTGTCATGCGATCCATGGCGAATTCGATGGGGGTAACGCTGGCAAGTTCCAGGAAAACTGGATCCACGATCAACCTGCCATCAAGGCCTACGAACACCTGGAAAACTACGATTTCCAGATCATGGTCTGGGAAGATGACATCTGGTACCTGGAACTCTTGCTGTACACAACCAGCGTGGACGATGCCTACCTGCAAATGATGACCGCCATCGCGGGTCCCACCTCGCGCTGGCAAATGATGCGACATTGGAACACGCTCAATCCAGGTGACCACGATTACGGCATGGATGATGTCAAGGGTCCGGAACAGCTGGCCTTGCGACGACTCGAGGGCCTGGGCCAGGATCGCGAATACATGCGTCGTAATTTCCAGATCGTACAACACCTGATCAGTGGCGACGAAAAACCTTCTCCGGAGGCTAACCCGAAACGCTGGTCCGCCTGGGTCATGCCCAACCGAGACTTTACGCTGGCGATCGTCGATGCCCGCCTCTGGCGGAGTTCCCAGGACACGCATATCTGGGAAACCGAGGGGTGGGGTGGCAAAGGCGATGTCTATGATCGTACGGATCCCACACGCAGCCTGCTGGGTGAAGAACAGTTTGCCTGGTTACAGGAACTCATCACCAACAGCGGTTCTCCACTGATCATGGCCACCGGTATCAATGGTATGCATACCATCTGGGAACCTGCTCCCATGAAGCAACGCAACCGAGTCGTGGCAGATTATGCTGGCTGGGTGAAAGCCGGTTGCGATCGCGTGCTGGAATTGTTCGGAAGCCGCGATGGTGTCTTCTCGGTCTACGGGGATGTGCACAACGGCTGCATCATGAAAAACCTGGAGCAGAACCTGTACGAGTGTAGTTTTGGTCCGATTGGGCGTACCGGCGGGCGACAATTAAAACCTGGTTTTGGACCGCTCATGAAGGACTATGACGAGCGGGAACTGGAAATCACGGCACTCTATCACAAGGCTTTCGAATCACCCTCAAAAAAACCTCGCACGGGTCCCCAGTACTGGAACTTCCTCGAGATGCATTTTGACCCCCGCACGAATGGAAACGTGCAATTTCGAATTCGAAACCTGATCGATGCACCGGAAGACAAACCACGAGGCGGAGGAGAAGCCCAGGTTCCGCTCCAGGCAACCGGCCGACCTATTAGTTGTCGACTGCCCCCACTCAAGACATTGGCCAATGCTGACGTGCGGTTTGCAACCATCTCGGGACTGCCCATTCGTGGTACCCGCAGCACGATCAATGGAACGGTTGAGCTGAACGGCCTGGTTGATATTGAGCCAGCCAGCCAGATCCTGGTCACGGCCGTTGCAGACGGCAAGGCAGACGCACAGATCGTAACCACGCTGCCACTTGCAGAGCAGTAAGCACCCCGGAACCATCAGCCTGTCGTCTTCCAGTAACCTCCCCGAACGTGGTCAAAGCGAGCCTCCTGGCCAAGCTGCTGATCGTTGAAGGTACCATCGCAATAGACATTGTGCCCCATGACCCAGGTTCGCACGGGCAAGCCCACGAGGGTTTCTCCATCCCACGGACTCCACTTGCACTTGGTTTGCTGTTCGGAATTACGTACTTCATGGGACCGTGCCAGGTCCACCAGCACCAGGTCCGCATCATAGCCCACCTCGATGCGACCCTTGTTGATGATATCCCATACTCTCGCCGGTGCATCGCACATCCAATGCACTACTTGCTCCAACGTACAACGACCCGCGTTGACCTGGTTCAACAAGAGTGCGAGCGAATTCTCCACTGCCGGTAGTCCCGAGGGAGAGGCCGGATAAGGCTGTTGTTTTTCTTCCCATGTATGCGGCGCATGGTCCGTTGCGATCACCTGGATATCACCATCCTGCAGGGCTGTCCATAATCGTTGATTATCCTCAGCCGTTTTGATTGACGGGTTCATCTGGATCAAGTTTCCCAGCCGCTCGTAATCTCCCACGTTAAAAAACAGGTGATGGGGACAGGCTTCCGCTGTGATCAGATCACGATGATCTTTCAGCAAATCGGTTTCATCGCCCGTTGATACGTGTAATACGTGGAAGCGATGCTGGTGCCGAAATGCCAGGTCCAGTGCGCGTCTGGTAGCAACCATGGCGGCCAGGTGATCACGAATGCGAGAATGGTCAGCCACGTCAGTGGTTTCTGCGTACCGCTTCCAGTTTTCCTGGATCGTTGACTCGTCTTCACAGTGAGCAGTAATGGGCAAGGTTGTCTCAGCAAAAATTACCTCCAGATCCTCTTGCCGATCTACCAGGAGGTTGCCAGTACTGGAGCCAATGAAAATCTTGATACCCGGGGTGCGGGTTGCTTTCTTGAGTTCAGCAACATTGTCCGGTGTCGCACCAATATAGAATCCATAATTGACCAGGCTCACCTCAGCGGCCCGTGCCAGCTTGGCTTCCAGTTGCGCCTGGTCGATCGTATTGGGATTGGTGTTGGGCATTTCCAGGAAGGTTGTCACGCCACCCTTGGCACAAGCCCTGGACGCATGGTGTAAATCTTCCTTGTGCGTCAAACCGGGTTCGCGGAAATGGACCTGGTCATCGATCACCCCCGGGATGAGATGAAGACCGGTTGCGTCCACAACCTCATCCACCTGCGTCTGAATCGCAGGATCAATATCTGCGATGCGAGAACCTTCGAGCAGTACCGATACCGATGCCATGCCTGTTGGCAGGATCACAGAAGCATTTCGAATAACCGTTTTCATGGGGCCCTGAAATCTAGATGATGATGCCTAGTTTCTTAGCCCTTATTTTTAACGCGCGTTCGAAGTATGGAAATGGGTAGTTGGTTTTTGCGCCTCGTTCCCGCGCCCACTGAAAGACCGCTTTAACCATTGGCAACGGTAATTTATTGGTTTTTACCAGTAATATCACCTTGGCAATAAATGCAAAATCGGTCGGCAGCCGAGCCTTGAGACCTTTCTCCAATTGATCTTTCAGGTCGCCTACTTCCACGACCAGCACTACCGACGAGCTCGTCTCAGTCGCGGTAGGTGCTTCCCGGTTCCCAGCTTGGGCGGGCAGATTGATACTTCCCAGCAGCAGGATTCCCAACAGGAAGCATCGTAAGGACTGGTTCATATTCCACCTTCTCATCGATTAAAAGCCGAAATTCCGCCGACCATGGCGGTTGAGCTTGTAGTCGATTTCGGCCCCTGCAGGCAAGACCAATCGCCCGTCATGTCGCTGCATCCGACGATGCTGGCTAGCAGCGTGACGCCTAGAAGCGATCCTGTAATGCCTGCACCGCCATGGCTTCTTCCTGCAATGCTTCCATGGCAGTTACAGCGGCTTCCGCAGCCTGGATCGTGGTAATGCAGGGTACGCCATATTGCACGGCCGCGGCCCGAATCCGACCTTCATCAGTCCGCGCACCCTTGCCGTTGGGCGTATTCAGTGCCAGGGCCACTTTTCCGTCAATCAGGTAATCGATCAGGTTCGGGTGGCCTTCGGCAATTTTCTTGACGTGGGCAACCGGGATATTTTCTCGCTCCAGTGACTGGGCGGTCCCTTCCGTTGCCAGCAGCTCGTAACCCATGATAGCCAAACGTCTCGCGAGGTCGGTAATAATTTCCTTGTGGCGAGCAGTCACGCTCAGAAAAATCTTTCCCTCTCCCCTCTCGGGTAACACGACTCCGGCGGCCAACTGGCTCTTGGCAAACGCAATCGAGAACCGTTCACTGATTCCCATTACCTCTCCGGTACTTCGCATTTCCGGACCGAGAACAATATCCACGCCGGCAAATTTCCGGAACGGAAACACACTTTCCTTGATAGACACATGCCTGGGAATGGGGGTGCTGGTAAAGTCCAGGTCTTTCAGTTTTTCCCCCACCATGACCTTGGCGGCAATATTCGCGATCGCAACACCCGTCGCCTTGGCCACGAATGGGATCGTCCGGCTGGCGCGGGGATTCACTTCCAGCACATAGACATTCATCTTGCCATCTTCTTTCTTGACAGCAAACTGAACATTCATAAGCCCCACGACTCGCAGTTGCCGAGCCATCGCTTCGGTGGCTTCCACGATTTCCCGGACGACAGGACCTGGCAGGCTATAGGGTGGAATCGCACACGCCGAATCGCCGGAATGTACTCCCGCCTCCTCGATATGTTCCATCACGCCGGCGATGACCACGTCGGTACCATCCGCAATGGCATCGACATCGACCTCGGTCGCATCCTCCAGGAAGCGGTCAATCAACACGGGCTGACCCTGTGAAACAACGAAGGCAGCAGCTACGTACTGCTCGAACTGGCTTTGGTCGTAACAGATTTCCATGGCCCGACCACCGAGCACAAAGCTCGGTCGCACGAGGGCTGGAAAGCCTACCTTGGTTGCTTCGGCGCGAGCCTGGTTCATATTGCGGGCAATGCTATTGGCTGGTTGCTCGAGGCCCAGCTTATGCAATAACTGCTGAAACTTTTCCCGGTCTTCGGCTTCCTCTATGGTCTCCACACTGGTTCCAACGATCGGTACTCCGGCATCCTCCAGCGCCCGGGCCAGGTTCAATGGAGTCTGGCCCCCAAACTGAACAATGACTCCATCCGGCTGGACCGCATCGCAGATATTCAATACATCTTCAGTAGTTAACGGTTCAAAGAAGAGCAGGTCACTCGTGTCATAGTCGGTGCTGACCGTCTCCGGATTAGAATTCACCATGATCGACTCGATCCCCAGTTCGCGCAATGCGAAACTGGCGTGACAACAACAATAGTCGAACTCGATTCCCTGGCCGATCCGGTTAGGTCCACCACCCAGGATAATAATTCGTTTCTTGCCCGGTTGCTTGGCCGGCGTTTCATCTTCGTCTTCGTACGTCGAGTAGAAATAGGGCGTATAGGCTTCAAACTCCGCAGCACAGGTGTCAACCGACTTGTACGTCACAGTGACCGAGCGGCTTTTGCGCCACTGGCGGATCGCCTGTTCATTACTATTAAGCAAGATAGCCAGCTGCCGATCCGCGAATCCAAACTGCTTTGCCTTACGAAGCGTGGCGTCATCGACCTTTTCCGGCGAGCCCAGTTCGGCCAGGTGGTTTTCCATTTCGACCAGTTCCAGCAACTGGTCCAGGAACCAGCGATCGATCTTCGTCAGTTCAAAAATCTCCTCAACGCTCATACCGCTTTTCATGGCATAACGTATATACCACTGTCGCTGATCACCGGGGGTGGCTAATTTCGCTCGAATGGCTTCATAGTTCGGTTGCTCTTCCGTTCCCCAGAGATCCTTGGAATCGCAACCGAAACCAAAGCTGCCCACTTCCAGACCTCGCAGCGCTTTCTGGAACGATTCCTTGAAGGTGCGGCCAATGGCCATGGTTTCGCCCACGCTCTTCATTTGGGTGGTCAAACGAGCATCGGCCTCGGGAAATTTTTCAAAGGCAAAGCGGGGGATCTTGGTCACCACGTAATCGATCGTCGGCTCAAAACAGGCCATAGTTTGGCGGGTAATATCATTGGGCAGCTCGTGAAGTCGATATCCCACGGCCAACTTGGCGGCAATCTTGGCAATCGGGAATCCAGTCGCCTTGCTCGCCAGGGCACTGGATCGACTCACGCGGGGATTCATCTCGATCACGATCATGCGGCCATCATCTGGATTGATAGCAAACTGGATATTGGAGCCGCCGGTTTCTACGCCTATTTCACGAATCACAGCGAGGCTGGCATCTCGCATCCGCTGGTATTCCTTGTCAGTCAAGGTTTGTGCAGGTGCAACCGTTATGGAATCGCCCGTATGAATCCCCATCGGATCAACGTTCTCGATGGCACAGATAATGACGACATTATCATCCACATCGCGCATCACTTCCATCTCGTATTCTTTCCACCCGATTACCGATTCTTCCAGCAGCACCTCGGTCACGGGAGACTGGTCCAACCCCTGACGGACCAGGGTATCAAATTCTTCCCGGTTATAAGCAATGGCCGAACCGGATCCACCCATTGTAAAACTGGGGCGCACCACGATAGGCAACGGAAGTTCCTGCATCACATCGCGGGCTTCCTCGATCGTGTGCACGATAAAGCCATGGCAAACCTCGAGACCAATCTCTGCCATGGCATCCCGAAACTGATCACGCTCTTCCGCCTTGGCAATCACGTCTGCGCGGGCACCGATCATCTCTACGTTATATTTTTCCAGCACACCGTACTTGGCCAAATCCATGGCAACATTGAGACCTGTTTGACCACCTAGCGTGGGGAGCAGAGCATCCGGGCGCTCCTGCTCAATCACCTTGCCAACTAACTCCCAGGTCAGCGGTTCGATATAGGTGCGATCGGCGGAACTAGGATCTGTCATGATCGTCGCCGGATTGGAATTAACCAGGACAACCTCGTAGCCTTCTTCCCGAAGTGCCTTGCAAGCCTGGGTACCCGAGTAGTCAAACTCGCAGGCCTGACCAATGATAATGGGCCCGGATCCGATCAGTAAAATCTTCTTAATGTCTTCTCGCTTGGGCACGCTGTTGACCTTCCCTGTCACGCTAATGGTTGGCAAATCGATGAAACCCGGGTCATCCGTGGCATTTCGCACCACGTCGTTCTGGCATCACGAGCTTCTGTGAGTATAAAATCCCTCGAATTTATCCCACAGAACGACGCCTTTACAAGGACCCTTCCCTGTTTAGCGAGGGCACTTTTTCCGGATAATCGGCAAGACTGAACCCTCGCCGGGGTTATGGTGTCCGATCAGTACCCCGAATCTCGACAAATATGCCAGAAAAATCCTCGCCCAGCCTGCTTAAACACTGAGCAGGTCGCCGCGCAGCGCGTTGACATTTTTACGTAAGGTGTTTAGTATAAATATCTTCCCTTCTGTTCATTAATATCCCACGATGTGAGGTGATACGAGGCAGTTTTGTCAAGTCCATCGCGCTCAGGAGTCTTTGCCAAGGCGACGGATTGCCGCGTTAACGAGTTTACCGAAAGCGTCAGCTTCGATCACCGGCTGTACGCGCACGATATCATTGCTTCTCAAGCACACGCGCGCATGCTCAGTGATGTGGGATTACTCACTGCCCAGGAATGCCAGCAGATTGTCACGGCACTGGATGTCATCGGTGAAGAAATCGCTGCCGGTTCGTTTCCACTTTGCAACGAGCTGGAAGACATCCACATGCATATCGAGCAGGCGCTGATTGACCGACTCGATGATGTCGGCCGTAAGCTCCATACGGGACGCAGTCGCAACGACCAGGTAAATACTGATTTTCGGCTTTGGATTCGAGACGCTATCGACGCTGTTGACCAGTGGCTCTTGAACCTGCAACGATCCTTCCTCTCACGCTGTACTGCGGATGAAGGGGTCATTTTGCCCGGTTATACCCATTTAAGGCGAGCCCAGCCCATCCTGGCTGCACATTACTGGTTGGCCTACTGTGAAAAATTTCAGCGTGATCGGGATCGTTTACAGGATTGTCGTAAGCGTGTGAATGTCTGCGGCCTGGGTGCTGCCGCACTGGCTGGAACCAGCTTGCCTATCGACCGTGAAAACGTGGCCCAACAATTGGGTTTCGATGCCATTGCGGCCAACAGCCTGGATGTCTCCAGTGATCGAGACTTTGTCGTGGAAACTGCTTTCGCGCTCACCTTGGTGGCGGAACACTTGAGCACCTGGGCAGACGAGTGGATCCTGTGGTCGACACAGGAATTCGCTTTCCTCGAGTTGCCGCAGGAGTTCTGTACGGGCTCCTCTATTATGCCGCAGAAGATTAATCCGGACGTGTTGGAATTAATCCGTGGCAAGACAGCCCGCGTAATCGGAAACCTGCAGACCCTCCTGGTCCTCATCAAGGGTCTTCCGCTGGCCTACAACCGGGACCTCCAGGAAGACAAACCAGCTCTTTTTGATTCATTTGACACGGTCAAAGCATCGCTCGAACTAGCGGTACCACTGGTAGAAATGACGCAGCTCAACCGCGATTCAATTGAATCCCAGTTACACCTGGGGCACCTGGATGCGACCAACCTGATGGAATATTTGATTCAACAGGATATACCGCAACGAACGGCACATCATGTGACCGGGCAATTGGTACGGATCGCACTGGACGCAGGAGTCACTCTTTCTGGGCTACCACTCGAGAAAATGCAAGGCTGTCACGAGCAAATTGACGATTCTATATATGAGGTACTCGGGGTGGAAAATGCCATCCGTGCGTTCCAGAGTTACGGGTCCACGGCCCCTGCTCAAGTTCAGCAGCAAGTGCAGAACTGGCAAACGCAACTTGCCGAATGATAATCGTCCACTTTACTGGGTGAAGCAAATGGTGAAGACATTACAACAGCGAACAATTGGCTCGGCACACGAACGTCGTCTGCAATGGTTTATCGCCGTGCTCCTTTTCCTGCACGTTCCATTTTTGCATGGCCAGGACCCTAACCCGGTTGGTCCCTTTGGTGAACCCGTGGCTCCTGCACAGCCAGTTGCCAACCCGTTACTAAAACCGGGATCTGACCAACCCCGTCCCTTGCCTGTCCAGGAACCTCTGGTCGTGCGACTCCTGCGTGAATCAAATCCTACCACTCCTTTCGAGCTCACGCGCGCTGTCCAGCTGATGGTACAAACCAGCCAACTCAAGGAAGCCAAGCTGTACCTCGTGCGACTGGCTGCTCTCAAAATGAATGCCGAGGAAAAGGCTAATCTTCAACGTGATTATGGCACCGCATTTTTTCTGCGCATTTCTCGAGTTGCCGAGTTGCAGCCCGAGGGAACTCAGCTTGGAGAGATGATTGCAGACGCAGCCTATCGTCGTGCTCAGGATCCCTTGCGGATCGCAGAACTGATTGCCCGGTTGAAGGATCCATCTCCGGAGGTTCGCCTCACCGCGATGGAAGACCTGAAGCCCAGTGGCAACGCTGCCGTGATCGCATTAGCTAATATCCTGGCAGACTCGTCACGCAGTGAGGAGTTCCCGATCATCCGCTCAGCGCTGATGAAATTTGCCGCCATCGCACACGAGCCGCTCCTGGGGTACCTGCAGTCACCGAACGCGAAACAACAACTGGAGATCATTAACCTGCTGGGACAACTGGGTCATCCGCGCAGTACCATGTACCTGGTGCGATTAGCGGTGTCCGGCAAGAACGATTCCCTTGTCCGGAATTCAGCCCGCCTGGCCTTATTGCGATCAACGGGTGCCATTCCATCTCAGCAAGAGGCCGAATTATTTCTCCGTAAGCAACTCGCCGGATTCCACAATGGCCTGGTACCGGTGGCAGCTGACAGCGATGGACTGGTCACCCTCTGGCAATGGAACAGCAAAAAGAAAACAAGCGTTGCTGTCAGGTATGACAGGGCGGCCGCATCGTTGGTCCTGGCAGCACAAACTGCCACGGAACTTTATGGCATCAACCAGCAGAATCCCACATTTCGTCGCTTATATCTCGTTCATATTTTGGCAGCCAGCAAACGGCTGGGTGGGATAGATATTCCCCTGTCTCAACAACCGGGCGGCGCAGCGGAAATTGCGTCCATGGCTGGCGTAGCAGTCGTTCAGGATGTTTTTGAACAGGCCCTGGCATCCCACAATATCCCAGCTGCCATCGCCGCCGCCGAGGTCCTGGCAACCATCGGTACACCGGAACTATTGGCTGCTCCTGCAGGTGAACAATCCATACTAGTGAAGACCTTGTTGCATTCGAATCGGCGTTTGCGATTCACCGCCATGCAGACCATCCTGCAGCTGAATCCAAAGAAAGCCTTTCCAGGCGCCAGTCACGTCACCGAAGCTCTCGGTTACTTTATTGCTGCCCGTGGGACGCGGACTGCGTTTGTCGGCCATCCATTATCGAACCGCGCCCAATTCCTCACCGGTCTGCTCAACCAGGCTGGTTACCAGGCAGAAAAGGCACTGGTGGGAAAATCCCTGCTGGAACTCGTACGTAAACAGACGGATTGCGACCTGGTCTTGATCAGCAACACGATTTCCAATCCCAGCCTGGGTGAATTGATGCAACGTTTCCGAGACGATCCCCGGACGGCCGCGATTCCCATTGGAATCCTGGCTGATCCCAATGACCTGGAACGCGTTCGCATGTTGGCCACGCTTGATCCTCTAACCGAGGTGGTCGGGCGGCCACACACGGTTGAAAACCTCGCCTTTTATCTGGCGCGCCTGGAACAACATAAATCTCTGAATCGCGTAACGCCTGAAGAGCGTATTCGGCAGGCGAGACAGGCTCTGGCGGGATTTGCCCGGTTGGCAGAGAACCAGGGAGAGTACCCATTTTATGATTTATTGCGACAAGAGCCTGCCGTGATCGGTGCGGTCACAGTACCAATGTTAACAAAGCAGGCTGCCCCTGTACTGGGCTCATTGGGCACTGCCAAGTGCCAGCAAGCGCTCGTCAATACTGCGAGTCGCAACGGTTTGAGCCTGCCCGTACGGCAATCAGCACAACGTGCTTTCGACCAGGCGGTCCAGAATCATCGACTGCTTTTGACACGGGAAACAATCCTGCTTCAATACGACCGATACAATGCCAGCGCCAACCTGGATAAACAGACCCAAAATGTTCTCGGAGCTATTCTCGACACCATTGAACGGCGTGCACGGACGGCACGCTCCCTGGAAACAGACACGGAAGGCAATTGATGTCCATGCATCTCTACACGTTGACCATTTATCGTTCTGATTTCTAGACTCTTGAAGCCAAGCATTGTTGCACCATGTCCGACCTGGTACCTCGTCATCTCAAGGAAACGGGCCCGCCGATTCCGGGAATTATCGGGTCGAGCGCCGCAATGGAGATGGTATATCAATTAACTCGCAAGGTGGCGTCGAGTAATGCCTCGGTCCTGCTGCTCGGTGAAACCGGCACAGGCAAGGAGTTGATTGCCACGGCTGTCCACCGGCTGAGCGATCGAGGAAGCGGTCCATTTGTCAAAGTGAACTGTGGGGCTCTTAGCGACAGCCTGCTCGAAAGCGAATTGTTTGGCCACGTGCGAGGCTCTTTTACTGGTGCCATTGCGAATCGCACAGGTCGTTTTGAAGCAGCTCACACCGGGACGATTTTCCTGGATGAAATCAATTCCACCACGTCGATGTTACAGGTCAAGCTGCTGAGAGTACTCCAGGAAAGGGAATTTGAACGGGTTGGCGATACTCAAACGATCGAGGTAGACACGCGGGTGATCGCCGCCAGTAATTGTGATTTAATGGAAGAGGTTCGCGCTGGACGATTCCGCGAGGATCTTTACTGGCGGCTGAACGTTGTGCCGATTGAAATTCCGCCGCTCAGGATGCGGCCGGAGGATATCGCTGAACTTGTTGCCTATTTTCTTCAACACTATAGTGAAGCAAATAACCGTCACGTCGTTCACCTGCAATCCGAAGCACTTCAAACGCTGAAAAATTACAACTGGCCCGGTAACGTACGCGAGTTACAAAACTACGTGGAAAGAGCAGTTGTTATGGCAGAAAGCGATGAAATGACCGTGGACCTTCTGCCAGCTACAGTACGAGGTGAGCAGCCAGCCGGAATCAGGAGGTCCGGGGCAACCGACCTGGAATCATTGACCCAGGAAGTTGTCCAACACGGTGTCTTGTCCAGCGACGAAAACGAAGAAAATAATCTTTACAGCAGGATTGTTAGCCGCGTTGAACGAGAATTGATCTACCAGGTCATGCAATCGTGTAACAACGTACAAACCAAGGCGGCCGCCCGGTTGGGCATCAACCGAAATACGCTTCATAAGAAACTCAAAGAATACGGATTTGAAAAATAACTGACGTGATCACCAGGATCACCTTTTCGCATCCATGCCTGGCTCAAGCAGCATCCCATGACCTCGATTTCTCATATCATAACTTGGCTTTCGCACGTGAGTGAAACGTGTTTTACGGCATGCTATGCGCTGGTCATGGTACTGGAGATATCACGACTTTTTTTTCGCGTGGCGGTCCGACACGCCCTGATCCTGGCCATTACAGCGGCCGGCCTGTTCGCTCACGTCGTCTGGTTTTGTCTCTCGGCCCGAACCACCACAACCACGCCCCTGGTCAGCTGGTATGGATGGTGCATGTTGATTGCCCTGGCCCTGGTCTTTGTTTACCTGTGGCTCAGAATTCAATATCCAGATAAATCGGTTGGGCTCTTTCTTCTGCCGATGGTCATCGGCGTTATTGGAACGGCCCTGGTGTTTTTATCGGACCAGGAACCGATCGTTACAAAAGCCTCGTTGAGTTTTTGGTCGATTCTCCATGGGATGGCATTGCTACTGGGATCCATTGCCGCGACGCTCGGTTTTATTGCTGGAATCATGTATCTCGTGCAATCTTTCCGGCTCAAACGCAAGATCCCACCGCGGCAGGGACTGCGACTGCCCAGTCTCGAACAACTGCAACGCTATAATTATTGGTTGCTCACGCTTTCAACAGGACTACTCGCAACGGGACTGCTGGCTGGAATTATTCGTAAGGCCTGTCTTTCCTTTGCTGCCGAAACCAGCGCACCCTGGAATCCTATCGTCGTGATTTCTTCCGTGCTCCTGTTACTCTGGTTAATTATCACTGGGCTGTTCGAGTATTTCTATAAACCCGCCCGACAGGGAAAGAAAGTAGCTTACCTGACCGTTACCAGTTTTATCCTCCTGGGAGCTGTCATGGTGCTGGTCTTTTCCGCTGAACACGCCGTGAAAATAGAGACTTCCGCAAGTCAAACATTGAATTCCAGGCCCACCTCGGGAAACCGGGAGGTGCAGGAATGAACTTCCAGATTGTCGGCTGCAGCCATCACAATAGTTCGCTTCAACTGAGAGAGCAGCTGGCTTTTTCTCCCGATGACACGCGGATCGCGTTACGGCAACTCAAGGAGCAGTTTCCAAAATCCGAGGCCGTGCTACTTTCCACCTGTAACCGAGTCGAAATCTACACGGGATCCGTTGACAGTGACGTCTGTCCTTCACCTCGTGAAATCACCGAATTTATCGCTCGATTCCATGGTCTCAACGCAGTTCCGTTATTCCATGAATTGTTTGATCACTCCGGTGAAAAGGCTGTGCAACATCTTTTTGCCACAGCGGCTAGCCTGGACAGCATGGTTGTTGGGGAACCACAGATCCTGGCACAGGTTAAACAAGCATACGAAATGGCCACGGGCGATGATTGCACGGGACCGCTGACACATGGTGTATTCCAGGCAGCAATACGCGTGGCTAAGCGAGTTGCCAGCGAAACAAGTATCCACCAACGCCGAACCAGTGTACCCAGCGTTGCCATTAATGAATTTGCTAATCAGTTCTTTGACCATTATGAAGACAAGAAGATCCTGGTGATCGGCGCTGGAGAAATCGCTGCGGAAACCACGCGGTACCTGGTAGACCAGGGCGCCCGAGATATCACGGTCATCAATCGCAACCTGGAGCGCGCTCGCTTGCTGGCCACGGAAATCAAGGCAGCCGCCCAACCATGGGACCAGTTCCAGAACCTGCTGGGCACAGTGGACCTGGTCATCAGCACCACTGGGGCACCAGAACCCATCATGACTGCGGAACAATTTGCTCCCATTCATCGCACCAGGCACCAACGCACCCTGTTAATCCTTGATTTAGCCGTGCCACGAGACTTTGACACCAAGATTAATGATTGTCTCGGCGTCTATCTTTATTGCCTCGACGATTTGAGTGGGGTTTGCCAGAAAAACCTAAAAGCTCGGGAACGAGAATGGCCTAAGGCTCAGCAAATTATCTTGGATGAAACCGCTGCCCACATCGCCGAAACGCGGCACCGATCCTCAAGCCCGTGGATTCAACAATTGAAAACGCAGGCCAATTCAATGAAAGATAAAGAGTTGGCTCGGTTATTTAACAAGCTTGGTGAACTGGATGAAGCAAGTTGCGAAGAAATTATCCGGTCCTTCGATCGACTCACCAACAAGCTACTGCATCCGCCCCTCGAATCCTTGCGCAATGACACAACAGAAGGTGGACAACATGGTTTGCTGGATGCCTTGAAGCGACTGTTCCAACTCCGCGACTAACAGTTCCTGCTTCGCCTGGGGTGGGGGCCTGCTAGGCCTCGCCTTCACTCTCGTCCGTGTCGTCGTCTTCCCACTCGACTTCGTCGTCCCCCTCATCTTCACCTTCGACTTCGTCGTCCCACTCTTCCCCTTCGTCTTCCTCTTCGTCGGCGTCTACCTCGTCGTCCTCCTCGTCGTCGTCATCGTCGTCTTCCCATCCCTCTTCGTCTTCGTCCTCCTCGCTCTCCTCGCTCTCCTCGTCGTCCGCTGTTACTTCTTCCCAGTCATCGTCCTCCCAGTCATCTTCATCTTCTTCTAGATATTCTTCGTCAGACTCTTCCCCATCGTATGCTTCGTCCTCCTCCTCGTGTCCTTCTCCATCTTCACCGTCATCTAGATCTTCAGCTTCGTCACCGTCCTCACCTTCTTCAGTAATCGCATCATCATCGAGCACCTCTTCCTCGCCCATTTCGTTTCCCTCACTACCTACATGGTCACTATTCATTCCGGTTTTCCCAGCAAAGATGTCGGTTTCCAATAATTCGTCGATACTGTCTAGGCCGAATCGTTGCAAAAAACGCTTCGTGGTGCCATATAAATACGGGCGTCCCAGTTCTTCACTGCGCCCACGAATGCGGACCAGATCTCGTTCCATCAACTGCCGGAGCATCTCGCCACAACTGACGCCTCGGATCGCCTCGACCTCTGCTCGCAACACAGGTTGTCGATAAGCTACCACAGCAAGTGTTTCCATCGAAGGTGAGGATAGTCGCGATTCTGACTGGTCCACACCCAGGCGTTTCAACCAACGGCCAAACTGCCAGTGCGTCACCAGTTGGTATCCACCGGCGACGCGCTCCACTCTCAGGACACTCTGCTCTTCTTGGTAGATGTGATTTAATTGACGTATCAACGTTCTGGCTTCCGTACCATCCTGCAAGTCTGCATACTCACTTAATTTGCGACTATTCAGCGATTCTCGAGAGAGAAACAACACGGCTTCCATTCTTGCCAGCCGATCAGTGCGCATACCCGGTAAACTCGCATCGAAACCCTTGGCCTCGCAGGTTGACGACCGATCGGAAGCCATCCGATTTCTGGAAAACCGGTTGTAGCTGTTGGATAACGCATTCCAGGTTCCCTGGTAGCGGGTCGATGTAGACCGCAATTGGATCGCCGGAATACCTGAGCGGGTTCTCATGTAATTACCTAAGCCCATTCCATATAGAAAAACCCTGTGACATCAAGTCCCCTATGCCCTTGATTGTGTGACCTTTTAGCTGTTTCTTCAATAGCGATTATTCATCCTCTTGGTTGCCAAAACCGCTGGCCGAACCGACAATGTCATAAGATGACCTAACACTTGAAAAACCATGTCTTAATATATGACTTTCCTTTACCTTGACAACAACGCAACAACAGCGGTTGACCCGTTGGTAATGGCTGCCATGGAGCAGTCTTACCGGGACACTCCGGCAAACCCGGCCAGCCAACACCAGGCGGGACAGCGAGCTCGCCAGGCTATTGAAACCGCTCGACGCGCGATTGCCTCGACACTTGGGGCCAACCTTCAAAATCAGCAGGAACAACTTCTTTTCACGAGTGGCGCAACCGAATCAAATAATCTCGCTCTACTGGGTCTTGCTGGAGCCAACCCCGGCAAGATCGTCCTGTCGTCCATTGAGCATCCAAGTGTGTTAGGTCCCGCTGAACATCTTCGTCGATGCGGTTGGGATCTTCAGTTGATTTCCGTAGGTTCCAATGGCACGATTAATCTTAATCACGCTGCTGAACTGATCACATCAGACACTCGCCTTGTCAGCGTGATGCTGGGCAATCATGAAACCGGGGTAATACAACCCGTTTCTGAACTAGCGGCTATGTGTCAGTCTGCGGGTGTTGCCCTCCACACGGATGCTACGCAGGTCGTTGGAAAAATTCCTGTGGATTTTAATGCACTCCAGGTAGATTCACTCAGTTTTTCTGCTCACAAGTTCCACGGGCCTGCTGGAATCGGTGGTCTTTTATTGAAGCATAATTTAGACCTGCGGCCTGTGTTTCACGGCGGCTTCCAACAGGCTTCATATCGACCCGGGCGAGAGTCCCCTGCCCTGGCTACCGGGATGCAGCATGCGCTAAAAATATGGTCCGCGGCCGCCGAAACAAATGAAAAACAGCTCGCCGGCTGTCGAGACCAATTCGAGCGGCAGTTGCAACAGCGGTTACCGTGGATCATGGTGCTCTGTCAGGCGGGTCCTCGGCTTCCCCACACCTCCAACATCACCTTTCCAGGTATCGATCGACAGGCCTTGATGATGGCACTGGACCAAGCTGGACTGGCGTGTTCCACTGGCTCCGCCTGTGCAAGTGGTTCTAGTGATCCGTCACCGGTTCTGGTAGCTATGGGCCTGGAGGATGAGGTGATTCATGGGGCTCTGCGGTTTAGCTTTGGTCGCTTTAACAGGCTCCGGGAAAGCAGCCAGGCTGTGGAGATCATTGCCTCGACAGCCACTCGCTTGCGCGGCTCAAATCCTTCTGGAAAAATGGGCTCTCAGTCTCCCCAGCAGGCCAATAAACAGCTACAATAAGAGCTGCTTTTAAGTAGTGGAAAATGCGCCTGGAGGGCCTTTCTAAGATAGCCTGTCGCGCTTCACTGTTTCTATTGGACGGAGTCTTTTGTGGTTCGTGGCACCTTCACCATCCCGCTTGACGATTCAGACCACGAACAACACGTTGGTGGTCTGACGTTGCCTTCCTATATCGGTGGGAATGAAAACCAGCTTGTTTTCTGCGCCCTGGAACAACTGGAGAGGCGACCACTCAGGATGAACCCTATTACGTTTTATGGCCCCACCTCCATCGGAAAAAGCACTGTATTACATGGTATTAATACACACTGGACCGATCGCCTTAAGCGACAATCTTTATTGGTAAACAGTGTAGATTTTACTCGCGGCTTTGCCCATGCTGTTGAAACCGGGTCCGTTGCGGATTTTCGCTGTAAATTTCAACAGCAGGACCTGGTTGCAATCGACGACCTTCAATTGGTCGCTGGCAAGCCTGCTGCTCAACTAGAACTGCTTTACCTGCTTTCCTGGAGAATCGAGGCTGGTTTACCAACTGTTTTCACTGTAGACAGACCGCCTTCACAGCAACCCGGGCTTGGCGAGGGGTTAGCAAGCCGGTTGGCAGGCGGCCTGATTATCAAGCTCCAGGCTCCAGCGCCTGACACGCTGAGGGTTATCCTGGACCAGATGTTAGAGCAGGCGAGCCTGGATTTCCCTGAAGATGTTCGCCAGGCGCTGAGTGGACAGGGCGATTCCCTTCCACCACCCTTTACAATGGTTCCGGAAATACGCCACGCCGTAATCGAGTTACAAGAGCAGTCTGAGCGGAGCGGGTTAACACCCTCTCTGGATGATGCAAGGACCTGGATAGAACGAGAGGTTGTCGCTCGTAAGCCCCTTGCGAAAACAATCCTTAAGCACGTGACTTCTTATTTTAACGTTCGGGCTGGTGACCTGAAGAGCTCCTCTCGACGGCAGTGGGTGGTACGGTCGCGAGGTGTCTTCTTTTACTTGGCCCGCAAACTAACTAGCCTAAGCTATGAGCAACTAGGGCAATTGATGGGGGGAAGGGATCACTCCACTGTGATGCACGCCTGTCGGCGGACAGAATCCCTTATTGGCACAGACCCGAGTATTGCACAGGCTATCGATAGCCTGTTGGAACAATTTGTAGACGAAACAGATCCATCAGCTTTGGCACAACCATTTGAATCTCATTGTTCAACAGCTCAGGAAACACAGGAGGCTTAATGTTTTCACTTGTGGATAATTTGTCGGGCAGCTGTCATTAGATGTCGCGCTGTCCCGGGGCCTGGCCTTATCTCGCAACCTTGTCGACAGAAGATTTTTTTGATCGACAGGTCTTGCCGGGATACAGACAGGTTGTCGACAGGATTTCCACGCTCCACACGGTCCTTTTTAGGCCCTGGTTATTCTTAATTAAAGCGGTTTATGGAATTACCAGGACCACTTACCGACAAAAATGGGCTCCTTATTAATACGATTACTTTAAATAAATAAATTACAACTAAAGCAAGACAAGAAAGAACTTGAATTTAAAAGAGGTGTGAATCATGAAGGTTGTCTTCGAACGAGAGAGTTTCCTGGCTGCGTTTCAATTAGCCGCAGCAGTGGCGCCCAATCGCAGTCCCCGGGCGATTCTTGAGAATGTAAAGCTGGAGATCGGAGAAGGTACGTCAACTCTACTGGCCACTGATACAGAGGTTGGAATACGAGTTGAAATATCAGGAATTGAATCCGGTAAGCCTGGGGTGGTGTTATTGCCCGTGGGAGAGTTTGGCAACATTCTTCGGGAGAGCACCGATGAGAAGCTGACGATTACTGTCAGCGACAGCGGAACCGTAGTGGAGGGTCAATATAGTAAGTTTCAGTTGGCTAATGCAGATCCAGATGAGTTCCCGGAGGTTCCCGAGTTTACAGCCACGTCTTACGTGGAATTGCAGGCCTCTGTATTAAAGGAGTTGATACGTAGAACTCTTTTTGCCACGGACAATGAAAGCAGTCGCTATGCCCTGGGCGGAGTTATGCTTGAATTACAGGGAGATACTTTGGTAGCCGTAGGAACCGATGGTCGGCGGTTGGCAAAGATGGAAGGAGCCGTAACCAAGGTGGGAGACAAGCCTTTTTCGGGTTCAACCGTTATCGTCCCCAGCCGATCGATGTCTTTGATTGAAAAGACCTGCTCAGATCCCGAGGCAACGATCAAGATAGCACCAGACGACAATAGCGTACTCGTGGGGTCGCCAACAACTACGATTTTTTCTCGTCTTGTCGAGGGACGGTTTCCAAAATGGAAAGATGTGTTTCCAAAACGCAAGGAAGCAATTCAAATCGACATCTCTACGGGTCCCATGTACTCGGCGTTGCGCCAGGCATCGATCGTGTCTCGAGATGAAAGCCGGGGAGTTGATTTCACGTTCGATAGTGGGACCGTGGTGTTGAGCGGCAGTACGGCAGAGGTAGGGGAGTCAAGAATTGAATTACCAGTAGCCTATGACAGCGAGCCACTGACGATATCCCTGGACCATCGGTTTGTAGAACATTTCCTCCGCGTTTTAAGCGCTGATACCACGTTTAACCTGGAGATTGAAAATCGGGATGCCGCTGCTGTTTTCAGTACGAGCGACGGATTTTCCTACGTTGTAATGCCGTTGGCACGGGACCAATAATTTCAGCAGCTGACAACCTGGGAACTATGAAGAAGAAAAAATATCGTCAACGAATTTCGAAGGGAGATGACCCGGACGGGGTCATCGAGGAATTGGCTGCTCGCCAGCGATTTGGCCGGGCACCAAAGCGAATGGCAGATATATTAAGCCGGCTTATTGCACGGAAGGGTTATGGCAGATTGCAGTCCACGGCGGTTTTCGAGGAAGCATGGAGTACAGCTGTTGGTGAGCTTCTCGCTGGGCAAAGTCGCCCGGGCAACGTGCGGCGTGGAACGCTTGAGGTCACAGTACAAAATTCTGCGGTTGCACAGGAGCTGCAGTTCAACAAACAGCAGGTGCTGGGCAAGCTAAAACAGCTTGTCTCAGATTATGTAATTCACGATATTCGGTTTCGTGTGGGTGCTATTGATTAACAAGAATTAAAGTAGGAACCAGGTGACGCTAGTTTATGAACGCAGAACAAAAACCCACGGGAGCCGGTTATGGTGCAGATAATCTGCAACATCTATCGGACCTTGAACATGTCCGCGAGCGCCCCAGTATGTATATCGGTGATACAGCTGCGCGAGGCTTGCACCACCTGGTTTATGAAGTCGTGGATAATTCCATTGACGAGGCCATGGCAGGTTATGCGAAGCACGTCCAGGTGACCATTAACAACGACGGTTCTGTAACCGTTGAAGATGACGGTCGCGGCGTGCCTGTGGAGCGTCACGAACAATTGTCGGAAGAACTGGGTCGTGAAGTGTCAGCCCTCGAGGGCGTGATGACTGTCCTGAAGTTCGGTGGGAAGTTTGACAAGGGTGCCTACCAGACGTCCGGTGGTCTGCATGGTGTCGGCGTGACTGTCGTGAACTTTCTGTCTCAGTGGTGTGAAGTCCAGGTAAGTCGGGACGGCCGGGTTTATCAGCAGGAATATGCTCGTGGGATGCCGCAGGGTCCTGTAAAGACTGTCGGCACAACCAGCCAGGTTGGTACCAAGACAACCTTTAAGCCGGACGACGAGATTTTCCAGACCACGAAGTTCGTGTTTGACAATCTGTTTCGTCGGCTACAGGAACTTGCGTTTCTTAATCGCGGCGTGCGGATCCGATTTCGAGATGAGCGTGTCAACGAAGAAGATGAGTTTTGTTACGAGCGCGGAATCGTGGAGTTCGTGGAACATCTCAATCGTGCCAGCGACAAGCTTCATGCGGATGTGATTTATTGCGACGGCGAAGTGGAAGGCGTGGGATTTGAAATTGCCATGCAGTATTCAGGTGAATACACAGAGAACGTCCATTCTTATGTTAATAATATTCACACCGTGGAAGGCGGCACTCATGTGTCGGGCTTCCGTAGCGCCTTAACGAAAGCGCTCAATCAGTACGCAAAAAAGCAAAATCTCTTCAGGGACCTTACTCCTACCGGAGATGATTTCCGGGAGGGCCTGACGGCCGTTATTTCCATGCGGATCCCGGAGCCCCAGTTTGAAGGGCAAACCAAGACCAAGCTGGGTAATAGCGACGTGGAAGGTATTGTAAACGGGGCCGTGCAGAAGTTTCTGCGCAAGTATCTTGAAGAGAACCCTAAGAACGCGAAAACGATTGTTAGAAAAGCGCAGTTGGCCGCCGAGGCACGAGAGGCTGCTCGAAAAGCAAAAGACATTCTGCGGAAACGAAAAGATGCCCTGAGTGGCGGAGGCCTGCCAGGCAAGTTGCGGGATTGTATTAGCCGCCAGGTAGAGGATTGTGAACTTTACCTGGTAGAAGGCGACTCTGCCGGAGGGAGCGCTGAGGGGGGGCGATTACGGGAATACCAGGCCATCCTGCCGTTGCGCGGAAAAATTATCAACGCGTATAAATCACGTGAAGACAAGGTGTTGGCCAACGAAGAAGTTCAGAGCATGATTCATGCTATCGGTTGCGGAATCGGTGCCGATCAGGATCTCAGCAAGCGGCGTTATGACAAGATCATTATCATGACGGATGCGGATGTGGATGGATCCCATATTCGAACGTTGCTGCTCTGCTTTTTTTATCGCCAGATGTATCAACTGGTCGCCTCGGGGCATGTCTATGTAGCCCAGCCGCCCTTGTTTCGTGTTCGCTCTCGTCGGCAGGTCTATTACGTGCAAAGCGAAGAAGAGATGAAGGCCCAGTTGCTGGAAAAAGGGTTGGGGGACGCCAGCTTCGAACCGGAAAACGCGGATCCGGTCTCTGGCGCAGAAATGAGAAAACTGTGTGGGGTCCTGGCAAGCATGGAAGATGCCTTGATCGCGTTGGAGCGACGCGGCTTGAGCCTCAAGGAGCACGCGGAACGCCAGGAGTCCGAATCGGGCAAGCTGCCTGTTTACCATGTCTTTTTTGGTCAGGAAGACGCCTGGTTTACGACGCGTACTGCATTAGACGACTTTATGCAGGGGCGTGAAGATGTCGTGGAGCAGGAAACCGTCGAGGAAGAGGGTAAGACGGAAGAGGCTGAAGAGGCGGATGAGAATGGAGATACACAGTCCGCTGAAGGTAACGGGCAAGCAGCCTCCGAGTATCGCATCACGGAATTACACGAGGTTCGAACGATTAACTCGGGGCTTGAGGTATTGGCTGAAATGGGATTTGATGTCCAAGCCCTTTTGCCGCAAGAGCGCACGGGAGTGGAGGAGCCACGCTATGTGCTTCGGCGCGGTGATAGCGAACAGGCGCTGGAGGATCTTCGTGGATTGCCGGGAGCGATTCGAGCAGCCGGCGAAAAAGGGCTCCAGATAACACGGTTTAAAGGTCTCGGTGAAATGAATGCGGAAGAGTTGAGGGAAACAACCCTGGACCCGGAAAACCGTACGCTTATCCAGGTCAGTATGCGTGACCTGGGGGCAGCTGAAGAAGTCTTTCGTATTCTCATGGGAGACCAGGTAGAACCCCGTCGAGAGTTCATTGAAAAACATGCGCTCGATGTTCGCAACCTGGATGTTTAACGCCATGCATGCAGGGTGATGCTGGTTGTGTTTCCGTTGGTCGGTGTTTCCGGGTCTCTAGAATTGAGTGGTTCCAGGGAAGCTAGCAACGTTGTTTCACGGGATACCCGTCTCTTTCATCCCAAGTCGTTAAAGTTCGCTGGAAAAGGAAAAGGAACGCCGATAAGATAATGCGCAGTTAGTGGTCCGCCCCTTTGAAACTACTGAGAAGAGAATCTCGTTTCATGTCGAGAACATCCGATCGTCCGCAAAGGAAGCACGCATCGCGGCCAACGCGCCGCGATTTTCTCCAGGTGGGTGGTTTGGGATTGAGCGGGATAACGTTATCCCAGTTGCTGGCCAGCCAGGCGATCGCCAAAGAAAATGGCAGCGCTTTTATCCAGGACAAGTCGGTCATCTTGCTTTACCTGTCAGGTGGCGCAAGCCATATCGAGACGTTTGATCCAAAGATGGATGCGCCAGATGGAACCCGGAGTGTCACCGGCGCTGTCAAAACACGTTTGCCTGGTGTGACATTTGGTGGAACCTTTCCCAGGTTGGCTGCGCAAGCGGACAAGCTGGCAATCGTGAGATCGTTCAGCCACAAGGTGGGTGGCCACGAAGAGGCTCATGTGCATGTTTTGTCTGGTGGCACAGACGCGGTGGGGAAACAACAATCTGGATTTAGCATGGGATCCTGCTATGCGCGTTTGCGGGGTACCAATCACCCTGATTCCGGCATGCCCACCTACAGCCTGTTGACCGAAAAGGAAATTGATGGTCAATACCGCAAGGAGATCAAACGGGCCACCAAGGGATCCTGGCCCGGTTCACTGGGGATGGCCTATGCCCCATTTGGACACGAGGTAGGCTGGTCCGCGGACGGTTTTCCCGGCAAGACTACTGAAAACAAGAGCCCTCTGTCGGCGAGTATCAAGTTGAATGTGCCAGCTGAAGTCCTGGAGAACCGGCTTGCCCTGTTGCGCTCGATGGACCGCCTGAAACAACAATACAGTTCGACGTCCAGCATGGCAGCCGTTGACAAGTTTACTTCCCAGGCGATGAGCCTGATTCTCGGTACTGGAGCAGAGGCTTTTAATTATCGGAAGGAAGATCCACGATTAGTAGAGCGTTATGACACGAGTCACATCCGCATTGGACACAAGGCCTTCAGGCCTTCCACGTTGGGCAAGCAGATGCTGGTGGCCCGACGGTTGTGCGAGGCGGGTTGTGGTTTCGTAACGGTGCATAGTGCCGGGTGGGATATGCATGCCGATGGGAATAACCCGGGTATGGCGCAGGGTATGGAAATGCTGGGCCGTACCCTGGACCAGGCAGTTTCAGTTTTTCTCGACGATGTTGAGCAACGCGGATTAAGCGACAAGATCCTGTTGGTGATCACGGGGGATTTTGGTCGAACACCGAAGGTGAACAAGAAGGGTGGAAGAGATCACTGGGCAAAGCTGGGAACACTTGCCTTTGCCGGGGGTGGATTACGGATGGGCCAGGTGATCGGGCAGTCAGCACGAAAAGCGGACGTGCCGGGAACCAGGCCAATTTCACCGCCAGAGATGATGTCCACGATTATGAACACCCTGTTTGATATTGGAGAGATGCGTTTGCAGCAGGGGTTACCGCCCGATCTCCAGCGGCTGGTTGAAAATGGTCGCCCTATCGCCCCGTTGTTTTCTTGAACCAGGCGGCGCAAGATTCGTGTTTCTCGGGCTTGCAGAAGCTGCCGTCTATTCTCGGCTTTGTTGAATAGTTTGGGCCATCTGCTTGTAGCCAGATTCTAGAAATGCTATGCCAAGTAATACGGTAGTAATTACATTGATGGTAGCCCGGGGGTTTTATGAGCAAGCAGCAGTTTCGACGGTTTCGTAGTCTATGGGCGCTTCTAGGTTGCCTGGCCGGGGGTGCTTCCATCCTGGGAGTTCTGGCAGGCCCCCAGTTGCTTGGTGGTCCACAGCAGGTGCAGGTGAAACCTGGCTCAACCGCAAAAAACCGGAATCAGAACAAGCAGGATGCCCGCAACAAGAATACGAACAAGCAGGCTCCACCGGAGGATCCCAGCTACCGAAAATTCGGCATCTACGAAAATACGGCCCCGCGGGCATCTCAAACGGCCCCGGTTACCACTGGTTTGCCACTGGATATTCCTGCTGGCAGTCGGATCGCGCTGGTGGGCAACACGTTGCTGGAACGTTCACGGCTGTTTGGTCACTTTGAAACTCTCTTGCACCAGCGTTATCCACAACACAAATTGGTTGTTCGTAATTTAGCCTGGTCAGCGGATACACCGGATGTGCAGGTGAGGCCGTCTAACTTTGCCGATCTCAATCAACATTTAACGCACGAAAAAATTGATATCATTTTTGCTGCCTATGGCTTTAATGAATCATTTGCAGGGCCAGCAGGTTTGCCGGCCTTTCGTAAAAGTCTCACGGCCTATACCAGGGAACTGCAGTCACGATCTTTTAATGGCAAAAAGGGACCACGGATCGTACTCGTTTCACCGATAGCCAACGAGAATATTGCAGGGGTCCAGGCGGCAGATCTGAATAACGAGCGCATCCGATCGTACCTGGAAACAATGCGTGCCGTGGCCAGGGAATGTGGCGTTGGATTCGTGGACGTGTTTTCAGATACCGCTGAGGCCATGAAGGACCCGGCATCGGATCTTACGCTCAACGGTTGTCATTTGAATGAGCAGGGGAATGCGATTTTTTCCAGGTCTCTTTACGAGGGTGTTTTCCAGGAAACCGCACCGCAGGTAAATCAACGGATTCGGAAAGTTGTTACCGATAAAAACCAGCAGTACTTTCGCCGTTATCGCCCAGTCAACACGTTTTATTACACCGGGGGTCGTAACAAGAGCTATGGTTACCTCGATTTTCTGCCGGCCATGCAAAACTTTGACATCATGGTCTCGAATCGCAACGAGCAGATCTGGGGCCTGGCTGAGGGGAAAGAGGTGAGGCCCGGAGCTCCGATTGTTAATGATTCCAACTTGCCCGAATTGCCTCCCACGAAAGAAAGTCGTGGTGCCAACCAGTGGATGACGGCTGCCGAGGAACTCAAGGCGTTCAAGGTGGATGATCGTTTCGAGGTGAACCTGTTTGCCGGTGAGGAACAGTTTCCCGATATTGCCGCACCGATTCAAATGCGGTGGGACAGCCAGGGACGGTTGTGGGTCAGTTGTTCAACGACCTATCCACACGTCTATCCGGGAAATAAGCCCAGCGACAAGTTGGTGGTCCTGGAAGATACCGATGGAGATGGACGCGCAGATAAATCAACCGTGTTTGCAGACAATCTTCATATTCCTCTTTCATTTGAATTTGGTGATGGAGGTGTTTATGTCTCCGAGATGCCCCACCTGACCTTCATCAAGGATACCGATGGCGATGGTAAGGCTGATTTTCGCCAACAGTTGCTGACCGGCTTTGGAACAGAGGATTCGCACCATGCGCTACACGATTTCGCCTGGACACCCGATGGAGATTTGATTTTTCGAGAATCGATTTTCCACCACTCCCAGGTGGAAACGCCCTACGGCCCCGTGCGGCAGCAAAACAGCGGCTGGTTTCGTTTTGAACCCCGCACTCATCGATTGACTAGTTTTGGAACCTATCACAGCACCAATCCCTGGGGAGTCACTTTTGATGACTGGGGCCAGCATGTCGCCAGCCACCCGATTTATGCAGCTGCCTTTCACTCACTGGATCCACCCTATCCCCAGCAGCACCCCAAGCCAGCTGGCTTGCGCGCATACTCGGGTACCTGCGGTCAGGAATTCGTGGATTTTAAATCCTTTCCCAGCGAGTTGCAGGGCAGTTATATCAAGGTACGCTACAAGCCGACCAACCGAGTGGAAATCCACAAGTGGGTGGAAAGTGACTTCGGGTATGACGAGGAGTACGTTTCCGACCTGGTTTTTTCCACGAACCTGAGTTTTATTCCGGTTGATATCAGGTTTGGCCCGCGCGGCGCGCTTTATGTTTGCGACTGGTACAACCCGGTGAAAGGCCATGCACAATATTCCCTCCGTGATCCAAGACGAGATCGGCACTCGGGACGTATTTGGCGAATTACTGCCAAGGGGATGAAGCTGCAGGAGCCCCCGAAAATTTCCGGGGCCTCAATCCCGCAACTGCTCGACCTGTTGAAACGACCCGAATACCGGTACCGTTACTGGGCGAAACGAGAATTACGGGCCCAGGATCGGGAAGCGGTCAAGCAGGTTCTTGATGCGTGGGTGGGACAGCTAGACCCGAAAGACCCTCGTTTCCGACATCACCAGGTCGAGGCACTCTGGACGTATCGTAATATCGACGCAGTGAATACGGTGTTGTTGTCGGAGATCCTGGGCTGTGACAACCATCACGCCCGAGCTGCTGCCACCCAGCAGTTACGTTACTGGCATTCCCACTTGCCTAATGCGATCGATCTATTGCGCAAGGCAGCCAACGACTCCAATGGTATCGTGCGCATGGAAGCGGCGATGGCAGCTAGTTATCTTGGTACCAGGGAAGCGCTCGACGTTTTACTGGAAACCTACCAGCATCCCAGTGGTGGTCACCTGGCCTACGCCATGACTTGTGCGCTGGGTTCACATACGCTTCGACGACACTGGGAAGACAATCCTCAGTATGACATTGCCAACATACTCAAGCAGTCGAGAAAACAGATTTCCCTCAAGGAGCCGACGCCCAGCGCCTCGGAAGCCCAGTTTGATTCACAGCAGAACCTCAAGAAGGTGACGATCTCCTGTTTACCTGAACGCATGCGATATACCGTGGA
>Ga0163108_10000421_pt1 | contig 31261 bp, 27 predicted proteins | sample Fk1155metaG_FD_109644 | JGI IMG/M metagenome (GOLD analysis project Ga0163108, IMG submission 109644) | Marine microbial communities from the Central Pacific Ocean - Fk160115 155m metaG | ecosystem: Environmental > Aquatic > Marine > Oceanic > Photic zone | place: The Central Pacific Ocean...
AAAGGAAGAATAGCCGCAAGTTCTCAATCTGAAAACATAGTGGAAATGAGGATAGAGGATTTACCAGAGGGCATGGAGGCAATAGAAGCACCAATGCAAGGTTTAATTGTGAGCTTTGCAGTAAAGGCAGGCGACCAGGTGTGGATAGGAAAACCATTAGCCATAATGGAAGCAATGAAGATGGAACATGAGCTGTTGTCAGAAGTGAGTGGAGAAGTAACAGAAATTACTGTGGACAAAGGCGATACTGTCTACGAAGGTCACCCATTAATCTATATTAAGACAGCTGAAGTTGAAGTACCTGAGGCAGGTCAACAGGAAAAATTTGATTTAAATTTTATTAGGCCAGACCTGCAAGAAGCAATTGATAGGAAGCAAGCAGGACATGATATTAACAGACCTGAAGCCGTAGCTAAAAGAAGGAAAACAGGCCATAGAACCGCGAGGGAAAATATTGAAGATTTATGCGACAAAGGCAGTTTCATTGAATATGGTTCTGTTGTTCTAGCTGCTCAAAGAAGAAGAAGGTCTGAAGCAGATTTAATCAAGAATACTACCGGTGATGGGATGGTTTGTGGGTTGGGACATGTCAACGGAGACCTATTTCCTGAAAAAAGTTCCCGAGTAATGGCCATGTCTTATGACTACATGGTATTAGCAGGCACTCAAGGCAAACAGAATCATGCCAAAAAAGACCGAATGTTTGAAATAGCAGAAGAAAATAGATTACCGACTATCTTGTTTGCTGAAGGGGGGGGAGGAAGACCTGGTGACACTGATACTTCGGGTGTAGCTGGTTTAGATTGTTTAGCTTTTACCTATTTTGCACAACTGTCCGGTCTAGTCCCCGTTATAGGAATTACCACGGGAAGATGCTTTGCGGGGAATGCTGTGTTATTAGGTTGTTGTGACGTAATTATTGCGACAGAAGATTCTAATATTGGGATTGGCGGGCCAGCTATGATTGAAGGCGGTGGGTTAGGTATATTTACTCCAGATGAAGTTGGACCAATGGATGTCCAAGTACCTAATGGGGTAGTAGATATTGCTGTTAAAGATGAAAAAGAAGCAGTAGCAATCGCCAAAAAATATTTGTCTTATTTTCAAGGTACTAAAGAAGCATGGAAAGCCCCAGACCAAAGAGAACTTAGATTTGCGGTGCCTGAAAATAGACTTCGTTATTACGACATGAGGAAAGTGATAGATGGTATAGCCGATGAAGATTCTGTTCTTGAAATAAGGAGACATTGGAGTCCTGGCATGATTACTTCTTTTATTAGAGTTGAAGGAAGACCTGTAGGAGTGGTTGCCAATAATCCCGGACATCTGTCAGGAGCTATAGATTCTCCTGGCGCAGATAAGGGTTCTAGGTTTATACAATTGTGTGATGCTTTCGATATTCCAGTTTTATCTTTAATAGACTGCCCGGGCATTATGGTTGGACCTGAGAGCGAAAAGTCAGCGCTGGTTAGGCACGCAGCTAGGATGTTTGTGGTCGGAGCAAACATAGAAACTCCTCTAATGTCTGTGATAATCAGAAAAGCTTACGGACTAGGTGCGCAAGCTATGGCGGGAGGTAGTTTTAAAGTTCCTTTATTCACCGTAACCTGGCCAACAGGGGAATTTGGAGGAATGGGACTAGAAGGGGCTGTAAAACTAGGATTTAGAAAGGAATTAGAAGCCATTAAAAACCCAGCTGAGAGAATTAAAACTTACAAAAAAATGGTTGAAGACAGTTACAAAAGAGGTAAGGCAGTTAACATGGCTTCACACTTTGAATTAGATGATGTCATTGACCCTGCAGATACTAGAAAGTGGATTATGTCGGCCTTGAAGTCTTTACCGCCTAAAACTGAAAGAACATCTAAGAAAAGACCTAATGTAGATACCTGGTAGCAGGTGTAATTTAAGAGCTATAAATTATTTCTTTCGGGTTTTTTCTGGTTATAGACAGAATCAGTATGATGCTTAAAGCACAAATTAGTACAGTTCCAATAATTGGGCCCATTACCCAAATGTTGGCATGAAAAGCTGCCTCAAGGTCAAAGATCTGAGTTTCAAGAAAGAAAATCCCAATCTGGGCTAATAAAGCCCCCAATAAACCTGCCAATAATCCTAATAAGGCAAACTCCAATGCAGTAGATTTTTGCAATAAAGAAGTACTTGCCCCAAACGTCCTAAGGATGGCTGATTGGTGCAATCTTAAATTAAAGCCATCCTGAATAGTAGCAAGAGTTAAAAACATAGCTGAAAAGATAGTCAATCCAAGAATCACCTCTAAAGCCTTTGAGACTTGTTCTATGATGTCATTTACCTGGTTTATTATCGCATCTATAGATAAAACAGAAACTGTCTTGAATTCAGACATAAATTCACTAATTACCTTATCTTTCTTTTTCGGGACATGCAGAGAGGTAATATAGGTTGCGGGACTATTTTTGAAGATTTCAGGAGGTCCTATCACAAAAAAGTTTGGTGAAAAATTATCCCAGTTAACTTCTCTTATATTTTGGATATAGGTATCAATCTCTTGATCAGCAAAGAAAACCTTCACTGGGTCGCCTATTTCTAGAAGGTATCTGGTAGCTATATCATTAGAAACGGACAGGCCATCAGAAGAATCCCCTTTAAACCATTCACCCGAAATCACTTTATTGCCTTGAGGTAATTCACTTGACCAAGTGGCGTTGAAATTTCTATCAATTGGTCTAGACACTTCCTCACCTCCTTTAGGCAGCTTAATGATTACAGTATTAGTAATAGGGTAGAAAGTACTTTCTTCTATGTTATTTTCTTCTAAAAAGGAAGAAATGGAGTTTAGATCAGATTTACTAATATTAATTAAGAAGTTATTAGGAGAGTCAGCTGGCAATGTTGACTCCCAAGTTGACATCAAGTCCGTCCTTGCAGAAAAAGCAATTAGGCTTAGTCCAATAGCCATGGTGAAAGCAAGTACTTGTAGAGAGTTAGTGTACTTTCTTCTATGTAACTCAGACCAAGCCAGAGAGAGTGAATTGTGAGCACCTAGCCCTAATCTAGTTTTTCTACGAAAGAAACTTAATATTAACCCGTAACCTAAAACAAAAATAAAAAGAATGGTGAAAAATACAATGGATGAAAGTAACAGTCTTTGTGTATACAAAAAGACAAGTAGAAACATGGCTGATAAAGCCAAGGCAAACATAAGATAAGAACTATTTGATGCCTTAGGCTCTTCTCTTCTGAGTATGTTTAAAGGTGAGATCTTTACTAATTTAACGAGGTTTGGGTATACAAAACCTATAAGACAAATAAATACTGTTAATGAAGATATTAACAAAGGTTTAAATCCTGGTGTTGGCAGATCAGTTGGAAAATATTGCTTCAAAATGCCAGTAAAAGCTTCTTGCATAAACCAACCCAAAATTAAGCCAAAGAAAATGGCGAAAACTCCTAATTCAATAAAAATTAAAGAATATAGAAGTTTAATTTCCCAAGATTCTGTGCCTAAGCTTTTTAAAATGGCCACGTATTCAACATGCCGACGAGCAAATCTTTGTGAACTCATTCCTACAGTGAAAGCGGCCATAAGAACTGCCAGTAATCCACCTAGTAAAAAGAAGTTTCCTGATCTTTCAATAGCCTTTCCAAGAGAATCATTAGCGTCTTGGGCTTCTCTAATATCATCTCCAGGTTGTTTTGTTTTTTCTAAAATACTTTTTGCAAGTAAAAGTTCTTCTTTTTCTCCCAAATAGACAGTAGAAAATCTTACTCTGCTTCCGGGCTGTACCACATTTGTTTTTTCTAGATCTAGGGTATTAATTATTGCCTTAGGAGCAAATGCAAAAGAATTTGAAGCTCTGTCTGGTTCGGAGAGAATTGAATGGCTTACAATAAAATCGGCATCACCAATGCTGACAGTTTCACCTATTTTTATTTTTAATATGTCCATCAAGCGAACATCTAGCCAAACTTGACCTTGGTCAGGGGGTCGTTTTACATAGTGCTTTTCCGACTTAGAACGAAGCTCCACCCCTCCGACGAGAGGGTAATGCTGATCAACTGCTTTTACTGATGCTAATTGCAAGCTGTCTCCTGAAGCCAGCATAGAAGCAAATAAAACAATTTCTGTGCTTTTCAAATCGAGATTCTGAATTTCCTCATAAGTTTTGTCTTCAATTAGATCGTTGGACTCAAACTTTAGATCACCTCCTAGAAATTCTTGTGTTTCAGCTAATAAAGCTTTTTCCAGACGGTCGGTAAATAAAGAGATACTTGAAACAGTTCCCACTGCTAAGACTAAGGCAAAGAACATGATGCTTAATTGGCCTGATTTAAGTTCACGCCAGAAAAGTTTTAAAGAAAGTCCTAAAAGCATTTTTTAAGCAATCGATCCCTCAGAAAGTTCAATTTGATTGTCGCATTTAGATGCTAAGTTCGTATCGTGAGTTACTACAACTAAAGCATTTGAAGACTCTTCATTGACTTCAAAAAGAAGCTCTGAAATTTTTGTTCCAGTTTTGTTATCTAGGTTTCCGGTAGGTTCATCTGCAAAAAGAACTTTAGCATTACAGGCAAACGCTCTAGCTATAGCTACCCTTTGTTGTTCTCCACCGGATAGTTGTCTTGGATAGTGTTTTAACCTTTTTCCAAGACCTACCCTTGTTAGGTATTCACTGGCCCGAGTCTCAGCATTTTTATCAAGGTTAAGTTCAGAGGGAAGCATCACATTCTCTAATGCAGTCAGTCCAGGGAGAAGTTCAAATGATTGAAAAACAAAAGCTACATTTTCCTTCCTTACCTTAGCTCTTTGATCTTCATTTAGTTCATGTAAAGGTCGGTTGTTTAAGAATACCTCTCCAGAAGTGGGTGAGTCTAAGCCTGCAAGAAGGCCCAATAAAGTAGATTTACCTGAACCCGAGGGTCCAACAACAGCGAGTGATTTTTCCTTTTCAAGTTCTAAGTTAATATCATTAAGGATAATTAATTCTCCTTCTTCAGAAGAAACCTTTTTTGTCAGATTACGTGTTTTAATAATCATAAGGACCAATAATCAATATGAAGAAATTTGTCTATTTCCAGAAGAAGTGCAATTTTATAGTAATTCTCTTCTTGATACTGAGTTCTCAAAATATATTTACAGAAATTGAAAAGAAGATGCTTATTCTTGGAGATAGCTTAAGTGCAGGTTATGGCATTCCTTCAGAGAAACAATGGGTAAAAATAGTGCAAAAAAAACTGGATGCTGAAAATATTAAATTGAAACTAATAAACGCAAGTTTATCTGGAGAGACTACAAAGGGTGGCTTATCGAGACTACCGGCCCTCCTAGAAGCTTTTTCCCCTGACTTCTTATTCATAGAGCTTGGTGCAAATGATGGGCTCAGAGGTTATCCAGCTTCCAAGGTGCGATCAAATCTAATACAGATGTGTAAACTCACAGAAAGAAAGGAAATCTCAATAATTCTTATGGAGATAATAGTCGCGCCGAATTATGGAACAAAATATATGGATAGGCTCACAAGGGCTTATAAAGAAGTAGCAGATAAATGTGATGCAAAACTAGTTCCACCTATGCTCAATGAAGAATTGGTTTTAAACAAAGACTTGATGCTACCAGACGGTATTCATCCAAATGCTAACGGGCAATACGTAATAGCTAATGATCTGTATACCTGGATTTCAGAACTCTGAAAAAACTTCCATAAAATTGTATTTATAGTTAAATCGAGTAGCATACTTTCTTTTTTAGAGGGTCGAATGGAAAATAAGATAGATATAGCTAAAGATTGGTTACCAAGGTATACCGGCATGCCACTGGATAAATTTGGCGATCACATTCTATTAACTAATTTTTCTGATTATGTTGAGAATTTTGCCAATAAATTTAAAACGGACATTTACGGTCAAAAAAAACCAATGCAAGCAGCAACAAACTCTGATGGTCTGACCATCATTAACTATGGGATCGGATCTCCTAATGCCGCAACTATTATGGATCTTTTGGTTGCCTGTAAGCCTAGTGGAGTATTATTTTTAGGTAAATGTGGAGGCTTAAAGCAAAGAAGTGAGATAGGTAACTTTATTCTCCCAATTGCAGCTATAAGAGGAGAGGGAACAAGTAACGATTATTTTTCACCTGAAGTCCCAGCTTTGCCTTCATTTAAGCTACATAAGTTTGTTTCCGACAAAATTATAGAAAGTGGTCAGGAATACAGAACAGGAGTAATTTTTACTACCAATAGGAGGGTTTGGGAACACGATAAAGATTTCCTAGAAAGACTTAAAAAATCAACCTGCATCGGAATTGATATGGAAACATCTACTATTTTTGTGGTTGGTCACTATAACGAGATAGCAAGAGGTGCTTTGTTATTAGTTTCGGATGTTCCAGTCACGCCTGATGGAGTTAAAACTGAGGAATCCGATAAAGGGGTAACGGAAGAATGGACAGATTTACATCTACAAATAGGCATCAATGCCATGACAGAAATTGGAAAAACTGGCGAACAAATTAGACATTTTAGATACTAAGCTTTGTTAATATTTTTCTCCATCTTCTCTGGGCTTAAAAAAATCAGCCATGTCGTTTGCTGATGGAGGGACTAATTCCTTTCGAGATAGAATCGCTTCAAAATGGTTTCTTAAATTATCATCCCAGGCTGGGTGCGGAAGGATATAGAAAACATTTTCTTTAATCGAATTTAAAACAATTTCTGCAATCTCACTTGGTTCTTTGCCCTGTTTAAGTAATAAATTAAACATTTCCATAGCCTGTTGGTCCATTTCAGGCTGCTCTTTAACTTTTAAATGTTGAGGTCTATTTCTTTCTGAATCAGTTATGTTGGTATTGACAAAGCCGGGACATAGAACAGAAGCTCCTATTTTCAAATTTCTAGCAATAAGATCTTGATTTAAACTCTCAGTAAGAGCTAAAACCGCATGTTTGCTTACTCCATAAGTTCCAGCTCCGGTTAACAGTCCTGCTAATGAAGCAGTAGTAACTACATGACCTTCTTCACCATGCGCAACCATGTGAGGAAGAAAAGCTTGAAGGCCATAAAGCACTCCATAAAAATTGACTCCCAAGGTCCAGTCCCAGTTTTCTTTCTCAACTTCCCAAATACCCTTATTTCCAGAACTTGCTCCAATACCTGCATTGTTACAAAGGATATGAATATTGCCGTACTCTTCATTTGCTCGAGCGAAAAGTTCGCTAACGGATTCCTTAATAAGGACATCTGTCTTTACCCCAATAACCCTGTGTTGATACTGTTGCAACTGATTCACAGCTTTATTTAAAGCCTCTTCTTCAACATCCGCTAACACTACTTGCATCTTTTCTTGAGCCAACTTCTCCGCTAACCCATAACCAATTCCACTTGCTGCTCCAGTAACTACTGCAGTTTTTCCTTCAAAATCTTTCATATTTCAATCCTCTAGTATTTTTATCTTCTTTCAATTTAGTTCATAATCTTAATCTTATAAAACTACTAAAGAAATGAAAAAAACTGTATTTAAATTATTTATTTTTCTCTTATTAAATCTTTCTATAAGTAGCCATCTGTTAGCTGAACCAAAAGTGCCGTGGCCTGCAACACTTAACATCCCAGAACCGGTGCCAGATAATTGCATCACTTCACCTCGGAAGGGCACTGTTGACCTTAAATGTGATGACTTGTTATTTACTCTCCATGTACCTGAGGTCTGTTTAAAAAAAGCCTGCGGTTTAATTGTTGATATTCATGGCTTTCAGATGACAGCAGACTTACAGAATTATTATACGGATCTGGCTAAACTAGGAGGAAATGAAGGTTACATAGTCATACAACCAACTGCCAAAAAAACTTCTTATGGAAGAAACTGGGAATACAAAGATGATAATGCATCTAAAATTTTTTCCTTTATGAATCGAGTTAAGAAAGTATTTCATGTAATGGATGAAAGGGTTCATGTAACCGGATTTTCACAAGGATCTTGGATGACTTGGAGGTTTGTGTGCCATTATGCGGAACACTTAGGTTCAGTAGCCCCTATTGCTTTCGGAGCAGGTTGGCCTAAAGATTATTTTAAACAACCATTACTTATAAACGTGTTTAGTAATTGCTTTAAAGGTAAACAAGTTGATGTCTTATATGCGCATGGGAAAAAAGACGGAACAGTTCACTATTCTGGGGCATTAAAAACCGTTAAGAAAATAGGCGAAGATTGGAATCTAGCTAATGCTGAAGTTCTGTTTAAAGATGAAGATTATCAGAGAGTCCGTTTCACAAACTCTCAAGGTACGGTCTTAGAATTTATCAGTTACAACTGGGTAAGAAAGGATCTAGAGGGGCATTGCTTCCCTGGAGTAGGGAATTATCTGGGATGTGGTAGAACTAACTCATTTCATTGGGGAGATGAAGTTGTTAAATTCTTTTTAGAACATCCTAAAAAACCTTAAATTAAAATTTTAAGATTTAATTGATGCCAAATTCAGATACATTAAGACAAAAGGTATTAGTGCTTTACCTTTCGTCTTCTTCTCTTGAAGCAGAGGTGGTAGCTTGGAGTCTGTATGATGGAACAGGAGAGTACCTTCATATGCCAGGTGACGGAGAAGATGCTCCTTACAAAACAGGAATAGAGGCCTTAAAAGATGGATGGCGTCTAATTCAGGCAAGTCCCTTAATTCAACACAGTGAAGGAGATGAGTTTAGAACGGGGTATTTCAAGTACGAGTTCTTTTTTGAAAAAATTATAAGTAAAGAACATGACTGATTTAAAGCTGCTGACAACTAAGCAAATGGCCCACTTTGCTGCCAAAGGGTTTATTAGCTTTCCCTCAGTTGTTCCCGATCATATCAACCAAAAATTTCTTGATGACATAGGAGAAGTTTCTTCAGAGAACGAGAAGGGAATGATGAGCCATTATTCCAATATAATGAAAAGTAGCACGATACCCCTAGTCCCTGCAGGAACAGATTTAAAAGACAGTTACCCCGAAGGCACTGCATTAAATGAATTAATTAACCTTCCCGAGATTTCGGGAGCCATAGAAAGTTTAGTGGGTCTGGACTGCTTACTGGATCATCATTTTCTGCATATAACTTTTCCTCAGAAATATTGGGAAAAATCTAAGACTCCTCAGCGATCTCAATCTATACACCAAGATTCGACTATAGATCCGAGGAAAGCCTTTGATGTCCAGATTTTTTATTTTCCACATGAAGTCACAAAAGAAATGGGCGGAACTAGGTACTTACCAGGTTCTCACTTTAGAGTGGTTTCAGAGTCTTCCATCTCTCGATATCAAAATATCAAAGGTCAGGAGCATGTAATTTGTCCGGCTGGTACGGTTATGATATTTCATATGGGCCTCTGGCATGGAGGAGGTTTAAACCAATCAGACCAATTAAGATACTTATTTAAGATTAGATTATGCCCAAAAAGAAGACAACTTAGGCTCTGGGAAGAAGGCCAATTGAAAAATGAAACTGAACCCCAGCGTCCTATTTTCTGGACTGATGGCAAGAAACAGGAAGATCATTTGTCTTCTATCTTAACCAAACCCGAACCTTGGTTTGAAATGGATTCTGGGAGATTGGAATATTTAAACAGAATCAGGTTTTGGAGATATATATCGGGTGACAATAACTTTGATGCAGATTATTGGGTTACAAGAGTTGAGAATGAATTTCTGTGAATAAGATAAAAATTTGGTTTGCAATTACTCTATTAACTATTTCTCCTATAGCCATAACGGAGGTCATAAACTTGACTTGCTTTAATGAAGGCCAAGTACATAAAGAACAAAAGAATTGGACAGTTGGCAAAAATAGGCTAATAAAATTTAGTTTAGGGGAGACCTCCAAATTGGCAAAAATGTCAGCCAAAGGGTACCCATTAATAGAATTTGACTTGAAAGTTACTGACACGCATTACCTTATTGGACAGTATAAGAGCCATTTAAAAAAAGAATTGATACCAATTTTCAGCATTAATAGAAGTACTTTAATAGTTGAAAAAGATTCTTTTTTCGCTAAACAAAACTTACCCAAAGAACCAAGGGAATGCTTAATCGAAGAATAATGTTAAAATTTTTCATTCTATGAGTCTCTACGACAAATATATTTTACCTAAAATGTTGAATTGTCTTTGCAGTTCAAAACCGATGGTATATCAACGTCAAAAGGTCGTACCTCTTGCTACAGGAGAAGTTTTAGAAGTTGGAATTGGGTCTGGCCTAAATTTACCTTTCTATGACAAATCTAAAATTACAAAGTTATGGGGTTTAGACCCGTCCGAAGAATTAAATAAAATGGCATCTCAGGTAGCCTTAGAAGAAGAATTAGAAGTAGATTTTATAATTAGTGGCGCCGAGGAAATTCCTCTCCCTGATAATTGTGTCGATACCGTTCTTTTGACTTATACCATGTGTACCATCCCGGAAGTTAAGTTAGCGAATGAAGAGATTAGGAGGGTTCTAAGGTCTGATGGAAGGATGATATTTTGTGAACATGGTGAATCTCCAGATGCAAATGTCCATAAATGGCAGAAAAGAATCAATCCCCTTTGGAAGAAAATTGCCGGAGGATGTAATCTGGATAGAAATATCCCCGAAATAATTGAAAGTTCTGGTTTCAATATCGAAGAAATAGATACCATGTACCTTCCTGGTACGCCGCAGTGGGCGGGATACAACTATTGGGGATTTGCTAGACCTAATTCTTGAATCTAAAGCACTATCTCTGCCACTTCTCTCAATCTTTCCTTATCGTGAGTGGAAATTAATAATGAAGTTACTGGTGTGTCTCTCCAAGCGTCAACTCTCTCTTTGATTCTATCCTTGGGTCCAACCAAAGAGATTTCATCTGCAAATTGATCTGGAACGGCCAAGATAGCCTCGGTTCTTTTTCCTGATAAGAATAATTCTTGGATTTTCTTTGCTTCAGCTTCGAATCCCATTCTTCCCATTAAGTCTGTATGAAAGTTTTTCTTTGCTGCCCCCATGCCTCCAATGTAAAGCGCCAAGTTATTTTTTACGGGTATCAATCCTTTTTCAACATCGTCGCAAATATTTACAATCACCCCTGCAGATATTTCAAAGCTATCCTTAGCATCTTTAATCTGATCTGCATAAACTTCTTGTCTGTAAGGTGAATAATACAAAGGTAACCAACCTTCTGCTATTTCCGCAGTCATGGTTACATTTTTAGGCCCTTCAGCTCCTAAAAATATAGGTAAGTCACGCCTTAAGGGATGTGTAATCGACTTTAAAGATTTACCCAGTCCCCAACTCCCTTCTCCTTGGTATGGAAGTGGGTAATGATCTCCATCATTACTGACAGGCTCTTCCCTTTTTAATATTTTTTTAATGATCCCTACGTACTCTCTGGTTCTAGAAAGTGGCTTAGAAAAAGGTTGGCCATACCAACCTTCCACAACCTGTGGACCAGATACACCAAGTCCAAGGACAACTCTGCCTTTAGATAAATGATCTAAAGTAATTGCTGCCATAGCAGTGGCAGCAGGGGTCCTGGCTGATATTTGTGCTATACCCGTTCCCAACTTTATCTTTGAAGTGTGTGCTCCAATCCATGCCAGCGGAGTAAAAACATCTGAACCCCAGGATTCAGCACTCCAAATAGCGTCATATCCTAGACTTTCAGCTTCTTGTGCAATTCCGATAATGTCTTTGGGAGGTTGGGCGCCCCAATAGCCCATCTGAATTCCTAATTTTAAGTTTGTCATTTATTTTCCAATTAGTTTACTGACTTTAATTTTAGTATGATGGCCACCAATAAAACCAGATTTAATTATGGGTCAATTCGGATACCTTCTTCCAGCACTTATATTTTTTGGGGTCTTTTTTTTAACCGGTAAAGATTTCTTAAAAGCAACGGCTGCCATCATGATAGCAGTCACTCTACAGGTTCTTTACCTAAAACTTAGACAGGGAAAGGTTGAAAAGAAACTTTTCCTTACTTGGATAGCTTTAATAATCTTTGGTTCTGCAACTTTACTATTTAGAGATCCAGCTTTTTTACAATGGAAGGTAAGTATTATTAATTGGATCTTTGCAAGCATCCTTATAGGGAACCAGTTACTTAAAAGGCCACCAATTATTAAAAGTTTTATGAATGCTGCTAGCCCAGAAGGGTTACCCAAAATTCCTGATAAGGCCTGGATGGATATAACTTATCTTTGGGCCTTTGCTTTTTTTGCTATTGGCATGGTTAATCTATATTTTACGCTTTATACGAGTGTGACCACTTGGGTTAATTTTAAGCTGTTTGGGGTTTTAGCCATGATGTTTATTTTTGCTTTTTTGAATGCAATTTACTTAAACAAGTATGTTACAAAAGAAGCAGGAAAATCAGGTTAAATAAGTATTTTTTATAAAACGTTTGCAAACTACCAGAAAATTAAGCATAGTTTGTAGTGAGATTTTTTAATCTAGATTTGCTGTCCTTTTAAAGTCAGCACATGCTAGTGAATTTAATTTATATTTAGGGGGAGAAATGAAATTAAAGCTTCTAATTAACTTAGTATTTATCAGCCTATTTGGGTTTTCTTCATTGATGCTTAGCGCAGCCGATGATGATGAAGAAGATGAAAGAGATAGAGGCGGCATTGAGGAGATAACGGTAACAGCTGAAAAGCGTGTATCCACAGTATCTGATACTTCAATGTCCATTACGGCTTTTGATTCAAGCTTGATCGAAGACCTTGGGTTACAAGGTGCTAATGACTTGATGGATCAGCTTCCAGCAACTACTCGTGACCCATATGACGTAAGAATTCGTGGTGTAGGAAGGAACTTCAGAGCCCTGGGTGGTGACCCAGGAGTAGCTACTTACTACAACGGTGTTTATTCACCAGATTTTGGTATAGCTGCTTCCGAGAACTATTATTACGACGTTGAGCGTATTGAGGTACTACGTGGTCCTCAAGGAACTCTGTATGGAAGGAACTCTATCGGAGGAGCCATCAACTACATTACCAAGAAGCCAAGTTTTGAAAATGGTGCAGAAGCTAGGATTTTGGCAGGTGACTACAGCAACATTCAATACTACGCCATGGTAACTGGACCAATAACCGATAAGATTGCTTTTAGAGCAACTGCAGCCAAGATGGATCGGGATGGTACTCAGGAATGCATTAATTGCGATGATCCTCGTGCTTTAGATGATTCCAATGAAGTTATTACCTTGCTATACACTCCTAACGAAGACATTGAATTTCAATTTAGAATCAACAACCGTTACGTGGATAACATTATTCCGGGTAGAGTTCTTTTGGATTCTGGAGCTGGACCACTTAGGGGCATGCAAGACACTACAAGTATGGTACGTGGATTAAGGTTAGCGACTGCTACTACTCCCGGTGCTATTGCTTTCACCAACCCCAATACTGGTGAAGTGGGCTACGGCGCTCCTCTAAGAGCAGGTGTTGACAATGCAGCTTGGCCAGGTAGATGGAATTCTTATTATGGTTCAACTTTAGACACGATGGGTACTTACAAGGTGCAGGTTAATCAAGACGATACCTGTAGAAAATTTCCTTATAACGATGGTTGTCAGTCCAACCATCAGTTTTTTGAACATGATGGAATTCAGTCTCATGTCACCTGGCAACTAAATGATAAGACTGAAATTAAGTACATCTACGGATTTGTTGATTTTAATTACACTTTTAATATTGACTTGGATGGAACTCAAGCTTCTTGGGATCAATATGGCATTACGGTATTGGAAGATGTACACATGAAAACCCATGAAATTAATGTCAACTGGCAAATTGGAGATGATGTTTTGGTAACCTCAGGTTATTTCTACATGGATGAGAACAGGCAACAAAATTACAGTATCCGTAATAATATTGCTGCCATTAAGAATCCTGCTAACTACGGTGCTTACGATATACCGCAAGCTTTCTTAGGCGGTGTCAGCACTTCTGATTTATTAGGGGCTATCAATACCTGTACGACCCCGCAAACAGGCTGGGTTGGTTCTGGACCTGATTTCGCTACCCTTTCTTGTCGCTGGGGTGGTGATGCTTTAGGCAGAGTTTACAATCATCAAAATGATGTAACCAATGATGCCACAGCCGTATTCACTCAAGCTACTTGGACAATTAATGAAAAATTTGGTCTGGTGCTAGGAGCGAGATACGCTGAAGATGAAAAAGAATGGTATGAAATAAGAGGCGGCTATTCCGAACTCTTCATGAACTTTTCTGGGGGCTGGGATTCAGTGATGGCTCTGCAAGCTGGGCAAGTCGGACCTTATTATGAACAACTAGGGTATATGCCTTGGTCAGGAGCAGTACCTGAATTAACTCCTCTGGCCTACGCCAACCTTATAATGGGAAATGCGTACTATACTGGTGATGTTAATAATCCTATTGCACCTGTGTGTCCGATTGAAGCACAAGAGACTTGTGCAACACCAATGAGATTGACACAAGGCTGGCCTTATGGTTTTACTTCGAGGATTCCTGGTGCTGATAAATGGAGTGATACTAATTACAGGGTAAATCTTGATTACACTCCAAATGGCGATCAACTCTATTATTTTGGAATTACCACTGGGTACAGATCCGGGGGTGTTGCCTTAGGAGTTTCAGGCGCTCGAGATGATGCGAGGGATGAATTTGGTATACCAACTGGTGCCGGTTTAGAGGCAGTTTCTTACGATAAAGAGTCGGTTGATTCAATTGAGTTTGGGTACAAAGGGATTCACCTAGACGATAAACTGCAATTATTCGCTTCTGTCTATCATTATGATTATGACGGTTACCAAGACGTTGTAGTTCGATATGATCCTATAAGAGGAGAAGGAGCTGAATTTGCTTCTAATGCAGATGGCATAACCAACGAAGGTTTTGAAATGGAGTTTGTCTACGCGGCGACTGATAGACTGACTTTATCAGGAAACATGAGTTATACCATGACTGAGTATGGGGAAGATTATTGGGTGCTTACTACGGATGACCCAATGAATCCTCCGCAAATTTTTGGTGATTTCACTCAAGGAGTGGTTGGAAATGCTGCCACAGGAACCGATGTTAATGGCGATGGCGTCATTGATGCTAGTGACTTCCCTTATGCAGAGAATGTGAAAGGCAATTCATTGAAAGGTATACCCAAAGAGAAATACACTGTAAGGGCTTCTTATGAGTATGAAAGCCGATGGGGACCTGTTTGGCTTTGGTTGAACCACTCTTTTACAGGAGATTTCTCGGCTTCAGGTATTGAAAGAGCTTTAGATAGAGTTCCTTCTCGTGAAACCACCAATTTAAGTGCATCATGGTGGAGTGAAGACTATAAGACTGCTGTTAGATTCGCCATCAACAACGTTATGGATAATGATCAGGTCTACAGTCTCAGTACAACTACATCTGGTGATAACTATAATAAATATGGTGGTGCTTTATCACCAAGAACCATGTATGTAGACGTACGTTATAGGTTTTAAAAGAAAAAAACCTTTAAAAATAGGCTGGTTTTTTCCAGCCTATTTTTTTTGTGTTATTTGCGTATACTAAAAATAACATGAAGACTTTATCAATTGCTGCTATCCAATTAAGTCTTACCAGGAAAGGTAATTATGCTTTGGTGGAAAGTAAGGCTAGGGAGGCAGTGTTTAGATTTCCTTGGCTTCAAATGTTGGTATTTAGTGAATTGGCGGTCGGAGGTGCAGGGGCTAAAAATTCTTCTTTTTTTCTTTCAGAGTATTCAGATAAATTGAAAGAATTAGCTAAAGAATTAGACATATGGTTGATTCCTGGTTCATTTTACGAAAAAACTGAAGATGGGACTTTTAATACAGCACCAGTAATAAACAATAAAGGTGAACTGGTTACTAAATGTAGAAAATTGTATCCATTCCTTCCATATGAGAGTGGAGTTGAAGCCGGAAGTGAAGTTTGTGTTTTTGAAGTACCCGGCTCAGGGAAAGTAGGCATTCACATTTGTTACGATCTTTGGTTTCCTGAAACCAGTAGAGCTTTAGCTTTAAAAGGAGCTGAAGTTATTCTTCACCCCAGCCTTACAGACACCTGCGATAGAGATGTAGAAAGAGCCATGGTGAAAGCAACTGCTGCTCAGCAACAATGCTATTACATTGATGTAAATGCCGGTGGAGAACAAGGTTGTGGACTTTCTTTAATAGCTGGACCGGACGGAGAAATTCTCCATGATGCCAACATTGGCGAAGAATTCATGTTAATTGAAGTGGATTTTGATAAAGTCAGAAGGTGCAGAAAAAGAGGTCTCAAAGGGTTAGGGCAACCCATTAAAAGTTTTCGAGACGATCCTAAAAAAGAATTGGCAGAGACTTCAGACAAAGATTATTTAGAGAAGTTAGGATCCTTAGAGGTACCCAAAAAAGAAAAAACGCCATAAAATTTAGTTCAAATTAATGTACTGTCTTAATAAAGGGGGCTTGAAGTGAAGAAAAATTTTTACCTGTTAATATTTTTAACATTAACAATTTCTGATGTTATAGCAGAAGAATCAGATTTACCCAAAGGTCCGTTAGGTAAACCAGATTTAAATGGGGTATGGCAGGTACTTAATTCAGCCAACTTTAATCTAGAAGCACACGCAGCTAGCGCCTCTTTGGCAATGGTGGAAGGTCCAATAGTCCCTGTACCTCATCCAAGCACTGTTTTACTCGGGGCAGTTGGATCGGTTCCTGCGGGTCTTGGGGTTGTAGAAGGCGGGACCATTCCATATAAGAAGAGGGCTTTAAAGCAAAGAGAAGAGAATAAAGAAAATTGGTTAGATAGAGACCCAGAAATCAAATGTTATTTACCCGGTGTGCCAAGAGCAACTTATATGCATTTGCCTTTTCAAATATTTCATAGTGAAAAGGCAATCTTTTTTGCTTATGAGTATGCGGGAGCAGTCAGAAATATCTACCTTGATGATCCTGGGCCAGCTCCTGTAGATTCTTGGATGGGTCAATCATGGGGTTATTGGGAAGGCAATACTCTGGTAGTTGAGGCCTCAGGATTTAATGACCAAACCTGGTTTGATAGATCTGGAAATTTTCATAGTGATCAATTAAAAGTAACTGAAAGATACACTTTAATAAATCAACATATCATGAATTACGAAGCCACAATTGAAGATGAAAAAATTTTTACCAGACCCTGGAAAATTAGTATGAATCTATATAAAAGAGTAGGTAAGGATGCTCAATTACAACAATTTAAATGTGTTGAATTTGTTGAAGAGCTAATTTACGGAAAGTGGCGTGGTGATTAACAAGATCAACTTTCAAAAAGTTTTGAAATATATATTTTCAATGCTTTTGTTATGTTCAAATCTTTTATTCACTGAAACAAGTAACCCGAATAAAACTTGGTATGGAGATCCCGATCTTCAAGGAATTTGGACCAATGCTACTTTAACTACTTTAGAAAGGCCTAAGCATTTTAAGGCACTAGAGGTCAATGAAGAGGAAGCAAGAAGTGCTGCAAATAAAGCCTCTGCAGATAGTTTTGCATACGACAATCAATATTTAGAAGGAGAAAGTCCTACAGTGGGAAGGGATGTGGGCGGTTATAACACTGCTTGGATGGATCCGGGAGCAGAGTTATTCCAGCTCTTTGGGAAATACAGGACTTCTATCATCGCCTACCCTAAAAACGGGAAGGTCCCTTGGGATCGTGAGAAAGCAAATAAGTTTTTTCAACAAAGGAGAAAAGATAGGTCTAAGAGAAGAGATCATCCAGAATTAAGAGGAGTTGGTGAAAGGTGTGTGGTCGGTTTTGGTTCAAGTGGAGGTCCACCGATGATGAATGTTTTGTATAACAATCACTATCAAATCGTCCAGTCCCCTGGTTACGTTATGATTATGGCAGAGATGGTTCACGATGCTAGGATCATAAGATTAGATGGGAAGCACCCTACAGAGAACATCACTCCCTGGCTTGGAGACTCAATTGGTCATTGGGAAGGGAATACTTTGGTTGTAGAAACTACTAATTTCAATCCACAACATACCTTTAGAGGAGGGTTGAGACACTTTTTTGCTATAACTTCTGGAGCCATTGTTACTGAACGATTTACAAGGATTTCTAAAGACCAAATTTTGTATAGATTTTATGTAGATGATCCTGATATTTATAGTCAGGTTTGGGCAGGAGAAATGCCCTTAAGGTCTGTTGAAGGTAAGATTTATGAATATGCTTGTCATGAAGGTAATTATTCAATGGCTAATATACTAGCCGGAGCAAGAGAAGAGGAGAAGAGAAGGTGAAAAGTTTAAAAGGAACCGTTTTATTTTCTTTTATTACAGTCTTTTCTTATGCAGAGGCGGAAGAGGCAATGACAACTTGGTTTGGTGACCCTGATCTTCAAGGAACTTGGACCAATGCCAGCTTAACCACTTTAGAAAGACCAGACACCTACACAAGTTTATTGGTGACAGAAGAGCAAGCCAATTCTGCAGCTACCCTCGCAGCTGATTTTACTGAAGTGATAGATAACCCCTATGAAGAAGGCGAATCACCCAAAGCCGGAGAAAATGTTGGTGGCTACAATACTGCTTGGATGGACCCTGGTACTCAGTTATTTCAACTAAATGGTGAATATAGAAGTTCAATCCTCACATACCCTGAAGACGGGAAACTTCCGAGGAAATGGATCAGTTGGGGAATCGAAGCTCCTAGTATTTACCGCATGTTTACCCGTGCCAATCATCCTGAGCAACGTAGCTTAGGAGAGAGGTGTTTAGTCGGCTTTGGTTCTAGTGGCGGACCGCCTATGTTGAATGTTCTTTATAATAATAACTATCAAATTGTCCAATCACCTGGTTATGTGATGATTTTAGTAGAAATGGTTCACGACGCCAGAATAATAAGACTCGAAGGGAGTCCTCTTCCTGACCATATAAAGCCCTGGTTAGGAGATTCTATCGGGCATTGGGAAGGGAATACTTTGGTAGTAAAAACAAAGAATCATCATTTACAACAACGTTTTAGGGCTGCTATACGACATCAAATTCTTATCACTGAGAATGCTGAAGTTACCGAAAAATTTACACGAACTTCAGCAGATGAAATTCTTTATGAATTTAGTGTAAATGATGATGTGGCTTATAAAGATGTTTGGAGAGGGGAGATGCCCTTAAAAAGGGCCGAAGGTAATATATATGAATATGCTTGTCATGAAGGAAATTATTCAATGGCGAATATACTTGCTGGGGCAAGAGAAGAAGAAAGGAGAAATCAATGAAAATAATACTTAGGATCATTTTTTGTTTAAGTTTTGGAGCCTTTACTCTTCAGGCCAATGCCCACCATGCGTTTACAGCTGAATTTGATCCCAAGGCTCCCATTAACATTACTGGAAAGGTTGTAAAAGTTGAATGGATCAATCCTCATGCTTGGGTACATGTGGAAGTTGAGGATGAAGAAGGAAAAACCATTTGGATGGTTGAAGGAGGAACTCCGAATACTCTCATTAGAAATGGAATTACTCGGGAAACATTGGTTCCAGGTACTGTGATTATTGTTCGAGGATATCAGAGCAAAGGACGCTTATGTTTACCCAGATGTATAGCTAATGGAAGGGATGTTACCTTTCCAGACGGTAGTAAGGTATTTATGGGTTCTTCAGGTACTGGTGCTCCAAGAGATGGAGCTGATCCGAGAGAGTCTAAAAGATAGTAATCTCATAGAAAATAAATAAGTTATAGATGAAGAAACTGTTTTTATGTGTAATTGCCTTGCCGCTCTCTTTCCAGATTGCAGCTTCCGAAATGGAAGGCCATACAGAAGTTCATGACTTAATGGCTTACGTCTTAGATCCTGCTGCAGAAGCAATTTGGGATTCAGCTGGCTATGTAATTACAGAAGAGGGTGAGGTGAATCTAGCACCAACTGATCAAGAGGGATGGGATAAAGTAAAAAATGGAGCCAAAGTAATTTCTGAAAGTTCTTACCTTCTTTCCATGCCCAAAAGAGCATTAGATCAGACTCAATGGGTTGCTTTATCAATGGCTTTAAAAGGCATGGGAGAAAGAGCTTTTAAAGCAGCAGAGAATGAAGATGCAGAAGATCTATTTAAAATAGGAGCTGAGTTATATCAGGTATGTGTTGCCTGCCATCAAACATACTGGATTAAAGAGGAATAAATAATTCCTATTGTTAGATAATAAACATGTTGGAGATTGCTATATGGTTATCTGAGACTGAATGGAGTATAGCCTTACACGAGTCTCTGTATTTATACCCCTGGATTGAATCTGCCCATGTTCTTTCTATTTGTTTTTTCATCGGAACTCTAATATTTGTTGATTTAAGGTTAATGGGGGCTGTTTTTAATAAGTTACCCATATCAGAAATGAATACAAGGGTGTTGCCTTGGTCTATCTTTGGTTTCGGCTTAATGACAATAACTGGTTTGCTGCTCTTCTACGCAATACCAGTAAGAAGTTATCAAAATATATTTTTTAGATTTAAAATTTTCTTAATCCTTTTAGCTGGACTCAATGTTTTTTTATTTCATAGACAGATGTCACTTGAAGGGAAAAAATGGGATGAAGGTCAAAACATCCCTAAAACCATACACCTAAAAGCTGCTGCTTCTTTAATTCTTTGGTCAGGGGTAATTATTTCAGGCCGTATGATTGCTTACAACTGGTTCGATTGTGACAGACAACCGCAGCCTGAATGGGTTAATTGGGCAGCTGGTTGCATTATGGACCTAAGCCTAACTGGTGACTTTTGATGGAATCTGAAAGGCTATTTCATTTATTTGATAGATTAGAGCAATCCTATATTGGGGAAACAATTAGAAATTCTATTTGGATGTTTCCTGTCATAGAAGCTACCCATTTAATTGGTTTAGCAATTTTAGGCGGATCAATATTAGTAGGAGATCTCCGACTTTTAGGCTTGTTACTTTCTTCAAAACCAATTCAATACGTAATAAGACAAACTACATTTATGCTTAAGCTAGGGTTAATTGTCCTAGTTTCAACAGGAATACCTCTCTTTCTAAGTGAGGCCATTAAATGCTATTACAACAGAGCATTCTGGATAAAAATGAGTGCTTTAATACTTGGATTAATATTTTTATTTTTTATCCGTAATCCTATCTGCCTATCTGCTGAAGAAGAATCCAAAAAATTTAAAATCATAGGGTCTATATCTATATCATTGTGGGCAATAGTTGCTGGATCAGGACGCTGGATAGGTTTTTCCTAGAAAAAGGTAATGATAAGGGGGCGAAAAAGAACATGATTAATTGGGGGATATTGGGAACCGGGATGATAGCCCGAGCTCTGGCTGTTTCCATGCAAGACAGTACAGGATCACAGCTAAAAGCAGTTGCCAGCAGATCAATTGAGAAAGCTGAGAAATTTGGAAAAAAATATGATTGTTCTGCTGTGGAAGGTTATGACAATCTACTTAATGATAGCGAGATAGACGCAATTTATGTTGCGACACCTCACGATTCACATTTTGACCTTACCTTAACTGCTCTAAAAGCAAAAAAGTCAGTTCTTTGTGAAAAACCGATGACCTTGAACTCCACAGAGACCATGGTACTTATAGAGGCTGCTAGAGAGAATGAGGTTTTGTTAATGGAGGCCTTTATGTACAGAACTCATCCTCAAACCGACAAGATCCGTGAGCTTGTTAAAGAGGAATTTAAGGATAACCCTATAACTATAGAAGCTTCTTTTGGTTTTTTAGCTCAAGTGCCTGAAGAACATAGGTTGGTTAACCCGGAACTTGGCGGTGGATCAATAATGGACATTGGTTGTTATCCAATGTCTATGTCTAGAATGATTATTGGGGAGCAGAATGGAAAACCTTTTTCAAACCCTGTAGCTATTGAAGCAAAGGGAGAGCTCTCATCAAGAGGTGTTGACTTGAATGCCATTGCTAAATTGTCATTTGATAACGGTTCTAAGGCTTTAATTAGTTCTGCTATAAACAAGCCTCTTAAAAATTCTGTTCTTATTGCTAATGAAGAAAAAACTATATATGTTGCAGAACCTTGGCAATGTGGTGAACAAAACAATCGCCAATCTCAGATTATTTACAAGAGGAAAGGAAGAGAAGATGAGGTTATAGATTTTAAGGAAGAAAAAGGTGTTTTCACCTACGAAATAGACCACTTTGTAAGTCTTCTTAATCAAGAAAAAAAACAATCAGAAAAAATCTCGCATGCAGATAGTCATGGAAATATGGTTTGGTTAGATGCTTGGAGAAAGAATATTGGAGTTTATTATTCAGCGGATAATCCAGAGAACAGGAAATTTTCACTTTTAGGGGAAACCGCCATAAAAGATAGAGAACCTATCTCTTCTACTACATTGAGCGGGTTGGATAAAAAAGTCTCTAGAGTGGTTTTTGGCTGTGACAATCAATCAGGAACCGATCATGCCTTTGCAATGTTTGATCATTTCTTTTCTCTAGGGGGAAATGCTTTTGATACAGCCTATATATATAACAATGGAAAGAGTGATGTCTACTTAGGGAAGTGGATGAATCACCGAGGATTAAGAGATCAAGTAGTTGTTCTTGGTAAAGGTGCACATACTCCTGATTGTTACCCTCATTTAATTAGACCCCAATTAGAAGAGTCTCTAGATAGACTTAGAACCGATTATTTAGATATTTATTGTTTACATCGAGATAATTTAGAAGTGCCCGTCAGTGAATTCATAGATGCTCTAAACGAACTGAAAGAAGAAGGGCTGATAAGATTGATTGGAGCTTCTAATTGGTCTCTGTCTAGATTCTCGGATTCTTTTTTCTATGCAGAAAAAGAAAACAAAGAGGCTTTCAGTGTTTTAAGTAATAACTTTAGCTTAGCGCGGATGTTGGATCCGGTTTGGCCGGGTTGTGAAAGTTGTTCTGAAGAAGACTTCAAAGATTTTTTAAGGAAAAAAAAGGTAGCCATTTTCCCTTGGTCTAGCCAAGCAAGAGGGTTTTTTCTTGATCACCAAGAATTTGAGGGTTCTTTACATGGAGCCAACCCTAACCAACAAGAACAAAAAAGAGTTTGGCAAAATATAGAGAATTTAGAAAGAAAAAAAAGATGCTTCTCGCTAGCAAAAGACAAAGGTATTGAGCCAATAGAATTGGCTCTAGCTTTTGTATTAAATCAGGATTTTCCTTCCTTTCCTTTGATCGGACCTAGAAATTTCTTTGAGACTAGAAGCTCTCTTAAAGCCTTGGAAATTAATCTCAGTCAGGAAGAAAGAGATTGGCTAGATCTTCAGAGCACTTAATACAGCAATAACCCTAGAAATTTTATAGGATTGATTTAGCATAAGAGAGTGTTTAGGGTTATTACTTTTTTGGTTTCTGCATTGTTAGTCAGTTGCGGAGGAGGAGGATCGGGAAGTGATAATTCTGTTAATGTTATTCCTACATTAACTCCCACACCAACTACTGGTTGTTCAGTTAGCCTCGAGGCTGGTCCATTCACAAAAGTTTGGCCTAGCCTGTCTTGGGAAACAGCAACCCCAGAATCTCAAGGAATGTGCCCGGACAACATAAATGAAGCAATGGACTATGCTTTTCAAGACGGTAATTTTACTGGAGCAGTCATAGTCATTCGAAATGGTTACATTGTTGCTGAAAGGTATGCTGATGACAGGATGGAAACGGATAAAGTAACCAGTTGGTCTGTTGCAAAAAGCTTTACTAGTGCACTAATAGGTAAGGCCTTGGACGAGGGTTTGATTAGTAGTTTAGATCAACAGGTATCCGAATTTATTCCTGCTTGGAAAGATACAGATAAGGAAGTGATAACTCTCAGGCAATTGATGACAGTTAAAACCGCTTTAGAATTGTTAGACGGAGGAGATTTTTATGGCGAAGAAGATCAACTCCAAGTATCCATTGATAGAAATTTAATAGGTGAACCTGGGGAGCAGCTCTACACCTATTCTAATTCAGATGTAATGTTAGCGGGAGAAGTGGTCAGATCATCCACTTCCATGACACCACAGACCTATTTAGATCAAAAAATTGGCAGTGTTATACGTTTCTCTGGAGAATGGTGGCAAGATACAAAGGGTCATATACTGACTTATTGTTGTCTTGATTCCACCGCCAGAGATTTTGGAAGATTCGGTCTTCTATTTGCTAGAAATGGAGAGTGGGAAGGAGAAGAGATTTTATCTGATAATTGGATTACAGAAAGTACATCTCCTGCACTTTCAGGCCAATATGGATTTTATTGGTGGCCAGCACCAAATAATGGGTTTACAGCTTTAGGAGTCCAAGGGCAAATTGTAGCGGTATATCCTGTTGAAGATTTAGTGATAATGCGCTTTAGTTCTTACACTCGGATGGGGGATGGAAGTGTAGTTAGAACAGGGGGCAATTATCATGCCACCACTGAACCTGCTAATTTTGAAAATAATACTTTTATAGATAACGTCCTTGAGGCTCTTGAATAAATAGATAGATTTTAAAAATTTCTTGGGAACTATAAAGAAAATTGTTAATCTATATTTTAGGTTGTTCTGTATTTGATTTAGTACAAGGGGGATCAAATATCAGGTAGTTCTATTACCCTTTAAAGGAGGTGGTCCAAATTAGTATATATTTATTAGCAGGAATTACAGGAGGTGCCTTCTGACACGGGGTAACCCCGGTTCCGGCTACCATGAATAATAGATTGGTAGTTTAGAAGACAGTTGAGATACTTCTTCTAAAAGAGCCCCGCTCCAAGCGGGGCTTTTTTATTTAATATAAGAAGATGTCAAATATAAGAGTTAAAATAAATATGGATTTATTACCTAGATTTTTTACCTAAAATTAATGAGAAAGTGTAATCTCGAGATACATTATTTAATAACTTAAGGAATTTTTTAGAATGAAAACAAAATTAATTATAGGGAGTGTTGTAATCTTGCTCGCAGGAGCAGCTATTGGTGCTTGGGGAACGTATTCTTATGCACAAGAATTAATTATGAAAAACCTCCCCATAGGAACGGCAAGTTTAGATGAAAAAGACTCCTATATTGAGACAGCTCCGAGCAGTAATGCTCTAGAACCAAAAAAATTAACTCTACCTTCAAAGAAAGCCAAGAACGTAATTCTCCTAATAGGCGATGGTATGAGCATCAGTCAGATTTCAGCATATAGACTGATAAGTGGTGGTCCTAATTCAAGAATCTCAGTAGATAAATTTCCCTATTCAGGTATTGTTCTTACGCATTCAAAAGATGGAATTGTTACAGATTCAGCTTCCTCAGCTACTGCTTACAGCACCGGGTACAAAACTAATAATACATATCTTGGATTAGATGCCGAAAAAAATAATCTTGAGAATTTAACCGAAACCCTTGATCAGTATGGTTTTGTAAGTTCTTTATTAGCTACTTCTGAAATTACGCATGCCACGCCAGCAGCTTTCGTAGCTCACGTAGACTTGAGATGGAAAACTGATGAAATCAGTTCTCAGATGATGAACTCTAATGTGGCGACACTTCTAGGAGGAGGCAGACATTTCTTTTTACCAAAAGAGATGGGAGGGAAAAGGGAAGATGGTAGAAATTTACTTGAGGAAGTAAAAGAGTCTCACGCCTTGTTAATATCTAAAGATCAAATATTTAATTTTGATCACAATCAATCAGTACGAGTTTTCGGACTTTTTGCGGATGAACATTTAAGAAATATAGAAACTCCAGACAACCATTCGCTTGAACCCTCCTTAAGTGAAATGCTTGAATTCTCGATTAACCGATCAGACTATTTCATCAATAAAGGCTGTAAAGGATTTTTTATTATGGCTGAGGGCTCTCAGGTAGATTGGGCAGGGCATGTTAACAATTTGGAATATTTAAAACGTGAAATGCAAGATCTGGATTCTGCTGTTGAATGGGCTCTAGAATATGCGATGGAGAAGAAGGATACATTGGTAGTAGTAACCGCTGATCATGAAACTGGCGGGCTTCTTATAGAACCAGCAAATCCTCTTGATTATTCAGGCAATGAAGTAAAGTTATCTTTCAACACAGCTGTTGGTAGAGGAACTCATACCGGTGTGCCAGTACCTGTTTATGCTTATGGTCCTGGTGCCGAGAACTTTACTGGAACTCTAGATAATACAGATATCTATAGAGCTATTTTGGCTTCATTGGAAACAGATTCTAATACAGGAAGTTGTATTCAATTAAAGAATTAAAACGGGTAAGAATTGAGTTTGGGAGATAAGTAATGAGAGAAAGAAAATTTTGGGGATGGGGATTTCAAGATCAGGTACTTTCGAAGGAAGAAGAAGAAAGTGTTGAGAAAAGAATAGCACAAAATTTTGATCTTAATGAAGTGGAAGCCTTACCCATACCATTAGCTAAGGATATTGAATTACCCAAAGCCAAGGTTATACCACCTGAAACTTTAAAAAATATTCTTTCAGATGATCATGTCGAAAGGCTTAATCATGCTTATGGCAAATCATTCCCTGATGTTGCAAGAGCGATGCTGGGTTCATTTCCTAACCCACCAGATCTTGTCGCTTTCCCTAATAACCAGGAAGAAGTAGTAAACATTTTAGATTGGGCCAACGAGAATAATATTGCAGTTGTTCCTTACGGTGGAGGTTCCAGTGTTTGCGGAGGAGTAGAGACTGATGTAGGTGATGATTATTCGGCAGTTATCTCTCTTGATCTAAGAAACTTAAACCAAGTTCTAGAAATAGATAAATCTAGTAGGGCAGCTCGAATTCAAGCTGGTATTTTTGGTCCTGCTTTGGAAGAAGAACTAAAAAAATCTAATCTGACATTAAGGCACTTTCCTCAAAGCTTTGAACATTCAACTCTAGGAGGGTGGATAGCTACTAGGTCAGGAGGTCATTTTGCTACTCTTTATACTCACATAGATGATTTTGTTGAATCCACCACTATGGTTACTCCTCGTGGTGTTATTGAGTCAAGAAGATTACCAGGCTCTGGGGCAGGTCCAAGCCCAGACCGAATGGTGATTGGCTCTGAAGGTATATTAGGTGTAATAACTGAAGCCTGGATGAGATTACAAGAAAGACCTAACTTTAGAGCCTCTTGCCCCGTCTTATTTGATAATTATGAAGATGCTTTGAATGCAACTAGGCTTATAAGTCAGTCTGCCTTATTTCCTGCGAATTGCCGGCTTCTTGATGCTAACGAAGCCCTTTTTAATGGTGCAGGAGACGGTTCTAAACATTTACTTATATTGTCGTTTGAGTCGGCTGATCACGACATGGATGCATGGCTAAAAAGATCCTTAGAGATTGCTTCTGAAGCAGGAGGGCAATACGAACTACCTGAAGAAAAGAAAGAGGATGCCCATAAATCAGGAGCTTCCGGAACGTGGAGAAATAGTTTTATTAGAGCACCTTATTACCGAGAAGCATCGGTAAGGAGAGGGATCATTCAGGATACTTTTGAAACTTCTATAACTTGGGATAAAGGATTTGAATTTATTGAAACTTTAATAGAAAAGGCTTCAAAAGCAATAAAAGAAATTTCAGGCAAAGAATCAACTGTAACTTGTCGTTTAACTCATACTTATCCAGATGGATTAGCTCCATATTTTTCCTATACAGCCTATGCCATTCCTTCAACCATGATAGATGTTTGGAAAAATATAAAGATAGCTACTAATGAAATCTGCGTTGAACATGGGGGTACAGTCACTCACCATCACGCAGTGGGACGAGATCATCGCGTTAAGGGTTATGACTTGCAAAGACCCGAGGGGTTTAAAGACATGTTGGTATCAGCTAAATCAGGAGTTGATCCTAGATCAATTATGAACCCTGGAGTACTTATAGATCCCAAAGGGAAAAACCATAAGCATTGGATGGAAGATTAAGGTTAAATGCAAAAAAAGAACCTTTCTGTCATAATTTGAAAAATTCGGAGGTTATTATGGACAAACAAGCTACTTTTTCGGAAATGGAGAATGGAACTGCTGAAGATTACGCAATAATCGCAGAACAGGGATCTAAACATGCTAGTGAGTTACCTAATAGGATTATGGATCACCTAAATCTACTAAAAAAGGATACCGGAGGATTTGCGGTCGATAGATTTACTCATAGCATTCAAACTGCAACCAGGGCACATCGAGATGGCAAGGATGAAGAATACGTAGTTTGTGCATTACTGCATGACATAGGGGACTCAATTGCTTCAGCCAATCATGCTGATTTAGCAGCAACTATGTTGGAACCCTTTGTCTCCGATAAAAATTATTGGATTGTCAAACATCATGGTATTTTTCAAGGTTATTATTTCTTTGAGCACATGGGGCTTGATAAAAATATGAGAGACCAATTTAAAGGTCATGAATACTGGAATGATTGTGCCGAATTTTGTGCTAATTACGACCAAAATTCTTTTGATCCTGAATACGAAAATTTACCAATAGAGGAATTTATTCCCATGGTCCATAACGTATTTGCTAAACCAAGAAACTCTATTTATAAGAGAAGAGATTATTAGGCTTACCACTTTTAATGGATAAGATTGATGCTCTTATCAAAGAACTTACTTTAGAGGAAAAAGTTTCAATTTTGTCAGGCTCTGATGCTTGGCACACCACCCCAGTAGAAAGACTCTCAATACCTAGAGTTAAGATGACAGATGGGCCTAATGGGGCTCGTGGAGACGGTGGCAGTAAAGTTTCTTCTGCTTGTTATCCTAACGGTTCAGCCATTGCTTCAACTTGGGACACAGAACTAATTGAAGCTCTGGGTAAATCATTAGGAAGAGAAGCAAAGAGTAAAGACGCAGATGTATTACTGGGTCCTACGATTAATATCCATAGACATCCTTTGGGCGGAAGACACTTTGAATGTTATTCAGAGGATCCGTTTTTAACTGGAGCGGTTACTGTAGCTTATGTAAAAGGGGTTCAATCACAGGGTGTTGCTGCTTGTATAAAACACTTTGCCGGTAACGATACTGAATTTAAAAGGCATTCTGTTAGTTCAAACATTAAGCCTAGGGCACTTAGAGAGATTTATCTATTGCCGTTTGAGATGGGAGTTAAACAGGGCGGAGCTCTAGGAGTGATGTCTGCTTACAATCAGCTCAATAATATTTATTGTTCTTCTAGCGAAGAGCTTTTAATTAATATTCTTAAAGAGGAATGGAATTTTCCGGGTTATGTTGTCAGCGATTGGGGGGCAGCTTTACAAACTATTGAAAATGCTAATGGAGGATTGGATTGTGAGATGCCGGGACCTGCAAAAACCTGGGGAAAAAATCTCGTAAAAGCGGTAAAAGATAATAAAGTTAAAGAAGCTACCATTAATGACAAAGTAACAAGAATTCTCAGAGTGGCAGAATTTACTGGTCGTTTACAGAATCCAGAAGAAAAACCTGAAGAGTCAAATGACTTAAAAGAGGACAGAGAGCTAATTAAGCTGGTCGCAGCTGATTCAATGGTACTTCTTAAGAATGATGGGGTATTGCCTTTTAGCAAGTCTGAAATTAAAACACTAGCTGTTATAGGTTCTAACGCTGAGAAAGGGCAATTCATAGGAGGGGGTAGTGCGACAGTAAAACCACATTATGTAGTACACCCTCTAGAAGGTTTAGAACAAAACCTTAAAGAAAACCTATCGGTCAAATACGCAAAAGGCTGCCATATTCATAAATTCCTGCCTGCAATAGAACAAGAGCTCATCAATTGCCCAAAAACTGGAAAATCTGGTTTTTTGGTAGACTTTTACAAAGGTGAAGATTTTGGCGGAGAAGTTCTAAAATCAACTGTAATGACCGGAGGAAGATTCTGGGCGTTAACTGGTTTTGGTGTAGATGTCGCTTCAAAAATGAAATCTCCATCTTTATCAGTAAGATTTGGCGCAACATTACAACCCAAGGTTTCAGGAGAGCATACTTTTGAGTTGGTTAGCATCGGGCCTGCTCGCCTAAAGATTGATGGAAAAGAGATAGTGGACAACTGGACTTCTCAGGAGCCTGGTGACGCCTTTTTCTCTTATGGCAGTGCACCACGAAGATCTTCAGTTAATTTAGAGGCAACAAAAGAATATTTAGTTGAAATTGAATATAAATGGGAAGGAAGATTTCCTGCGTTACAGATTGGAATGCTTCAACCTGATGAAGAAGATTTAATAGAACAAGCAGTTTCTTTAGCTAAAGAAGTTGATGCGGTGGTCATGGTAGTAGGGACGAATTCTGATTGGGAAATTGAAGGAAATGACAGATCAACGCTTCAGCTTCCTGGAGACCAAGACGAACTAATAGATAGAGTGGTGAAAGCGAATCCAAATACAGTGGTTGTTGTAAATACTGGTTCGCCTATCAGCATGCCTTGGATTAAAGACACGAAATCAATTCTTCAATGCTGGTTTCCTGGCCAAGAGTTTGGTAACGCCTTATATAATATTCTCTTTGGGGAAGTTAATCCTTCAGGGAAGCTTCCAACCACTTTTCCCAAAAGTTTAGAAGACACACCAGCTTTTAACCACTACCCTGGAGTAAATCTACAAATGGATTATCTAGAAGAAATTTTTGTAGGCTATCGTTGGTATGAAAAAGAAAAAATAAAACCATTATTCCCTTTTGGATTTGGACTTTCTTACACAAATTTTGAGTATTCAAACTTGAGAATAATTCCACCCAAGCAGGAAGATTCAGCAATCGCTTTTTCTTTCAAAGTAACTAATACAGGTGGTATTAGAGGAAAGGAGGCAACTCAATGTTATGTCAGTGTTCATAATTCTTCGATTGAAAGAGCACCTAAGGAACTTAAAAGATTTTCTAAAGTTGATTTAGAAGTTGGTGAGACTAAAGAGCTTACTTTTGAGTTAACTGAAAGAGACCTTTCTTACTGGGATGAAAGTGCAGGGAGTTGGGCAGTTGAACCAGCAGAATATAGAATCCATGTAGGAGGTTCTTCTGAAGAAACTCCACTTGAAGCATCAACTTGGTTAGGCTAAGTACTACTTAGCAGTTATGCCACCATCAACTATTAATTCAGTCCCAGTAATAAAAGAGCTGTCATCTGAGGCCAGAAATACAGCAGTTTGAGCAATTTCTTCAGGCTTACCAAATCTTCCTAAAGGGTGGAGTTCAGAAACTTGAGCTCTCGCCTCATTATCTCCTGATCCAGTTTGCTCAATTATAGTATCAACAACTTGTGACCCCATTAAGGTATCTATTACTCCAGGGTGAATACTATTTGCTCTTATGTTGTACTCGAGAGAAGCACACTCTAAGGCAGTGCTTTTTGTAAATAGTCTGACTGCCCCCTTTGAAGCTGTGTAAGCGCCATGATTAGGACTTCCCCCTAAACCAGCAAT
>Ga0163108_10000422_pt1 | contig 31219 bp, 23 predicted proteins | sample Fk1155metaG_FD_109644 | JGI IMG/M metagenome (GOLD analysis project Ga0163108, IMG submission 109644) | Marine microbial communities from the Central Pacific Ocean - Fk160115 155m metaG | ecosystem: Environmental > Aquatic > Marine > Oceanic > Photic zone | place: The Central Pacific Ocean...
AGTATCACCAACGAAAACAACCTCACTCGGATCAACTTTCATCTTGTTGCATATTTCAATAGCTCCATCAGGCGATGGTTTTTTTTCAACCTCATCACGCTGCCCCAAAATAGCGGCAAAGTGATCATTCCCGATCAGACTCTCCACACACAATTCGGTAAAATGATGCGGCTTATTTGACAAGACTGCAGATGAAATATTGAGAGATTTAAGATCAGCTAAACACTTCATGATTCCGTCATAGGGCCTACTCTTCCTATTCCAGTTTTTAGAATAGGCTTTTCTGTAATCTTCCAATACCTGGTTAACTACAAACTCATCTCTAAGGTGCTTATCAGGTATGGATCTTTGAATCAATTTCTCCATTCCATCCCCAATAAAATGACAATAATCTTTATATGAATGTGTCGGATAACCTCTTTTATCAAGGACCTCGTTAACCGAATCTCCCAAGTCCTCTATTGTATCCAACAGAGTCCCGTCCAGATCAAATATCACTAACTTGATACTTGCCACCTACCGCTACGATAATAGGACTAAATTTATACCTGCAATTTCAGTAAGTAGAGAATTATTCAATGTCTCCAATATTAAAATGCCAATCTTCTCTCCAACGATCTTCTTTGTACCTTCTGTAATTAAAACCCTTAATACCTTCACCAAATTGCAATACCCTCTTAACGTTATTCAAAACTTCGATAGCTTCATCATCATTGACAAGATCTTCATTTTTCTCGATTAAGCTTATCCAAGCCTTAGCGAATTGAATTAATTCCTGAACATTAACCTTTAAAACAAGGCCATTAATTTCTTTATCCTTATTTTCAAGAATAGCGGCAGCGAGCTCATCGCTAGCTTTCTTTGAAGTCGTTAAAAAGAAAAGTTCGTCACTAATTGAAAGTGACGGGAGAAAATCATTGCTCACAAAAGGTAACCCAATGAAATGAGTAGTGAGATTTTTACCATCCATTGATAAAGTGTCTGGTATTTGAAATTCCTGACCAGGTTCCTGACCAGGAATCGCAGCAGCAATTTCATTAATAGCAGGCACTAATTGTTCCCACGCTTCAGCAAGATGCTTTCTGTTCTTCACTGAATTGAAAATTGATATTCTTGGAACTTTTCCGTCCTTTATAAATTCAGCTGGAACTCCAGGAACCTTTGGCATGCTTCCCTTAAGATCAATTACAATACCCCCTTCAGATCCTAATCCATTGGCAACTTTGGTTGTAAAAATATTCCATACTTTTAATAACTTGGGCCTAAGCATCTGATCGAACATTTGAAAAATCTCAGCAACTTGTTGATCACCTTGAACTTGAACTGCCGTTGTACCAATTCCATGGATAATTTCAGCCATAGTCTCAAAGGTAGCGATACTATTTTTTCTTGATTCAGGATCCTCCGCGGAATTAATTAAAAGAAAAGCATCCTCCGAAACTGCTGGTGCAAGCCTTAAAGGAGTCTCTGCATTCACACCCGGAATACTAGAGCCACCAACAGAAGCCCACTTCAATCCATTCTCTCTGTACAGTACACCGGCCGTTGAATCCCACGTTACCTGAGTCGCTTTATCCAATTGACCGCCCAATTTGCTGACCAGAGGGATCATTTTCTTTAGATCAATACCTTCCTCATTGATCAATTTTAATAGCTCGGTTACATCATTTGCCAGAGATGAAAATTGCTTAGGCGGACTAAAAGCATCAAGCGCGGACTTTGAAAGATAATTATAGGCCAGAATTTTTTTATCGGCATAACTATTTGCAAACTGGAAATCAGAAAGAGCCATCAAAGAATCTTCCTCTTTGTCCACAAACTTGATGTGACTATGATCAGGACCGAATCCAACTATTAAATAATCCCCTAATGCACCAAATGAAATTTCGACCTTCTTCGAATCGATTATTTTTTCCAACTTTTCTGCCAGATCTTTTTCTCCCATTGCCTGACGCAATTGCTCGCGAGCACTATCATCAAATACGTCTTTCGCTTTGATGCTCCATGAGCTGAACTTCACCCCCTCAGCAACATCAAATTCTGAGGTAAGCACAAAAGGTGGCAATTGATCTTCCAAAGCAGAGAGCTGATTAACCAGCTGAGCCGCCATCCCATCTCCTACCTTGGATCCAGCAATGAATGCAGGCAACTGAAGCTCAGTGAGTGTCTTCTCAAATTTTCCGTCCTCAGCACTTAATAACTGAATCAACAAATCCTTAATTAATTTCTCAGGATCAGAACCAGCATCTCCTCCAAAACCTAATTCAGATAAAAGTTCACTGCCCGCAAGCTCATAACTAATTTTATTGAAGGCTTCAGTAATCTCAGTAAGTCTTTCAAGATGGGCCGCGGTTCCTTTTCCAAAACCAAAGAAGGCGTCTTGGCCAATAAAATCCATAGCCGAACCCCATGGCTCAGCCGCATCAGATATATCAACACCTGCCTCTAAGTCCAACAACTCAATAATCTTTTTCCAAGTAGTGCTCTTTCCTATTTCGTTTGCAAAGTCCTCGAAACGGGTAAGACCAAAAACAATTTCAGTATCCTGAGGCATACTTGAAACTAAACCGAATGGTTTTTTCTTTTTCCCTTCTTCCTGAGAGTAAACAAAAGCTTGCCCGCACAAATTTAGGCAAGTTAAGGCTAATAAGGTTTTTACTATTTTATAGTTCATTTCAATGAGGTGATTAAATTTCGCTATTAATTGGGAATATTGTAATTTTTCTGGCTAACTCTTAGTTTTTGCACCTCATATCGTCAAATTGACTTTTAGTCATTCTTAGCCCCACAACGGGTCTAGCTCTCATGAACTAAAAATCCACTAGATAATTAATAGATGTTAAAAACCAATCCTTATATTTTTACTAATAGTAAGTAAATCGACAAATAATTCCATTATAATAATCCCCTCAATTTGTAATTGGGATCCTATATTTTAATACATTCCTTTTCAATGGGACTTCGTGATCTGATCCAGAACCGGATTAACCCGTGAGTAGGGCTGAAGAGCCAAGCCGCAACAAAAAGCATCATTCCACAAACGACTGTAGAAGGAGCAGTAGGAATTTTAAAGGCGATAGCTAAATGTACTCCCCCAACAGCGCTCATAAGGGAGTGAATGAGGCTAAACATCATCATCACCCAAAGTTTATCCGTTAAGAGATAAGATGTGGCCGCTGGAAGGATTAACATCGCAATTACCAAAATCGCCCCAACTGAAGTAAATGCCGACACAACTACAACTGACAACATACACATCAAGAGATAATGAACTAGCCTAGGGCTAATTCCTATAGTTGCTGCCAAATTTGGATCAAAGGAGCTTACAAGTAATTCCTTATAGAATAAAACAATCAAGCCTCCAACAATAAGAACGACCATACCCATCGTCAAAGCGACTCCAGGCAATCCCATGATTATTTTTTCTTTTGAAGATAAAAAATCAAGTTTTCCAAAGAGCACACAATCTAAATCCAAATCAGTATGACTGCCGTGCAATGATATAAGAATTACTCCAATAGCAAACATTGTAGAAAAAGTAATCCCAATAGCAGCGTCCTGCTTGATCCGAGTCCGAGAATGCAACATCTCAATGATTAATGTTGTAATGACTCCAGCCACTAATGCCCCAACGAACATTGGAGCCTCCGACTTTGAGCCAGTAAGAATAAATGCAATGGCTATGCCGGGAAGGACACTGTGGCTAATAGCATCTCCTACCAAAGAAATGCGCCTTAATACGAGATAATTACCAACTAGACCACACGCAGCAGTAACAAAAAAGGCCATTGCTAATATGGGCCAATATGCCGAAGCGTGTCTTTCCCAAGGCTCTATAAATATTTGATAAAAACTCATGCACTTGCTCTCCCCGGGATAGGCTTACCGTGAGGATCTTCCTGCGGATAATTCAGATAAGACTCTAGCTCAGCAACATCCTTTTCACTTAAAAAGTGCTCCACCTTTTCCGCGTCATCATGCACATGATCAGAAGCATAATCAGCTTCATTAGTTAAATAAAGTTCCCATAATCTATGATTACGAACGACTGATCTAGCTTTATTAAATCCCTCAGTAGTTAAGCTAACATTTCCGCCTTCCAACTTAACCAGTCCGGATCTTTTCATGCGTTTAATTTCTTTAACTATCTCCGCCTTAGACATTTTCCGATGACTAGCAAGGTCCTTAATTAATATTGCATTCCCTGAACCTTCTAGCCCTCTACTTTCTAATACATGATATATGGATTTAAGAGCATTTTCCTCTCGAACCTTTTTGACTCGAGCGCGATATCTTAACCACTTAGTGAATCTGCCATACTTGGGAGAAAAGAGGTATGCCATGGTAAAGATTGAACTCGCAGAAAGGACCATAAAAGGCCCAGTAGGCAAATTACTTCCAAGGAATGAAAAAAATACACCAGTGATGGCAGATAACATACCAACTCCCATAGCTATCCATAGCATCCGATGCATTCGATCGACTAGAAGATACGCTGTGGCCGCTGGCGTTACTAGCATCGCTGAGACCAAAACAACACCAACGGCCTGAAGAGAAATAACAATAGCAAAGGCCAAAAACATTTGAAATAAAGCTTCCAGAATTCTCACAGGAAAACCTATTGAGACCGCAAATTGTCGATCAAAACTTATCGCAAGAAAAGGTCGGTAGAGAAGACCAAATAATATAATGGTCGAAATGACAACGACTCCCATTGTAATGACATCATGACGATCTAAAACAGCAACGTCACCAAACAGGTATGATTTTAGACCCGTGATTTTTGAGGCTCCTTCGTTATTCTGTATTATACGAATAATGCAAAGTCCTATAGCAAAGAATGAGGCGAGAACTATCCCAAGAGCCGCGTCTTGCTTAATGCGGGTAGTTCTTTTGATTGCTTCTACTAAAAGTGATCCCGCTAAGCCTGCTAAAGTTGCTCCGATCAGTATAGCAACTGGATTCTTACTCATACTCCACAAGAATCCTAAAGCCACGCCCGGAAGAACTGCATGCGAAATAGCATCTCCGAAAAGAGCCATCTTACGAACCACAATAAAACTACCTAATAAACCACATACTGCACCAAAAAGCAGGGCCCCAATCAAACTCAAACGAAGTCCACGGTCAGATAACGTAATGAATCTTCTCATCTGATCCCAAGGATTTGTCTCAACTATCTCACCTATACGCGCAGCGGCAGCTTCATGAACTGCCAAGGAGAGAATTAATACTCCAAATATGATTATTTTCCGTATCCTAGGCACTACTAATTTAATTAATTTCCATCTTTTGCAAACTTCTCAGCGACCTCAGATAGGACAGTCAAACGACCCCCATATGTTTTCTGCAATAAATCACCAGTGAACACTTCTTCAGTCTTCCCAAAGGCAACGACTCTCATATTAAGTAAAAGCATCATATCAAAGTACTCACGTGCACTGGCCAAATCATGGTGAACAACAATTAAAGTCTTACCTTGATCCCTAATCTCCCTTAAAAGTTCAACGATCGCCGACTCTGTAGCCGCATCGACACCAGCAAAAGGTTCATCCATCAGATAAAGATCACTTTCCTGAGCCAATGCTCTAGCAAGAAAAACACGTTGCTGCTGCCCTCCGCTCAAATTTGCTATCTGCCGTTTTCCATATGCCTCAAGGCCAACTTTTTTTAATGCTGCGTAAGCCTTTTCTTTTTCTTCTTTCCCGGACCTTCGAATGAGTCCGAGTCTCCCATAACATCCCATAAGGACAACATCAATAACACTAACAGGAAAGTCCCAGTCCACCGATTCACGTTGAGGCACATACCCAACTCTAGAAATATTCTTCTTTAAATCTTCACCAAATACCTTCACCCAACCATCAGAGAATTGAACTAATCCCATCACGGATTTTATTAGCGTGGATTTACCTGCCCCATTTGGTCCAACGATTCCGACCATACTACCAGCAGGAACAGCCATGTCGACTCCATACAGGACTGGCTTCTTTTGATAAGATACCGTGAGATCATGTATCTCCAAAGCAGGAACCTCAACATCCTCAATTGACATAGTAATTATTTAAGCGCTTCCACAATAGTGTTTATATTATGCTTCAGCATTCCTTGATAAGTACCTAAATCATATTCCTCGTCGTTGGATTTTTCTATGTCGCCAGGCTCTCCCATAGCGTCAGAGAACAATTCTCCACCAATCGTAATACCCGAATCCTCAGCAATACTTTTAATTGCCTCAGGAGAAACACTAGACTCAACAAAAATTGATTTGATCTTATTTTTCTGAATAAAATCGACAAGCTTGACCCTTTCAGCAATGCCGGCCTCCGTTGCCGTAGAAATGCCCTGAAGAGCAACTACCTTCAATCCATAAGCTTCACCAAAATATTCAAAAGCATCATGACTCGTGATTAGGATTCTAGAATCCTCAGGCAATGAACGGACCCTCGATCTTGCCCATTGGTGTAATTCTAGGAGCACTTTCATGAAATGATCACCTCTTTCCTTATAATAGGAAGAGTTCGAAGTGTCTGCTTCACTTAATGCTTCAACAACTAAGGGAACACAATTTGCCCATATTTCTGCATTGCCCCAAATATGGGGATCAGGATATGATTTTTCACCTCTGAGTTGATCCTCAGGAACAGTAGATCCAAAGTCAATTCCTCCGTAATCTTTAAGATTGGATATCATCTGTCCCTCTAGAAAAAGACCATTATACAAGATAAGGTCAGCTTCACTCAAAGCGATACCATCACTCGGTATCGGTTCATATAGGTGCGGGTCTACCCCAGGACCCATAAGTCCATTGAGTTGAACTTTGTCTCCGGCTATCTGATTAACCATATCGGTTATCATTGTCGTCGTTGTAACAACAGAAATCCTATCATCTGCATGACTAGATCTTTTATCCGAATTACAACTCGAGAAAGTCGCCAACCCCAACAAGAGAACAACTTTGTAAGTCAATAATGACCTAAAGAGCAATTGCGTGAACTGTACAATCATAGTGGAAAAAATCTTTCTATTTATTATATTGTTAATTATATAGTCTAACCTAACTTTTATTGTATTAGCAATTATTATTTTGTTTGCCAAATAAATTTAGTCATGCCATTGTTTATTCATGGCCACAGTTGTCAGCACCAAAGTAGACGCTCCACGCGGAACTCGAGCTCAAGAGGATTATCTAGAGCAAATACTCAGCCTAATAGAAAAAAAGGGCTATGCGAGGGTAGTTGATATTGCCAAGAACCTAAATATCGCCCAGGCCAGTGTCACAGGTATGATACAGAGGATGGACGCAGAAGGTCTCGTATCATATGAAAAATATAGAGGAGTTGTCTTAACCTCAGAAGGAGAAAAAATAGCCAGGGCCATTATTAATCGTCATGAAAGTTTGGCTAAATTCTTTAAACTTTTCGATTTATATGATGATACTATTTATGATGACATCGAAGGAATCGAGCATCACATGAGTCCACCGACTCTTGCTACGATCCAAGCTCTTACTAAAGAATTAAAAAAGCAGCCTGCTCTACTTTCGCGGGTGAAATCTAAAGTATTAGAAGTGACTTAATTTGACCTCATGCAAAGAGGAATCTTAGGAATAGGTGTATGCACCTTGGACGTATTGACTAAGGTGGGAACTCTGCCCTCTAATGAAAGTGTCGAGGAAGCTGAATCGGCGATCTTTATGGGAGGAGGACCAGTCCCGACAGCATTAGCTGCTGCGACTCGTTTGGGAAGCTCAACAACTATGATTGATGTTCTGGGTGATGACTGGAAATCGGCTCTAATTATCGAAGAACTGAGAAGCCATGGCATCCAATGCGAAAACATAACAATCGAATCAGGCGCATCAGCTTCATTAGCTTCTGTCCTCGTAAGGTCATCTGACGGAGCAAGGGCCATCCGTTTTGTTAAAAGTACAACGAAAGCAATCACCCCAGAATCACTTGAAGATACTCTAATTAGCAATCACAAGATCATACACTGTAACGGAAGGCACCTTGACGCTTGTATTAAAGCTAAAGCAATAGCAGACACTCATGGAGCAGGAACTGTCTTTTCTTTTGATGGTGGCGCTGGTCGCTACAGGGAAGAATTATTACCACTAATGAGAGAAATCGATATTGGCATCGTTGCTCTCGATTTCGCTCTCAAAGCAACCAATGAGATGAATTTAACCGGATCCACTTGGCTCAAATTAAATCAACTATTCCCAAAGGCTCATATCATTGGCATTACTGATGGACAAAGAGGAAGCTGGATCCAGAATGAAGATCAGGAACCCTTTCATCAACCCGCATTCTTAGCCGAGAAAATAGAAGATACTACCGGTTGTGGTGACGTTTATCACGGAACATTTCTACACGCTATTGAATCGGGAATATTAGTCAATGAAGCCGCAAGAATGGCTAGTGCCGCAGGCGCAATGAATGCCAGTGCCTTGGGTGGCAGAGGGTGCCTTCCAACTAAGGAGCAGTTAAAAAAGTTTCTACTAGAAGCCCAAGAAATTCAATCCTCTTAAACTTTGGGTAATTTCCCGGTACTATCTCCTAATTTGGAAACTTTTGCTCCGATCTTATCTAACATGGCCACATATAAGTTAGATAATGGAACCTCTCCCTGAAAATCCAAGTGACGTCCTGACTCCAAAGTTCCACCGCCATGACCAGCTAAAAGGAGAGGCAAGTCGTGATGCTTATGGCTGTTACCATCAGCAATACCACAACCATAAATAATCATAGAATTATCAAGAACATTTTGTCCTTCACCATCCTCCATAGATTTTAATTTGTTTAAAAAATAACCAAATTGCTCAATATAAAACTTGTCGATTTTAGCAATCTTTTCGAGCTTCTTTTTATTATTGCCGTGATGCGATAACTGATGATGCCCTTCAGGCACTCCAATGTCTCGGAAATTCCTGTTGCTACCATCATGTGCCATCATGAAAGTGGAAATGCGGGTCGCATCAGTCTGAAAAGAAAGAGCAGTAAGATCATAAAGTAATCGAATGTGATCCTTGTAATTACCAGGAATTCCTTCGGGCATCTTCATGTCAGGAGCTTTAGCCGCAAATTGCTCAGCCCTTACCACTTTGCGCTCAGTGTCACGGACAGCGGTCAAATACTCGTCAAGTTTCTGCTGATCATTACGACCGAGCCTACCATGAAGCCTGTTTGCGTCTTCTAATACAAAATCAAGAATACTTTTCTGTTGCTTTGCAATCTTCAGCCTCTGTTCCTTGTTCCCTTGCTCACCTGAACCGAACACCCGTTCGAAAACGACTCTAGGATTGGCTTCTGGAGCCATTGGTATTTTTTCATCTCTCCAAGAAATATTATACTGGTAAGCACAACTGTAACCCGAATCGCATCTTCCACTCTTCCTAGCAGCATCACAACTGAGTTCCAATGAAGGCAACTTTGTCTCAGCACCAATAATTTTAGCTGCAACTTGATCCACAGAAATACCCAGCCGTATATCAGCACCTGCAGTCTTCTTTGCCCTCATTCCCGTTAAGAAAGTCGCGTTAGCTCTGGCATGGTCACCTGCACCATCACCACCATTCGTTGCATTTCTGTGATCAAGGCCACTGAGCACCTGAAAGTCTTTTTTGAGATCGGCTAACGGCTCAAGTGTCGGTGACAATTGATAGTCAGACCCTAATGAACTTGGTCTCCACTTTTGCATATTCTTGCCGTTAGGCGAATAGACAAATGCCATTCTCTTCGGAGACTTTGTTGAAGCATCCGCAGCAAAAGATTTTGAGCTAAGCGAATCCATTACTGGCAAAGATATACTAACTCCTATCCCCCTAAGGACCTTTCGGCGTGACAGCTTTTCCTTTATCATATTCTTAATGTTGTGCGGAAATTGACTTTGATTAGTTAATACAACATCAACTTCCACTAACTGCAAAAAATTACTATACAAACGTTAAATAATTAAGCTTTTATTCATTATTTTAAGGAACAAGTCTGACCAATTGAGAGATTTTCCCCTTTCAAAAGTAAAAACCAACTAAAAGTACAGTAAATTTTTACTTCAAGGCAACCAGGTAAAGCGCCCCCAATTTTTTTGAGGAGGTACAATTGGCAACTCCTTCTCTCCTGATTGAGTTTTAATCATAACTTTAGGACCGCCTCTTTTTGGATCAGGAAAAGCTCGCGTTACAAATCCATCAGGAGACCAGGTAGGATCATCACCCCGACCCACTTTTTGCCGATTCTTCCCATCGCTACCAACTACCCAAACATGAAACGTCGACGAAATCATTCGGTCCCGCTCAGGATTTTGTATGCCCGTAAACTTACTCATGTGAATCATCTCAACACCTTCCCAATGAGCGATCCACTTACCGTCCGGTGACCAAGCCGGAACTTTTTGTTCTATAGGTGCTTTAATTTTTTTGTCATATTCTTTATCAGGCGGGGAAACTAGCTTAGCGTTAGCTCCATCAAGGTCACTGACCCAAATGCGCATCACACCGCTCCGATCAGAGACAAAAGCAATTCGATCCCCTTTTGGTGAAATGGCCGGCATCGCATTACTATGCTTTAATTGTTCCTCATGAGTAAATAATTTCCGGCTTTGGCCAGTTTTAAGATTCATGATATGAATCTGTGCATTGCGGGCAGGGTCTTGTTTTTTTTGTTGAGGCTTCACTTTCATCCAGACCAGATGCTCTGAGTCAGGTATCCAAGAAGGCATCAAATTCATACCCTCTCCTATCAACGTCTTGGTATTATCACCATTCAGATCGGAAACCCTTAAAGCTAACCCATGGCCGATCTGTTCAACGTAGGCAACTTTCTTTCGATCTGGAGAGCAACTCGGCATGCGGCATCCGTTCTTTGAATGAGTGATCTGACGACTGTCAGTTCCATCTTCATTCATACGATAAAGTTGGAGAACTCCCTTCTCATCGGTATGACTCACAATAACTCCACGCAATTGATCACCCGCTAAGACTGTTCCTACCTTCTGAAAAAATCCGATAGCAAAAAATACAATGATCGGAAAAGAAGCATTGAGTATTTTCATTTTATTAAAGCTAATCATAAATTCTCCTACCGTCCCCTCTCCTGTACTGAAAGGGCACCGAATTGACCACGCCCAGGACCAAAGCAGAAAATTTCATATCATTGGATTTCAAAGACTTTACTATATTTTCCAAAGCCAGTTTATCATAAAATTCTGTCCCTCTACCCAAAGCATAAGTGAGCATCATTTCACTGGCACACTTAAGAAAATCATCGCGCTTTGCAGTTAGAAGAATTTCTTGAAATTCTTCATGTGTTTTGAAGGACTCTCCGGACACCAGTTTTCCAGAAGCATCAATAGGTGCGCCTTCATCATTTTCACGCCATCTTCCTATCCCGTTAAAATTTTCATATGCTAAACCAAGAGGATCCATCAGAGCATGACAGGAAGAACAGTTCGGATCCTCACGGTGTTGCTCTAAACGCTGACGAAGATTACCTTTAAGTTTCTTGTTGCCGTCAAGCTCATCGACCCCGGGAGGCGGATCAGGTGGAGGTGTTCCCAGTATGTTTTCCAGTATCCATTTTCCTCTCTTTACAGGTGAGGTCCTTGTTGAGTTAGAAGTGATCGTCAGAATACTGCCATGAGTTAAAATCCCCTTTCTTCGCGTTCCTTCCAACGAGGTTTTACGAAATTCATCTCCTTCAAATCCCTTGATTCCGTAATGCATGGAAAGTCTTTTATTGATGAATGAGTAAGGAGCACTGAGTAACTCAGTTAATGGAAGATCTTCCTTTAAAATATGTTCGAAGAGCATTTCTGTTTCTCTCTTCATTGACAATTTTAATTCATCATCAAATTCTTTAAAAGTTTTAGGGTCAGGGTCAGTGATAGAAACATCGCGGAGTTGCAACCATTGACCCGCAAAATTATTTGTTAGCGCTTTTGCTTTTGGATCTTTTAGCATCCTCAGGACTTGAGATTTAAGATTCTTTCTCAGAGTCGATTGAGTCGCATGAAGAAATAATTCATCGTCAGGCATGCTAGACCAAATAAAATATGAAAGTCTCGAGGCCAATGCATATTCATCAATACGGTAAGTCGCATCCGGATCATTAGGATCTGGCTGAACCTCACCCCGAAAAAGAAAAAACGGTGAAGTTAAGACAGCCTGACATGCAATCTTGATTCCATTTTCAAACGCATAATCACCTCCCTCTTCAATTCCTATCCTCACGAACCTCATCAGGCGCTCAATCTCAGACTCGGGTACTTTTCTGCGATAAGCACGATTAGTAAATTGCCAGAGAATTTTTTTTGCCTCTTTGAGTCTATTTTCAGGACTAATTTTAAGACCACTTAATGTCTTTTGATGGAAATCCGGCAATTTGTCATTTGATTCACCAAGAGGTCCTTCCACTTCTATGGAACTAACGTAGAGGTTTCTGTCACGCCTTCTCCGGTCTTCATTTTTGGGATCATAAAAATCATTAATGAACTTTGTTTCAATCAATTGAACCCCATCATCCAACTCAAACTTTCGGGCAAATTCCTCATCACCTATGCGTAGCCGGTACTCGTAAACTTGCATCTTTTCAGGCCTATTCTTTACTTCAAATGTACGTCTTTTTTTACCTCCAACATATAATGGCATCTTTGCCGGTTCGTTCCCTGCCTGATCAGCCCCTGCACGAATTTTTACTATATATTCTCCCCCTTGAGTAAACTTGTGCCTGACATTTATGGAACCATATGTAGGTAATATGCGTGCCCCTCCCCTAGGCTCACCCCCCTTTAACTTGTTGGCCCCATAATTTTTAATTTTTTTAGGCGGATCCGATGTTCTTATCGCAACCGAAGTTATTTGATCCGCTGACTTTAAATATTTCTCTAAGAGAACCGGTGAAATGCTCAGAACGTCCCCAATGTTATCAAAACCATAACCACTGTCATCAGGGGGAAAGTCCTTCGCGGGCTCGAAATTGACCATCATCAAGTCTCTTACCGTATTATTATATTCCTGCTTATTTAGACGACGAATCGTAACTCGTCCAGGATCAGGGTTATCAGGATCCAGACGAAACACTTCATTTTCAATCCAATTGGTAATTTTTTTTCTTTCCTCATCACTCGGCTGTGACTTGCGCTTAGCCGGAGGCATCAGTTTTAATGACAGGTTCTTTAAAACATCCTTCCAAGTTTCAATGTCAGAAATTCTTTTCCGTGAAGATTCCCACGAATCAAGGGATATATCCCCCTTCGCTGTTCCATCTCCATGACAATCAAAACAGTGCTCCTCTAGTATTGGTAACACTTCCCTTTCATATGAAACATTTTGAGAAAAAATAGCGTTACATGACCCCCACAAAAAAACTAAAAGAATCACAAAGAAGGACGGTCCTGAACCTAAGGAATAGATCCTTTTTCTATGGTTAATAAGATCCATCTTCAGTAGATATACTACCTCATAAGGTAAACATCACTCAATCATGATGAATTAATATTTAATTCAGTCGCACTGCGCAGCCTAGACCGGCCAACATTTTAATGACAACCTCATCCTGGGCCACAATGACCTTCAAATTCTTCATCTGTAGGCATTCTTCCATTTTCAAATACCAAAGAAACCCAACTACCAAGAGTCTGATGAATGCTTTGAATTGATTCCTGAGCTTTAACGAAGCCATTTGCCACTTCATTCTCTAGCATTTTATCCCTAATCTTATTGTATTCCTCAACCTCACCTGCTGTCAGCTCTACCCCAGATTGTTGTTTCATTTGCAAGGATTCCCCCTTGGTCTGCATTTCACTGAATAGTTCCTTAGCCCCATCATTGTCCATAAATCTATCGATAGACCCAAAAACCTCTTTTAGGCTAGGATCGTCGAGCAAGGACTGGCAAAGTTCCTTGGCCTTTGCTTTGTAATCAGCTTCCGTTGAGGAAGATTCACCAATAATCATAGTCATATTTTGATGATCGATCCACTAAGAGCAATAGTCAACAATAGTAAATTAGTTTATGAATGAAGTAATGGCATTAGTTGCAATGCTTCAAGAATTCGTATAAATATTTGAAATAACCGCTAATAAAAAAGCGGTAATTGACTAATAAATACTATAAATTTTATCTTATAACATCATGTCCGAACCAACTAATAATCAATTTTTCAAAGGCGAAGCCTGGGCCTGTTTTTTTCTTCGCATGTGGATAGGAATGCGTCTCATGTTTGCAGGACTCACTAAATTTCTAAACAAAAATGATGAGGGAGGTTGGACATCGGAAGAATACAAATTTGGATTTCTGGATACAGAAAAGGCAGGAAAAGTCATGGGATCAATTACTGAAACCATGAAAGCAAATACAGCAATACCTGAAGTCATGCTAAATCAATACGCAACTGTTCTTCCTTGGGCGTTGCTGATTGTAGGCGCAGCAGTGATGCTTGGTATATGTACTAGAATTTCATTATTCCTTGCTGGAGGATTGGTCCTCTCACTGAGCTTTGGTCTCATGCTCTTACCGGATGATACAGCGGCAGTCGAACGGGGTGTCGAAATTATTGTTGTTGGTCTAGCATTAATGACCGTTAAGCACAACACGGGAGCCGTTGATAACCTTTTCAAACTTGCTTTTTCAAAGGACGAGGAAGAAGAAATCTAAATCATCCGTTAAATAGAAAAGCCAATAAGGATCCGACTATAACTTTAATACTTAGAAATTTCATTAAGTCATGAACTTCAAACATATCGGCCAAGACAATTCTAAGAAGGAAGAAGCGAATACAAATTCTGAACCATCTCTTACAAGGCGCAATTTTCTACGTAACAGTTCAACTGCGAGTGTAGGTGCTGGACTAATTGTGACCAGTAAAACAGCACTCGGCCAAGAAGGTCCTGACAAAGGCAAAAAAGTAAGGTGCGGCATCATTGGTTACGGCGACGAAGGTAAGGCCCTCAGAGAATCAAGTATGTTTCTTAAGGATCTCGTTTGCTTTCCTGCAGTTTCCGATATCTGGCCGCGCAACTTAAGAGCAGGCGTAGGCCAAATTGCTGCAAGTAAGCAGGGAGGTGGAGAGGATGGCAGTATCTGTAACGGTTACGAAGAACCAGAAGAAATGATAAAGAAGGAGGAACTGGACTGCATCATCGTAGCCACGCCTGACTTTGTTCACCATAAGTATTCAATAATGGGCATGGAAGCGGGCCTAGATGTTTACTCTGAAAAACTGATGTCAAACTCAGTAGATTTTGCTCGTCAAATGGTTCAATCGCAGAAGAAGACAGGAAAATTACTGGCGATTGGTCATCAACGCCGTAGCAATCCTCGCTACATGCATGTAAAAAATGAGATCATCGAAAAGCGCAAATTGCTAGGTTGGATCACTCACATGACAGCTCAGTGGAATCGTTCTAGAGGAGGATCAGTCCCTCGTGAAATTCCTCAAGGAAAGGATGCTCTCTCCGATGAAACCCTTCAAAAGTATGGTTACAATGGAGGAGCCAAAGGCATGTTCGAATTCCGGAACTGGAGAATGTATAAAAAGTTTGGAGGTGGAATCATTTCGGATCTTGGGGCTCACCAAATTGACATTTTTAATTGGCTTTTAGATGAATATCCAGTTTCTATTTTTGCACAAGGAGGAACTGACTACTATACGGGCGAGTTTCTTAATGACTTACTAACAAGTGAAGTCAAAGAAGCGATGGCAAAGACAAAATCAAAGAAGAGAAAAGCCAAACTCGAAACCGAACTAAAAATCGTTGAGCAAGTCAAGGATGGATACGAACACGCTGATAACGTGATGGCGTTCTTTGAATACCAGACCAAGCGTGATAAGTGGGGAACTAAGGGGGGGGCCGGAGACATATTGAAAACCCGAGCCTACTATCAAGTTCTGACCACTTCCAGTTCACAAAAATTCTATGAAAAGTTCATGGGTGAAGACGGAACAATGTCCATCTCTGAATTAACAGAATATAATCAAATTTACCGTGAAGCACATGCCGACTCTTGGGACGAACTTGGCAATGGAGAAAAGCCAGTCGTAGAAAAGAATCTAGCAAAAGAGGAAATCTATCACAAGTTCTGGGAGCAACCTGCTCCTTGGAGAAGTATCGATAAGGCCAAGAATGATAAATGGCTTTCCGGAAAGAGCCTTACCGATGCACGAGTATCAAAAGGACTCGACCCATGGGAAATACCTTCACATACACAATTTGAAGAAAGACCTCACACTCCTCACTTGAGAAATTTCTTTGAAACTGTTCGTGATGGTGGATCACAAGATGATCTCAATTGCCCGGCAATTGAAGGATTCAGAACTACCGTGACCTGCATGAAAATCCATGATGCTCTTGCCAATGGAGGAAAGCTTGAATTTAAGCCTGAAGAATTCGAAGTTTAAATAAATTACAATAATTCGAATTTTTGCCGTAAGAATTCGTCTTACTTTTAAGTAAAAAAGCAATTAACCTTATAAAATCCTTAAAATATAAAAAAATGAAAAATCCGTTCATCGTAGCATCAGCACTGATAATCCCTATCTTAGTGGCAACTGCACAGGACACAGACAAAAGTAAATGGAAAGACGTAGGAATTGACTTTCCCAAGCCAATGTTTGTTGGAACACCTGTTGCAGCTAAACTCCCTAATCTTGATAAAAGTAAAAAACCAAGACTCGTACTCAAAGCACCTGCAGGAGCCGAGAACTTAGCGCTCGATATGGAAGTTACTTCGAGTGATCCCGAACCTATCATTGGTGATCTTGAAATGATCTGTGATGGGGACAAGGACGGAGCTGACGGATCATACACCGAGTTAGGGCCTGGAAAGCAATGGGTCCAAGTTGACCTTGAAGAAGAGGCCACTTTATATGGAATCGTCGTCTGGCACTTCCATAAAAATGCAAGAGCTTACATCGATGTCGTTGCTCAAATATCAAATGATCCTGAATTCAAGACAGGAGTCACTAACGTGTTCAATAATGATCATGATAATTCTTCAGGTACCGGAGCAGGAAAAGATCTGGCCTGGATAGAAACTAATCATGGTCGAATTCTTGACGTTGGAGGTAAAAAGGGCCGTTACGTCCGACTACTTTCAAATGGCAACACTGCTAATGAAATGAATCATTACGTCGAAATTGAAGTTTACGGAACTCGTTAATTCTTAATTACGAAAAATTCTTCAAAAAGGGTCACACAATAGTGTGGCCCTTTTTTTGTACCTAAAAGTATTAGCCTTCTTTTTTTAGTAACATTTTCTGTAACTTAGAAGTATCAGCAGTTGGCAGTTCACAATGTTTTCCTTTACAAAGAAATGCTTGAACGTCTGTCTTTTCACCGTCCGCTAAGCTTTTGGCAAATTCTTCAATGGGGCCAGTAGTGCCGAGCACAACCTTATGCGGCTGATACACTGAATGTACGGCACGCAATAACTCTTTTGCTTTGGTACTGTTAATTTCTCCAGCAATTACAACCCTATTAGGTTCTCTAGAGGCAAAGTCCGCAGCACTCAGCATATAAGGAACTGCCAAAGCCATTGTTTTCATTCGACCTGAAAAATAAGACAGAGTCTTATCTGCAACCTCACGATAAGATTTATTTCCAGTAATTGCTGCCAATTTCAAAAGAGTATAAACGGCAACAGAATTACCCGAAGGCTCGGCGCCATCATAATCTTCTTTAAGCCTAAGGATCAGATCCTTAGTGCCAGTGCTCTGGAAAAAACCGCCAGCTTCCTTATCATAAAACGCAGCAATCATCCGGTCAGCCACTTCAATTGAAAAACTCAAGTAATTGTTATCAAGAGTGACTCCATACAGCTCTACAAGACCACTTAACAAATAGGCATGCGTGTCGAATATTTGGGCCTCATCACGTTCTCCGTCTCTCCACCTGTGATATAGTCGCTTTTCTTTATCGTCCCAAAGATTCTTCTTAATAAAGGCTACATTTTTATGAGCGGCTGCAAGGTATTCATCTTCCCCCAGAACAATTGATGCGCGTGCAATCGCTCCAAGCATCAACCCATTCCAAGATGTTAAAACCTTGTCATCAAGACCAGGACGGATTCTCTTCGCTCGAACATCAGACATTTTCTTCTTAGCTGTCTCAAGCAGTATCATATCCGCAAATCCTAATTTAGAATCAACGACACTAAGAACGTTCTGTTCTTTAAGCGGTTCTGGATCACTATGATCTTCAAAATTTCCTGATCGAGTAACACCATAATATCTTATTACAACCCCCATTTCCTCCTCACTCAGAAGTTTCTCAAGTTCGGACTTCGTCCAGCAATAAAATTTACCTTCTTTGCCTTCACTGTCAGCGTCCTCTGCAGAATAAAACCCACCGTCAGGATGAGTCATATCTCGCAAGATATATCGCAAGATATCTTTAACGACTAAGGAATGCGACTTCTCTTGAGTCAGCAGAAAAGCATCAAGATAAAGATTAACTAATTGCGCATTATCGTAGAGCATCTTCTCAAAATGCGGAACTAACCATTTCTCATCGACCGAGTAGCGGCAAAAACCACCCCCGAGTTGATCATACATACCGCCAGCTGCCATCTTCTTGCAGGTGAAAGAAACTTGCTGAATAACTTCTGGATCGAGTCTCGATCCCAATTGCAATAAAAACATCGGTTGGCTAGGGCGTGGAAATTTAGGTGCCTTCCCCCATCCTCCATAGATAGGGTCATATCCACTTTTGAGCTCTATTAGGCCTTTGCTAAAATCGTCTTCCTCGATTACCCCTCCTTCTCCCTTACCCTCATTAGCAAATTCTCCCAATTTTTCGGAAATGTTATTAGCATCCTTAATAACATCTTCACGTTTATCATTCCAAACCTTAGCAATCTTCTGTAATAAATCAGGCCAACTAGCTCTGCCAGAAGCGGCCTTCGGTGGGAAATAAGTTCCCCCAAAGAATGGCTTGAGATCAGGTGTTAAAAATACATTAAGAGGCCATCCACCGCTACCGACAAGTGCCTGAACAGCTGTCATATAAATTTTATCAACGTCCGGCCTTTCCTCTCTGTCCAATTTAACACAAATGAAATTATCATTCATGATCTTTGCTATTTCCTCGTTCTCAAAGGATTCACGCTCCATCACATGACACCAATGGCAGGTAGAATATCCAACACTCAGAAGAATGGGCTTCTGCTCTTTCTTCGCTACGTTAAAAGCTTCTTCTCCCCAAGGATACCAATCCACTGGATTATGAGCATGCTGCAAAAGGTACGGTGACTTTTCGTTAATGAGCCGATTGGTGAATTTATGTGCTTTCTTTCCTTCGATCACTTTAGATTCATTGGTTTTGTCTTCAGCATGAACTTTTAAAGATAAAAGCGCATTTATAAAACCGAATGCAAATGCAATAACGAAGACTTGTTTCATAGCTTGGTACAATAACGTATCTTAAGAAACCATCAAGCGACCAAACTCATTACAATAAAGCCTAATAAATAACAATTCAATCCACTCCATTGACAGAATACGACCATTCAACCATGCTCATGTATGCGCTTCTGTAAAAAAATCTACTACTTCTTAATAGCGATCTCATTAATTTTAACATTGCAATCAGAGACTCCAAAGGAAGGGGCCAATGTTACAAACGAACAAAAAGAAAATAAATCTGAAGGCAAAGATTTTATTCGTTTCATAGAAAGTGAGACTTCAGCTTCCCTTGAAACCGCTTCAGCAAAATACATGCATAAGGATGGTACAAAGGTTGAACTCATTGGGGTAGTTCATATTGCCGACAAAGCTTATTACGAACAATTTAACGAACAATTCAAACAATACGACGCTTTACTCTACGAAATGGTAGGAGGTGATCCGGACAAACCACTCACTAAGGAAGATCTACAAGCGAACAAAAAAAATCCAATGAGATTCTTCCAACTCCTCATTGGAGGGATGATGAAATTAGATTTTCAGCTCGATCACATTGATTATACTGCAAAAAATTTCATCCACGCCGACATGACTCTTGAAACTTTTCAATCTAGGCAGAAAGCAAAGGGAGAGAATCTCTTATCCTTATTAGAAAAATCAATCAAAGCTCAAGAAGAAGCAGCGAGCCAAAATAAGAATAATTTTAATTTTGCCTCTATGTTTAAATTACTCAACGATGAAGGAGGTCCTAATGGAATGAAACTCGCTCTCGGAAGGCAATTCCACGACATCGAATCCATGATAGGTGGAATGGAAGGACCTGACGGTTCTGTGCTAGTAGCAGAGCGTAACATCACTGCTTTAAAAGTAATGGCTAGAGAAATTAAATCCGGGAAGAAAAATCTGGGTATATTCTATGGAGCCGCTCACTTGCCCGACTTTGATAAAAGACTAACAAAAGAATTAGGTTTCCAGAGAGCGGAGACTAGTTGGAATGCCGCATGGAAGATTCAAAAAGCGGCAGGCAAAAACTCTGCAAAAAATCCTAAAGAGTCTCAAAATAAAGGTTCATAATACCCAATGACTGAATCAGTCATGCTCCGACCAAAGGATTGTATTCATCAAATATTATGAATAAGAAAACTATCTTTATACTTATTTGTTTTCTGAGCTCTGATCCATTGATGGGCGATGAGTTTAAGGAATATGGCCTTTCCGCAGATAAATCACCTAAGCCCCAACAGATTGAGCCTGTAGAAACACTATTACCGCTAAAGATTAATTCAAAATCACGGATAGCGTACGTTGGGAACACATTACTTGATCGCGCTCAGCACTTCGGACACTTCGAAGCTTTTCTTCAACAGAGATTTCCAAACAAAGAATTGGCTGTAAGAAACTTTGCCTGGTCCGCTGATGAGATCGACCTTATGCCAAGACCTGACAACTTCGCATCTGTTGATCAGCATTTATTACATCACCGAACAGACATAATTTTTGCTGCTTTTGGATTTAATGAATCTTTTGCAGGTGAAGAAAAAGTTTCAGAATTCAAGTCGCGACTCCAAAACTATCTACAACATACAAAAAGCAAAGCTTATAACGGAAAGTCCGGCCCAAAAATTATCCTCATTTCTCCGAACCGAAATCAGAACATTGAAGGTGTCAAAGCGGCTGATTTGAATAATAAAAGGATAAGCTCTTATACTAACGCGATGCGAGAAGTGGCCAATTCTGAAAAGGTCGGTTTCGTTGACGTTTTTAATACAGAATATCCAGTCGGTTCAACTTTCAATGGTGTTCACCTTAATGAAAAAGGCTACAGAACATTCGCCAGAGCTCTTTTCAATGGAACCTTCGGAGAAAGCCCTAAAACATTAAACGAAAATGTAAGGGCAATGGTCATAGAAAAGAACCGGCAGTTCTTCCGACGTTACCGACCACTGAATACCTTCTATTATACTGGAGGAAGAAAAGGCAGATATGGCTATTTAGACTTTCTTCCTGCAATGCGAAACTTTGAGGTGATGGCTAACAACAGAGACCAATCCATCTGGTCAATAGCCAAAGGGGAAAGAAACGACACGTCAATTGATGATTCGACTGTTCCTAAAATGCCTGAAACCACTCAGAGCAGAGGCGGAAACAAATGGATGAAATCATCAGAAGAGCTGAAGTCATTTACGATAGACCCTAGATTTGAAGTCAATTGCTTTGCCTCTGAGGAAGATTTCCCTGACATTGCCTGCCCAATACAAATTCGATGGGACTCTAAGGGGCGACTATGGGTAGCCTGTTCAACGACTTATCCACACGTTTATCCGGGGCAAGAACCAAAGGATAAGATCGTCATACTGGAAGACACTGATGGAAACGGTAAAGCCGACAAATCAACCGTCTGGGCTGATGACTTACATATACCTCTCAGCTTCGAATTCGGTAACGGTGGCGTCTTCGTATCAGAAGAACCTGATTTCTCCTTTCTAAAAGACACTAACGGTGACGGTAAAGCCGATTTAAGATTACGAACGCTGACTGGATTCGGATGCGAAGACTCTCATCACGCTCTTCATGATTTTGTCTGGACTCCTGATGGAGATTTAATTTTTAGGGACTCTATATTTTTAAATTCACAAATAGAGACTGCTTACGGACCCATAAGAGTCAAGAACTCTGGATGGTTCTCTTATCGACCAAAAACGCACCGCTTGAGAACCTTTGGAAGTTACCCAAACACAAATCCTTGGGGAGTAACTTTCGACAAGTGGGGACATCACGTTGCAAGCCATCCTGTTTTCGCTTCCACTTTCCATGCCACAAATCCCCCCTACCCAACCCAGCATCCAAGACCAAGTGGTATTCAAGCCTATTCAGGAACCTGTGGCCAAGAATTCATTGACTGGGAAACATTCCCTCAAGATATGCAAGGAGGATTCATAAAGGTCAGGTACAAGCCCACGAACCGGGTCGAATACCACCGATGGATTGATGCTGGTGACCACATGGAAGAAAAGTACGTATCTGATATTATTTTTTCGAAGAACTTAAGTTTCATTCCAGTAGATATTAAGTTTGGACCAAGAGGTGCCTTATACGTATGCGATTGGTACAACCCAATTAAGGGACACGCACAATATTCCCTACGTGATGATCGTAGGGATAAACATTCTGGACGCATATGGAGAATCACCGCAAAAGAACATAAATTGACTGAACCAGTAAACATAAGCGGGGAATCAATATCCCATCTCCTGAATAATTTAAAGCGACAAGAGTATCGGATTCGTTATTGGACAAAAAGAGAGTTACGCGAACGTGATTCAGACAAAGTAAAAGAAGAATTGGATAAATGGATTAAAGAATTAAAAAAGAATAATGTTAATTTTCGCCATCATCAGTTGGAAGCTTTATGGACTTACCGAAGCATTGGCAAAAAAAACACAAACCTGCTTACTGAACTCCTAAATTGTGAAGTTCCTCAAGCCAGAGCAGCGGCGACTCGTCAGCTAAGATATTTGAGTGAGGCACTTGGTGAAAATGCTCCAACCCTGTTAAAGCAATCAGCAAATGATCTTAATGCAATGGTCCGACTCGAAGCAGCCATTGCTTGTTCATGGATAGGAACAGAATGGGCATTTGAAACTTTGATAAGTATTTCCAAAGGAGAAATGGGAAATCATCTGAGCTATGCCGTTCAGAGCGCATTAGGATCCAAAACAATGCGGAAACATTGGAACGATCAAAACCAAGAAGTCCAGTCCTTCTTAGCCAATTCCAAAAAAAGAAATCAGCTCAATGCAGGGAAAAATACTAAAAACGCCAAAGAAGCAAATTTCGATAAGCAGAAAGGTTTAAAGAAAATCCAAATTAAGTGCATACCTGAGCGAATGCTTTTCGATATAACTGAATTTACTGTCCGGGCCAAGCAACCGGTCAAATTAATCTTAAGCAATCCAGATCTGACAATGCATAATCTTGTAATTGCAAAACCTAACTCATTAGAAAAAGTTGGAATAGCCAGTAATGAAATGGCAAAGGACACAGATGGACTTAAAAAGAATTATGTCCCAGAACTAGATGACGTCCTTTGGTCCACTCCACAATTAAAGCAAAATACAAGCTATACGCTTCGTTTTAGAGCCCCAAAAAAGCCCGGCAAATATCCATACCTTTGCACCTTTCCCGGGCATTGGGTCATCATGAAGGGAGTCATGATTGTTAAATAATAGTATGAGTTAAAGGTACCAATTTCCTCTTCTCTCTTTCTTTGTATTTGCATACTTGTGATTTTCGTATGGATCTGAAAGAATGAGGCATGAAAAAATGCCTTGTCCTCTCCTCCCTCATATTTTTCTCATTATTTCATGTCAGCGTTAAAGCTGAACGGCTTGTTTTAGTCGGGGCATCATATGGGAAAAATATATTAGCCATATGCGATACCAAAGGAGATACAATTTGGACCTATGATACGGCAGGTCCAAAACGAGGCCATACCGGCCATCATGATGTTCACTTACTTCCAAACGGAAATATTCTATTTCATGACACATGGACAACCCTTAAAGAAATCACTCTGGATAAAAAAATCGTATGGGAATACGACAGCGCCAACAGTAACGGAAACAAAGGAAAAAGGGTAGATGTCCATGCTTTTGCTAGATTAGCTAACGGCAATACAGTAATTGTTGAAAGTGGCGTAGGCCGAATCATTGAAGTTGATAAGAACGGAAAGCTCGTTCATCAATTTCCACTCAAAAAAGGAGGCACTCAATCCACTCGTTGGGTTCGTCAAACTCCCAAAGGGAACTGGCTCGTTTGTTCAGAAAATCCAGGCGTCATAACTGAATATGATAACCAAGGAAATATAGTCTGGGATTACCTTATTAAGACACGAGTTTACGGCGCCATCAGACTGAGCAACGGAAACACCCTAATCGCCTCAGGAAGTGGAAACAGTATCGTTGAAGTTAATCCAGAAAAAGAAGTGGTTTGGGAAGTAAAAGGTCAAGTTCCAGGAACGGACATACAATTAAAATGGATGACCTGCCTTCAAGAGCAGAAGAATGGAAATTACATCGCCGGAAACTGCCACGCTGGACCAGATAATCCCCAGATATTTGAGATCACTAAAGATAAGAAAGTCGTTTGGGAATTTGACGAATATGAACTCGTTGGTAATGGACTCGCTTGCTGGCAAGTACTCAACGACACTCAGTCAAAATTAGTTCGAGAAAAAATCGCCGCACTCAAGAAATAACAAAGCAAACTAGACCTTTGCTTCATCCTTAATAGAAGAAGTTGATTTATTCATTTCTTCAAGCTCCTTTTCAAGCAACCTTGAAGCGGGCGTAATGGCCAGGCCTCCTAGTCCAGTGCAACACAATTCTCTGGGCATTAACTCCCCGACCTGCTTCATCGCTTCAATTACTTGATCGAGAGGAACTAGATGATCATAATCGGCCAAGGCCATGTTCGCGCTAGATAATGCATTTGAAGCGGCAGTGACATTTCTACCAAGACATGGAGCCTCTACTCGGTTAGCAAGTGTATCACAGGTCATTCCAAGAGAACTCTGCAGAGCCATTGAGGCGGCACTCATTTGCTTTTCAAAATTACCTCCAGCTAATGAAACAATACCAGCGGCAGCCATGCTAGCTCCTGAACCACATTCAGCCATGCAGCCAGCCTCCTCAGCTGCGAAAGTAGCCCCAGAAGCAATGAATACTCCAACAATTCCAGCGGCAAACATAGCTTCCACCCGTTCTTCTTTTGTCTTATTTAAAGCATCAGAGACACCCAAAATAGCGCCTGGAAGAGCGCCGCATGATCCTGCAGTAGGGGCAGCCACAATGACTCCCATAGAACTCTTCATCTCCATCATTGCTGATACATAAAGAATGATCCGATTCAGAACATCACCCGGAACTAATTTTCCAGCATTCATCATTTGTTCAAAATTTGGAGACTGTGAATGAAGGATTCTATCCTTGTATGTAGTTCCCGTAAGACCAGTACGAATAGATTCTTCCATGATCTCAACTAAATTCAGCATTCTTTGATTTACCTCCTCAAGACTAACTCCGGCACGTTCACTCTCGTAAATAGCGCCAAGCCCTCCAAGACTCATTTCTTTACCCTTATCTTTCCTGTATTCGAGCATTTGTTCCACATTAGAAAAAGGAACATTAATGTTCTTTCTAGCTAAGACAGGGAGTACTGGATTTAATATCCTCACGGAACTGACCAATTGGTGTGCCTTCAACTCATCAATTAAATCATTATCAGGACGATCCCTGCTCTTTAAATTAATAATGGAAAGTCTCTCACTTTCAGTAACAACGACTTCATCAAAAAATCCTTCATCATTAAGCCAACCAACTAGGCCTTCATCTGAATCTTTTAAGAAAATCAATGTTTCATAGTAATCCCCTTTCATGCTAACGGGAATCCCATCGATCTGCTGAACCTCAATCATTCCACCTCCCGTAGAGATAGCAGTCATTGTGTGTTTCTTATTATCACTACTAAGTGCTAAGCGATACGTATTTGGATGTTCAGCACCATAATCCAAATAACGAACTTCAATTTCAATCCCAGCTTTTACTGCTTCATCTTTGTAATTAGGCAGCCTCTCATCATCAGTCTCCCAACCCATCAATCCACCACTAAGACCAAGATCAGAACCCTGAGATTTGTGAGTAGTAACAAGAGAACCATTCGGATCATAATCAACGGTAACGTGCGTTATTTCCGAGCCCATTAAATCACGCGCCATCCGACCAATCCTTAGAGAGGCCGCACTATGAGAACTTGAAGGACCCCGCATAACAGGGCCAAGAACATCATTGAAAATACTAGGAAACGAACCCATGCAGCTTATTAGTCTAATCCATACATCATAATTTAGGCAAGTAACGTTCGGAAATCTTAAGTATCTGCTGACTTGTTGATTCTTAAATCATCTATAAAAATAACAAACCTATGAATTTAGATGTAAATAAAAGTCTTAATTTTGTCACTCACCTTGAATGCTCGAAGACAGGCAAGGAATATCCACCAAACGAAGTCATTGGTTTATCTGATGATAATGCTCCTCTCCTCGTCAGGTATGACCTAGATGCACTTTCTCAATCATTGGATAAAGACACTCTAGACCAGAGACCCGAAAATCTTTGGAGATATAAAGAATTCTTACCTATCCGCGAAGAAATTAATATTGTGAGTCTGGGAGAATCCTTCACTCCATTACTACATGCTCCTAATTTACCTGGGGATCATGTTTACATAAAGGACGAAGGAAGGCTTCCCACTGGTTCATTCAAGGCTCGGGGCCTATGCATGGCTGTTTCTATGGCCAAGGAATTAGGAATTAATAAGCTCGCAATACCAACGAACGGGAATGCTGGCGCCGCTATGGCAGCTTATGCCAAGAGAGCAGGAATCGAAGCCTTTGTTTTCTGTCCTGATGATACCCCTGAAATCAATGTCAGAGAGATAGCATTGCAAGGAGCAAGCACTTGGACTGTTAATGGACTCATCACTGACTGTGGAAAAATTGTTCGTGAAGGAATCAACTCGTTGGACTGGTTCGATGTATCTACTCTTAAAGAGCCTTACAGAATTGAAGGAAAAAAAACCATGGGCCTTGAACTGGCCAATCAATTAAATTGGCAACTCCCTGATGTTATCATGTATCCTACGGGAGGAGGCACGGGCCTTATAGGAATGGTGAAGGCCTTCAATGAACTCGAATCCATAGGATGGATTGGAAAGAAAAGACCTCGAATGGTAGCTGTCCAGTCAACAGGTTGCGCCCCTATCGTCAAGGCATATGAGGAAGGATTAGAACACGCTGAATATTGGGAAAACTCTAAAACTGTTGCCTCCGGCATCAGAGTCCCGGTAGCAATCGGCGACTTTCTCATACTCAGAGGCATTAGAGAAACTGAAGGTTTTGCAACTGCAGTAGATGACGATGCCATAGTATCCGCACGAGAAAAAGTTGCCAATTTGGAAGGCATCCTCCTATGTCCAGAAGGGGCTGCTACATATGCCGCTTATCTAAAAGAACTTAAAACTGGAAGAATCTCTTTAGACGACTCAGTGATTCTATTTAACTGTGCAACAGGACTGAAATACCCCATGCCTAAAGTTGAAAATCATATAGATAAGAATCAACCCATAAACTACTCTGCTTTATAGAAGGTTAAGGTTTGCAAATTGACTCTTTCAGTTTCAATATTTACTCATGCCACAAAAAGTCGATTGGCGGGGCGTTTTCCCTGCAGTTCCAACTCAATTCAATGAGGATTTTTCTCTTAACATTGAGGGAACACAGAAACACGTAGAAGCACTCTTAAGTGAAGGCGTCCACGGTCTAGTCATGCTAGGAACGATTGGAGAAAATTGCTCCCTCTCCCTCGAAGAAAAGATCCAAATATTGCATGCAACAAAAGAAGTCAGTCAGGACTCCGTACCTCTTATTAATGGAATATCGGAATTCACTACTTCCAATGCATGCGAAACAGCCATCGCTGCTGAAAAGGTCGGCGTGGACGGCATCATGGTAATGCCTGCGATGGTATATAACTCGGATAGGAGAGAAACAGTAAATCATTTTCGAACAGTCGCAGGAGCAACTGATTTACCAATGATGTGCTATAACAACCCCCCAGTATATAAAGTAGACATTACCCCGGAAATGTTCGAGGACCTTGCAGACGTGGAAAACATTGTGAGCATTAAAGAAGCTGGTGGTGATACCAGACGAATCACTGACCTCTTCAATAAATTTGATGACCGGTACATTATTTTCTCCGGACTCGATGACGTAGCGCTCGAAAGCATTCTCCTAGGATGTACTGGTTGGATATCAGGTCTGGTCGATGCATTCCCAAGAGAAAACGGTCTCATGTGGGACGCGGCAATGAGCGGTGACTGGACGAGAGCACTTGAAATTTACCGCTGGTACATGCCAATGCTTCACTTCGACAGTGTCCCTAAGCTCGTCCAATACATTAAGCTAGCCTCAGCAGAAATGGGATATGGAACAGAAACAGTGCGTGCCCCTAGGTTACCACTGATCGGCAAAGAAAGAGAAGACGCTCTAGCAATAATAAGAGAATCAGTAGCAACTAGACCTTCCTAAAAGAAATCAATATCAATTAATCCTTGATTACCTCATTATAAGCAAGGCCCGCACCTACTAGATCACTCATTGCCATACCAATAGATTTAAATAAGGTTATCTCTTCTTCATTTTCACGTAAGACTGCATCTCCTCGACACATCTCATTAAGTTCAGCAACGACTCCATCCTCAGTGAAGACTCCTTCTTTAATAGGAACCAAAATTTCTCCAGCCTCTTTAAATGCGTTAACTCTGCTATCAGCATACACTTTTGCCTTTATGATAAGGTCCGTATCACATTCACGCTTATCAGCATGATGATTGCCGATAAAATCCGTGTGCGTCCCGGGCATTATCCATTCACCAAGCACTACAGGTTCATGTGATCCTGTAGCAGCAACCACTATATCAGCCTGTGAACAAGCGACTTGCCTGTCCTCTATTGCTGAAAATTCAACATCAGCGAACTCCTTTTGCATCTTCCCAACAACAGATTCAGCCTTAGCTAAGTTCCTACCCCACACCATAACTTTCTTTAAGGGTCTAACACTCAGATTAGCACGAATAATATAAGGAGCTAAGTTTCCAGTACCCAAGAGAAGCATAGTCTCTGAATCTTCTCGTGAAAGGAGCTGAGTAGCCAAACCTGATATTCCTGCTGTCCTCCAGAACGTAACTGTGGTCCCATCGACTAAAGCTAGAGGCTCTCCGTGCTCTCTATTGAAAAGAAGAATCTTAGAATAAAGGGACTTGTAAGGCTCTTCTGCTTCAGGAAAATAAGTAAAGGCCTTCACTCCAATGAATTGTTCACTCCATGAAGGAAGGACTGCAAATGCATCATTATTGGTATTTTCATCAAGGAGGAAAACCTGCCGAGGCGGCATTGAATATTTACCTCCATACGCTTCCTGCAAAGAATCTACTAATTCAGGATAACTGAGAGCGGAATGAACTTCTTCGGCACTAATTACTTTCATGAAATTATTTTTTTAACAGCCTTAATGCTCCAACATTTCAAAAAACTCCAGTAAAATAAATTATTAATTAATACTTCCTATGAAAAAAATCATCCTCATCATCGTCCCTTGTCTCATAGCCCTCAATCTTTGTCAGGCTGAAGAAAAGCCATTTCACCTGTTCATTTTGTCAGGTCAATCAAATATGCAAGGCATGAAACCTGAAGCAGGGTTTGTCCCCGAAGCTGAAAAATTATTTAGCGGGAATGAAGTTGGATATATTAAAATTGCGAAAGGTGGCCGACCAATACGGCTTTGGGTGAAGGAATGGAATTCAATCGCAGAAAAACACAAACTAAGCCCAAGAATTGAATCAACTGTTTTCTATCAACCCATCCTAGATCAATATGCAAAGGTAATTGAAAAACATCCAAAAATTGTCTCAGTCACATTCTGCTGGATGCAGGGAGAAAGAGACGCAAAGGAAAATCTGAGCGCCGCCTATAGCGATGCCATGAAACAACTGATCAGTAATCTTCGTAGGGATTTAAAACAACCAAACATGTACTTTGTTATCGGTCGATTATCAGATCACCTAAAAAAATCCCATCAATCTTGGACTGCCGTAAGAAAATCTCAAGTCACTGTCTCTGAAGGTGATCCCCTAGGCGCCTGGGTTGACTGTGATGACCTGAATAACAAAATAGGAAAAAACGGCAAGCCCCATGATGATCTACATTACACAAAAGAAGGTTATTCACTTTTAGGAAAGCGTTATGCGCGGCAAGCAAAACTTTTAATCGACGGAAAAAAACCATCCCTTAATGGTCGCCCAGAATAATAGAGGTTAACTAAATGCTAATCTTTGACGCACACCTTGATCTCAGCCTCAATGCCATTGAGTGGAATAGAGATCTTCGAAAAAAAACTGAAACAGTAAGAGCCGCAGAATCTGGCAAGACTGATCTTCAGGGTCGAGGAAATGGCACAGTCACCTTTCCAGAAATGCGCAAAGGGGGAATTGGTATTTGTGTGGCTACTCAGCTAGCTGGGTGCATGAAGCCCGCGGCTCCGGTCGGCTCATGGGAATCCCCTCACCAGGCATGGGCCATGACTCAGGCCCAATTAGCTTGGTACAGAGCGATGGAAGATGCAGGGGAATTACGTCAGATCCTAACCTCTGAATCCCTATCAAGACATTTAAAAGAATGGGAAATAGATTCTTTAAATACACCTATTGGTTATATCCTCAGCCTCGAAGGAGCCGATTCTTTAATTGATATCTCATATCTTGAAAGGGCTTATAATTATGGATTAAGGGCTCTAGGTCTCTCTCATTTCGGGGCAGGACGTTATGCATTAGGGCACGATTGTAGTGGGCCATTGTCAAAACTAGGTAAAGAACTGCTTAAAGAATTAAGCAAATTCAATATAATTCTTGATATCACTCACTTATCAGAACCTTCCTTTTGGCAAGTAATTGATACTTTTGATGGTCCCATTTGGGCCAGCCACCATAATTGCCGTGCGTTAGTTAATGATCCAAGACAACTCTCCGACGAGCAAATTCAGGCGCTCATCCAAAGAGGAGCCATTATCGGAAGTGCATTCGACGCATGGATGCTATCGCCGGACTGGGTAAGAGGAAAATCAACACCCGAAAATACAAACGTAAGAATCTCCAATGTGGTAGACCATATTGACCACGTTTGTCAGATCGCTGGCAATTCA
>Ga0163108_10000423_pt1 | contig 31216 bp, 24 predicted proteins | sample Fk1155metaG_FD_109644 | JGI IMG/M metagenome (GOLD analysis project Ga0163108, IMG submission 109644) | Marine microbial communities from the Central Pacific Ocean - Fk160115 155m metaG | ecosystem: Environmental > Aquatic > Marine > Oceanic > Photic zone | place: The Central Pacific Ocean...
CTGGGTGGCTGGACCAACGTCCAGGAGACGGTGTTGGAGCTCAAGGATTCCCCTGACTTCCTCAGCCTCGCAAACCCGAAGTTCACGATTTTTTATATCGTGATGATATCGCTCAATGCCTTCCTGGGCGTGGTGGTACAGCCGCAGAACCTGGGCGTTTGCGCCGCCGGAAAGACCGAGATCGAGGGTGCCGTTGGATTCATGTGTGGCACGATGCTCAAACGCTTTTGCACCGTCGCCTGGGCCATGACTGCCATGGCTGCCGTGGCACTCTATGGCACCCGCGGCACCATCATTGAAAACCCCGACGAGATCTACGGCATGGTGGCACGCGAGTTCCTTCCTTCCCTGATGCCTGGACTACTGGGGATATTCATGGCGTCGCTGCTGGCTACCGTGATGGGATCCTGCGACTCCTTCATGGTTTCTGCCTCCGGCCTGGTTGCGGAAAACCTTTACCGCCCGCTGTACCCAGACGAGTCCCCGCAACAGTACCTGCGGGTTGCCCGAATTTCCGGCCTGATCGTGGTTGCCAGCGGCCTGGCATTCGCCTACTGGCTGGGTGACAAGGATCGAGGTGTCGTTGGTGGGCTCGAGGTACTCTGGAAAATCGGTGCCATGATGAGTGTTGCCTTCTGGATGGGTGTTTTCTGGCGTGGATCCACCTCGGCGGGTGCCTGGGCGGCCACGCTGACCGCTTTCCTGATCTGGTACGTAACCAGCCAACCCTGGGGTGCAACCCTGCTGGCCGGGATCCCATTCTTCCATGACTGGGGCATAGTCACCGAAAAAACAGTCGACGGCTTCACCGTCACGGCAGTCGTCCTTCCCTGGCAAATGGTTTTCTACCTGGTCGGTTCCCTGCTGGCCGGCATTATTGCCAGCCTAATGACCCAACCATCAGGTGCTGCGAAAGATCAACAGGACGACCGCCTGGATCGGTTTTATTCACTGCTACGAACGCCCGTTGAGGCAGGCGAAAAGCCACCGGGCCCCTGTGAGTTACCTCCGGACGTAACCCCGGGTCCGCGAAACGTCTTCCTGCCCCACACTCGACTGGAAGTTCCCATACCAGGCCGACGAGCCATCGTTGGTTTCAGTGCCGGCTGGGCCTGTGTTATTGCTCTGCTGGCCGGCATATACTTGTTCATTGCCCGATAGATTGATTACTCACGAGGATCTGCTTCATGTCCGAAGACCAAGCTGCTGCCAAACGCCCAAATATCTTGCTCTTTATTCCCGATGGTATGCAAGCCGCCCCGATTGGCCCTGGCAGTCAATGCCACACCCCGAATTTTGATCGCCTGGCTGCTGCTGGCGTCCGCTTTGAGAATGCCCATACGACATGCCCGACCTGCTCCCCGGCACGCGCCAGCCTCATGACCGGACTGCTCCCGCACAACCATGGCGTCCTGGAAGTCGAACACTGTCGAGATGACGATCAGTGCGTTTTGCGAACCGACAAGCCACATTGGGCTCCGCAACTGGTGGCGGCCGGTTATCGCACCGGCTATTTCGGCAAGTGGCACATTGAACGAACGAATCAACTGAACGATTTTGGCTGGCAGACATACCGTTTCAAAGACAACAAGTTCATCCGCCACATGGGCAAGGGGGACGAGGGACCGTTAGCCGAACTGGACGATTCGCTTTCACGCCATGTCACCGGTCCGGACGGATACAACACGATCCTGCACTATGCAGCCACGGAAACACCTCCCGAGGAACGTTATCCCGGCGTATCCCTGCAGCAGACGCAGGAATATTTGGGTGAATGCCTTGAAGGAGATCAGCCCTGGTGCTGCTGCATCAGCTTCACGGAACCGAACGAGGCGCTACTGGCCAGCCACGAGGCCCTCGAACACTATGATATCGACGCCATTGAACTACCTGCCAACCTGCGTGACGATTACACCAATCGCCCCAATCTTTATCGACGTGTCCAACAGGTGTTCGACAACGTGACGGACCGCGAATGGAAAGAGGCCCTGGCTTGTTACTATGCCCGCATCACCGAACTGGACAAGATCTTCGGCTCCATCTATGACCAGCTGGAGGCCGCCGAAGCCCTCGACAACACGATCATTATCATGGTCGCGGATCATGGACGATATGTCGGTTCTCACGGTTTCGATGCGCACAATTTCGGTGCCTTCGAGGAGATCTACAATATCCCCATGATCATGTCCGGTCCCGGCATCGCAAAAGGAGCCACCTCCCAGGCACTGGTCGGCATCCATGACCTCTATCCCACGATCCTGGAACTGGCGGGCGTAGACCCAGTCGAGAACCTTGACGCCCGTTCCTTCGCACCCGAACTCGCAGCACCTGGAACCCATGGCGACACGTATGCCCAGGGTTACGCCGAGTATTTCGGCTCTCGCTTTTCCCTCATCCAACGGGTCCTCTGGCACGGCCCCTGGAAGATGATCTTCAACGGATTTGACTTCGACGAATTATACAACCTTGAAGACGATCCCCACGAGATGCACAACCTGGCCCAGGACGAGGACCAGCAGGAACGTGTCCGGGAACTGGTTGCCCGCATCTGGCGTGTTATCCGGGATACGGGTGATCGTGCCATCCTCGAGACCCACTACTACCCCATGCGATTTGGTGCCGTGGGGCCCAACGCCGCGAGCTAACGAGCCTCTTTCTCTCCATTTCACGAGAACCTGTCATGCAACTTAGTCTATTTTCCATCAGTTACGCGGGATTCTGGGGCCAGGACGTCCTGGAACTCCCTGCTTTCCTGTCCAGGGCCGCCTCACTCGGTTACGAGACCGTGATGCTGGCCGGCAAACGCCCGCACCTTTCGCCCTTGGACATGAACGAAGAGGCCATCCTCGAACTACGTAAGGAACTGGAAGCGAACGCGATCAGTTGCAGCGTACTGGCAGCTTACACCGACCTTTCCCCACCACGTGCAGCGGAGGTGCCTTACCTGGAAATGCAGGTCGCCTATGTCGAAAGCCTGGCCCAGATCGCGCAAGCAGTCGGTGCATCGATCGTGCGCGTGTTTACGGCCTACGAGGTCGATGGCCATGGGCCCGCCTCGATCTGGACGAACGTGGTACGTAGCCTGCAAGAGATGTGCGACCGCGCGGCCGCCCATGACGTCACCGTGGCCGTCCAGAACCATCACGATATCGGAGTTCACACCGATGCCCTGTTGGAATTACTGCACGACATTGATCGACCTAACTGCAAACTGGGTGCCGACGCCTGGTCTCCCGCCCTGAGAGGTGAGGACCTCCACGAGGCAGGCCTCAAAATGGCTCCTCATGCCGCAATCACAACCAACGCTGATTACGTCCGCTTACCCCGCTATCATTACCAGCCGGAACTCATCAATTACCAGCGTGCCGAACCAGACATGGTCCGCGCTGTGAAGTTCGGCGAAGGTTTCATTGATTACGAGGCGTTTTTCCAGGGCCTCGTCGAGGGCGGCTTCAACGGCGTCGCCAATTACGAGATGTGTTCGCCAGTACGTGGTGGAGGCGCCATCAGCAATCTCGACGACTACGCACGCACCTACGTCACATGGATGCAGGAGAACGTTTCCCCGTAAGGACGATCACGCCACTTCCCCACGCTTCCCAAGGAACACTCTCATGAAACGCGACTGCTTTTGTACGTTCATCCTGGCACTGCTGTCATTCGTGGCGGTTCCCGCGGCTGGCCAGGAAAGCCTCATTGGCCACTGGAAACTGGACCGTGACACGCGCGACGCATCCGGGAATGATCGCCACGCAGTCAATCATGGAGTGAAATGGGACGCGGCTGGCAATGCTGTCTTCGACGGCCGCGATGCCTGGCTGGAAGTTCCTGCCCGGCAGATGCCAGCAATGGGAACCGGCAGTTTTTCCGTGGCCGCCTGGATCCACACGGAACAGCAACTGGACGACGTCCTGGGGGACGTCATGACGTGCTACGACCCGCAGAGCCGTAATGGATTTACACTCAGCCTGATGAACTACGCCGGTGTCACCAGTGCCCAGTCGAACTGGCGCAACATCCTCTTTGGAATGGATGCTGGAAAGGTTGACCCGCAATGGACTGACCGTGGACGGCCAGGCACCAACCATCACGTCAAGGCGTTGGCGGTCTTCCAGGACCATCTTTATGCCGGAACGTGGGAGCCAGCCGAGGGCCAGTCTGGACACGTTTATCGTTACGCCGGCGGAACTCGCTGGGTCGATTGTGGCGCCCCGGACAAGTCGAATGCAATAACCTCCCTGGCCGTCTACCAGGGAAAACTCTATGCGGGATCCGAGCTCTACAGTGGCGCCGGTTCTTCCCTGCCCGTCTCTCCCAACATGAATCACGGTGGCAGCGTCTTCCGCTACGAGGGGAACCAGGAATGGACCAACGTGGGCAAAATCGCTGACGTGCGCAGCATCAGTGGCCTGACCGTTTACAAGGGAAAGCTGTACGCCGGAACCGGTACCACGGGCGCCTGGCGTGACACGCCCAGGACACGTGGCATGTACCGCTACGATGGCGTCGGCAAGTGGACCTCGTGCGGATGCCCGGACCTGCGTGTCGTCCACCTGGGTGTCTACAACGGTGATCTATTGGCGATGAGTTACGATGCCGGTGGCTTCTTTCGATACGACGGTGGCACCCAATGGACTCGCCTGGGACCAGTACCCGATTCCACGCAGGCCTACTCGATGGCCATTTACGAGGGAAAGGTGCACGTGGGCACCTGGCCGACCGGTTCAGTGTTCCAATACGACGGTCCCCAGAAGTGGACCCACCACGGACGACTTGGGCAGGAAAAGGAAGTGATGGGCATGTCCGTTTACAACGGCAAGTTGTACGCCGGAACACTTCCTTTCGCCGATGTCTATCGTTACGAGGGGGGACAAAATTGGGTCACGACGGGAAGACTCGATAACACCCCGGACGTACGTTATCGGCGTGCCTGGGTGATGGCGGTATTCCAGGGCAAGCTCTTTTGTGGCGTGCTACCTTCCGGCCATGTCCTCTCGCTGGAAGCAGGCAAGAGTGTCACGCTCGACCGTGCTCTGCCGGCCGGTTGGCAGCACCTGGCTGCCGTCAAATCTGCGAACACACTCAAGCTGTACGTGAACGGCAAGCTGGTTTCCAGTAGCAGCACTTTCGATGCAAGTCATTTTAACCTGCAGCCTAACCAGCCGTTGAAGATCGGGTTTGGCCAACACGACTACTTTAATGGCAAGATGAAAGACGTGCGTCTCTACCAGGGTGCCCTCGACCAGGCCACCGTCCGTGCCCTGGCAGCGCCCCAACGGTGAGCTGCGCAGCCTAGGATACACATCCTACCTGCGCGAAGCCCGTGGCACCTGCTTAAGCCTTGGCGGTGCCTTCCGTGCCGCTGCCACGCGCTGCTGCCAGAGCTTTTTTAAACGTGCTTCCACATCAGCCACCGCTGCCTTGCCCGCCAGGTTCACCAGTTCTTCGGGATCCGAACTGCGGTCATATAATTCCGCTCCCAGTTTCCCATTCTCACCCCAGGCGTTGTAGCGGTACCGTTCGGTCCGTACGCTGTAACCCACGTCATATTGTGTAAAAGCCGAATCACGCACCTTAAAGTTCGGGTCCTTGAGCGTCGGGACCAGGCTCATTCCGGACAAGTTTCTGGGCTTCGGTAAACCACACAGCTCAGCCAACGTGGGATAGAAATCAATCATTTCCGCAAATGACTTGCTCGTTTTTCCACCGGATTTCATGCCCGGGGCTGCGATAATCAACGGGACCCGCGTAGCATTTTCAAATAACGTGGTCTTCTGGTAGTAGCCATGTTCACCCATGTGGTAGCCATGATCGGACGTGAAGACGACCACGGTATTCTTATCCAGCCCCAGTCGCTCCAGGGCATCGAGCATCCGCCCCACCTGGGCATCTGCGAACGTGATCGACGCGTAGTAGGCCTGGATGGCCTGAACGGCTAACTCGTGTTTCAGATTCACCTGTTCCTTTTTGCGTAACAGGGATCTCTGGGCAGGCTCCGGAAGTGTTTCCAGGTATCCCTCAGGTACGCTCGGAACCACGATTTTTTCGCGAGGATACATTTTAAAATACTTCTTGGGGGCCACGTAGGGCGTATGCGGTCGATAGAGGCCGACGGCGAGGAAGAACGGTGACCTCTCGCGGGCATGCGTTTCCATGACCCGTATCGCCTCGCTGGCACCGATCGCATCGGTCTGCTCCGAATCGTCCCCGTCCGCGGCAAGCCAACTAAGCGTCCCACCAAAACTTCCTGGACGGAGGCTGAAGATGATCGGTTCGTCGTCACGGTCTCGGCCTCGCGGATTGATCGTCTGGTCCCACGAGTAGGGGTCATCGTGCCCCCCGGTGCCGATATGCAACGGTACGTTGTAATGATAGATCTTTCCAACCCGCGTTGACCGATATCCATTCCGGCTAAAATACTGGGACATCGACACCACGGTCGGCAACGTCTCACGCAGGAAAATCGCATTACGGCGAATCAGTGTCTGATCAGGATAGAGCCCTGTCATGAAAGAGGCACGGCTGGCCCCACACACCGGGTACTGGCAGTAGGCCTTATCAAACCGAACACCCCGGGCGGCCAAGCGATCAATGCTAGGTGACTTGACCAGCGGGTGTCCATACGAGCCGAGATCACAATTAAGGTCATCGCAAATCACGAACAGGACGTTTTTGCGGCCTGCGTCCTGGGCCTGGAGTGAGCGACCCAAGACCAGGCACAGAACGACCCCACAACCAACCATTATTCTTTTAATCATGAGTGATCCTCTCAGCTTTCCGGTTATGCCCAGCCCTTGAGGCCAGGCGGTTTTCCTGTCCCGCTATCATCCTTTTTAACCCTGCTACTTGCAAGGTTCAGCTGCCGCACTAAAACACGCATCCTGGCAAATCCGTGCGCTATTTATTCTTGGACTTCGCCGGTTTCTTGCGGACCGGTTTCTGGTACGTGGCCCCGTTGTCTGCTGGCATCTGGGCGTGCCAGGCCAGTAATTGACTTGTCAAACGTTTCACCAGGTCAGCCTGATCACCAGCCACGTTCTTCTTCTCCGCCGGGTCAATGGCCAGGTCATAGAGGCTGGCATCGGAACCATCATATTCACACAACAGCTTCCATTTACCTGATCGCATCGCCAGGTCCGGTAGATCCTTTACGCCATAGAAGGAGTCGCGATCCGGTGGGCGCCTGAAGAACAGCGGTTGCTGACGCGACTGCGTGGAATTACCCGTTACCACTGCAGGCAACGCCTCTCCGTCGAAGTTAACATTACCGGGGACTGACACCCCAGCGATCTCCAGCAGTGAGGGCACCAGGTCGATTGCACTGAAAACCGATTTCCGATTCACGCTACCGACCTTCGCCTTAGCCACCAGGCCTGGCCCCCAGGCGATCAGTGGCGATCGAATCCCTCCCTCAAACAAATGTGTCTTGAAGCCGCGGAACGGGCCGGCCGTTCCCGCCCCCTGCTCCGGCCCGTTATCGGAACAAACAAGAACCAACGTATTATTTGCCAATTGATCATCGTTCCGAATCAGGTCGAACAGTTTTCCCAGCTGGCGATCCATCTCCGAGAGTACCGACAGGTAAAGGCCCCGTTTGCCATCCGCCCATTGATCGACCGGCGGCCAGAACGGACTGTGTACATCATCCGGCCAGAGATTGATGTAGAACGGTTTCTCCTGGTCACGGGCCTTCTTGATGAAAGGAATCGCCTCATCCACGAAACCTCCGGTAATCTTGGATCGAAGCATCCAGCGGTGACCTTTGCCTAATCGCTGGGCATCCCCCCAGATACGTCCTGGCTTCTCCTGTCCCGGCTTCAGTGTCAGCGGCAACAGTTTCGGTCCCATGCCTTCAAAATTCGTCAGCGACTGGTCAAATCCGTAAGCCGTGATTGGGGGTGCGTCAGCGACGTCACGTTGCCCCCCCATGTGCCACTTGCCGAAATGTCCGGTCGCATATCCTGCCTGCTGCAGGAAACGGGCCAACATGGGTGCAGCCGGGTCAAGCCACTGTGCCATTCCCCGTTGCTCGTTTAACTTGCGGTGGGCCAGGTAGGAAGTAATCCTCCAACGCTGGGGATACTGTCCCGTGGAAAGGGCAGTCCTGGAGGGGGAACAGATAGGTGAATTGACGTAGAATTGTTCGAAGCGAATCCCCTCGGCCGCAAGTCGGTCGATATTTTCCGTCTTGGCTGCTCGGTTGCCGAAGCAGGAGAAATCACCCCAGCCCATATCATCAATAAAGACCATGACGATATTCGGCGCCGGGGTTTCTGCGGCCCACATCGACACTGGACTGGTCACGAGTGCCAGCACAAACAAGATCCAGGGTAGACTTCGCGTCATGACAGGCTGCTCCCGGCAGATGAGAGATTTTATAGGTGCACTGGCAGCTCCCAGGATCGTGCCAGCATCGAGCCCGGTATTGGAATCGATGAACACCCGCCTGTACAGTGCCGCCTGTACAGTGCCGCCTGTACAGTGCCGCCTGTACAGTTCCGCTTTCCAGGGTCGCTAGTTTCAGCCTGTGCGGCTAGATAATTTCCTGGATGGGCCGAATGCCAGATTCCACCATGTATTGCGGAGTCCCCGACTTATCAAAGAAGCGCACCTTGCCGGAATCGATGCCCGCGTTCTTGTAAAGCGTTGCGAACACTTCCTGGAACTTGACAGGACGCTGCACGGCGTGTTCCCCGTACTTGTTCGTACTTCCGATGACCTGCCCCGTCTTCATACCGCCACCCGCGAGCATCGCACAAGAAACGCGGGGCCAGTGATCGCGACTGTTGTTCTTATTGATTTTCGGTGTGCGGCCGAACTCGCCCCACAGGACGACAGAAACATCCTTGTCTAGTCCTCGCTCATGCAGGTCGTTAACCAGGGCGGATATACCCTGGTCGAGCAACGGAAATTCCTGGCGACTGCGCGGGAAGTTCATCCCATCACCGCCGTGCCAGTCCCAGCGACTGTAATTCATCGATACCACGCGGGCACCCGCTTCCACCAGTCGCCTGGCAACACAGAAATTACGCACCATTTTCGGCGCGCCATCCCGCTGGTAGGTCGCGTCGTTCTTTCCATACCGCTCCAGGACCCGAGGATCTTCCTTGCTCAGGTCCAGGGCTTCCACGAGTTTCGAGGTTGTCAGGATTCCCAACGCCTGTTGATGATAGACATCCATACTTTCCGCGGTACCACTGTTATCAATATCACGCCGAAAGCGATCAAAAGAGTTTCGCAACGCATCCCGGTCCGCCAGGCGGTCCAGCGTGATTCCTCGCAACACCATGTTACTTGAGGCTTTCATCGGATCTTTCTCAACCATTCCGAAAGGTGCGTGCGAAACACCCAGGAAGCCACCATGCTGAGTCTCGCCCCAGGTTCCATTACCGGTGGGATACATCAGCGACACGTTGGCTGGTACTGCCTGGTTCACAGGACCCTGGAGATGGGAAACCCATCCACCAAAGTTCGGCCGGCCTGCCCGGGGTTGCTGCCCACCTTTTTTCCAACCCGTCATACACTGGTAGGCATCGTGACGTCCGTCGGCGTCACAAATGGAACGGATCGGAATAAACTTATCCATCATCTTGGCCATCCGCGGGAACATCTCGCAGATTTCGATGCCTGGAACATTTGTCTTAATGGGACGGAAGTCACCGCGGATCTCGGCCGGTGCATCCGGCTTTAGATCCCATAAATCAATGTGCGAGGGACCACCCGGCATGTAGATGTTGATGATCGCACGATGGTTGGATCCGGTACCCGCCTGGGCATCCATAGCCAGCATGTTGGCCAATGACAGGCCACCGCAGGCCATGCCACCTACCTGGAGGAATCCACGCCGGCTGAGTCCGTCACAAAAACCCTGTGAACGACGTCGTTGCTTACCATAGATGCTGAGCATTCCGTTCTTCCTTATTTCCTGATCACCCACCTGCAGTCAATGTGCCATTATACCCTGCTTATCGGCAGGAAACTGACCCTTGAATGATAAACGACAGGGCCACCGCGCGCCAATCGATAGTTTCATTTGACCTAAACTACTGGTCCATAACACGATACGACATCCTCGTTTCTTGACATACGTCTGCCTTGCAGGCCTCTTCTCGGTAAATTGCGTTCCCCTGGCAATCTTGCATCGACGGATCCTCGGCCTCCCCGTTTTTTGTATATTAGAACACCTCACGCGGTCGTCCCGGATTCGACAGCTGCGTTTCATCCTTCTTGTTACTATCCCAGGGGGCTTTTGATCATGTTGCGATTTGCCGGGCTTTCACTGTTAGCGTTCGTCACACTCCAGGCGGCTACCAAACCAGATCCCGTGGCCCCCGATCCCGACGGTCTCCGTCCGATCCCTGCCGCTGATACGCTCCGCATTGAAGATATGACCTGGATGGAAGTGCGGGATGCACTCAAGGCGGGCAAGACGACGGTCATTATTGCTACTGGGGGCGTTGAGCAGAACGGGCCCTACCTGGTTACAGGCAAGCATAACGTGGTCCTCCGTGGCACCACCGAAGCCATCGCACGCCAACTAGGCAATGCCCTGATCGCCCCCATCGTCCCCTTTGTTCCGGAGGGCGACATCGACCCTCCTACCGTTCATATGAAATACCCCGGAACCGTGAGTGTCACGGAGACCACGTACCAGGCATTACTTACCGACATCTGCCGTTCCTTTCGCACGCACGGTTTCAAGCACATCGTCCTGATTGGCGACAGCGGGGGAAACCAGGCAGGCATGGAGGCAGTCGCCAAGCAACTGAACGATCAGTGGAACAGTGAAAAGTCACGAGTCCATTACGTCCCTGAATACTATGACTTTGCGGCAGTTACCAAGTGGCTCGAGGACCAGGGAATCCGTCAGCAAGCCGAGGGATACCATGACGACTTTGGCATGACAGCTATGATGATGGCTGTCGACCCTGCAAGTGTTCGCACGAAAGAACGAATCGCCGCGGGAAAGTTTAGCATCAATGGCGTGAAGCTTGCACCCGCAAAAAAGACCATCAAGTGGGGTCACCGGATCATCAACTTTCGAGCGGCAGCTGCAGTAAAGTCGATCAAGGAAAAAACGGGGACCTAGCATGGATTCACCCCAAATTGATCACCGAGACTGGTCTGCGTTAACCTATCCGCAACAGGTCCAGCAGCTTGAAGCCGAGGGCTACCTGGTCCTGCCGGACCTGTTGACCGCCGACGAGATTGCCTTGCTCAAGACCGAAACCGCCTCCCTGGAAACCACTGCCGTGGACTACAGTGAGCACCAGCGTACCGCTGGCAATATCCAGTTTTCCGGCGGTGCCATTACCGATCTGATCGCACACACACCCACCATCCGTTTTCTCGAGTCACTGCTGGGAGATCAGCTGGTCATGATGACCTACGCCTATGCTCGCAGTGAACCGGGGCATCCGGGAATCAGTCTGCATACCGACGGACAACCCTACGGCTCCACTATTTTTGGCTACGAGGGAAGCTGCCCGGTCTTGATCCGCGTGCTCTATTACCTGGACGACCTGACTCCGGAAGTTTCTCCATTTCGCGTGGTGCCCCGATCCCACCTTTGCTTGCACGCCGATGCCAATCCTTACCTCCGTTATGAATCCCATCCAGACGAAATAATGGTCACTTTGACGGCCGGTTCGGCGGTCCTGATTCACCATGGCGTGTTCCACGGCAATTTCCCCAACGTCGGAGCGCGTTCGCGGGAAATGCTGGCGATCGCTTACCGGCCGGCCTGGGCGGGACCCGTCGCTGATGTCCACGAATGGGAACCGGACGACCTCGATGGCCTGGCACCCGAGATCCGTGCACTGCTCGGGTCACGCAACCAACGACGTGCCGACCTGGATGGCAAGAACAAGCCTGCCAACATGCCCCGCGAGGCACCAGGAATGGATCCCAACCGCTGGTCATCCGGCAGCAGCTAGTTCATAATCGCCCAACCCGTAGTTCCCATCCGGGAACCGACCCAGCCACCACACGAGATATCATGACCTCCACCGCCAACACCTCGCTCGGTACTGCCCATTGCACGTTGCAAGGTGACTTGCCAGCCGGCAGTTACCAAACTTGCCACCTTACCTACACGGCCGGTCCCGCCGGTGTCGATGATACCGGCTCCATTAAAATTGCGATGCGATTCCCCACCGACTGCGGCACTCCCCAGTTCACTGAACCTGCCGAAGCCAACTACACGACCGCGACCGCTTCCAACGGTGCCCATCTTAGCCTCCGGTACGACACGAAGGATAACATTCGCCCCTGGGGACGTACCCTCTATATCAAGATCCTCCAGGGCTATTTGAGTGAGGATGACACGATCACGGTGGTCATTGGTGACCGCAGCTGCGATTCCCCCGGCTGGCGACTCCAGACGTTCTTGGAAACTCATTTCCAATTGCGTGTCCTGGTAGATCGCTATGCCACCTACCAGTACGAGGCGCTCGAACCATCACCGGGATTCCGAATCGTGCCAGGTCTACCTGTCCGACTGGTTGCGGTCGCGCCGTCCCAGGCAATCCCGGGCCAATCCATCACCGTCCGCGTTAAACGCGAAGACGCCTGGGGCAACCCCGTCGACCAGCCCTGGGAAAAGCATCAGCAGGTTTCCGACGAGGCCGGCATCCAGCGACTGGAGATCATCGATTTCAAGACCGGACTGGCCACGACCACGAATCCTATACATGTAGCCGAACAACATCCAACCAATCGCTACTGGGCCGACCTGCATGGACAGAGCGAGGAAACGGTTGGCACCAACACGATAGATGAATACTTTTACTTTGCCCGCCACTGGGGTTTCCTTGACGCCTGTGCCCACCAGGGAAATGATTTCCAGATCACTGATGCTTTCTGGGCAGCCATCCAGGAGACCACAGCCCGCCATCATGAGCCGGGACAGTTCATCACTTTCCCAGGATGGGAATGGAGTGGTAACACGGGACTTGGTGGTGACCGCAACGTACTATTCCGAGAGGAAGGAACCGGCATCATCAGTCGCAGTTGCCGGGCCCTGGTTAAGCCAGAGGACGCGCAAGACGATTGCAGCCACACCGTCGAGGACCTATTCAAGACCCTGGCCCCCTATCAGCCGGACGTGATGTTGACACCTCACGTCGGTGGCCGGTATGCCGACCTGGAACGCCACGATGGCGAATTGGAGCCCGTGGTAGAAGTCCATTCCGCCTGGGGCACCTTCGAATGGATGTTAGCCGATGCTTTCGAACGCGGCTATCGCATTGGCATTGTCGCCAACTCCGATGGGCACAAGGGACGTCCAGGAGCAAGCTATCCCGGCGCCAGCACCTTTGGCAGTTATGGCGGCTTAACCGGAATACTGGCGGAGAGACTGGAACGGGATGCTATCTGGGAGGCTTACCAATCACGACGCGTGTATGCGACCACGGGGGCCCGAATCTATCTCGAGGTAACAGGCGACGAGCATCCGATGGGAAGCATTGTTGAGACCGCCGACACCACAGCTCCCCAACTGGCCGTTCGGATCCATGGCACCTCACCCCTTGAACGCGTGGAAGTCCGCAACGGCATGCAGGTACTGGAGACCCTGCGGACCTACGATAGCGTCGAGGGATCGAATCGCATCAAGATTCTCTGGCAGGGATCCCAGGTGCGCGGACGAGGCCGTCAAACTAACTGGGACGGAGGCCTCGAGATAATCGGCAATCACATCAAATGCATGCAGCCCATTAATTTTCACAACCCAGAAAAACCCTGTACGCTCGTTGACGAGAACCACGTCAGCTGGAAATCAACAACCACCGGCGGTGTTAGTGGCGTCATCCTGGACCTGGCGGAAGCCAACACCGGAACATTGCGGGTCGAGACGACTCAACAGGACTTTAAGGTGCCCATCGCAGAACTAGGTATTACTGCCCGGAGTTACCAACCGGAAGGACTCGACAAACGCATTTCAGCTTACCGACTGCCGGCCGCTGATGGACCGGCAGACCTTGAGTTTCACTACCAGTCACGCCCGGAAGGCCTACGTGATGGAGACAACCCCCTCTACGTCTGTGTCGTCCAGGAAGATGGTCATATGGCGTGGTCCAGCCCTATCTATTGGTGCCGGAAGTCCGATACCTGAAAGCATGCTGGCTGCGAGCTACCGGATCCATCATAATGACAGAACCGGATCGTTACCTCTTTATGCAAAGGTGCTTCCATGACACTCGTGCTCACGCGCAGCCGCCGAACTTCTCTGATGGTCATCCTTTTAATGCCGCTGCTGGCGTTCCTTTCGATTCCTGGCGTGACTCACGGTCAGGAGCCTGCTGGTAGTGGCTTTGTCGACCTGTCACTGGTAGTGGCCCGCGAGTATCCGTGCACGTGGTCGGATGGTTTTCCGACGTTCCGCATGGATTCCTATTTGCGAGTGGGTCCCCAGAGCGCCTACAACAGCGAGATCCTGACCATTGACGGCAACACTGGGACGCAGATGGATGTCCCACCACATTCGGTCGCTCGCCCTGCCCTCAAGTTACCGCACTCCGGGCCTTTTGGAACCGAGTTTACGGAACTGACCCCCGCCTGGAAATTCGTGGGCGAGGCCTGCATCGTGGATGTCCGCCAATTGTTGAATACGACACCCAACGGTGAGAGCAGCCTGGTCCAGGTGGGTCATCTCAAACGCTGGGAAAAACAACATCGACCGTTTCGTTTTGGTGACGTCGTCATGGTTCGCAGTGACTACACGGACAAGTACTACAAGCCTTTTCCCGAGGGTCGCCGGTTTATCGCAGATCCGCTCGAGAAGAAGGCTCCCGGCTGGCCTGATCCTCACCCGGATGCGATGGAGTACCTCTGCCGCCAGAAGGTCTTTCACATCGGCACGGACAGTCCTAGCATGGGGCCTATCCCTGACCTTGCCGAGCCTACACATTATGCTGCGTTGAAGCATGGAGCAATCTTCACCGAGAGCGCGACCGGACTCGGGCAACTGCCGACAACCGGGGCGTTCTATTGCATGATGGGCCCCAGGCACAAGGGTGGGCCGTACGGTGAGGGGCGCGCCTTTGCCATAATGCAGCAACCGCTGGCAACGAAACTGATCGCATCCGCCCGGGCCAAGCGGGTCGCAGAACTTTCCGTGGTCAACTCGATCGACCATCCCCTGACCTGGCCCGGCCAGGGAATCGGCCGTCATCGTCACCGCTACACCAAGGCTGATTTTGTATTTTCAGATAACCTCAAGCTCTACCACCACACCCATATCATGGACAGCCATACGGGGACCCACCTGGTCCCCCCGTCCTACGCTCTACCTGCAGCCAAAGCGGCCGTAACTTATGCTCCTGCGGTACAGCAGGCCTTCAACGCTTACCGTAAACGTTACGGAAATCCCGGCACCAGCAATGTCACGACGGAAAAGGTGCCTGTTTCCCAGACCTGTGGCCCCGCCCGCGTCATTGATGTCTCGTCACTGGTTGGCGCCACTGCCGAGGCCCAGTGGCCCGCTTCGCCCGAGATCACCCCAGGACACGTTCAACGGTACGAGGCCCAGCATGGACCATTGCGTCCCGGCGACATCGTGATCTTTTCCAGTGGTCATACCGATCGACATTTCCAACCGCTGCCAGCCGGATCCAGCTGCATCGCGGATCCCATTAATGGTAAGACCGAGGGGTGGCCGGCACCCACGGCAGCCACGATTCATTACCTGGCGGACCGCAAGATCCGTTGCGTGGCCACCGATGGCCCTACCCTGGGCGGTGTTGATCCGGCCCGTGCATTACATACCTACTGGGCGCTCGGACAGCGCGGGATGGCCGGCGTCGAATTCCTAACCGGCGTCAGCAAGTTACCTGCCAAGGCGTACTTCCTGTTTGCCGCGATCAAGATTCGCGGCTGCCATGGGGGTCCAGGGCGAGCCATTGCCCTTTATTGATTGTTGGTCGAGCAACGTTCACGACTTCAGGTCATACGGCATGAACTGGCCGATTTCCTCGTACAGCTCCGCATACTGCTGCAGCTTGCCTTCATCCACCTCGACTCCCAGGCCCGCACCTTCGATCCTGCCCCAGTTGGGTCCCGCCGAAATCGGCAATGGTTCCGTAAGCAAGTCATCCTGCATCATATAAGCTGTCTGCTGAATGCCCTCCGAGGCGTTGGGAATATTAAGCATCGCATGCTGTCCGGCAGCGGCAGCCAAACCCAGTTCCCCATGGGTATGCTTACAGACCGTCCAACCTTCCAGGTGAGCCGCCCGGCAGAGCGCCAGGAACCGCTGCTGAGTTCCAACCCAATAGCTACTAAAACAAAGCGTGTCTCCGCAGCGGCTGCGGATGACGCGATAGGCTTCCTGTTCCGTCCAGAGTCCTTCGTTAACACAAAGTCCCACGCCCAGTCGTGACCTGAGATCTAACATGTTCTCGACCGGTTCGATCCTTACCGGCGCTTCCACGAAATCAATATTAAACTGATCGTGCCAGGCAGGTAGAACCTTCATCGCCTCAGCCACGGACCAGGCCTGGTTGGCATCAATCCGAATCTTCCCCTCCGGTCCGATCGTCTGTCGGACCGCAGCCAGCATTTCGGTCTCCCGGTTGGCATCAATGCCAACCTTTAGGTAGTAACAGTGAAACCCCTGCTCAACACCATCCTGGCATTGTTTCACCAGGTCTCCTGGTTCACCCTGGGAGAGGTAATAGAAATAATTCACCTCGTCGCGCACGGCTCCACCCCAGAGGCGGTATAGCGGTTGTCCACATTGTTTTCCACACAGATCCCAGAGAGCCTGGTCGATCCCGGCGAAGGCATAGTTGGCCGTCATCGGCCGATGGTCCCAGAGTCCTACCTGGTAATAATCTCTTGCGATGGCATCTTTCTGCCAGGGGTCACGCCCCAGCAGAAACGGTCGTGCTGACTGGACAGCCAGCTCAATCGATGCGGCATCCGGGCCCACCGTTGCCTCGCCCCAACCCACCAGTCCTTCATCCGTCGTGAGCTTGACGATAACAGCGGTGACGCCACCCCGATTAACGCGCGAACTCACCTCCGTGTGGCGATAGGGCACACTGACCAAATAGGTTTCCAGTTCAGACACTTTCATCGGACGAATCACCTTTGCGTGCAAAGAACCAGGCCCTGCAATAATATTGCCCAAGCACTCCCAGGATGGTAACGGTCGCGACCAGCGACAGGTAGTGCCAACCTTGAAGTAATTCAATTGGAATCATGCTACTCCTCCCTGGCCGTCGCAGGCAACGGCTCTGTCCATCTTCCCAGCGTTTTTTTGCGTGCCAGCGGCAACGTGATCACAAATGCCACGATCGAAACCAACAGGCCGAAAAGGGCTGGCTGGAAGTCCTCGATCAGGGTTGGGTCTATTTGAACGTCTTGGGCGACCAGGTAGTCCAGCAGGTATTCTCGACCGAAACGCCACGAAAGTGCTGCCAGGAAGCCACTCATCATGGCAACAACGCTCGCCATCACACGCTCTCGCCGATACCAGAAGATTCCCACGAGAAACGGGAAGACCATCGTGGGAGCCCAAAAGTCATAAACGAAAGAGAGGATCTTGACGATATCCGAAAAAAGGCAGGCACAGACGGCAGCCACGCCACCCACGCACAGCGTTGCATACTTTCCCAGACGCAGCAACGACGCATCCGTTGCCTGGCGATCTACCGTAGCACGGTAAATATCCTCCATGACGATCGTGGAGATACAGGACAGGCAACTGTCACCTGAAGACATGACGGCGGCAATCAGCGCGGCAATCATGACACCGGCGATCGCCGGTGGAAACGTGCGCCGCATCAAGGTGGGAAAAACGACCTGTGCGTCAGCCGCGCCGCCTGCCTGGTGCGACTGGATCTCGGCAACGACAGCGGGATCAGATTGGGCGGCCAGTCCCAGCACGCAGGTAGCCACGGGCAAAAAACAAAGCAGGAAAATCCCACCACCGGCGACACCCCAGCGTGCCTGCCGGGAATCCCGGGCAATAAAGCATCGCACGGCGTAAGGGGGGACTAACATTTCCCCCAGCAAGAACGCAGCGAACATGGTTGCAATCTTGATTCCGGACCAGTGTTCATTCACCAATTGGAATTGCGCGGGATCCACGTTTTCCGCCATTCCGACGAAACCACCATTTTGGGCATAGAGATAGGCTGATGCAGCACCAATGCCACCGACCAGGATGACGAACTGCAGGACATCCGTTTTAACGACAGCTCGAATGCCACCGACGGTCGAGTAGTAAACCACGATCGCGGCGCCACCGAGCACCGCCACCGGATAGGGAATATCCAGGACGGTCTGCGTAATCGTTCCCATGGCTACCAACTGGGCCACGAGGGCCCCCACCAGGAAGATCAGGCAATTCAGTACGGCCAGTTGCCTGGCCCCTTCACCGAATTTTTGGCCGAAGAATTCGGCTACCGTCAACAGGTTCAATCCCCGCAGTCGGGGCGCAATCCACAACCCCGTGACGATCAACTGGATGTGCCAGGCACAGGTGATGAGGGCAAACGTAATCCCTGTCCGGTAGACGTCCGCGACGGATCCGATGGAAGCACCGCCACCGACCATGGTAGCGGCCGTGGTAGAGAGCACGACGACCCAGGCGACATCCCGTCCGGCCACGGTATAGTCAAGCGAGGTTTTTACCTGCCGTGCGGCGCGGATACCAATCCACATCAACAGCCCCAGGTAGGCAGTCAAGGTGCTTAATTCGAACAGACGTGCTCCGTCGATCACACTCAGACCTTTGGTAGCTCGAAGGGCTTGCGATACTCCTTGGTCAACATGGCGTTGGCCTCATCGCAATCAACGAATTTCTCAGTCTTGGGGTCGAAATCCAATCGTCCCTTTGTTTCAAAGGCAACATTACCCAGGTGCACGATCGCACAACTGTAATGGGCTGTCTGAGCATTGGCCTTGGCCTGTTTACGGGTACGAATGGAACTCAGGAACTCCTGCATGTGTTCCTCGTAACCGCGCTGGCCTCGGAGCTCCTTACCCTCGGTTGGGCCAGGCTTCCCTTTCGGCCCCAGGAAGGTACTAAAGGCACCGCGGCGGGAAAAGATCATGTACCCCTCGGTCCCGTAGAAGACATTGCCGTTGTCAAATCCATGGATTCCATAGGCCGTGAAGGGATAGTTCTCATAGACGAGCAGACGCCCATCAGCAAATTCATAGGTACAGTTCATGTTGTCCGGGTACTCGCTGGCATGGCCGTGCAACTGCATGCGCCCCCCACGTGCTGTGACTTGAACCGGCAAAGAATTCACGCCCAGGCCCCAGCAGGCCATGTCGAGGTCGTGGATTCCATCGTCCCCGATTTCCCCATTGCCATAATCCTTGAACATCCGCCACGTACCGTGGAAACGATACTTGTTAAAGGCACGCTTGGGTGCGGGGCCTAGCCAGCGATCATAGTTGCAACTGGACGGCGCCTGGCTGTCCGGCACGGCCTTGACCGTATTGCGTGTTTCCGCGGTCCAGGCACGGGCAACTTTCACTTCGCCGATCAAGCCACTCTTGAGTAGTCTTTCTGCTTTCAGGGTGACCGCGCTGTTGCGCATCTGGCTGCCCTGCTGGACGATCCGACCGTACTTCTTGGATGCCTTGATGATGGCATGTCCCTCGTTGTAAACATGCGAAATCGGCTTTTCAATATAGACGTCTTTCCCAGCCTCCATGGCGGCCAGCGCGATCGGAGCATGCCAATGGTGGGGGGTGGCAATGATCACGCCATCGACATTTTTATCGTTGATCACATCCTCGTATCGCTGGGTCTCCCTGGGTGGTGCCGGTTGGAATCCCTGGGTCACCTTCTTGGCCATCCGGTCAATCTGGGCGGTATCCACATCACATAAATGAGTGATCTCGACCGGTTCCTTGCGACCTACCAAGCCACTCACGTGGTGCGTCATGATGCCGCCACAACCAATAATCCCGATACCGAGTTTACTCTCCTTTGCCTGGGCAGAACTGTGCACCCCACCAAGTGCCGTCAGTGCGGCTGTCGCAGCAGCAACTTCCGTGGACTTTTTCAGGAACACGCGACGCGTTGATTTTTCGTTCATGGCAGCTCCAGGTTCTCGAGTAAATTAAAGACGCCGGCATCTTAACACGAATCGAAGCCGGATTTAATCATTGAGCTGCAGAAAACGACCAGGTTTTCCCGCCGGCGGGAAACGCCAGCTTCCGTTCTTTCAACTATTTTCCATCTACGATCTGCTAAACTGCACCTGTCATCCGCCGTCATAACTTCCGTAGAGGAAACACGATGAGAACATGGCCTGTTTCAACGTTTCAGAAAGGTCTTCTGATCACTCTTTTGTTAGTACCGGGTCAGGACACCGCTCGCGCCCAGCAATTACAACCCCAGTTCGGGATCAGCCAAACTTTCTCCATCGTCGCCGTTGATCCGGGAACCGGTGTTTGTGGGGCCGCCGTGGCGAGCAAATACCCATCCGTCGGCAAGGTCGTCCCCTATGTGCGTGCTGGTGTGGGAGCCTTCTGTACCCAGCACTGGCATCACCCTCCCTGGGGAAAGCAGGCGCTGGACCTGTTGGAAAAGGGGCATGGCCCCGAAACGGTCCTGGGCATGTTATTGAAAAATGATGAACGCAAGGACAAACGCCAGTTGGGCATTATCGACATGCAGGGTCGCGCTGCTAATCGCAACCCTGCCCAGGCCGATCCCGGCGGTGTTTACTGGGGAGCCATGAGTGGCCGCTATTATGCCTGCCAGGGAAACACGCTTACCGGCCGAGAGGTGATTGTGGCCATGGCCAAGGCCTACGAGGAGACCGGCGGTACGGTTGCGGATCGCTTGATGGCTGCCCTGGTTGCCGCGGATTGCGCTGGTGGCGACCATCGCGGGCGACTGGCAGCCGGGATTCGCGTTGCCAAAGTTGGCAAGCCCGGCTACTGGCTCGAACTCCAGGTGGAAAAGAGTGACGATGCTGTGGTGGAACTACTAAAAACATATGTCAACACAAAGCATCCTGCCAAGGGAACCTGGAAAGGTGGACACCTCCCTTTTCGCCACCCGTGTCCACAGCGTGCCGCTCAGCAAGCCCCCACGAAACGCCCATGACAGAAATTCATGAACCCTCAGGCCGCCGCTTGCGATCGTTTCGCTCCCTCGGCGTTATCCTGGTGGGAGGCAATCTTGCCCAGATGGTGTTACTGGTGGTCCTGTTTCCTTTCTTCAAGGGAGTCGTGCCCGGTGGCGGGCCTCCCCGGATCAGCTACCTGCTACACGCTGCCAGTGCCCTGATCCTGTTAGCCGGACGCCCTTTGCTGGTTACCGCCGCCAGTCGCTACGGCCTCCAGCGAGCTGAACGTGCTGGACTGGCGTTTGACGCAGTTCGTATGCGATCGTACCAATTCCGCTTAGTGGCCGACTATGCCATGCTTCAACTGCTGTTTTGGATCAGCCTGACCAGCTACCTGGTAGAACGCCAGATCTGGACCATCATCGTCGCCACGATCATGATTTGCCTGCAGGTTACCAGGTACCCCACGAACGAGCGTGCCGAACGCTTGCTCTATCCGGCCCGAGACAGGAACACCCCACCACGCTTAAGTTAATGTGACAGCAGGCACGGACACGAATTTTTGATCATCCAACTCCTGCTCGCCATCCCAGCGATACGCGCACAGTTGTCCACCCTTGGCAACACTAAAATCAAGGCAACCGACGTTTGACGCCAGTCGCATGGGTTGCTCGGCTCGCAGCCAGTAGTGCCCAAAAAACACCGGGCATTCACTACTCGCATACGGCCTTATCTGTTGATCGAGTTTGGATGGCAGTGGAATCTCAGGAAAGCCGGACTCCGAACTGAGGGAATACTCGGCATAGGTCCGGGTGCCGGGGCTTTCGAACCAGCGAATGCGCATCTTGTACCTTTGGTTGCCATCCTTGTCGGCGAAGGACTGCCCTGGGGGCAGTGAAATCTCCGTTCCCTTCAAGACGTCATCAATGGCCTGGAAGAGCGGGCTTTCTTTCACATGTGCTGCCGCCATGAATTCCTGCGTCACCCCACCATACCGAGCCAACTCATTTTCGATCACCTCCATCCCGACAGGATCCCAGCAGGCATGTACTACCCGCAAGCCGTCCAGTTCCAACCACATTGGCAATGTTTGAAACCACGCGATGTACTCCGCCAACTCTGCTACCTGGCGAACGGTCTCTGCATGCTGCCCAACATTCTTCTCGCTGTGGGGCCGGATATATTTCCCGGGATTCGCTGGATCGGGTGAATGATAAGCGATGGCATTAAACTCATGGTTGCCCATCACCGCCAGGGCCGCTCCCGAATCAACCATGGGCCGCACGGTCTCAAGAACCTCCTGGATCTGGGGTCCACGGTCAACAAAATCGCCCACGAAGATCATTTTGCGATCCGGATGGCGATAGACGCTTGCCTCCTTTCGGTAACCCAACTGGTCGAGCAACTGGGTTAGTTCGGCTGCGTGTCCGTGAATATCTCCGACCAGGTCATACATTTTCAAAGCTCACTTACTTCTCTAGATCAATCCTTTGGGTGCCTGGCATTCAGCATGTTTACGCTTCATGGTTGCAGTCGCTGCATTGCCGACCAGACTTCCATATGCGCCTGGTCTCGCCGGGAATCGTCAAACAGGTCGTGCATGGCGTTCTTGAAATTTGGGTAATCCAGTTCGCGTGCGGCCTGCTGCAGGTACTCCGCCCACGCCGGACGACTGACGCTCGTTCGATAACGGTAATCCGCATCCACGTTCTCCACGATTTGCGTCTTCATGATCTCACACAACCTCCTCAGATCGGACTCGACTCGACCTCGAACGAGAATCGTATTCGGCTGTTCAAAGTGCTGAACGGCACTAAAAACTCCATCCCTCGTAAACACCCACATCACCAGCACTCCCCGAGAAACGCATGAAGTGTTCAATTACCAACTCTGCTGTCATGATAATTCCTTTTCCGGTTGCCGTGAACACGACTTTCCAGCCAACCTTTGCTTGAGCCAAAACACACTTTTTAAATCTAGTAATGGATAAGGGACAAAAATATTTTTTTACAGTTCCAGGGGCCGCGAATTCAAGCCTCATTTCTACCGCCCTGCCACCCTGTCTATTGCAAGCGATTCTCATGTTTACCTGGCCACATGCCAGGCAAGAGTCAATGCTGCCATTCCAATCGATTGTGACAGCGAAACTGAAACCCAGATTGATACTCAATTTCATCAGGCACTACCGTAGGCACCTTGATGTAAAGGCCCCATATGATTCACCTTTGCATCGGATTGATTCCGTACTATAGTGCCCATCTACGACCCTCACCTATTCCCAAGGACCCACTCATGCCCGAGAACCGCGACGAAGTAATTGGCCTACTCAAACAGGCCTACAGCATGGAGCTGGAAACGGTTACCAATTACCTGGCCAACAGCATCAACCTGGATGGCGTCCGTGCCGAGGAAATCAAGAAAGCCCTTGCCGCCGACGTGACCGAGGAAATTGGCCATGCCCAGGTCCTGGCCCAGCGGATCAAGCAAATAGGTGGTACCGCCCCCGGTTCCGCAGACCTAACCTTCGGCAGCCAGCAACAGCCACCGGACGACACCACGGACGTCGTGGCCGTCATCGAAGGTGTCATCACGGCCGAGGAAACTGCCTGTGCGCTATACAACAAGATCATTCGTGTCACGGATGGGAATGACTACGTAACCCAGGACCTTTGCATTCGTCTGCTGGCCTCCGAGGAAGAACACCTGGTACAGTTCCGCGGCTACCTGAAGGAATACGCACGCGAGACCTGAAATGCCGAGACCGCTTGCCCACCTTATCCCGAGGCACACCGGGTCCCATGTCATCCACTTGCCAAATGCAGGGCCGCCCCCTGCCCGACGAACTTGTCGGTCCCTTGACCGAAACCGCTTTCACCCCGGACCAACCGGAAACCATGCGGCGCCGGTTGGCCCGCGATGGTTACGTTTTCTTCCGGGACATCCTCCCGGTTTCAGAGATCCTGGCGGCCCGGGCCGAGGTATTTGAACGGCTGGCCGAGGTGGGTGAAATCCAGTTACCGGTCAGCACTGGAACCTTTACCGGCTCCAGTAGTCGGCGAGAGCTCTGTTCTGACCTGGGCCATTTCTGGCAATCCGTCAGCGAGGGCCCTGCACTGCGTCTGGTCAGTCACGGCCAGCAGGTGACGCGCATCCTAAGCGTGGTGCTGGGGGAACCCGCCCATGCCCATGACTACCTTTTCCTGAGACCAGCCGTTCCGGGCCGCTCCACCCACCTGCATTATGACCATCCCTTCTTCGCCAGGGGATCGGACCGTATCCACACAGTCTGGACTCCCCTGGGAGACATTCCTCTCGTCCAGGGCCCCCTGATGATGGTGGAAGGATCCAACCAATTTCACGATTTGATATCCCAGGCAAAGGCGGTGGACTACACCTCGAGCAATACCCCCCTGGTGCAACTCATGGAAAATCCGGCTGAACTCGCTCAGCAGCGTGGTTCCCGGCTGCTAACAGCAGATTTTCGAGCGGGTGATTTAATCCTGTTCAGCATGACGCTGCTGCATGGGTCCCTGGACAACCTATCCACCACGGCACAGATCCGCCTTTCCTGCGACGTGCGTTGGCAACCGGCCACCGACCCGATCGATCCGCGTTACGCCGGTCCGTCTCCTGCCGGTACCACGGGTGCCGGTTACGGTGAGCTCAACGGCGCTAAACCCTTAGACGAACCCTGGCACCAGCGATAGTAGCGTTGTATCAAACTGGATCACACGAACTTTTCCACACCGACAGCACAGAGTTTCGTGAAGGCACCCCCGGCATCCAGCAATTCCGCATAGGTGCCACTCTCCACTACACGGCCTTCTGCAAGTACCACGATTCGATCCGCGGCGCGAATCGTGGAGAGTCGATGCGCCACGATGAGAACCGTCCTCCCGGCTACCAACTGAAGCACTGCCTCCTTGATTGCTCGCTCCGTTTCCACATCGACCGCGCTCGTCGCTTCATCCAGCAATAACACGGGGGCGTCTTTGAGCAAGGCCCTGGCGATCCCGATGCGTTGTTTTTGCCCTCCCGACAATCTGATACCTCGTTCCCCAACGAGCGTATCGTAACCATCCGGAAACGCCTCGATAAATCCTTTCGCATGAGCTGCCTGCACCGCCACTTCCAACTGCAATTCCGTGGCATCCGGTGATCCCATCAGCAGGTTTTCTCGGATGCTCCCCTCGAACAGGAAAATATCCTGGGAAACGATTCCTATTTGCTCTCGCAAATATTTCAGTGGCAGTTCACGAATATCGTTGTCACCAAGTCGAATGACGCCTCCCTGGTGCTCGTAGAACCGCAGCAGCAAGTGGCATGCCGTAGACTTGCCGACACCTGTTTCCCCGACCAGGGCCACGACTTCTCCCTCAGCGACGTGGAAACTGGCTTCCTGCAGTACGGGATCGCCCGGCTGATAGGAAAAGTTCACCTGGTCGAAAAGGATATCAGATCCCGTCTTCTCAGGAATAACCGCTTGTGGCGAGTCGCCTATTTCCGACTCCAGGTCGAGCACTTCAAAAACTCGTTCTGCACTAGCTGCGGCTTTCTGGAGATTATCCGTCAGGTTTGCTAATCGCAGGAACGGGAGAAAAATCTGCCCGAGGTACATCAGGAAGACCACCAGGTCTGCCACCTCCACGTACATGCCTGCGTCACCCGGCGTATCCACCATCCAGGCACCGGCCACGACCACCAGTACCAGGCCAGCACCACTGGCCGTTTCGATAATACCTGCCGGAACCAGCGACCAGCAGTTTGCATAGATAATACGATCGGAGTATTCTCGACTCTGACGCTCCAGGGACCGGGCAGCTTCTTGCTCGCGTCCGAATGCCTGCAACACCGAGATACCGGCCAGGTAATCCTGCAGGCGAGCCGACACCTCTGCGAAACGGCGGCGAACCCCGCGCCAGGTATTCCGCGTCCGAGTAGCGATCACGTAAACCATCAACGCCACGATTGGCAGCGGAATCAGGGCCACTAGTGCCAATTGCCAATTGATCACGAACAGCACGATGCTCATGGTCAGCGGAATCACGATCGCCAACATCGTTTCTGGTATACCGTGGGCAATAAAATCCTCAACAGCTTCCACGTCGCCCATCGTACGGGCAACCAGGTTTCCACTGTGGTTGCGATCAAAAAACGAAGCCGACATACCCTGCAAGTGCTGGAACACCCGATTTGTCAGTCGATGCAATGTCCGGTAAGCGGCAACATGCGAGGAAAGGCCATACAAGTAACGAACGCATCCCCGCGTCAGGTAGATAGCCGCCAGGATCAATCCCAGCGTCATGAAACTGGTCGAAACCGCCTGCCCGTCTAGGCGACGAATCATCTGCCGAACGAGCAGCGGCGGAAGGATACCCAATCCCGTAAAACAGAGCCCTGCCAGCACCGATACCACCATGAGTCGGCGATCTTCTTCAAGCAACTTCCAGATCCGTCGTATGAACATTGCTTCCTGCCGTCTCGTTGCTTGCACGGGTTACTTTCAGTGCCCAGAGCTTGCCATAATCGAGTCATGCTGACAAGCGTCTGCCAACACAGAAACTACGACACGTTTCTGCATTTTCTGCTAAAATCAGCGGCGGTCATCACCAGCACATCTGCCAATCAACCCAAGCAGGAGGCAACCGACCAATGTTTATGCGACTTTTGTCAGCCAGCTTCATTTTCTGCTCACTGAGCTGTTTAACACAGGTGAGTATTTCTGCCCGGGCTGATGACCCAACCTCCCCCTTCACGATTGCCTTTGTACCCTATTCTCTGGTGCAGGATATCCCACACTCCGGTGGCGGAAAGAACACCGCAATAACATTTGACAACGGCCTTACCAAAGGGATCCGTCTGTGGTGGATTGACGGCGGCGGAGCGCGTCATGCTTACGGGGAACTAGCCGCCGGAAAGCAGAAAACCCAGAACAGCTATGCCCAGCATGTTTGGCTAATCACCGACCTGAAGGACAAACCGCTGGGGTATTTCGTTGCCAGTAGCGCAGCAGCTGTCGCCACGATTCTACCCACTGACTTGTAATTTCATGCCATCCTCTTCAACCCTTCACCCTTTTGTGCAGGCATCCATTCGATGAAACAACTCTTGCTTCTCGCTCTCGCTATCACCCCTTCCTTGACGGACGTTCTGACAGCACAGGAACAACCAAACATTGTCTGGATCCTATCCGAGGACAACTCGACGCATTACCTGCGACTATACGGCCCGCCTCTTGGTGCTGCCCCGCAGATCGAGAACCTGGCCCGCAGCGGCATCACGTTTGACCATGCCTTCTCCTGCAGTCCTGTCTGTTCCGTGGCCCGTACCACGCTGATGACCGGAATGCTCGGCCCACGAATCGGCTTCCATTATCACCGCAAAATCTCACCCGCCAACCTTCCTGCGGGTGCACACATGTTCCCGACCTACCTGCGACGGTCCGGTTATTACTGCACGAACCGCGTTAAGACCGACTACAACGTGCGCGTCCAGAAAGTCTGGAATGAATCATCTCGCAAGGCCAGTTGGCAAAATAGACCAACTCCGGACACCCCATTTTTTCACATGCAGTCAACCGCGGTTTCCCACGAGAGTTCGCTGCACTTCAATCGCCAGACCATGGAACGGGGGGGCCTCACAACCAAACCCTCGGACGTCTTTCCATTCCCCTACCATCCCGACACGCCCACGTTCCGCTATACCTATGCACGGTATTTCGATCGCATGCATGCGATCGACCGGGAAGTTGGCAAGATTATTTCTCAACTCAAGCAACAGGGACTCTACGACAACACGATCATTTTCTATTTTGGTGACCATGGTGGTGTGCTGCCTCGCAGCAAGGGCTACCTGTACGAGTCAGGCCTCCACGTACCCCTGGTCGTACGCGTACCTCCGAAATGGCAACACCTGGTCACGCTAAAGCCCGGTACCCGGCAAACCGGATTCGTCAGCTTTATTGATTTCGCTCCCACCGTACTTAACCTGGCTGGAGTAGATTGTCCCGACAGCATGGATGGCAGACCATTTCTTGGCAAAACGATTCCGCCCACTGAACTGGCGTCTCGTGATGAAACGCTCGGCTATGCAGATCGCTTCGACGAGAAATATGAGCTCGTCCGCAGCCTGCGCAAGGGCAGATACAAATACATCCGCAACTACGAAGGCTATTACCCGGATTCACTCCAGAACAACTATCGCTATCGCATGCTGGCCTTCAGTGAATGGCGTGACCTCTATCGGCAAGGCAAACTGAATCATTCGCAATCGTATTTCTTCAAGGCCAAACCTGTCGAACTTCTCTACGACATCGAGACGGATCCCCACGAGGTTAACAACCTGGCCACCGATCCGGCATTCGAGGACACGCTGCTTGAGTTACGATCCAGGCTGCAAACAAAACTCCGATCGATCAACGATCTAAGCTTCTACCCCGAGAACCAGATGATCGATCTGGCACTGTCCGACGGGGCCACTTTCGGCAAACAACATGCCGCCGAAATCGCCACGCTCATTGAAACAGCGGACCTGGCGCTGCTAGCCTTTGCCAAGGCTCAACCTCGAATTCGTACGGCCCTGGGATCAAGGAACCCTCGTGTTCGCTTCTGGGCGGTCACAGCCAGCAGTTGTTTTGGCACGACTGCTGGAACACTGGCAAACGACATCAAGCCGCTGTTACTGGACCCGGATGACATGGTACGCGTCCGTGCAGCTGAGTTCCTTGGTATCGTCAAACAGCATGATCCGGGCCCCACGCTCCTGGACGTACTGGCTCGCACCGATTCCAACGCCGCCGCTGCTATGACCATGAATACCCTGGTCTTCCTACGGGATCATCATGGCTACACGTTCCAGGTCGATGCAACCAAGATCAAGTCCCAGGAACCACTGGTCCAACGTCGACTCGAATACCTGGCCAAGTAGCAAAGGTTGCCCGCTTCCTAGCGCTTCAACCAACTACGTAATGCGGCACCACCGCCTACGGTCGCCCCCACCACTGGCATCGCGCACACCGGTACCACGAAAAGGTACCTGAACAAGGGATGGCTACTGGACATTACCATCTCGTCTTTTTCTCGCTCATGCATCGAACGTCGCTCCCGTCGTCGTTCCGTACTGACCGCTGCTTTCCACGATGTCGGACCGACCGGTGACAGGGACACGGAAAAGAAAAGCATTTCCAACCACAAGGCAAGCAGGAGTCCCAACACCAGACCTACCCCACTTCCCACGAGCGTACGTTTGACCACATCATTCACCGATATCGCCGGCACAGGACCGGAGTGTTGCTCTTCGTTCTTTTCTACCTTTGTCCCGGACGGTTTGCGTTCGCTCACGCGCTGCGAGCGTTTTTGCTTTACCAAGGAAATCACCACTCCGGTCGTGAATCCCAGTAGCCATGCGATATCCGCGTGATAGCCCACCCAGTCCGGGTAAACGTAATACAACAGGGTGGCTAGTAAACCCCGAAAGTAATAGAAGGCTAATGAAGTAAAGGCACCGACGGTAACGGCAATCAAGCCACTAATCGTACCAATGACCACCCAGCCAACCAGCGGCACGGGGTCTCCCTCTTTCCAGCCTAGCCCAAGGATTTTCATCCAGGATTCCCTTATGGACACGTGATTCGCCAGCACCGGTGAATACGTTGGTTACGAAAGTCTTCGGGCACTGTCTGCTTGCTCACCTCGCGCACGTCACACCCTGGCAGAAAACTCGCGTCAAACTTGAATCGCCGATAGTTGGTCGAAAAATAGATAACACCGCCCGGTTTCATTCGCAGCACAAGGTCCTTCAAAAGGACTGCCCAATGATCCTGCAGGATCCAGTCATTGTCCAGTTCCTTGCTATTGGAAAAGGTCGGCGGATCGACCATCGCCAGGTCATAGCGAGGTCCGACCGGGGTCCCCTTCACGAACTCACGACCGTCCGCCTTGACGAACGCATGTTTTTTACCAGAGAAACCATTCAACGCCATATTTCGGCGGGCCCAGTCCAGGTAGGTGCCAGAGAGATCGACCGTGGTCGTCTGCTCCGCGCCACCCGCCGCGGCATAAGCCGAGAAGCTCCCGGTGTAGCCGAAGAGATTTAAAAACGATCCCCCGGCTGCCTGTTCACGGACCATTCCACGGGTAATGCGATGATCCAGGAACAGTCCCGTATCCACGTAATCAGAAAGGTTCACGAGGAACTTCAAGCCACCTTCCCCGACAGTCACCTCGTATTGGTCTCGAGAAACGTGCTGGTGCTGAAGGTTACCGCGTTGAGGTTCTCGTCGTTTCAGAAAGACGTTTCGCACGTCAACTTCCAGCGCACTGGCTGCAGATTTTTTCATCAGTTCCAACCAGTCCACATGCTGTGCGCGGTCCCGATCATGGGGCCGCTCGTATTCGGAGATATGCAGATGATCTTCATACCGATCGACCACCAGCGGGATCTCCGGAATATCACGATCATAGATTCGGTAGCAGCTGATGCCCCGACGCGTTGGCCAGCGCCGCAGGTGCCGAGCACGCTTTTGAAGGCGACTGGTAAATAGCGCAGCCTGCTCCTCGGCCCGTGGATGAACCCCACCGAACACCGGCACCGGGACCATCTTTTCCACGCTACCGTCTTCCGCCACCACCTTCCGCGGATCCGTGGGCGAGGGACCGTGAAACTGGAAATAGGTACACTCGATTCGTCCATTATAAAGTTTCCGACGACGATCGGCCTGCTTTTGCAAAAGATCCTCGAAGCGTGGATAGGCGGTGAGAATGAAGTGCGACCAGGTCGCCAATCGACCTAGCACTTCCGGCATCGACTCATAGGTCTGGACCAGTTGCTCATCGTCATCCAGGCGTTCTCCATAGGGTGGATTGGTAATCACGCAACCATGTTGTCGTTTACTGGTGGCATCCTCGAAGGCCCGTTCCTGAAAGTGAATCTGTTCGTCGACTCCAGCCAGTTTTGCGTTGTACCGCGCCGTTTGCAGTCCGTTGACATCGATATCGGTGCCCACCAACTTTTCCTCGAAGGCAGGTTGCACCAGGTCAGCTGCTTCGGTCCTCGCTTCTTCCCAGCAACTGGCGGGAATCTGGGGCCATTTCTCTGCCGAAAATTCCCGTTTCGATCCCGGCGCAATATTCCTACCGATCAGTGCTGCCTCGATCGGGATCGTTCCACTTCCACAA
>Ga0163108_10000425_pt1 | contig 31210 bp, 26 predicted proteins | sample Fk1155metaG_FD_109644 | JGI IMG/M metagenome (GOLD analysis project Ga0163108, IMG submission 109644) | Marine microbial communities from the Central Pacific Ocean - Fk160115 155m metaG | ecosystem: Environmental > Aquatic > Marine > Oceanic > Photic zone | place: The Central Pacific Ocean...
ATTTTTATATTCAATATGCATCATTGTTAACAATCGTTCTTCACAAACATATCTAGTAGCTTCACCATACATCGAATCCGACACTTTCATATCATAGGCAGAATGAGTATATGCAATGGTTCCTGAACTGCCTCCAGCTTTAAAAAAATTAGCTGCAACTTCCTGACCGGCACCAATTTCAGCAAAACAACCATATATTTCAGTGTTTAAGTTGATTTGTAGTGCTTTGTCTTCAGTGGTTAGCTTTAATTTATCTGTCATAGAAACAAAGTTAATGAGGATTCATAAAATTAGGATTATTTATGAATGTTTCATCGCTTAGGGTTAAAAGAAATTTTTTAAGTAAATATTTTTCTTGATTATCAAGTTGTACACCGCCCTGAGAAGCATATTCAATTAAGGGATCTATTGTTGGACTCATATGAATACCTGTAGAGTAATGATCAATAACTTCATCAAGGGTACTAAATCTTCCGTCATGCATATATGGAGCAGTTAATGCAATGTTTCGTAAAGTAGGCACTTTAAATTTACCATCATCATTGCTGTTTCCGCTAATTGCTCCTCTACCTGAATCTGTAAAAACATTATCCAAACCGTTATTGCTATATTTTTTAACTCGCATCAAAGGTCCGTTATGGCAATGGAAACAATCTGCCCCATTCAAACTCTTAAACAAATCATAGCCTGCCCATTCTTCTGAATCAATTGTTTGAAATATAGTTTGATCAGATGAAGACAAAGTCATCCCATTTTCATATTTATACATAACATCATACTTAGAATTCGATGAAATTAATGTTCTTAAAAACTGAGCAATCGCCTTTGATACTTTTATAGAATCAATTCCTTCTTCTCCAAAGGCTCTAAAAAAACGATTTCTATATTCCAAATCATTATTTAATTTGGCAACTGCAACATCCCATTCTTGATGCATTTCTATGGGATTTGGAACAGGCCCTAAAATCTGTTCTTCAAGTGTAGAAGCTCTGCCATCCCAAAAAAAGAAATCATCCCAACCCAGATTAATTAATGCCATTGATTGTCTGTTTCCATAAACACCATCGATTCCAACAGAAAACTGATTGGAATCAGAGAATGAATTAGACGGTGCATGACAAGAAGCGCAACTCATCGTATTATCTCCACTTAACATTGTTTCATAAAAAAGAAAACGACCTAACTCAACTCCCTGGACAGTCATCGGATTATTTTCAGGAATAATCATAGCTGGAAAATGACTAGGTATATTTAATGTATATGGAGTAGCTTTATAACCCACCTTGTCTTTAGTGCACGAAAGAAAAATGAATAACACAAAAAAATAAAAAAACCGCTTCATTACATCGGTGATATTGATTCTTTAAAATTATGCAAAACCTTATTTGAAAGTACTTCTTGCCCCGAAGAAGTATGAGTAATGAATTCATTGGCTAAATCAATTGAAGAATTAGGATTGTGAAGAAATGATTTTAAATCAATTTTAAGAGGCAATACATATTCATTATTATTTAAGAGTTGCCACGTAAGAGATGTAAGATTAAGGTTTTCCGTATATGCATCAGTTCCAATATGATAACTAAAACTTTGATCGAATACAAGAGGAGAATTTGAAACGGTATCCACCTTCCCTTCTATACTAATAAAAATATAACCCGGATTCCAGCCCCAATGCATCGTTCCGGCATTTGAAATATTTAATGGACTTTCATTAGGAAAAGCAGAAGGGTCGTTGTGATTAATAGAAGAATCAACTCCAACAAGCAAATCAAGATTAGAATAATTCATTGGATTTCCCAAAGAACTAAATAACAAAATTCCATTATCTCTATAATTATAAAGACTCGCCTGATTAAGAATACTATCTCCGTTTTTTATATCCGTTAAAAAAAAATTTATATCAGTGAATTTCACACTATAGCCCTCTTGAGTTTGATAAACAGAATCTAAAAACAAGGTGTCTGTGTCAAAAAATGGTTGAATAGTTATTTTTAAATTTTGTGAAACAATAGGTAATGGTTGCGGTTTATCTTTTGTGCAAGAAATAAACAGAAAAGAAAGACATAAAAAGAAATAAAATAAAGAAACTCGCATTTGTAACAAATTTAGTTCATTTTAAACAGAAAATTAAATATATTTAATCTGATTGAAGTTGAACAATAAAAATGAATAAATCCCCTCTGGAAAAACCCTTAAAAATATATAACGCATCGGCAGGAAGCGGCAAAACGTATCAGCTTGTATTGCAATACCTAAGATTACTCTTATCAAATAAGCAAGAGAAATCATTTAACGAAATAATTGCAATGACTTTTACAAACAAAGCTGCAAATGAAATGAAAAGCAAAATAATCAATTCTCTTTATTGCTTATCAAACTACCCTAACGAGGTTGATGGCACCACATTCAGCTACATTGAAACCCTAAAGCAAAAAGATGGGTTATCTGAAAAACAAATTATTTCTACAGCAAAAAAACAATTAAAAAAATTACTTCATACTTATGAGAATTTTCATGTAATGACCATTGATAAATTTAACCTTAAGTTAATTCGCCAATTCAGTAGAGATTTGGATTTGCCAGGGCAGTTTGAGGTTGTCTTAGAAGAAAGAGAGATCATCGAGCAAAGTATTGATTTATTAATTAATAATGTCGGGAATAAAAATCATGAGAATAGCACTGATTTAATTTATGATTATGCGAAAAAAAATATTGATGATGGTAAAAAATGGGACATCAGAAATCAGATGATTGAGTTTGCAGAAATATTAAATAAAGAAAGTTATTTCCCTAAAATAGAAGAATTAAAAAGTTCCAAAATCAATAATGAAAATTTTCAGCAATGGAGTAAAAAACTTAATTTATTAAATAGCACATATCATAAATTGGCAAATAGAGCGTCTGATATTTATAGGTCTTTAAACATTGATGATGTTCAATTACCTGGAAAAAGTACAGTTGGCAATCAATTAAGAGACCTAAAATCATTTAATACTCTAGAGAAATCTATTAACAAAACAACAATAAAAAACAGCCTTAAAGAACCAGCTAAAAACAGAATATTTCCATTAGAATTAAGAAATGCCTTATTAGCTATCAATGAATTTAGACAAGCAAATCTAAGAGAACATGAAATAATTCAACTTCTTAAAAGCAATTATTATAAAGTTGCACTACTAAGATTTATTTCCGATGAAATTTCCACGATTAAAAACCAAGATCAGATTATTCGAATATCCGAATTTAATAAATTGATATCAAAATTAATTCAGGAATCTTCCACACCATACATATATGAAAGAATAGGAACAAAATACAATCATTTTCTTTTAGATGAATTTCAAGACACTTCAAGATTACAGTGGTTAAACATGATTCCACTTATTGAAGAGTCCCTTTCTAAAGGCAACATTAATTTTATTGTCGGGGATCCAAAACAAGCCATCTATAGATTTAGAAACGGACTTGCCGAACAATTTGTTTCTCTCCCAGAAATTTATAATCCAGAAAAAAACTCTCTTTTAGATGAAAAATCAAATTACTTTAAAGCTAGTGGCAAAAAAGAAACATTAAAAGAAAACAGGCGATCATCAATTTCAATAGTTGAATTCAATAATAATTTATTCACAGAGTTATCACAGGAACTCTCATTGTCTTCTAAAGAATTTTATCAATCTGTAAAACAAAAGCCCTATAGAAAAGAAATTGGTTATGTACATATCGTTTCAAAAGAATGTGAACAAAAAAATGATCTAAACAGACAGGTAGACTATATAGAAAGTTTTATCAGAAGATGCTTGTCTGATGGATATAAACAAAGTGATATCTGTATTTTAAACAACAAGAACACCCCTTTAAACAGCTGGGGAATAGAGTTGATTAAACGCAATATACCAGTTGTTTCTAGCGATTCATTGTTTATTAAAAATGAGCCAAAAGTAAATCTATTTATCTCATACCTTAAAAGACGAATCAATCCAAAAAATAATGCTGAAATAAAACATTTCGCGTATTTATTTTTAAAAATTAAGGGAGAGGAACTAAAGTATTGGGATTATTTTAAAGAGGTTGTCAAAAATGGAGAAACACGAAAAATTTTTGATGATTCAAAGTTTGTAAGCGAACAATTTAATGCGTATAAAGATTTATTTTTTGATTTTGAAAACCTTTATGGACTTCTTCAAAATTTCTATAAATTAATGAAATGGAATGAACTTGAAAATGCATATCTCCACCACCTATCAGATGTTGTCTTTAATTTTCAAAAAGACAAAACAGGAGATGTTCAATCATTTTTGACATTTTTTGAAAAAAATTCCGATAAAATGAGTGTACAGATTCCAGAATCTGAAAATTCCATTAAAATGATGTCTATACATAAATCAAAAGGCTTACAATTCCCTATTGTTATTTTACCAAATATTGATTTCTCCATCAACTTGTTTTCATTAAATAAGTTTTTAATAAAAATTGATGATAAAATAACGCATACAAATTTGAAAAAAAACACTGAAATAGAAGAGTTAAAAAATTATCATCTAGAAGAAGAAAGTCAAATTTTAACTGATAAAATAAACCTTTTATATGTTGCATTAACAAGAGCAGAAGATAGGATTTATGCAGTAAATGAATACGAAAAAAATAAACTTGGAAAAACAATCCACACTAAAATTCAAAAAAATAACACCCAAAAAAAAGATAAGGATGTCTATTTCTGGGGAAAGGAAGAAAGGAAAAAGATCGCAATAAGCAACTCAAAAGAAGATTCTTTTAATCCATCTTTTAATCCAAACTTCTTATGGTTTCCTGATATAGCACTTTCACGAAAAAAAGAAGAACATTCATTATTGGAACAACAACGATTTGGAAATGCGTTTCATCTAGCAATTTCAAAAATTAATAACAAAAAAGAAATTGATGAAAAAATTAATCAATTAATAAAAGTAGGAGAAATTGAAAATTGTTTTAAAAATGAACTTATCCAAAAGTTATACAATCTCTTTTCCAATAAAAAATACCAAGATATCTTAATTGGAAATTCAAAAATAATTAGTGAACCAAATATCGTTGTAGATAGAGCTAATATAAAACGACCTGATAAAATCATATTTAAACCCAAAGAGACTAATATCATTGAATATAAAACCGGTAAAATTAAAGAAGAACACAAAAAACAATTACGCGAATACGTAAAATATCTTAACAAGATGAGATACCCTAAAATAAAAGGATTTATTTATTATACCAATCAAGATTATTTACTTGAAATTGACTTATAATGAACAAAAAATGGAATATAAATCAGTTGGTTTCAAATCAAGCAATTGAAACTCTGATAAAAAAAGTAAAAACAGACAAAATAACAGCCAAACTGCTTATACAGAGAGGCTTGACTCAAAAAAAAGAAATATTTGGTTTTTTTAAACCAGACATAGAAAAGCTACACGATCCATTTCTAATGAAGGATATGGACAATGCGGTTAATCGTCTAATTAAAGCTTATCAAAACAAAGAAAAAATCATGCTCTATGGTGATTATGATGTAGATGGCACAACTGCTGTATCTCTTCTCTATAAGAACCTAATCTCTGAATTTGACATAACATATTATATACCTGATAGATTTAAAGAAGGATATGGAATAAGCCAAATAGGTATTAATTATGCAATTACAAATGGCATTGATTTAATAATTTCTCTTGATTGTGGAATCAAATCTAAAGAGGAAATTCATTATGCAAAAAAAAACAAAATAGATTTCATTGTTTGTGACCATCATGAAGTTGGAGAAAACATACCTCAATGTATTGTTTTAAATCCAAAACAAAAAGATTGCAGTTATCCTTATAAAGGTTTATCAGGATGTGGAGTTGGTTTTAAATTTCTTCAAGGAATGTACAATAAAATGAAATGGGATACAGAAAAATTATTCAACGACCTAGAGTTGGTTGCAATAAGTATTGCAGCAGATATGGTTCCTATTACAAATGAAAACAGAATTCTTGCTTTCCATGGACTTTCTAAATTAAATTCTCAACCTAGCTCTGCAATAAAACAAATGGTTCTTGCAGCAAACAGGTCTTTTCCGATAAACATTCAAGATATTGCATTTACTATTGCGCCAAGAATTAATGCTGTTGGAAGATTAAGAAATGGTAAAATTTCAGTAGATTTCTTAACTTCTAATACAGCAAATGAAATAAGTACAATCCTTAGTGATATACAAAAAGATAATCATGAACGAAAAGAACTTGATAAAAGAATATTTAACGAAGCCATAGATAAAATCAAGAAAAATAAAGATTTCAAATCATATAAATGCACCATCTTATATGATCAATCATGGCATAAAGGAGTTTTAGGGATCGTTGCATCAAAACTCATTGAAGTTCATTACCAACCAACAATTATTTTAAATGAACAAAAAGGCGTTCTTAGCGGATCGGCAAGGAGTATTGAAGGTATTAACATTCATGATGCTATTTGTTGCTGCAAAGATTTATTAATAAAGTTTGGAGGGCATAGTAATGCTGCTGGTTTAAGTTTGAAAAAAGAAAACTTTGATGCTTTTTCAAAAAGAATAAACTCTTTTATTCAAAGAAAGATGACTAAAAAAGAATTCATACCACTATTAAATATTGATTCAGAAATTAAATTTACAGATATTTTCAAATCCAAGGAAAACAGAAATAAAACTCCTCGATTTAAAGAAATTATAGATCACTTTGAGCCAACAGGTCAGGGAAACTTTAAACCCGTTTTTATGAGTAAAAACTTGTTTTGTGTGGATTCCAAAATTTTACAAAACAAACACCTTAAAATGAGTATTGTTGAAAAAGGTTCCGATATTAAATTTGAAGCAATTGCATTTAATATGATTGAAAAAGAAAAGCTTATTGCTGCTGGCTTATCTTTTAATGCAGTCTACACATTAGAAACAAATAATTTCAGAAATAAAAAAAGCATTCAGCTTAATATAAAAGATATACAGGAATGCAAATAAAAAAAGGGGAGCAAATGCTCCCCTTTTTTGAAATTCTAATTTTTAAATTAGTTCACTTTACTTGATAATTCAGCACCTGCTTTAAATTTTACTGAATTTTTTGCAGCAATTTGAATCACAGCTCCTGTTTTAGGGTTACGACCTTTTCTAGCTGATCTTGCAGAAATAGAAAAAGATCCAAATCCTACTAGAGAAATACGGTCATTTTTCCTTAATGCGTCAGTAGATGCAGCGATAAAACCATCTAATGCTCTTTTAGAGTCTGTTTTCGATAAACCTGAATTTTCAGACATCGCGTCAATTAATTGTGCTTTGTTCATAATTAAATTTTTAATTTGTTAATAATTTATTCCTAACAAATATATCGGAAAATCAATGCTGACGTGTATATTAGCTTCATTTTGAGGCTAATTGTTAATAAATCACACCAATTGTTAATAACTAATTGTGTTTTTTTACTTTTTTTTCTTAAAAACGTAGATTCTTAAAGGGTTTCATTGGTGTTTGAGATATGAAAAAATCATTTTTTAATAGTTTTTTTGTATTAAAAATAGCTCCTTTTCAAAGTCAACAGATAAGCTTAATGGCATTATATTTGAATATTAATATTTAAAATACCATGAAAAAGCGAACACTTCTTTTCACACCTCTTTTATTTTTATTTATAAATTGTGCTGTTAACAAAAACAGCATAGAAAATGAAAAAAAAATGACCGAGAAAATTGAAAAACACAAAAGCATGCTTTTAGAAAATGCTCAATTAGATACTTTTCCTATACAAAGCGACTCAATAGAAATTCTTGCTGTTCAAATTAATAATAATCTAATGGAAATTGAAGTGGCGTATTCTGGCGGCTGTCAATCTCATTTATTCTCTTTAAAAGGAAGCCCTAATATTTCAAAATCATTACCACCAATAAGAAGGATTAAACTAGTACACAATTCAAATGGAGATCAATGCAAAAAACATATTATTCAGAAATTAGAAATTGATATTACAGAATTGGCCTACAAAAAAATTAAAGGAAGCCAAATTATTCTTAAACTTGATGGATGGAAAAGTAAAATTATATATACTTTTTCTTAATTTAAAGGAATGAAAATAGGAGTATTACTATCAGGATGTGGTGTATATGATGGAGCTGAAATTCAGGAAGCTGTCTTTTCTTTATTAGCTCTTGAAGAAGAAGGGTTTGAACCGGTTTGTATTGGAATTAATCAAAAACAACATCACGTAATTAATCACCTTAATGGAGATGAAATAAAAGAACACAGAAATATGCTTGTAGAAGCAGCCAGAATTGCTCGTGGAAACATCATAGATATTAAAGATGTATGTTCGCTTGAGGGAATAGTTATACCTGGCGGTTTTGGAAGTGCTAAAAACTTTACTTCATGGGCTTTTGATGGTCCGGATGGAAAGGTAAATGAGGATGTAAAAAATCTTATACTCCAATTAATTTCTGAAAAAAAACCAATAGTTGCTTTATGTGTAAGCCCTGTTGTGGTTGCAAAAGCACTTGAAAATTCCCTTGTCTGCCCTAACCTAACCATTGGCAGCTCAGAAGAAGCTAGTCCTTATGATATAAATGGATTTATTTCTGGACTACATAAAGCTGGGGCAAAAACAACAATGAAGACAATTAAAGAAGTTGAAATTGATTATGAAAATAATATAATTAGCGCTCCATGTTATATGATGGAAGCATCCATAATCGAAATCAGAAATAATATCAAAATTGCTATCCAAGCAATGAATCAGTTGATCCGTAGTAAATGAAAAATAAACAACTTGACTCCTGGATAAAGAAAAGAAAAGATCAAAAGAAAAAACGTTCTGTAGATACCCTTTTTGAAGGCATCAGGAATGGAAATAATTCTGCTTTAAGCGCATCCATTACTTTGATTGAAAGTTCCTTAGAAAAGGATAAAAAATTAGCTGCTCAACTGATAAAAAAATGCCTTCCATTTTCAGGGAATTCAATTAGAATTGCAATTACTGGTGTGCCAGGTGTTGGGAAGAGTTCTTTTATTGAAGAATTTGGAAAAACTATCTTGAAAGAAAAAAAGCAACTTTGTGTTCTAGCGGTAGATCCTTCCAGCATTAAAAGTGGAGGAAGTATCCTTGGAGATAAAACTAGAATGGACTCTCTTTCCAAATCTGAAAATGCTTTCATTCGTCCATCTGCTACAGGAATTACATTAGGAGGGGTTGCACGAAATACAAGAGAAAGCATTATTCTTTGTGAAGCAGCCAATTATGATGTGATAATAATCGAAACCGTTGGTGTTGGTCAATCTGAAATCAGTGCCCATTCTATGGTGGATTTTTTCCTTGTTCTTATGCTTTCAGGAGCAGGTGATGAACTTCAAGGGATTAAAAGAGGAATTATGGAGTTAGCTGATGCCGTTTTTATTACAAAGGCTGATGGAAATAATATAAATGCTTCCAAAATAGCTAAACAACAAATCAAAAATGCATTGCATCTTTTCCCACCAAAAGATAACAATTGGGTTCCTGTTACAGAAATATGCAGTAGTAAAGAAGGATATAATATCAGTTTAGCATGGGAAATAATCAATCAATTCACCAAAGAGTTAAATGATATTGGGTGGATTGAAAACAATAGAGTTGAACAAAAGATAAAAGCATTTGAAAATACACTGCAGTCAAAAATTTATTTTGACCTATTAAATAATCAAAAAGAAAATATTAAAGAAGTAAAGAAACAAATTAGATCCAATAAAATTTCACCTTATCAAGCGGTCGAAGAAATCCTTAAAAAATCCATCTAAATAATTATTTTATCCGTATACCTGTTGTGAGAAATTGCAAATCATCCATTGTATACCAAGCTACTTTTGTCTTCTTTTTTTGTTCAATTAAAAAAATCCATTTTTCAGATGGAAATTTATAATTAAAAAAATTAAGCCATCTCTCATATTTCAAATTATTGTTTGATTTGATATAAATCAATGAGCTATTTCCTGCAAAAATCAAAAAAGGTTTCTTATCCATTACTATTGTGGTATCGTACATTTTTACAGAATTACATTTTGTTCCATAACAGTCTAACCAATTATATAAAGCATTCATAAGAGAAGAAGAATCAGGAAATTCCCATGAGTAATAAGAAATATTATTTATGTTGTTTTTTATATTAAATTTAGATGAACCTAGACTTGTAAATCTATCTACAATAAAAGAGGTAGAATCTATACTTACAATAGAATTCGAGTCAAAAGGTGAGGAATCATCAAAATAATTTATACGTAATGGTGTAACAGCATCTATTTGTTTATTTTTTTCTTTATTTTCAGATAAAGACTTCTTTAGGTTCAAATGAATAACCTCTTTATTTTTCTCTTTACATGAAAAAGTGAAAAATAAAACAAAAGCTAATAAACAAAGCGGGATTCTATTTTTATGTGAAGTAAAAAAATTACTGTTTCTTCTTTTTCTTCTTTTTCTTTTTCTTTTCACGAATTTTTTTGACTTTATATCTAGATTTATGAAATCTACTTCGTGTTATAGAAGGTTCATATATTTTAAAAACCATGCCTAAGGAATGCTGCATATAGTCCTTATTGGTTGATAAAATATCTGAGCTTAAAGCAATTTTTCCAGAGGTTTGAATTTGAATTCCAATTGTTCTAGTAATCCAAATATTTAATCCTCCGCAAACATTGAGATTTGTATTAAAAAGACCATCCATTGCTTGCCTGTAAGTAGCCCCAACTCCTACTGAAACAAACGGGTCAAATATTTCTGAAGGATAAAATAATCTTAAAAAACTATATTTCATATTTATATCCGTAGACAAAAATATTCCAGAAAGGCCAGTTGATCCATTAACAAGTTTATCTGAATCGTAATAATTAAATGCCAAAGCTCCTTCAAAGCTCCATCCATTATAAAAATATTTATCTGCAGTAAATCTAGATGGAAGAGATACAGAGTGCCACGATTGATTTATATCGAAAAAATTTGAAAGATCATTGCCATCATCATCTACAAAATTCCATCCTGCACCTAACATCCAATGATAGTAATCTCTATTTTTTTCAATTGCAGATGGTTGTGCAAAAACACTTGCAGATAAAAAACAAAAAAGTACTAATTGATATGTGATTAATTGTTTACGCATTAAAAATATAGGTTCATATTCTCTTTTGAGGTGACGAAGATAACAATTAATGATAAGTTGAAAAACATGTCAATAAAAACTGATGTAAATTTTATTTAGAAGCTTCCTTTTTTTTGTCCTTTTTAACTGATATTACCAAACCATCTTTATTTTTATTAACCTTCATATGTATGTGGTCATTTTCATTCAAATTTGAGTTAATAATCTCTTCAGCCAGCGGATCTTCGATGTATTTTTGAATTGCCCTTTTTAAGGGTCGTGCACCAAATTTTTCATCATAACCGTTATCAACTATAAAATCTTTTGCCTCTTTTGTTAAAGTTAACTTATATCCAAGCTCAAGAATTCTTCCAAATAATTGTTCTAATTCAATATCAATTATCAAATGAATTTCTTTTCTACCAAGTGATTTAAACATGATAATATCATCTACTCTATTCAAAAATTCAGGTGAAAATGCTTTTCTAAGAGCATTTTGAATAATTGATTTCGCATTGTCATCCTGAGCATCCATTTGAGCTTTAGTTCCAAAACCAACTCCAGAACCAAAATCAGCTAATTGCCTAGCTCCGATATTTGATGTCATAATCAGAATCACATTTTTAAAATCAATCTTTCTCCCTAAACCATCTGTCATATGTCCATCATCAAGTGCCTGAAGAAGTAGATTAAATACATCAGGGTGCGCTTTTTCAATTTCATCCAATAAAATGATAGAATAGGGTTTTCTTCTTACTTTTTCAGTAAGCTGTCCACCTTCTTCATAGCCAACATATCCTGGAGGAGCTCCAACTAATCTAGAAATTGAAAACTTCTCCATGTATTCTGACATATCTATTCTTATTAATGCTTCTTCTGAATCAAATAAATATCTTGCCAAGACTTTTGCCAATTGGGTTTTACCAACACCTGTTGGCCCAAGAAAAAAGAAGGAACCAATGGGTTTGTTTGGGTCTTTAAGACCTGCCCTATTTCTTTGAATAGCTTTTACAACTTTATTAACCGCATTTTCTTGACCGATGACACGACCACTAATTTCTTTACTCATAGCAGTCAAACGTCCAGTTTCAGATTGAGAAACCCTTGTAACAGGAACACCACACATCATTGACACAACTTCTGCCACATGATCTTCAGTTACATCAACACGATGATTTTTGGATTCTTCCTCCCATTTATTTTTAGCATCTTCAAGTTGCTTTTGTAAATTCCTTTCGTTATCTCTAAGTTCTGCAGCTTTTTCATATTGCTGAGATTTAATTACTTCACTTTTCTTTTCTTTTAATTCCTCAATATCGTTTTCAATATCTAAAATATCCTGAGGAACATTGACATTGTTTAAATGAACTCTAGAACCTACCTCATCAAGAGCATCAATAGCTTTATCTGGAAGATGTCTATCAGTAATATATCTTTCTGTCAATTTAACACAGGCATTTATAGCATCATCAGTGTATCTTACAAGATGGTGATCCTCATATCTTTCTTTTATATTCTGAAGAATTTGAATTGTTTCTTCTCTAGTTGTTGGCTCTATAATTACTTTTTGAAAGCGTCTTTCAAGCGCACCATCTTTTTCTACATATTGTCGATATTCATCTAGAGTTGTTGCTCCAATTGCTTGAAGTTCACCTCTAGCCAACGCAGGTTTAAACATATTAGATGCATCCAATGACCCACTTGCGCCACCAGCTCCTATTATCGTATGTATTTCATCAATAAATAATATAATCTCAGTGTTTTTTTCAATCTCTTGCATTACTGCTTTCATTCTTTCTTCAAACTGACCTCTATATTTTGTACCAGCTACCAATGAAGCCAAATCCAAAGAGATTATTCTTTTATTATAAAGAATTCTCGAGACTTTACGCTGTACTATTCTTAAAGCTAAACCCTCAGCTATTGCGCTTTTGCCAACACCTGGCTCACCAATTAAAATGGGGTTATTCTTTTTTCTTCTTGATAAAATCTGACTTACTCTTTCAATTTCTTTTTCTCTTCCAACTATTGGATCCAATCTTCCTAATTCCGCCATTTTGGTTAAATCTCTACCAAAATTATCTAGAACAGGAGTTTTAGATTTCGACTCTGATGTTCTTTTAGGTGCTGAAAATGATTCTGGTTCATCATCTGTGCTCCCAGGAAATTTTGATTTTGGCTCTATTCTATCCTCAAGAATAGATTCATATTCGTCTTTAGCATTTTCATACATAACACCATATTTATTTAATACCGAACAAGCAACATTATCCTCATCTCTTAAAATACTGAGCAAAAGATGCTCAGTACCTATGATGGGACTTTTAAATTGTTTTGCTTCAAGGTAAGTCATTTTAATTATTTTCTCAGCTTGTTTTAACAGAGGGATTGAACTAGAAGAAGAACTTGATGTTTTTTCAACTGAGGATTTTTTTAATGTATCTTCAATTTCAGTTCTAATTTGTTGTAAATCAATTTGATATTCATTAAGAATTTTTATTGCCATGCCTTCTTTTAGGCGAATAATACCAATCAATAAGTGTTCGACACCAATAAAATCATTATTTAAATGAACGGCCTCCTCTTTACTATAAGTAATTACATCTTTTACACGGGGTGAAAACTTTGCTTCCATATCTGCTCTTTAATGATGATAAATAAACACTATACACAAAATTAACACTAATTTTTTGTGCTTAAACAACATTTTTACACATTTATTAACGAAACTTGTTAGTAAATCCACAAATTTTAGTTAAATATACCATTCTTTATTGCTATTTTTGAAGCTTTAAATTTCCGATTTTAATTATCGGAATCTAACATAATTTAGTTTATAGAATAATGGCTGACGGCGAAAAAATAATTCAAATAAATATTGAAGACGAAATGAAATCAGCATACATCGATTATTCGATGTCTGTTATCGTCTCAAGAGCTCTTCCTGACATTCGTGATGGGTTTAAACCGGTTCATAGAAGAGTTTTATACGGAATGCAAGATTTGGGAGTCTTTTCAAATCGTCCGCATAAAAAGTCAGCAAGAATTGTTGGGGAAGTTTTAGGTAAATACCATCCACACGGAGATAGTTCTGTTTATGACACAATGGTTCGTATGGCTCAAAACTGGTCATTGCGTTATCCACTTGTAGATGGACAGGGTAACTTCGGATCTGTTGATGGAGACAGCCCTGCTGCAATGAGATATACGGAAGCTAGACTGCGAAAAATTGCTGAAGAAATGCTTGGTGATCTTGAAAAAGAAACCGTAGATTTTGCTCCAAATTTTGATGATAGCCTTGAAGAACCAACTGTATTGCCTTCTAAAATACCGAACCTTCTAATTAATGGAGCTGCAGGAATTGCTGTTGGAATGGCCACAAACATGGCTCCTCACAACCTAACAGAAGTAATTAACGGATGTATTGCATACGTTGAAAACAAAGAAGTGGAGCCAGAAGAACTTCTTCAATATGTCAAAGGCCCTGATTTTCCAACTGGCGGAATAATCTATGGTTATGAAGGTGCTAGAGATGCGCTTCTTACTGGGAGAGGAAGAATTGTTATGCGTGCCAAAGCTGAAATTGAAGAAATTAACGATCGTGAATACATTATAGTCACAGAAATACCATATCAAGTTAATAAAGCAGATATGATTAAAAAAACTGCTGATTTAATAAATGGAAAAAAAATAGATGGGATTTCAGATATCCGTGATGAATCGGATAGAAAAGGGATGAGAATTGTTTATGAGATTAAAAGAGATGCTATAGCAAATGTTGTTCTTAACAAACTATACAAATACACTTCTCTTCAAACCTCATTTTCGGTTAATAATATTTGCCTAATAGATGGAAGACCGCAAATGGTTGGTCTCAAAGAACTTATTTCTAATTTCGTTGATTTTAGGCATGAAGTAATTGTTCGAAGAACAAAATTTGATCTTCGAAAAGCAGAAGAAAGAGCACATATTCTAGAAGGCTTAATTATAGCGTCAGACAATATTGATGAAGTTATTGAAATAATTCGCTCATCTAAAAGCCCCGAAGAAGCAAGAAATAGGCTATCTGAAAGATTTGGTCTATCAGAGATTCAGACAAGAGCAATTGTTGACATGCGTCTTCGTCATCTTACTGGCCTTGAGCAGGATAAATTAAGAGGTGAGTACGAAGAGCTTAAAAAATTAATTGCCGATTTGAAAGATATTCTTGATAAAGAAGATCGCAGAATGGCTATTATAAAAGATGAACTACTTGAAATTAAAGAGAAATATGGAGATGAAAGAAGATCAGAAATAATCTATTCTGCAAGTGAAATGCGAATAGAGGATTTAATAGCTGATGAAGAGGTCGTTGTTACTATTTCTCACGCAGGGTATATTAAAAGAACCAGTCTAACAGAATATAAAGTTCAGAACAGAGGAGGAATGGGATCTCGTGGATCCAAAACCCGAGAAAAAGATTTTCTTGAAGATCTTTTTGTTGCAACGAATCACAACTATCTTCTAATCTTTACTGAAAAAGGAAGATGTTTTTGGATGCGAGTATTTGAAATTCCTGAAGGAAATAAAATTTCCAAAGGAAGGGCTATACAAAACCTCATAAATATTCCTCAGGATGACAAGGTAAAAGCATACGTCAAAGTAAAAGATTTAACGGATAAGGATTATGTTGATAACAACTTTATTGTCATGGCTACTAAAAATGGTGTCATCAAAAAAACATCCTTAGAATCTTACTCAAGACCAAGATCAAATGGAATTAATGCGATTACTATCAGAGATAATGACGAATTACTAGAAGCAAAACTTACCAACGGAAACAATGAAATAATTTTAGGAACAAGTAATGGTAGAGCTATCCGCTTCAACGAAACAAAAGTAAGAGCGATGGGAAGAAATGCTTCTGGTGTCAGAGGCATTAAATTATCTAGTGAAACCGATGAAGTAATAGGAATGGTATGTGTGGAAGATGTATTTACTACTGTTCTTGTCGTCTCTGAAAATGGATATGGTAAAAGGACTTATATCAATGATCCCGAAGATAATGAACCTGTTTACAGAATAACAAATCGAGGTGGAAAAGGAGTTAAAACACTTAATATCACAGACAAAACAGGGCCTTTACGATCTATTAAAAATGTCGAAGACGACAACGACTTAATGATAATCACAAAGTCTGGGGTTGCCATAAGAATGCATATCGACACGATTAGAACAATGGGAAGAGCTGCTCAAGGTGTTAAACTCATTAACCTTAAAAAAGGTGGAGAAATCGCTGCTGTTGCAAAAGTTCCAAGAAGTGATGAAGAAGATGAAGAAATGGAAAATGAAGAAAATAATTCTTCAGAAAATGAAAATGGCACAGAAGTTGAAAACAACACTGAAGATTAATTAAAATTATATAACAATGAATAAAAAACTATTTATCCCGATATTTTCTTTTTGTATTGTAATAATGGGATTAGGTCCGATTAATGCACAAAAGAAAAATGTACAAAATGCCTATAATTACTTTAAAAAAGTAAGTCCTCGCAGTGGTATGGACAAAAATCTTGTGAATCTTAAAGAAGCTCAAAAATATATTGATCAAGCTGCCCTCAACTCTGAGACTCTAAATGATGAAAAAATGCATTATTACAGAGGGATGATTTATATGGGACTTCTAGAAATTGATGGAATGAAGCAAGCTCAAAGCGGCAACATAGACAAAGAAATGCTTGAAGGCTATCAAAACTCAATCAAAGAGAGCTTTAAAAAAGTTAGAACAACTCCAAAATCAAGATACAAGGAAGATGTAGAAAAGTTAATTAGCATGAAAACCGAAAGTTTTTTCAGTATGGCAGTAGAGGCCTATAATCAGAAAAATTTTGAAATGGCTCTTGGTTTATTTCTTCAAGTTTCTCAGGTAAATAGTTTAATAGAACAAGAATCTAAAGATGCAGATCGAAATGCATTGATTTGTCTTAATCAGGTAGTTAATAAATACACTACCGGAGATACAACAAACTTTGAAATCGCGATTAAACTTACAGAAGGAGTAAAAGAACTTATGCCAAAAGAAGTTGATGTTCTTATTACATTAATTAATATATATGTTAGAAAAGATGATTTAGAGGGTGCTGGAAAATATATGACTGAAGCCCTAAAGCTTGATCCAGAAAACAAGGCTCTTCATTACAATTTAGGAACTGCTTATATGAGCCAAAAAGAAAATGAAAAAGCAGAAGCTTCATTTAGAAAGGCTATTGAAATTGATCCAAACTATGCTGATGCTCAATATCAATTAGGAGCTCATTTATACAACTGGGCAGGTGAATCTAAAACAGAGGCTGGAAAACTAGACTACAGAGATCCGAAATCTAAAGAGCTAGAAGACAAAGCAAATGAACTTCTGAAACGTGCATTAATAGTCTTAGAACAATATATTAAAGGTAGTCCAAATGACAAAGCTGTTTTGGGTATTTTAAAAAACACTTATGGACAGCTTGGAAACACTGAAAAATGGAAAGAATATAAAGAAAGACTTGAGAAATTATAACCAATAAATCTTATAAAAAAAGCTGCATATGCAGCTTTTTTTAGCTTATAACATCTTCATTAATACTACTCATATTTAAATACGATGAATCCATATCGAACTGTTGCTTTTTATACGCTTGGGTGTAAACTTAACTTCTCGGAAACATCTACAATATCTCGACTTTTTGAAAATGGTGGATATGCGAAAGTCGATTTTGATGAACGACCAGATATTTATGTTATAAACACCTGTTCTGTAACAGACAATGCCGATAAAAAATGCCGATACCTTGTTCGTAAAGCAAAAAAAACAAATCCAAATGCCTTTGTGATTATGCTTGGTTGTTATGCACAACTTAAACCAAATGAAATCATCGAAATTGAAGGAGTTAATATGGTGCTAGGTGCAAATGATAAATTCAATGTCATTGAGCATCTAGAAAAAATGGAAAAAAACTCTCAAAACAAATTAATCCTTAATGAATCTATAAAAAAGACAAGTCATTTCTTTCCTGCTTTTTCTAGTGGGGAAAGAACAAGATCTTATTTAAAGATACAAGATGGTTGTGACTACTTTTGCTCATTTTGCACTATCCCTCTTGCAAGAGGAAAAAGCAGAAATGCAAGTATTTCAAAAACCTTAAGTGAAGTAGAAAAACTGAAAGATTCAGAGATAAAAGAAATTGTTCTAACCGGTGTTAACATTGGAGACTTTGGACAGGGAGGTCAGGAGAATTTTCATCAATTAATCAAGGAATTAGATGAAATTTCATTTATTGAACGGTATCGAATTTCCTCAATTGAACCAAATCTATTGTCGAATGAAGTAATCCAATTTGTCCTTAAGGATTCCAAACGATTTGTTCCTCATTTCCATATTCCACTACAATCAGGAAGCGATATACTTCTAAAAAAAATGAGAAGACGCTATGACACCACTTTATTTAGGAATCGAATCAATAAAATTAAATCTATAACTAAAGATTGCTGTATTGGCGTAGATGTAATAGTTGGATTCCCAGGAGAAACACAAGAAGAGTTTGAAAAAACATACAATTTCCTAAAAGAACTTGACATCTCTTATTTACATGTTTTCACCTATTCGGAAAGAGCTAAAACAACTGCATTTAAATCCGAAGAAAAAGTACCTATGGGTATTCGAAAAAATAGAAGCCGAGAATTACAGGCATTATCAGAGAGAAAAAAGCGGTTATTTTATCAACAACACATTCAATCCAATAAATCCGTTTTATTTGAAAGCAAACATGAAAATGATTATGTTACTGGGTTTACTGAAAACTACATAAAGGTTAAAATAAAAGATAAACCTGATATTATAAATTCCGTGAAAAATGTTTTTTTAAAAGAAGTGCATTCTGATGGGATAATATTGTGTGAATAGATTATTAATTTTACATTAAAAAGTGAGCACCTGTTATATTACAAGAAGAGAAACATTTAATGCTGCTCATAAGCTATGCCGTGATGATTGGTCGAAAGAAAAGAATGAAAAAGTCTATGGCAAATGCAGCAATGCAAACTGGCATGGACACAACTTCACTATTTTTGTTACCATTAAAGGAAAAGTAAATCCAGAAACTGGATTTATTATCCATTTAAGAGATTTAAGTAAAATACTTAGTGAAAAAGTAATTGAACCCCTTGATCATAAAAACATGAATATTGATGTTGAATTTATGAAAGGAATAATGCCATCTATTGAAAACCTAATTATTCAGATTTGGAAACAAATTGAATTTCCAATTGTTAATGCTGGTGGTGAGCTTGTAAAAATTAAACTTATCGAAACAAATAATAATTTTGTAGAATATTATGGAGGCAAAGAGCCTTATTAGAACTAAGAAAAATGTGCGCTGAAAATAAAATAACAAAATTAACTTCTTTATACAAAGAGGTTCTTAATAACATTGATGACAATCCTAATAGAGAGGGATTAATTAAAACTCCAGAACGTGTTGCTAAATCACTTGGGTTTTTGACAAATGGTTATAAACTTGACCCTGATTCTATTGTCCAGCAGGCTATTTTCCATGAGGAATATTCTGAAATGGTAATTGTAAAAGACATTGAGATTTATTCTCTGTGTGAGCATCACATGCTTCCATTTTTTGGCAAAGCACATGTTGCATATGTTCCAAACGGAAAAATTGTAGGATTAAGTAAAATACCACGTGTCGTAGATGCCTATGCAAGGCGATTACAGGTACAAGAAAGGCTATGCATAGAAATCAGAGATTGCATTAACAGAACTCTTGAACCCAAAGGTGTCGCAGTAGTTATGGAATGTGCTCACATGTGTATGCAAATGCGAGGAGTGCAAAAACAAAATGCCACTACCACCACAAGTGCCTTTACTGGTTTGTTTTTAGAAAATGATGCTACACGAAAAGAATTTATCAATTTAATATCTTAAAAAAATGAATGATTATTTAAACCAACAAACCACCTATTCAAAAGAAATATCTCGTGACTTTTTCAAAAATGTATATAGCTATATGTTTGGAGCTCTATCGCTTTCTGGTTTAATTGCATATACCTGTGGAACACCTGAATTTTTTGCACAATATTTCATTGGGGCAGAAGGAATTTCTTCGCTTTTTTATATTGTTGCATTTGCTCCAATTGGGCTTGCTCTTGCTATTCAATGGGGATATAATCGGTTTTCACTAACGACACTTTTGCTTTTGTTTGTTCTATACTCCTCATTAATGGGTCTTAGTATATCAAGTATCTTTCTATTTTATGACCTAAGTGCAATTGCTTCCACCTTTTTTGTTTCAGCTGGTGCCTTTGCAGCCATGGCAGTTCTTGGATATACAACCAAAACAGATTTAACGAAATTCGGGAGTCTACTTTACATGGTTTTCATAGGAATTTTTATTGCCAGCATCGTGAATATGTTCATTGGATGGGAAACAATGGATTTTGTGATTTCTGTTCTTGGTGTTTTTGTTTTCACAGGTCTAACAGCTTATCATATGCAACAATTAAAAGCAATGTCAAGCGATACAACTTTAAGCGCTGAACAAAGATCCAAATTATCTTTAATCGGAGGTCTTCAGCTATACATTCTTTTTGTCAACCTATTCCTTTCTCTTTTAAGGTTACTCGGAGGTAGAGATTAATTCAACCCTCTCTGTTTTTTTATTGCTTCGTAAGCTTCCTGTATTTGCTGGAATTTTTCTTTGGCGCCCTTTTCATGCACCTCCCCCATACTAGCAACTTTATCTGGATGAAACTTAATTGCCATTTTTCTATATGCTTTTTTTACTTCATCATCAGTGGCATTAGCATCAATTCCTAAAATTTTATAATCAGAATCCACATTTCTATAAAACATGTTTTTTATGCTATCAAACTCCATGTTGGAAACCCCTAACAAAATAGCAATTCTCTGTATCTGAGAAATTTCAGATGTAGATACATCTCCATCTGCTTTTGCAATACCAAACAAATAATGTATAAGCTGAAGCCTCACCTCTGCTTGCATCCGATATTTAATGTCTTGACATATCTTTTCAAGTGGGATATTACTAGAATCTAAGAACCTCTTAAGAACCTGAAGGTGTTCTTTTTGAAAACGATTTCCAAATTGAGATTGAAAAAATGATTTCACATAATTCAATTCTGAACGCAAAACTTTACCATCTGCTTTCATTACTGAAGCTGACAAAGCCATGAGCATTGTCGCGATATCATAAGAAGATGCTCTTTTTTGGTAAAAATCAAAAAGGTCTTCGGGGTTCGTCCCAGAACGAAAGTTTTGGCTTTTTCTTCTTTTATTATCCACATCAAACAACCCACCTACAAACAAGCCTATGATGACACCCCATATACTTCTAAAAAGCAAAAAACCTCCTATGGCAAAAATAATTCTATACAAATTTTTAGAATAAAAAAAAGGGGAGCTAAAACTCCCCATTTATCAGTAAATATTAATTTATAAGTCCAACAGTTCTGTCAATAAACTTACTTAGATCTTGCCCTTTCAACATTCCATTTGATAATAACGCTAGATCAGTCATTGTTTTTGCAGTATTTTTTTTGTTTTTACCTCTTTTAGATAACACTGCGATAACATTTGGATGATTAGAGTTAATTACCATGTTATACATTTCAGGAAATGCTCCCATCATTCCACCACCGCCTAATTTCTGCTGCTCCATCATTCTTCGCATAAATTCTGGTTGAGTTACCATAACAGGCCCTTCATTGTCTGACAAACTTTCAAATTGAATAGTAAATTTTTCTTTATTTACACAATCTTCAAAAATTTCCTTTAATTTCTCCTCATCCTCTTTGGATAATTTAGAAGGAATCTCATCTGTTTTTTTAATTAATTTATCCAATGTGTCAGCATCAACTCTAGCAAATGTCATGTTTTCATTACTTTGTTCAAGTTTTGAAATCCAGTGAGAAGTTAGTGGACCGCTTAATTCCAATACATCATAACCTCTATCTTTTGCTGCTTTCACGTAAGAATAATGACCTTCTACATCATTGGAATATAAACAAACCACTTTTTCATCTTTATCTGTTTGAACAGGTGCAATCTTTTCTTTGTACTCTTCTATAGTAAAATATTTTCCTTCTGTATTCTTTAACAAGGTATACTTAGAAGCTCTTTCAGAAAACTTTTCTTCAGATAACATTCCATATTGAACAAAAACCTGAAGATCATCCCATTTGGATTCAAAATCTTTTCGGTCTTTTTTAAACATCGCAGCCAATTTATCAGACACTTTTTTTGTAATATGAGACGAGATTTTTTTTACATTCCCATCACTTTGCAAATAAGATCTAGAAACATTCAAAGGAATGTCAGGAGAATCAATTACTCCATGCAACAATGTTAAAAATTCAGGAACTATTTCTTCTACACTATCGGTAATAAAAACCTGATTTGAATATAGGTTTATCTTATTTCTTTGAACCTCAATATTTTCTTTTAAGCGTGGGAAATATAATACACCCGTTAAGTTAAAAGGAAAATCTACATTTAAATGAATATGAAAAAGAGGTTGCTCAAAACTCATCGGATATAATTCCCTATAAAAAGCATCATAATCCTCTTGTTTTAAATCCTTAGGTGTTTTAGTCCAAGCTGGTTTGACATTGTTTATCTGATTTGGAACCTCTATTGAAACTTTCTTTACTTTTCCTTTATCGTCTTTTTCTCCTTCAGGAGAGTCTATATATTCCGTTTTAGTACCGTTAAATATTGGAATAGGAAGAAACTTGCAATATTTAGTTAGAATACCAGAGATTCTATCTTTTTCTAAAAATTCTTTTGAATCTTCAGATATATGCAAAACAATCTCTGTTCCTCTATCTTCTTTTTGAATTTCAGTTAAAGTAAATTCAGGAGATCCATTACTTTCCCATTGAACCGCTTTGGATTTATCATGCCTTGACATCGTTTTTATTTGCACTTTATCAGCTACCATAAAAGCAGAATAAAATCCTAAACCAAAATGACCAATAATATGCTCTGAGCCTTCTTTTCCTTTGTATTTTTCCACAAATTCTTCTGCCCCAGAAAAAGCAATTTGATTAATATATTTATCAATTTCCTCAGCATTCATTCCAATACCAGAGTCTTTAATAGTAATCGTTTTATCTTCTTTGTTTAAAATCACATCCACTTTCAATTCTCCTAACTCACCTTTGTATTCTCCATTAGCAGCCAATACTTTTATTTTTTGGCTGGCATCAACAGCATTTGATACTAATTCACGTAAGAAAATCTCATGATCTGAATAAAGAAATTTCTTTATTATTGGAAAAATATTTTCCGTTTGAACATTAATTTGACCTGTTTTCATATAAAATTTATTTTCATTCCCTTATTTCAATCTTCGTACCATGTTCAAAAAATGTGACATAATGTCTTATTTTTGACATTCTGACTATTTAAAACATTAATCATAAAAAAACGTAACTTTTATTTTATTAAACGTTATATATTAATTGACATGAAGTTGCAATCATCAATTATATTTAAATTGTTATTGTGTATTCTCTACACACACAATTTTAATCTTATTTTAGGGCAAGACATTGAAGATTACAACTGTAAGGAGCCAAGTAAAAAAATAATAAAGCTCATTAAGGCATCAAAAAAAGAGAAAAATTTTCATAAAAAATTACGCCACATTGAAAAAGCAAAAAAAATAGATAAAGAATGCAGCTACATCTATTTTGAGTATGGAAATGAATTAGATAGAGAAGCTGAATTTCTATTACAAAGAGAACCAACACCAAGTAAAGGCATTCATTTTAAACAAAAATCTGTTCCTCAATATTTAAAAGCACACGAATTATGTCCGTTTTATTCCTCAGATGTTTCCTTTAAATTGGCTTTGTTTTTTTTAGGAAATGAAAACCGAAAAGAATGTTTAAAATGGATGAAATTTTTCGCTGAAAATGAAAAAACTTTTATTCATAAAAATTTAGAATATAAAATTCAACAAAAAAACTTTTTAATCTTGATTGAAAAGCTCGAGGAAGAAGTTTTTTTATACTCCAACAAAGTTCCGTTTGACCCTAAAATTGTTGAAAATGTTAGCTCCCCTAACCAAGAGTATTTCCCTATGCTATCTCCAGATAATAAATTTATTTTTTATACCAGAAAATTAGACAAAAGAAATTATGGAGATATTGTTGGAAATATCGTCGAAGAATTTACCTTCTCATATAAAAAAGATAAAAAAACATTATTTAGTAATGGTGAGGCATTTTCTGCTCCATTTAATCAAGGAGATTTTTCAAATTATGGTGCCGCCACAATGTCTGTTGATAATAAAGAAATGATAATCTGTGCCTGTAAAAATGAAATTGTTTATGGCTCGGAATATTTAAATTGCGACTTATATAGCACAAGTTATCACAGAAAAGGAAGTGGTGGAAATGACTACACATGGACTTCTCTTGTTAATTTAGGACCTAAAATAAATACAAAAGATGGTTGGGAAGGACAACCTTGTTTATCAGCAGATGGACAAACCATGTTTTTCACTTCCACAAGAGCCGATTCAAGAGATAACGATATTTATATTGTAAAAAGAGATTCAATAGGAGAATGGGGTAATGCAAAACCATTTGATTTAATTAATACTGCAGGAAAAGACAAAAGTCCATTTTTTCATCAAGATGGAGAAACATTGTATTTTGTTTCAACAAGTTCTAATTATAGAAAAGGAATTGGTGGCTTAGATATTTTTTACATTCGAAAAGAAGGCGAAAACAAGTGGAGTAAACCAAAAAACATAGGGTATCCAATCAACTCAAAGGGAGATGAGATAGGTTTGTTTGTTTCTACAGATGGAAAAAAAGCCTATTATTCTTCAAAAACAAAAGGGGACTGGAATATATATGAATTTGACTTATACGAAGAAGCTAGACCAAAAGAAGTGGTAATAATTACTGGAGATTTAAAAGACAACTTTGGAAATGAATTAACAGGAACAGATATAGAACTAACCTATTTAGAAAGTGGAGAGGTCTCCAAAATTAGAGTCAATGGAAATGATGGGAGATTTGCTGCAGCAGTTAAAGTTTCTGAAATGCAGGATGTCCTTTTGAGTGTGAATAAAAAAGGGCACATTTTTGACAATGAATTGATTAAAGTCGATGAACTAATAAGTGGAGATTATAGTCAAAAGAAAGAACTTCAGATAAAAGAAATACACAAGGATCAACTTCAAATATTAGAAAATATTTATTTTGAATCCAGATCATTTGAATTAACAAACAATTCTAAAGTCATATTAAATGGTTTTATTCGATTTTTAATTAACAATAACAATTTGAAGGTTGAAATTCAAGGACATACGGACGATATTGGAGAAAGTGAAGAAAATCAAATCCTATCTCAAAGTAGAGCTAATGCTGTTCGATTATATTTAATAAATAAAGGAATTAAAGAAAGTAGAGTTAGTGCAAAAGGATATGGAGAATCGATACCAAAGTTCCAAAATTCAAATTCAATAAATAGAGCGAAAAACAGAAGGACCGAATTTTTGATTACAGAGGAATAACAAAATCCTGTAAAATACACAACTAGTCCTTTATAATATAATAAAAAAAAGCTATTTTTGCACTCATAAAAATCATTTCTATGACAGAAGATTTCTCTTTCAAAAATTTTAAAAATAGTTTTTCCACTAAATTTAAAAACAACAAAAAGTTTAAAATCGGAACTTATGCACTAAGTTCTATTTTAATACTTATTGCTGGATGTTTTGCTTATTATCAGTTCATTTATGTACCTGAAAATAACAAGTCAAAAAATGCATACTGGAAAGGTTTGAATTATGCGGTCAATGACACTGTTCCAGATAGAGCAATTAAAGAATTAAAAAAAGTATCCACTAAGTATGATGGGAAAGATGGTGGAGAAATTGCTCAATTTGTTCTAGCTAGACAATATATGCGCAAAGGAGATTACAAAAAAGCAATTAGCTCTCTTGAGGAAGTGAAACTTACTGACACTTATTTAAGTCGAATGAAAATTGGTCTAATTGGAGATTGTCATTCAGAATTAAAAAAATATGCCAAAGCATCTGAATTTTATCAAGAAGCAGCTGACATTGAGAATGGAAATGAATTTATATCTCCAATGTATCTTTTTAAAGCGGCTCAATGTGCAGAGAAATTAAAAAACTATGATAAAGCTACAGAACTATATAAAAAAATAAAAGTTACTTATAGCTCATACGAAAAAGAAAATATTGATAAATATATAGCTAAAGCTTCAAATACTAAAGTGAAGTAAAATGGCAACCGTTAATCGGAACCTTTCAAAATACAATAAAGATCTTGTTCCAAATGGAAACCAGTTTAAAATTGGCATTGTTCTTTCAGAATGGAATTCTCAGATTACAGAAAATTTAGCTAAGGGTGCTATCGAAACACTTGAAGCAAATCATGTATGCTCCAATAACATTCATATTCATTATGTTCCAGGAACATTTGAGCTTCCTTTAGGAACTCAATATATGGCTGAATACACGGATGTTGACGGCATAATAGCCATCGGAACAGTTATACAAGGAGAGACCAAACATTTTGATTACGTTTGCGAAGGGGCTACAAAAGGCTTAATGGATGTAAATCTTAAATACAATATACCCGTTTCATTTTGCGTATTAACCGATAATAATATTCAACAATCTATCGAAAGATCGGGAGGAAAACATGGAAATAAAGGGGTGGAATGTGCGATTGCATGTTTAAAAATGATTGCATTAAAAAAAAATATCCAATAAATGACTTTAATTAAATCCATTTCAGGAATTAGAGGTACAATCGGAGGAAAAACAGGAAATGGACTCACTCCTGTTGATGCTGTTAAATTTGCGGCTGCATATGGAACCTGGTTAAAAAACACTTCTAATAAAGACAGCGCAAAAGTTATAGTTGGAAGAGATGCTAGAATTTCTGGAGAGATGATTAGTAATTTAGTAGCTCATACACTAACAGGGCTTGGAATCGATGTGATTGACCTTGGTCTATCTACTACTCCAACAGTCGAAGTTGCTGTACCAATTGAAAATGCAGATGGAGGGATCATCTTAACCGCTAGTCATAATCCAAAACAATGGAATGCCTTAAAATTATTAAATAATAAAGGTGAGTTTATCTCTGGTGAGGATGGAAAAGAAATTTTAGAAATCGCATCCCAAGAAAAATTCATATTTTCTCAAGTCGATGATCTTGGAAAAATAATTAATGATGATTCTTATCTCGAAAAACATATAAACCTTATTCTTAACCTCCCCTTAGTAGATGTAAAAGCAATAAAAGGTGCAGAGTTTTCTGTAGTTATAGATGCTGTAAATTCTACGGGAGGTGTTTTTATTCCCGAACTTTTAAAAGCATTAGGAGTTAAAAATATTAAAAAACTGTATTGTGATGTAAATGGTGTTTTTCCACATAATCCCGAACCGCTTCCAGAACATCTTACAGACTTATCTGAACTTGTAAGAAAAGAAAATGCAGACCTTGGTATTTGTGTAGATCCTGATGTAGACCGATTAGCACTTGTTTGTGAAGATGGAAGTATGTTTGGTGAAGAATACACTCTTGTTGCTGTTTCAGATTATGTATTAACACATACTCCAGGTGCTACGGTTTCTAACCTATCATCTACTCGTGCCTTAAGAGATGTGACAGAATCTTATGGACAACAATATACAGCATCTGCTGTTGGAGAAGTCAATGTAGTGAATGCAATGAAAAAAACAAATGCAGTGATTGGTGGAGAAGGAAATGGAGGTGTTATATACCCCGAATTACACTATGGAAGGGATGCTTTGGTTGGAATTGCATTAATATTAAGCCATCTTGCGCATAAAAAATGCAAAACAACTGAGCTCCGAGACAGTTATCCCAAATACTGCATATCAAAAAACAAAATACAGCTTACCCCTGAAATCAATGTCGATGAGATATTATCTAAAATGGCTGAAAAATACAGCAATAAAGAAGTGGACACGACAGATGGGGTAAAAATATATATTGATAAAGAATGGGTGCATTTAAGAAAAAGCAACACCGAACCTATTATCCGTATTTATTCCGAAAGTGAAAATATTCTTAAAGCCAATGAGTTGGCCAATAAAATAATCCAGGAAATTAAAGCCCTTTTAGACTAATATTATTCCGCATAATCGCCACCTGAGCGAAGTTCTTCAATTTTATTCAAAGCATCCTCAAAACCATCTTTAAACTTTTCAAAGTCTTCTTTATATAAAAAGATTTTATGTTTTTGATAATTCTCATATCCATCTTCTGAAGTTGATTTTTTACTTTCTGTTAAGGTCAAATAAAGGTCATTTCCTCTAGTTGCTTTCACATCAAAAAAATAGGTTCTTCTTCCTGCTCTAACCGCTTTGGAATAAATTTCGTTATTATGTTCTGACATAACTTAATTTAGTTTTAACAAATTTCATGTTTTTTTTTAACATAACCAATTATCAGGCAGTTATTGTCTGCTCACAAATTTTCAAAATTTTACGAACTTCATCTAAAGTAGGAGCTTCTGCATAATTTCTTAATACTGGCTCTGTCCCTGAAGGTCTTATCATTAACCATCTTTGATCATCAAAGAAATACTTATATCCATCTGTGGTCTTTAATTCTTCAACTTTATAAGCTCCAAAATTCTGATATTTATTTGCTGCACAATTTTCAATTATTTTTTGTTTTAAGTCTTCGGTTATATGCAAGTCATTTCTTTCAAATTTAAACTCTCCAACAAGTTCATAAACTTCATCAATAAGTTCATCTAGTGTTTTTCCCGATTTCGCCATGAATTCCCAGATTATTAAACCCATCCATATTCCATCTCTTTCAGGTATATGTCCTTTAACAGCTATTCCTCCAGATTCTTCACCACCAATTAACACATCTTCTTCCACCATAATTGAAGCGATTTCTTTAAACCCTATCTTAGTGACTCTTTGTTCAAAACCATAATGTTTACATAATTTATCAACTCTTGGCGTAACACTAAAAGCAGTCGCAACAATTCCATTCATTTTCTTGTATTTTGCCAGATAATGAATCAATAATAATATAATGTGATGAGAATCAATAAACTCTCCTTTGCCATTATACATTCCTATTCTATCTGCATCCCCATCTGTAGCCAAAGCACAGTCAACGTCTCCCCTTTCTTTTATATATGCTTCTAATTCTTTTAAATTTTTGGCAATCGGCTCAGGTGCTTGTCCATTAAAAGAAGGGTTGTGCTCGCAATGCAACAATGCAACTTCTGGAAGAAGTTGCGAAATCACTCTTTGACCAGCGCCATACATGGAGTCATAAACCAATTTTAATCCAGAATTTCTAATCGCTTCAAGATCAAAAGAAGACCTAACATGATCACAATACATTGTTTCTAAATCTACGATTTCTAAATTACCTTTGTTTTCTTCTTCTTGAAGGTCAATTTCTTTGTATGCTGAATTAGAATAATCTTCAATAATATCCTCAATTTCTTTTATATAATTTGGCTGTAATGGTCCTCCAAAATCTGCTTTTAATTTAAATCCATTATAAGACGGAGGATTGTGACTAGCAGTTAAAACAACTCCAATTCTACAATTATATCTTCTTGCACCAAGAGAAACCATAGGGGTGGACACAAATCCTCTAGCCATATAAACCTTTATTCCCATAGAAAGAAAAACTTTAGCCGAAGTCTCCATAAAAAGTTCTCCAGCAAAACGACAATCGTGGCCAATAATGACACTTTTATTATCAATTGATTGTTTCTTTAACCAAGTTGCAGAAGCTTGACTAACTCTAGCAACATTCTCTACTGTAAATTCCTTAGCTATAATAGCTCTCCACCCATCTGTTCCAAATTTTATTTTATCTATCATTTTTGTTTTAATTCTATTTGTTAATTCCTTTTTCTATTTCATTTAAATACATTTGAATTGTATTTTCCAGGCCAAAGTAAAGTGCATCTGAAATTAAAGCATGTCCTATAGAAACTTCATCCAAAAAAGGAATATTTTCTATTAACCACGCCAAATTTACTAAATTCAAATCATGTCCTGCATTAATACCAAGACCACATTTCTTTGCGAAATAAGATGCTTCTTTAAAATTTTTAATCGCTAGCTCCTTGTTTTCAGTGTATTTTTCTGCATAAGGACCAGTATAAAGTTCTATTCTATCTGCACCAAGTTCAGCTGCTTGTTCAATTAAATCATTGTCGGGAGCAATAAATAAAGAAACTCTTGAACCATGAGATTTAATTTCGGAAATTATATCGACTAAAAAAAAATTATTTTTTTTAGTATCCCACCCCTGATCTGAGGTCAAAACCCCAGGTAAATCGGGCACCAATGTCGCTTGATCAGGTTTTAAATTCTTAATTATTTCAAGGTATCTTTTATCTGGGTACCCTTCCACATTGAATTCTTTTGTAACAAGTTCAGACAATTTATAGGTATCCTCAAGAGTAATGTGTCGTTCATCAGGTCTTGGATGAACAGTTATACCATCTGCTCCCCATTTTTCACAAAGTGGTGCAATTTCAAATATATTTGGTGTTTCACCTCCTCTTGCATTCCTTATTGTAGCAATCTTATTTACATTGACACTTAATTTTGTCATATTTCGGCACGTTTTTTGGCAGTACAAAAATACAAACTTCAATACTAAATTTGTACTTTGGTCTTATAATTATGAAAGCGCTTGATTTAATATCTGATAATATACCTCCTTTGATTCACACAGATTCAGGAGAAAAAGCAATGATATGGATGGAAGAATTTAAAGTTTCACATCTTCCTGTGCTTAAAAATGGCAGTTTTGTAGGGTTATTATCTGAGGCTGATATTTTAGATCGCTTAGATGATAAAGAAACATTAGACGTGCTATTTGATCACCTCCCCCGTCTATATGTCAATTCGTCAGTTCATATTTATGAAGTGCTATCAAAAATGGCAGCAGCCAAAGTGACAGTAATGCCAATATTAAATGATAAAGAAACCTATCTTGGTTGTATTTCAAGCCATAA
>Ga0163108_10000426_pt1 | contig 31186 bp, 14 predicted proteins | sample Fk1155metaG_FD_109644 | JGI IMG/M metagenome (GOLD analysis project Ga0163108, IMG submission 109644) | Marine microbial communities from the Central Pacific Ocean - Fk160115 155m metaG | ecosystem: Environmental > Aquatic > Marine > Oceanic > Photic zone | place: The Central Pacific Ocean...
ACCGTTATCCACACTTCGAAGACGCACCAAAGTGAGCAACTTCGTCCACGCAAAATATCCGAGAAGCGAAATGAAACTTTTTCCGATAGATATCGCAGCGAGGGTGAATCGATTCGCAGCCAAACTGGCGATCGCATTGCTCTTCGTTTCGCTACTTGCTTTCGAACAAACTCACGCCGCCGACTCGATCGACAGGCCGAACGTCCTGTTCATTGCTGTCGACGATCTAAATGACTGGGTCGGTTGTCTTGGAGGACATCCCCAGGCGAAGACACCAAACATCGACAATCTGGCTCGCAAAGGAGTCCTCTTCGAGCAGGCTTATTGCGCCGCGCCGCTGTGCAGCCCATCGCGGACGGCAGTTATGATGGGGCTTCGTCCATCGACGACCGGTATTTACGGCAACCTTAACTGGTTTCGCGACATGCCGCAGTATGAGGATTGGGTGACCCTCCCGCAGTACTTCCGTCAACATGGTTACCTCGCCTGGGGCGGCGGCAAACTTTATCACAAGGCGCATGGCAAATTCTCCGATGCAGGTGCGTGGGATCATGTCTATTCCAATCGCATAGGCGCCGTCCCACCTCCCCAACGTGAACGCTACAAACACGGGCTCCGACCCAAGTTCGAATCCAACCCCATCCTCGCCCGCCTCATCGACTGGGGACCGACCGATCACGCAATCGAGGCCAATCCGGATTGGAAGACCGCGGAAGGTGCTGCCCAGTTCTTACAACGAGATCACGATCAACCCTTCTTCCTCGGCTGTGGTATCTACCTGCCACATCTTCCCTGGTATGCCCCGAAGAAATTCTTCGACATGCATCCACTCGAAGACATCGAACTTCCGCCATACAAGGCAGACGATTTCGACGACATACCCGCCATTGGCAAACGGATGGGCGAACGTCACATCAAGCACATCCGTGAAAGCGGCAAATGGCAGGAAGCCGTCCAGGGTTGCCTGGCAGCAGATTCCTTCGCTGATGCCTGCGTGGGACATGTCCTGGAGGCACTGGAAAAAAGCTCGCATCGTGACAATACCATCGTGGTCCTGTGGGGCGATCATGGCTACGACGTCGGCGAAAAGAAGATCGCGAAGTCGGCGCTCTGGGAACAGACGACACGCACCCCTCTCATTATTCACGTTCCTGAAAAACTTGGCGGCCTCACCAAGTCCACTCCCTGTAAACGCCCCGTGAACTTGCTGGATCTCTACCCCACGCTGATCGAACTCTGTGGCCTGCCCGCCAATCCGAAAATCGATGGTCGCAGTATCGCTCCGCTGGTTCGCAATCCCCAAACCGAATGGCCTTACCCGACACTGATCACGCACTCGCCCCACTGGCTGGGAACCAATCACGCGATACGCTCCGAGCGTTTTCATTACATCCACTACAACGATGGTGGCGAAGAGCTTTACGACATGACCCAGGACCCCCATCAATGGCATAACCTTGCCGATGACGCGCGGTTTAAAGCCGCCAAAGCCAAGCTCAAAAAATGGTTGCCGAAAACCAACGTCGAGCACTTCCGAGGCAACGACGCCACAAACCAGGGGAAAGCTGGAAAAAAACGACCGGTGGTAAACCCCAAGACAACCCGCAAAGCACCACCTCGCAAGCGCCCCAACGTGGTGATGCTGCTGGCTGACGATCTCGGTTCCAAAGACATCGGCTGTGACGGTGGACCGGTGAAAACTCCCACCCTGGACAAGCTCGCTGCACAAGGCGTACGGTTCACGGATTTCCATTCGGGAGCCCCTGTCTGCTCTACCGCGAGAGCCACGCTGCTCACGGGACGTCACCACTTGAGGACGGGAGTCTACACGGTCATCCAGGACCATATCCACAACATGCACCTGCGCACGAGCGAGGTGACGATTGCCGAGCTGCTGAAAACGAACGGTTACGACACGGTACATGTCGGCAAGTGGCACCTGGGAACACCGTTTCGCGGAATGAACAAACCGTGGATCGACGAACATGGATTCGATTACTGGTTCGCGACCGACTTGAACGCCGCGCCGAGTCATCGCAACCCGACTAACTTCTGGCGTAATCGGGAACGCGTTGGCAAGCTGGAAGGCTACGCTTGCCAGCTTGTGGTGGATGAAGCCATTACCTGGCTGGACAAGAAACGCGCGGCAGAAAAACCGTTCTTTCTCAACGTCTGGTTTCACGAGCCGCACGCTCCCCTGGCGGCTCCTGAAGAGATCGTCAAACAGTACGGTAAACTCAACGATCCCGCCGCCATTTACTCCGCGACCATCGATAACACCGACCGAGCCATTGCCCGGCTGGTGAAGAAGCTGGACCAGATCGGTTCGCTCGACAACACGATCATCATCTACACGTCAGACCACGGCAGCTATCGCCATGAGCGGAATGGCAACCTTAACGGCGGCAAAGGATCGCTCATGGAAGGTGGGACTCGCACACCTGGCATCATTCACTGGCCGAAAGGCATTAAGGGCGGTCGGATTGAAGATACCCCAGCGGGTGCCATCGATCTCTTGCCAACCCTATGTGGCCTGGTGGAAATCGATAAACCAGACGGCGTGCATCTCGACGGAACGGACCTTTCCCCGCTGCTGACCGGTGATCGTGCAGACTTCAAACGTCACCAACCACTGACCTGGCATTCTCCAACCAGCCAACCGATTGCCGTGATTCGTGATGGTAAATACTCGCTGGTCGGCTCCCGCAAAATGGAGTACCCCAAGGACCAGGCGACTATTGAAGAAGTCATGGATGAGATGAGAATCATCCTTGAGAAGAAACACAATCGCAAACTGACGCAGTCCGAGGTTCAGCATAAGGCATGGAACAGCGAGATCCAGACTCCTGGGTGGAACCGACTGCGAAGCCGGTTCGTTATGCTGAACACCTTTCAGGAAGCGTGGATTCCGCTGATCAAGGCCGGCTCGGGAGGCATCACACGATTTCGGCTTTACGACCTGTCGACAGATCCCGGCCAGCAAAAAGACATCGCCAAGCGTCTTCCCGAAGTGGCCAACCGTCTCAAGAAGGAGGTCATGGCGATCAACGCCAGCGTGCTGAAAGAAGCACCCGATTGGAAACCGTACAAACGAAGCGGGGCCTCGACAACACGACCAGGTTCTCAACCCGGCACCACGATTGAGAAGAAAACCCGCATCCACCGCCTGTCCACCACGAAACGCTCCACGTTCGACGCATTCACTTATCTCAATCGCATTCCCGAGAAACCTTACAGTGACGAGACGGCGGAAGAATTCGCCGGCCGTATCTTTGGACGACTGGCCAACCAGGAAGGGCGCATTTTACTGAAGGCCCCGGCCGGGATGGACCGACTGGCATATAACGGGTTCAAGACATTCCTGGGTTACGAGGGGACTGCCAGCGTCGGCAACTGTACTGCCTGCCATACACCGCCACTCTTCACCGACGGAAAGTCACATGTAGTCCGCAAAGACGGACGGGCCAAACCAACGCCGTCGCTTCGCAATCCTGGTAAAGGCCGAGTTAACCTGCAGAAGGCCCTGCTGCAAAAAATCCAGGCGGCCCGTGAGAAACAATCTGGTAAGGCGGATACCATCAGCAAGTATTACTCTGCGATGAGGCTGGACAAGAAGGATATTCCGGGACTCATCGCATTCCTGAAATTACTGGAAGACATGCCCGACGATCGGTTCCGAAAGCTTATACTGGAAGCAAAAGTACTCGATACGTCAGAAGAGCCGGATAAACCATGAATATAGTTAACTGCCTGCGGTCGAGAACCATTGGAGAAAATACGATGAGACAAGGTCTCGTATCATTTGCCACATTCGTCCTGGCGATCGTTGCCTGCAACAACCAGCTTGACGCCGCAACCATTCGTGGCAAAGTGGTTAACCAGTCCGGGAACGCCGTCGAGGGTGTCATGGTATCTGCCATCGATGCGGAACATCGCAAATGGACGACCGTGTTCACCCAGGAAGACGGTTTGTTTGAGATATCTGGCTTGCGGAACGTTGACCACAGCGTTCGTACTCGGCTGATGGGACTCAACGATGAATGGATCAGCAAGGTCACCCCCGGCACCCAGGACATGGTAATCCGGACTCGCCCTGCCGTAGGCGACGAACTGGAGGTGCAACGTCCGGCGAACAGTGCTTTCAGCATGCTGGCCTTCGACAACCCGCGCGACAAGATGAATTTCAAGATGAATTGCTCGTACTGCCACCAGGTCGGCACACTCGGGTTCCGCACTCCTGAAAAGCCCGTCGACTGGGAAACCATGTTACGTCGCATGGATGGCTTTGGTGGCCTGTACCCGCATACCCGGGAGACCATCATCCCGCGTCTTATGAACACCTACAAAGACGATGCCGTGAAAAAATGGCCAACCTTCGTCCCACCGCCACCACCGACAGGAATGGCAACCGCAGCGACGATCACGATGTGGGAAATGGACAAGCCCTTAGAAGGTTCATTCCATGACCTGGAAATCGGTCGAGACGGACTGGTCTACGCGGTCAACATCGGTAGGGGGCGTATGATCGCCTTGAATCCCAAAACCGGCGAACAGACAGCCATCAAGTTTCCACGCGGAGCCCATGCACCCCATTCCATTGAAACTGCCAATGACGGCAGCCTGTGGACGACGATGTGCGCCAGCGGCACGATGGCTCGCTACGACATCAAGACGAAAAAGTTTGAAGTCTACAGCAGCGCCGAAGCGCCGAAGAAACGCGGCAACTACCCTCACACGTTGCGCATCAACCCGAAAGATCCCGAGGGCCTGATCTGGTACACCGATGCAGGATCCAACTCCTGTTTCTCCATGCACCCCAAAACGCATGTCGTCAAGGAATACAAGCTGCTGAGCGCCGGCCAGGCCGTGGGCGCCGGGCGCGGCGAATCGCGTGGTATCACCCCCTATGGCCTGGACTACTCACCGATCGACGGCATGATCTGGTATTCCAAGCTCAACGGGAATCGGATCGGTCGCATTGACCCGAACGTACCCGATGGTGATATCAAAGAATGGAACCCACCTTTCCGCGGCCCCAGGCGGTTGCATGTTGCACCCGATGGCATGGTTTGGGTACCCGGATTCGGTTCTGGTGTATTCGGCAAGTTTAATCCGAAGACCGAGAAGTGGACCGTTTATGATCTCCCCGATGCGAAAAACCAGATTCCCTATGCTTTGAACGTGGATTCCAAGGGCATCGTGTGGGTTTGTGGCACTGGCAACGACACGATCAACCGCTTCGATCCGAAGACAGAAACCCTCGTCGAGTTCCGACTCCCAACACGTGTCTCCTACACGCGAGAGATCGAGTTCGACGACGATGGCAACGTTTGGACCAGCACCTCCGGACCTGCCCGACACATGGAACGTGGTGTGGGAGTCGTGATTCGAATCTCGCTTCCCCAGACCATGCCGAAAAGTGGTGGTATCCAATTGGTCTCCAGGTCTTACGATGGAACTCATGACATTGGCAACCTGGCAACAGCTCCGAAGGTGGAACGCAAAATGGATTCTGAGCGAGCACAACTGTACGCGAGAATCGACGCTAATCCGCTGCCCGAAGCTTACAAGAAGATGCCTCACCAAAAGTGGGTCGACTCACGCCTGGCCGCCTTCCCAAAACACAAACGCAGCCTCGCGGGTTCGTTGTGGAATGAATTCCGACAGACTCACCCGGACCGCAGGAACGACGGCCAGTTCTACGTGAAGATCATCGACTACATCATCAACAACGACACGTCGGTGAAACGTCGCTTCGTGAAAAAGTGGAAGCATCATAACTTCGGCTCGGCACCGGACCGGTTAACGGGGCGGTCGATCGAGAAAGGCAAGCTGATTTTTGAACAAGCGACCTGCAGTCGGTGTCACAGCATTGACGGCAAAGGAGCAAAATATGGCCTGGACCTGGCAGAACTTACGAAGCGATTTCAAGGATCAAAACTACTGCAACAAATCGTCAAACCGTCCGCTGAAATCCACAAGGAGTATCAGACCCAGATGATCCTGGTCGATGATGGGCGCCTGCTGACAGGACTGGTTATTAAAGAAACGGACGAGCAGCTTCGCCTGGTGCCCAACCTGCTCAAGCCTGACAAGATCGAAACGATCGACAAGTCGTCGATTGATTCACGACGCATCGCCGACATCTCGACCATGCCAACGGGCCTGTTAGACACTTACAAGGTCGAAGAAATCCTCGACTTGCTGGCTTATATTCAGTCCGCTGGCTCGGGAAACCGCAGCGGATCCAGTCGCAGTGGCTCCAGTCGCAGTGGATCCAGCCGCAGTCGGTCCAGCGATAGTGACGCCGGTCGGAGTGGATCCAGCCGCAGTCGGTCCAATGATAGTGACGCCGGTCGGAGTGGATCCAGCCGCAGTCGGTCCAATGATAGTGACGCCGGTCGGAGTGGATCCAGCCGCAGTCGGTCCAGTGATAGTGACGCCGGTCGTAGTGGATCCAGTCGCAGTGGATCCAGCCGTAGTCGGTCCAGTGGTAGTGACGGCAATGAGAGAACCACTGGGGAAACCAACCCGCGGATGGCAAGTCATCTGGCTACACTGATCCAAACCTCGTGCATCGAGTGCCATGACGCCACAACCGAAACCGGGCTCAACTTCACCCAGCTCGAAACAAACTTTGAGAATACCGATTCATTTCGCCAATGGGTACATGTGTTTGATCGCATCAGCAAGGGTGAAATGCCTCCACCTGGAGAAACGCAACCCAGCAAGACAGTTCGTGGCAAGGCATTGGCCTTCCTGAAAAGCGAATTGCGACGGGCCAACCAGCGATCGCAGAGGACGATCGGACGCGTTCCCTCTCGCCGACTATCTCGCCTTGAATACGAACACACATTGCACGATCTGCTTGGTATCGGCGACGACATCGCCCGGTACCTTCCGCTAGAAACCCAATCGGACACATTCGACGTCGTCGCCGCAAAGCAGGATATGTCCAGCGTGCACGTCAAGGGTTTCCTCAAGGCTGCCGACGTCGCCCTCGACGAAGCGATTCAACTCGGCCCCAAACCGAAGATGGTGCGTGAACTGGACTACGTGAATTCGCGTTACATGCAAATGTGGTTTGAACGCCCCGTACGCATGGGTGGTGGTACGGTCTTTCGATCCGAAAACGATCTCATCATGTTCCGCGGCTTGAACTACAACCTGCGTTCTGACCAAAACGGCCTACGATTGCCGGTCGCGGGACGATACCGCATCACCGTTACCGGTTCGGCCTATCAGCCGAGGTCCTCGGTAACCATGAGCCTCAAACGTCAAAACGACATCCAGGGCTCCAGTGAGCTTTTTGCCGCCTGGGATGTTGACGAGAAGCTCCGCACGGTTTCAACGATTAAATACCTCCGCCCCGACGACTACTTCTACGTGAGTGCCGACGAACTCGAACCAGCGCCCAACGGAAGAGTAATCTACAACTCGCAGCCCGCGAGCGAATTCAAAGGTGAAGGCGTGCGGGTTCGCAAGGTGCTCGTCGAAGGTCCGTTGGAGTCCACGTGGCCTCCCCAACGTACCCGAGCGTTGTTCCCCGGTGTCGAATGGGAGCCGGGTGCAAACGGTCGTGATTACAAACCGGTGACGACAAAGTCTCATTACGAACATATTCGCGACGCTGTCGCAGCGCTCGCACCCAGAGCCTTTCGGCGCCCGGTGACTGAAAACGAGATCAAAGACCTCACCAATCTCGCTGTCCCGGGTCTGAGGGCCCGACGTGGCTTCATCGCCAGCGCTCGGGTTCCGTTACGAGCAATCCTGGTTTCGCCGGAGACCTTGTTCCTGGCGAACGAAACGAGGCCAGGAGAATCAACGCTGACTGATCATGCACTCGCCAGCCGGTTGTCATACTTCCTCTGGCGCAGCCCTCCTGATGAGGAACTGCTTGAACTTGCCCGTGATGGAAAACTATCCAAAACAAGAACACTGGACGCCCAGGTCAGCCGCATGCTGTCCGATCCGAAACGTGACCGTTTCGTGCATGATTTCCTTGGCCAATGGTTGGAACTCGACCGAATCGATGCGACGACCCCGGATGCCTACTTGTATCCTGAATACGACGACGTGTTACGACGGGCGATGTTGGCAGAGACACGCGAGTTCTTCGCGTGCCTGGTTGACGAGAACCTGAGCGTAGCCAACCTCGTCGATTCTGAGTTCACTTTCCTCAACCGACGACTTGCTGAACACTACGGCATCCCGAACGTCGCAGGCGAGGAAATGCGCAAGGTCATGCTACCCACCCGCAGCGTTCGAGGCGGCATCCTGACGCACGCCAGCATTGCCAAGGTGACGGCCAACGGTACCGTCACGACACCCGTCAAACGCGGTCGTTTTATTCTAACGAACCTGTTGGGTCTGCCTCCCAATCCGCCTCCGCCGGGGGTCGGCTCCGTCGAGCCCGACACACGAGGGGCAACAACCATTCGAGAAACGCTCAAGAAACACAAAAGTGTCAAAGACTGTGCCGCTTGTCATCGCCGGATTGATCCTCCCGGTTTTGCGATGGAATGTTTTGATCCCGTCGGTAACTTTCGGACTCGCTACCGCAACAGCAAAGGCGTCGAACGCACCGCCGTCGTCGGTCTGCGATTCCTTCATAAAGATTACAGCCTTGGCCAGCCAGTTGACTGCACCGGACAGACAGAGGACGGTTTCACGTTCAACGACATTCGTGATTTCAAACAGCACCTCATGAAGTCGAAGGAGCAGGTGGCGCGCAATCTGGTGTCACAGTTGATCACGTTTGCCACGGGGGCTGAAATCCAGTTCGCTGACCGGGAAGAGGTTGAAAACATCCTCCTGGCCACGAAGGACGACGGCTATCCGCTAGGGAGTCTCGTTCACCATGTCGCTACAAACCGGCTCTTCAGGAATCGCTAATGCATCATCCCATCTCACGTCGCGCTGCACTCAAGGCTTCGGGAATCGCGATCGCGCTGCCACTGCTCGAATCGATGAATCCTGCCATCGGCCATGAACACATGGCGCCGCCAAAGCGCATGGTTCTGATTTCCAATGCGCTGGGACTGCATTCGCCATCACTGTTCCCAAAGGCCTCCGGAACCGACTACGCAAACACGGAGTACCTCGAACTACTCAAACAACACCGAAAAGACTTTACCTTGTTTTCCGGGCTGTCCCATCCGGACCAGAACGGCAGGGAACCTCACGATACCGAGTTGACCTTCCTGACGGCGGCAATCAATCCGGGGCTCGGAGGCTTCAAGAATACGATCTCGGTAGATCAGGTGGCAGCGACGCACCTCGGCCAGGCCACGAGGTTTCCATCCATCACGCTGGGGAGCAACACCCAGGAGAGCCAATCGTTCAACAGCAATGGCGTCATGCTGCCGGCTGACAACAAGCCATCGGCAGTTTTCGCCAAGCTGTTCCTGGACGGAAGCGCCCGGGACCTGCGTCGCCGCCGTGGGCATTTGGCGGACGGTCGCAGCATCCTCGATGCGGTCGCCGAGCAAACGAAATCACTTAAGAGACAAACAAGTTCACCCGATCGCCGCCAGCTTGACGAATACTTCGCTGCCATACGCACCGCTGAGAAGGAACTGGCGACATCCGAAGCGTGGCTGGATCGCCCCAAGCCGGAAGTGAACGTCAAGGCTCCGAAGGACGTTACGGAACCATCCGAATTGCTCGGCCGCATTCGAGCGCTGATGAACCTGGTTCCGCTGATGCTGCAGACCGATTCAACACGCGTTGTCAGCCTGATGATCCAGGATCACCACGCTGTGCCAAACATCGACGGTGTCCAGGCGGGGCATCACCCCCTGTCTCATCATGGTCAGGATCCCGCCAAGATTGCCCAACTGAAGATCATCGAGTCCGGAATCCTCTCTGCATTCTCGGACTTCCTGACACAGCTTGGACAGCGATCGGCACAGGGCACCCGGCTGCTGGATCACACCTCTGTCCTGTTCGGCAGCAACCTTGGCAATGCAAACGCACACGACCCAAGCAACCTACCGATCCTGCTGGCAGGGGGCGACTACCGCCACGGTCGGTACGTGGCCTACGACAGGAAGAACAACGTTCCCTTGTGCAACTTATTCGTCAACATGCTCAACAACATGGGTGTGGAAACCGATTCATTCGCCACCAGCAGTGGAACGTTAAACTGGTAAATACAACATGACTATATTTGCGATGTGTTATCAATAAAACAAACGATTACACTGAAAGCTGATTCGAGAAGAACCGTTGCAGCAATAAGAATTACATCGTGTTGCTGCTGACCTAGTTTGGAGCAATTTTCATGCAACGCCTGTTTCCCCTGCTGTTGATCGTGGCCACCGTTGGCTGTAGTTCCCGGCAGCAACCGGACACAGCCGACTCGCCAGTCCAGGAAGACAAAAAATCGGTCGTCGAAGCAAACGACTCTCCTGACAAAGACAGCTCTAACGGCGGTAAACTGGTTCTCAACGAACTGCTCGCTTCAAACCGAACCAACCGCCGCGACGATACGGGCGCAACCAGCGACTGGGTTGAAGTCCACAACGCAGGGACCAACACGCTGCGGCTGGACGGTTATCACTTGACCGACGACCTGCAGGTTCCCAATAAATGGGCCTTTCCCCAGACGCGGATGCCAGCCGGCGGTCTTTACCTGGTCTGGATGTCAGGCCTGGACCGGACGGCGCTGGACCCCAAGGTCCTGGCAACCTCGACCGCTGCAAACCCTTTCCAGCGCACCTTGATCGAAGCGGGAGCCGAATGGAAATACTTGGCTGGCAGCAGCAAGGGGCAACCCGCAGAACAAGATCAAAACAGCCCCGCAGGCTGGACCACCGTCGACTTTGATGATAGCGGTTTTGCCGTCGGGCCGGCCGGCTTTGGTTACGGGGATGAGGATGATGCTACGGTGTTACCTAAAGGCACGACGGCTGTCCTGCTCCGGCGAGAATTCACCCTCGACAATCCGCTCTACTCCGAATCCCTGATCCTGCAGGTCGATTATGACGACGGTTTTGCTGCTTACCTGAACGGCACGCGCGTCGCTGCGGCCAACTGTCCACGCGGAGAACCGAGGCTGAACATGCTGGCTGGTGGCAATCACGAGGCAGGGACTGCCGAACGCTTTGACCTCTCGGCTCATGTTGACCTGCTCCGACGCGGCAAGAACGTGCTGGCAATCGCCGGTTTCAACAATAGCGCAACAAGTAGCGACATGTCGCTGAACGCCTCGTTAGGGACCGTAGCAGCAGCTTGCCATGCCAGCTTCGCTCTCAAGAAGAAAGGGGGAACTCTCCACCTGGTCGCACCCGACGGAACGATCGCTGACGAAATTCAATACCCATCTCAACAATCGGATCAAGCACTCGGGCGAATCGACTCACAAGATCCAGGAGCCGGCTGGGGCTATTTCCTGACTCCCACGCCAGGCTCAGCCAACACGGGCCCCATCCAGGGGGCACCGATCAAATCACGTATCTCGTTCTTTCCAGAGCCCGGGGCGTACGCGGAAGGGGTCGAGGTCCAGATCAGCCAGGAATCCTGGGAGGCAACCGACATTCGCTTCACCCTGGATGGCTCGGAGCCAAACGGTACGAGTCCCCTGTACGAGCAACCGGTCGCAGTGACCAACACGTCCCTCCTGCGGGCAGCCTCCTTCGTCGGAGAGGAACGGGCCAGCCCGATTGCCTCGGCAACTTACCTGGCAGGCCGCATCCCTTCGCTACCGGTCATGTCGATCTCCATGAAGCCAGAAGAGTTTGTCGAGGTGCATATGCGAAGTACGGCGACAGGACATGAAAGTGAACGAGCTGCCTTCCTGGAGCTTTTCACACCTGAAGGAGAACGGGCCGTAGCCACCAAATTTGGATTTCGACTGCACGGGGGAGCCGGGCGTCGTGGGCCACTGCAAAAAAAGAAATCCTACCGCACCTATTTCCGCAAGTCGTACGGGGATGGCCGGGTCGACTACCCGGTGATTCCGACGGCCAAGGTCGAGAACTTTGACAAGCTGGTCCTGCGGTCCAATTCTAACGATCGCGCACCCCACGGGTCCAACATCCGCGACCAGGTTGTCCGGGACGTTCACAGGGACATGGGAGCGCTGGCAGCAGACGGCTGGTGGTACGTACTGCTGATCAATTCCAAGAGCCGTGGCATTTACAATGTGACCGAACGCATGGACGAGGAGTTCTTTACCTCGCACCTGGGCCCGGGGGAATACGATGTGATCAAGACGGGTGAGACACTGCTGAGCGGAACCAAGAAGGGCTGGAACGAGTTGAGACAATTCCTTCGTTCAACCAGCTTTTCCGACGATGCCAATTTCAAGGAACTGTCCCAGCGAGTCGATGTCAAGGACTTCACCTCGTACGTCATTGTTAATCTCTGCCTGCAAAATTTCGACTGGCCCGGCAATAATTGGTACGGGGCTAGACGGGTCCCGGATGGCAAGTGGATCTTCCTTTGCTGGGATAGCGAGTGGGGATTGGGGTACCGGCATTCAGGTGTGGATGCCCATCTCTATGGCACACACACCGATCCGTACGGTTTCATGGACAGCGGAGGCGGGGCGAACTACGGCCTGATCAGCACGTTGTTCCGCGCCATGCTTGAAAACCCAGGCTATCGTCAATATTACCAGCAGCAAGTCCGTGAACACTTAGAAGGCGCACTGACAACCGAGAACATCATGCGGCATGTACACCGCCACCGTGACGCAATCGCCACCGAGATGAAACACGAGTTTGAAACCCGGAACTACAACCTGGAACAGTGGAATCAACAGCTTGCCGAGATCGAACGTTTCGCAAACTATGCACCTAAAACATTCCTGGCCCACACGGAGGAATACTTCTCATCCCGATCGACTCCCAGTGATAACGATCGCGTGGCGCTCACCGAAGCAGCGGATGGAAGCCGGCAGATAGTCTACCGTACCGAAAAGGGTCAACTGCATGAGTTGATCTGCCCTGCCGATGCCAGCACGGTAACCAGTACAATGATTTCACTTCCGCCGACGGCACCTCCTGCCGCCGGGCAACCAAGCGCCTACACGCTGGCCGCGGGCGAGCGACATCTGCTCTACCGCGGGGGTGATGGTCATCTCCACGATTTATTGCTGCCGGCCGCCGGTGCCAAGGATGCTGCCTGGCAACACACGAACCTGACCGAACTGCTGGCACAACCAGTGGCCCGCTGCGATCCCTCGGTAACCGTGGTCGATGGCGTGCCGCACATCGTCTACGTGGACCAGGATTCCATGATCCATGAGCTCTGGTACGACGAAGCCTGGCATCACCATCCCTTGCCGTTTATACCGCGACCGGCCAGCGACGTTGTCATCACAAGCACACCAGGTGCGCTCCATGTCAACTACCGAACGATTTTTGGTGTCCCCTGTGAACAGACTCTTTCCAGGGAAGCTGCTGCCAATGGTCAACGTAGCTGGTCGCACCGGATCTATCATCGACTACCAGCAAAGGGGCAGCCGGTCGGAGTTAACGTGGGCGGCAGGAGACGCCTTATTTACCAGGTCGCTGAAAAATGGCCCATTCATGAACCTTTTGTCTTTCGCTACCATGCACGACTTGACCCCGACTATCGTGAATACGACGAGGGACGCAACCGGCTTGTCCAGGTATGGCGCGCCGGGAAACGTTACCACGAAATAGAGACCATCGGCGAAACACTGCCGTCCGTGGTCGGGAACCTCGTCCTGGTCCAGGACGGTGAGCGAAATCAATATTACCTGGCCTACCGGAACTCGGACGGACACCTGCTGGAAGCCACCTTCCAGGAAGGTTCCTGGAAAGTAAGCAACCTGACAGAACTCGCCGGAGCACCTCCCGTCACCTCCAACCCGACAGGAATGGTCCTGAAGTTCAATGGATCGAGATACTATGTCTACCGCGGACAGGATGGTCACCTGCACGAGCTCTACTTCGACCGGTCCTGGAATCATCGCCTTCTCGGCCCTGGAGGCGACTGATGGCACGCATCCTGATTTTTTCCTGTACACAGGAAGTCTCCTCGTTCAATCCTGTGCCCAGCACGATCAAGGATTTTGTAATCGGCCGAGGCCACGCCTGGCTGGATCACCATCGATCTCTTGACGATGAAATTGGCGGGGCACTCTCGGTCTTCGAAGCCGAGGAAGACATAGAACTGGTCCCCACGATGGGTGCCGGAGCCATTACCTCCGGCGGTACACTGCGTGATTCCGATTGGCAGGAACTCTCGCACGAACTACTCCAGTCCATCCGGGACAACGACCAGGTCGACGCTGCTTACTTTTGCCTGCACGGAGCCATGTCCGCGGCAGGAGAATCCGACCCGGAAGGCTACCTGCTCCAGGAAGCCCGCCAGATCCTCGGACCGGACGTACCGCTCGTGGTCTCGCTCGATCTCCATGGAATCCTCACCGATCGCATGATCGCCAGCAGCGATGCGATCGTGCTCTATCACACTTATCCCCATGTCGACATGGGATCAACCGGCAAGCGCGCCGCCCAGCTATTGCTGCGAATTCTTCGTGACGAGGTAAAGCCAATCACCGCTCGAATCAAGATACCGGCCCTCGTGCGAGGCGATGAACTGATCACCGCATCTGGTCTCTTTGGAAAGTGTATTGACCTCTGCCAACAGATCGAATCCTCCGACGTGGGACTGGCGGCTGGCATGATGATTGGTAATCCCTTTACCGATGTTCCTGAACTGAGAAGCAATAGCCTGGTCGTGACCGATGGCGATGCCCACAAGGCCAGCGAATTAGCCCGGGAATTGGCCGAGTTGTTCTGGCAACATCATGAACAGATGCAGGTCCCCCTGGTCCCCCTGGCCGAGGCGGTACGGCAGGCTGGTGAGGCAACAGGAACCGTGATCATGACAGATGCCGCAGATGCCACCAGTTCAGGTGCCTCGGGAGACAGTAATGCCATCGCCGCCGCTTTCCTGTCAGCTGGCTACACTGGTACGATCCTGGCACCTGTCGTCGACGCACCGGCCGTGCGAGCGTCCCAGGCAGCTGGTATTGGTGGAACGGTTCGTATCACGCTTGGCGGTAACCAGGACCCAGGACGATTTACACCACTCCCCGTGGAGGGCACGGTCCGCATGCTCTCTGACGGTAACTTTCGCAGTGAGACCTTTGGGCATCACTGGCAAGCGGGACCCTCCGCAGTCATCACGGCAGGCCAGGTCACCTGGATGGTCACGAGCCGACCCGTGAGCCTGTTTGATCGAGCACTCTTCCAGGCCCATGGTCTCGACCCCAGGCGATTTGATGCGGTGGTGGTAAAATCGCCACACTGCGAGCCGCATATGTTCGCCGACTGGTGTGGATTGCTGGTCAACGTGGATGCTCCGGGAGCCACCAGTGCCAACCTGCTCAGCCTGGGACACACCATGGCTCCGCGCCCCATCTTTCCACTCGACGAACCCGTCGAGTTGGAACCTGTTGTTGAGATTTACGGCAACGACTAGGCAGAACCTCTCGAAGTCAACAAACAAGTCACTCGGAATCACGTAACACATGGTTCCATTTACGGGCAACCGTGCTACGATTCCTGAGTCCGTAGCGAATCATTATCAATGCACTTGCCGGGGTTCATTCCATGACCAACTCACGCTCAACGCGACGTGTTTTTCTCAAGTCCACAGCGGCCAGCACCATGCTTGCTTCTGGCGTGGCCCCCGCCATCCTGGGTGCCACCGACAAGACTGGTGCCAAGCCGAAGGTGGTCGGCCCCGAGGGCCATCGTTACGAAGTTCACCACGATACCATGCAGGTACCGGATCACATCAAGTGGCAGGATACCCATGGTGTCGCCGTCGATGCCGAGGGACTGATCTATGTGAAACATCGAACCAAGACAGCACAGGTCATGGATTCGATCGTGGTCTTTGACGCCAAGGGAAAATTCGTTCGTTCTTTTGGCAAGGAATATCACGGCGGTGGACATGGCATCGACATTCGCCGGGACGATGGCGAGGAGTTTCTCTACCTCTGTGACAACAAGGGCTACATCGCCAAGAAGACGCTCAAGGGGGAAACGGTCTGGCAACAGACGGCGCCCAAGGTTGATGTCTACCAGGGAGCCCGGCCTTTCATTGCAAAAACACCAGGCAAATATGGTAAGGGAGTTAAGTTCAGTCCGACCAATATTGCATTCGCGCCCGATGGTGGATTCTGGGTCGGTGATGGTTATGGCTCCCACTACGTCATCCGCTATGACAAGGACGCCAAGGCGATTGGTTATTTCGGTGGACTGGGCTCGAAGAAGGGGCAATTCGAAACGCCGCATGGGCTCTGGTGGGACAACCGCCCCGGACGGAAACCAGGCCTGGTTGTTTGCGATCGTGCCAATGCGCGACTCCAGTATTTCGACGTGGACGGAAAATACACGGGCAGCGTTCCGGACGTACTCTTCCCCGCTGACATCGACACGCGCGGAGAAATCATGGTTGTTCCCGATCTTCACGCCCGGATTACGTTGCTCGATAAGGACAACAAGGTCCTCGCCCAGTTGGGAGATGACCCGGCCTGGCGCAAGCAGGTCCTGGGAGACAATTTTTCCATGCGTAGAGAACCGAGCCGCTGGGAAAACGGACGTTTCATCCATCCTCACGACGCCTGTTTTGACCACGCCGGGAACCTTTACGTGGCCGAGTGGGTAGCGATCGGGCGAATCAACTTCCTGCGTCACGTTGGCTAGAGGCGCTGAACACCTGTCTCTCCCTGAAAGGAACCCTGTGACAGGAACGATCATAATTCGCCAGGCCTGGACGACGACCATCGCGATGATGCTCCTGGCCATTCCAATCAGCGACGGAGCCGAGCAGCCAGCAGTATCACCAGGCACGGCATCGCCGGGTGATATCCATCAGCTGCACAAATCCTACCGGCTCGTCTGGCAGGATGAATTTAACGGTACCAGGCTGGACCGAAAAAAGTGGCAGGCCGTAGACGACACGCGGATTGGCAAGTACGGGCATGGGAACGGAGAGTCGCAGGTCTACCGTGACGCGGAGGGAGATACATTCCGGGTCGCCAAGGGAATCCTGACCATCAGGGCGCAGCATGTTCCTAGCAAGAAATACCCTCTGCGCGACAAACCCCAGGGACCTGCCAAGGGTCACGTGGAAAACCTGGACTTCACCTCGGCTAAACTAACGACAGAAGCCATGGCCTCGTTTACTTATGGCATCTTCGAGGCACGCATCAAGAACCCCACGGATACAACAGGTCAGCAGACTGCTATTCCGACCTGGCCCGCATTCTGGTTATTACCCGAAACCAAGACGGCTCCCTACTCAGGCTACTGGGACCAGGCCGCGGCCAGTGCCAGGCGAAAGGAATCTTACAGTACGTGGCCCTATAGCGGAGAGATTGACATCATGGAAATGTCAGGCCGTGCCACCCGCCTGTATCATGCTGGTGCCGTTTTTCATACCAGCCCACGCAACTGGACCGTTGGCCATCTGGGCTGGTACTCCCATTACCGCCGTTACGACGGGGCAATTGATCCACGACAATGGATTGCTGATCAAAAGCTAGACGGTTCGCTCAAGGCCAGGCCGGGCCAGCTATCCTACACGTCGGCTTACCATGTTTACGGCTGCCAGTGGACCCGGGAGCGAATCATCTTCACCTTCGACGGCAAGCCCTGGGGACCCGGGCTCGACCTTACCAAACCTGGCAAGTTCGGTGGTAAGCAGATGTACCGAGATTATCCCTTCTACCTGATCCTGAACCAGGCAATCGGTGGAAATTATTTCGGGGTGTGGGGACCCAATGCTCCCGGCCCGGACAAGCGCGGAAAGAACGAACTCTATAATTTCACCCATTTCCCACAGTCCATGCAGGTGGACTGGGTACGCGTGTACCAACAGAAGTAAAAACCATTAACCGGAAAAACGCGAAACCATGCGAAAGATCGTGACCTGCTCCGCCTTGATCATCAGTTGCGCGATCCTGGCTCCCGCCAGTGCCCAATCACTGAAGCTGAAAACCGAGCAAATCACCTCCGGCAGCAAGCATCATTTCTTCGGTTACATCGGCCAGTGCCAGACGATCCCCTGGAACGCCACGGATCGGTACATCCTGGGGATGGAGATCGAGCACATCGACCGCCTGCCCAGGCCCGAGGAAGCAGCGACCATCATCCTTGTCGACACGCAAAATGACAACAGGATCATTCGACTCGACAAGACCCATGCCTGGAATCCACAGCAGGGAACCATGTTCTACTGGAACCCGCTGGCCGCGGAGACCCAGTTTTTCTTCAACGACCGTGATGTCACCACCGGCAAGGTCTTTACGGTTCTTTATGACATCGAGAAACGATCCCGGATCCGTGAATACCGTGATGACCAGGCTCCCATTGGTAACGGTGGGGTCGCTCAAAAAGGTGGAGCATTCCTCGGGATCAACTATGGGCGGCTGGCCCGACTGCGGCTGGTCACTGGTTATCCAGAGGCCCTCGATTGGTCCAGGGCAGAAAACGCACCGGACAACGATGGGATCTTCGTCGTCGATGTAAAAACAGGTATCCGACGACTGCTGGTCTCTTACCGTCAGCTGGCGGACAAGTTGAAATCACGTTACCCGGACATTGAAGAAATTCCTCTCTTCATCAACCATACGCTCTGGAACCGGACGGGTGACCGGGTCTACTTTTTCGTGCGTGGAAACTGGGGAAAGGACAAGAAAAAGAAGCTCAATACGCCCTGTTCAGTGCATGCCGACGGTACCGGACTGACCCTGCACAAGACACATATCGGTGGCCATCCAGAATGGGCCGAGGGACACTTGCTGATCGGCCGGCAAGGCAAGTCACAGGTTTTCTACGATGTCGACACCAGGAAGGTTGTTGGCAAGCTGGGCACCCCGGATATCTTTCCAAATCCGGAAGGAGATATTTCTCTTTCACCCGATGCCAAGTGGTTCGTGAACGGCTACAAGAAAAAGAACGAAAACCGATTCGTGGTCTATCGTCTTTCAGATGGCCTCCACGGTCGCAGCAAGGGGATCGACAAGGGATCCTATTCCGGTGATATCCGCATCGATCCAGCGCCGCGGTGGAACCGGGCCAACAATGCGATCCTGGTCCCTGGTCTCGCTGCCAACAAGACCCGACAGATGTTTATCATTCGGGTCGTCGTTCCCTAGCAAAACCTGACTGCTGACAACTTTTTGCATCAGATCGTTGCCGGTGGTCGATCCTGTTTCACAAGCGTGTAGACGCAAGGCACAAGAAAGAGTGTCAGCACGGTCGAAACAAGCATTCCACCAATCAGGGCTCGAGCCAGCGGGATCATCGCTTCGCCACCCGGAGCCAGGTGAAACGACAAGGGAAGCATCGATGCAATCAACACTCCAGCAGTCATGAGGATCGGCCGCAATCGGATGCTGGCGGCAGAAACAGCAGCGTCCCGCACGCTGTAGCCGCGTTCACGCAACTGGTTGGCAAACTCGACCAACAGGATACTGTTATTCACCACCACGCCGATCATCATGAGCGTGCCCATCATCGACTGGATGTTGATCGTCGTACTGGTAATGAACAAGATTCCTATCACCCCGGTCAGTCCCAGTGGCACTGCCAGCATGATGATCAGTGGATCGACAAATGAACGGAATTGAGCCAGCATCACCAGGTAAACCAGGATGGCTGCTACCACGATACCGATTCCAAGGGATTGAGCTCCCGTTCTCATCGTCGTTACCGGGCCGCGAAGCGTCGTCGATACGCCTGCCGGCAGTTCCATTTTTGCCAATTCTCGTTCGACGTCAGCGGCTACCGAACCCACGTCGCGGCCATCCACGTTCACGTAAACATCATTGACACGAGCAATGTTGTAATGACTGATTTCAGCCGGAATATTTACACGATTGACCGTCGCAACGTTCGAGAGCGGCACGGTCACCGGACCGTTTGGTCCCTCGATCGACAAGGGAATATTGTGGATGTCACGGAGCGACTTGGCGGTATTGTTCTCGTATTGAACGCCCATGAAAAAGTCGGTTCCCGACTTTGGATCGATCCAGATCGTCGAGTTGTAACCGAGGCTTGACCCGTAGGCTGTCAGGATCGATTTGGCAACCGCTTCCTGGCTGAGGCCCAGCAGACGGGCCTTCGTTCGGTCGACTCGAATGTCGAGTTGCGGATAGTCAAGTGCCTGGGCGATCTGTACGTCCGTTGCTCCCTCTACGGTGGTGAGCAATTCAACCACTTCCTCTGCCACGTCGCGACACTGGGCTACCGTACCGGCCGAAACCTGCACGTTGATGGGGGTCGCTGATCCTTCGTTCAAGGCAGCGTTCACGATACTGCCACTCGTGAACAGGAACTGTTCACGGGGAAACCGTGCTGCCAATAATGGCCGTAACTTCTTAACGTATGCGTCGGTGCTCGTGCGGCGTCCGGATTGTGCCAGGTTCACAACGATAAAAGCCGTGTCGGGCCCGGAATTCGGACTCAGGATAGTCGAGAAACCGGCTCCCTTTCCAACGGGCAGGCCAATATTAGATATCAAGGCTTCGATTTCATCACTGGGAACAACTTCCTTGATCACATCTTCAATTTCAGCAACCAGGATTTCTGTTTTTTCCAACTGGGTACCGGGAATGGTTTTCAGTCGAATTTCGATCGTGCCGGCATCCACGCTGGGAAACAACTCCGTGCCAAGTTGCGACAATAGCAGTAAGGAACCGGCGACGAGAATCACGGTGGCAGCGATCACCAACCAGCGACATTTCAAGGCGCCGACAAGAAGTGAGGAATAGAGGCCGCTGGGTCTTCGGCCGCCATCTTGCCCATCGTCCGCTGGCTTCAGGTTCTCGCCGCTGGACCTGAGAAACCGTCTGCAATAGGCGGGGACGATCGTCATGGCAACAAAGAAGCTGGCACCAATCGTCGTGGTTGCAGCAACAGAAAGCGGTTCGAACAGGAAACGAATCATGCCTGAAAGAAAGATGACCGGGAGGAACACTGCGAGCGTCGTAAGCGTACCGGAGAGCACTGGCACAACAACTTCGCTGGCACCTTCCTGGGCCGCGTCGACGGGCGACTTGCCCATTCGCAGATGTCGGACGATGTTCTCGACGACGACAATCCCTGCGTCAACGACAGTCCCTACTGCCAGGGCAATGCCGCCTAGCGTCATCACGTTGATGGTATGTCCCGTGAAGTAAAACGCGAGTGCGCCGATCAGAATCGACAGGACGATGGTCAGGACAATGATCAACGTCGGCTTGAACTGCCTAAGAAAGACTCCCACGACGATGGCCACCAGGACCGCTCCGAGTCCAACCTCGTACATCAGGTTTCGCATGGCATTTCGAATGTAGGAAGACTGATCGCTAACGAGTGTCACATCGGTTGCAGCCGGGATGTCGCCACGTTCTTTCATCTTGGGAATTTCCGTGGAAATACCCTCATAAATACGATCCACGACATCAATCGTGTTTTCGCCCGGCTCACGCAGCAACGGACAGTAAACACTCCTGTTCCCGTTGACTCGGACGATATTGTATTGGATCGCCGCATCATCCTTGGCATAGCCAACATCACGGATAAAAATAACCCGTCCATCCCGCGACGCAATCGGTATATTGTCGATGTCATCGGTCGTGGGAAGCGTATTGACTGAATGCACCTGGAGATCGATACCACCCAGCTTAACCGTGCCACCCGCCATCACGAGGTTGGATTCCTTCATTGCCTTGACGACGTCAGCCGCGCTCAAGCCAAACGACTGGAGCTTGACGGGATCGACATAAATCATCATTTGCCGAAACTTGCCGCCAAACGGGTGCGGGATCTGCACGCCCTTAAGTCCACCCATCTTGTTGCGTACCGCGTAATATCCAATCGAGTAGAGTTCTTTTTCGCTAAGACCCTCTCCCGAAATCGCAGCCAGCACCACGGGCAGGTTGGCCGGTTCGCTGCGGAGCGTGAAGGGGAACTCAATACCAGGTGGCAAGTGAAACATGTCACTCGCTTCGAGATTGACAATGTCGTTCATGGCCGAGCTGGGATTGGTGCCCGGGTGAAAATAAATCTTGATCATCGAGGCGCCTGGCATCGTGCGAGATTCCTGGTGTTCGATTCCGCCCGCCAGCGTAAGTGCCCGTTCCACACGCGATGTAACGCTCTTTTCCATTTCACCTGTTGGTAGACCCGGGTAGGAGAAATAGCTGACAACCACCGGCTTCTTAAAGTCGGGGAGAATGTCGAGAGGAAACAGTGGCATAACCGCCAGTCCCAGGAGGCAAAGACCCAACGTCAATGCAAGCACGACGTAGGGATTCTTGATTGCAAATTTTATCAGGAACATGAACTATCAATCCGCCTGTGGGATTCAGTTGACGTCGACCGCTTGACCAGCCTTGAGTCGATGCAACAGGGGTCCGATGACTCGATCGCTGCCGGTGAGGCCATCAATGATTTCAATTTGTGTACCGTCGTCCAGGCCGGTCTGGATTTCCACGATCGCGACCTTGTTAGAAGTGTCCGCGAGGTAGACGTAGCCGTTTCCTTCAGCGTCGAAATGGACGGCGTTGACCGGTAGCGTGAGTCCGCTGCCGGGAGGGACAAGCGTGATGGCGGCCTGACCGAACATGCCGGGTCGAATCCGACCCTCCGCATTGTCCAGATCAATCTCGACCAGCATCGTTCGTGTTTGTTCGTCCATGACGCCTGCTATACGGGAAATCTCAGCAGTAAAGACCTCGCCTGGTAAAGCCTGCAGCGTAATCTCTACAGAATCGCCCTGCGTGGCCTCGGGAACGTCACGTTCAGGTACGTGAACTCGCACACGCACCTTGTCATACTGCGAGATAACGAACAACGGTTTACCCTCTTTGCTGGAACCGGTTTGTGCATTTCGCACAAGATCACCCGGTTCGACGTTCCGCTCCGTGACAACACCGTCGAACGGAGCAATGACTTCTGAGTACTTGATCAACTCATCCAGTTCGTCCAATTCTCGCAAGGCCACCTCGGTTGCTGCCTTGGCAACATCCAGATCAGCATTTTCGGCGTCGACCTGGGCCTGTGCCAGCGTCAATTCAGCCTTCGCAGCCATAACCGCAGCTTGGCTAGACGTTTTTTCCGCAAAAGCAGTATCATGTTTCTTTTGAGATTCATCCCGTAATCGCTCCGCTACGGCCTGCTTCTTGACCAGGGCCGTCACACGGTCCAACTCGACACGAGCAGCACTCAATCCAGCCTCCGCCTTGGCAACTTCAGCTACGGCCTGATCGCGCTTGGATTGGTAGGACAACTCACTTGCCTTGGAAACAGCCAACTGAGCCGTCGCTCGGCGTTCATTGGCTTGCATTTTTCGGATTGTCGCCAACTGGACTTCTCGCTGCCTGGCCATTTCCGGGATGCTGATCTCGGCCAGCACATCACCCTTCTTGACGGATGTTCCAATGTCGACTTTCAGGTCAGCCAAGTAGCCAGCCACCTTGGCAAACACCTGCGCCTTAAAGTAAGCGTGAACGTGGGCCGGTTGTGTCGTGATGCGCTCCATCGTGGTTGGAACTGCGGTCACTATGTCCACGCTGACGGTACGACTCTTGCTGGTATTCGGACCGCTAACCGCAACGGGACGACAGCCGGTACTACAGGCCCATCCCGTTACCATGAACAGTGCCAGCATGGGCACCCAAGCGATTTTCATCGAACTACCTTTCGAAAGCGGAGACTCCTCACTAAAGAGGTATAGCTTTCATGTTAACCAGGGCTAAATAGATAGCAAATGGCTACTTAGGAAAGGTGTGGATGACCAGGTAATCGATATCAATTATTCCGTTTTTTATGATGAAACAGTCTGTAGGGGGACGAAAACCTATTAACGGACCCTCGCGCTGGCGTGGTATGGGGTCAACTCGTCTAGTGCTCGTTGAGAGGCATCAGTTCAATGGCCATGCGTTTCCTGGCTTTTGCCATTCTGCTCGGAAGTGTCGTCATCTCCAGCGGTTGTATGAGTCTGCACCAATATCCTGGGCCCCGAACCGACCTGACCAGAACAGCCCATCATGGCGTCGCAAGTTCGCCCTCCGTCCAACTGGCGACGTTTGATGAACCCGGCGAAACTGGCTCTCGTGAGTCGTCGGCATTATGGCCTGTTGCTCACACCAGTAAAGCGGCAAACGTGCCAATACAACCGCGGACGATCCAAGAGGTGCTCAACCCCTCGGTCAAGGCGGCTACAGATCAGGCAGATACAACGACCATCGATCTTGATTTGACGGGTGCGTTATCGCTTGCCACCGGACAGAATCCAAAGATAGAATTCGCCGCCGCCAGGTATCGTGAATCCTACGCCCGACTGGAGGCTGCCTATGCATTGTGGCTTCCCTCGCTCCGCGCTGGTGTGAGCTTCAATCATCACGATGGTACGTTGCAAACGGCTGACGGAGGGGTGGTTGATGCGAGTCGTTCGTCGTTTCAACAAGGATTAGGAGCGGGTGCTGTGGCGGCAGGTTCCCCGGCCGTGCCGGGTGTCTCAAGCCAGTTTCACTCCGCCGATGCCGTGTTTCAGCCAATCATTGCTGAACATTCTGCATCTGCCCACGACGCGGCAATGCAGGTCACGACGAACGACACTTTGTTGGCCACGGCGCTGGCTTACCTGAATTTACTACGCACAACGCAACAGTTGCGTATATCGGAAGAAACACGTGACAACGCGAAAAAACTAGCTGATTTAACCTCGTCCTTCGCCAGTACGGGGCAGGGATCGCAAGCCGACGCCAACCGTGCCCGCTCGGAACTGATCCGGTACCGTGTCGAACTGTCTCGTGCCAAGGAGAATCGCCGCGTCGCCAGTGCCCGATTGGCGGAGTTTTTGAGCCTCGATCCTGCTGTGGAAATCGTACCACAGGAGCCCACCATCGTTCCCATCAATCTGGTTTCACTGGAAATGCCTGCCGGCGAGCTACTCGCCAATGGACTCGAAAACCGTCCCGAGTTAGCCGAGTTACAATTCCTGGTCTGTGAAGCTGTCCACCGTTATCGTCGCGAGAAGTACGCCCCCATGCTGCCCAGTGTATTACTTGGTGTTAGTCAAAGCAGCTTCGGCGGTGGGCTCGGTTCAAACATCGACAATCGACGGAAACGATTCGATTTCGATGCAACCGTCTACTGGGAACTACGTAACTTCGGATTCGGTGAACGGGCCAAACGAGATGAAACGCGATCACGGTACGACCAGGTAGAAGCACGGCAAGTGAGTATGCTGGATCGCGTGGCTCGCGAGATCGTCGAAGCACATGAGCAAGTCAAATCACGGAAAGAACGAATCGACATCTCTAAGTTGGGAATTAAGTCAGCGACCAACGCCTATCAGAGAGATTTGGAACGCACCCGCGAAGGCGAAGGGATTCCCATCGAAGTACTGCAGTCGATTCAAGCTTTGGACCAGGCTCGCAGTCAGTACCTACAGTCAATCGCTGACTACAACGCCGCCCAGTTTCGCTTACAGCGAGCGCTGGGGTGGCCAATTCAGTAGCAAACAACCGGCACTGAGCATTCTGGCACTGGTACGGAACACTCAACTGCGATGGGCACAGCTCCCGCAACACGAACCCCGCCCCTCTTCTTCCGGCTGGAAATGGGGTGAGCGAAGAACTACAATTGCACTAATTAAATATCCATCCGGATATGAACATGGACAATTAAATATCCGTCAGGACGTGAACCTGAACATGCATGATGTCCCTTCCCCACAGGTGGCGTGTTGAAGTTGACTAACGGGGAGCGTGCCCGATGAAAACGTGGATTTTTCTGCTCTCGCTGCTGCTGGCAGGCGTCGTCCAGGCGGCTGACAAGCCACCGGCGGTGATCGCGCTGTTCCAGCAGCACTGCGTCAAGTGCCACGGCCAGGGTGGCAAGGCCAAAGGCGACATCAACCTCTCCACGATTCGCACGATCGCCGATTTAACCGCCAACCTGGAACAACTACAAGCGGTCATCGAGGCCATGGATACGGGCGCGATGCCGCCGGAGAAAGAGCCCGCGCTGTCACCAGGAGTTCGGACAGCAACGGTCAAACAATTGCGCCACCTGTTACACGCGGCGACGTTAACGCAAGGTTTCGCCCCCACGCCAATCCGACGCATGAACCGCCTGCAATATAACAACGCCGTGCAGGATTTGTTTGGCCTGAAGGTAATGGTCTTCCCCTTGCCGGAACGGATGATGCGCGATCGTTCCGGCTATTTCCAAAAAGCGCTGGCCACCCCCGATAACAAGATGCCCCAGACAATCACGGTAAGCAGCCGGATGCTGGGAAAATCGGCGCTGATCGAGCCACGACTGGCGGGCGTGGGACCGTTCCCCCAGGATCTACGTGCGGAAAACGGCTTCGACAATCGCGGTGATCATCTCTCGCTTTCGCCGATCCTGATGGAGGCATTTTTCCGGCTCAGCCGGCGGATCGTACAGAGCCCTAATTTCGATGAAAAAACTGTTGGTATCTGGAAGACTTTTTTTAGTCCACCGGCGAACGGCGTTGACCTGGAGACCGAGGTACGCAAGCGTCTGCGCAGCTTCTTGACCAGGGCTTTTCGTCGACCGGTCAAGGATGAGTTGCTGGATCGCTACACGCGGCATGTGACTGGGCGCATAGAAGCCGGCCTGGGGTTTACCGATGCCATGAAAGAAGCCGCCTCGGCCACGCTGGCTTCGCCCCGTTTCCTGTACCTCTACAATCAAGTTAATTCGGCTGATGGGGGAGTGGATCACTATGATTTGGCTACGCGGCTCTCGTTTTTCCTGTGGGGTGGTCTTCCTGATGAACCGTTGATGCAATTAGCGAGCAGTGGCAAATTGTCCGATCCAAAGGTCCTGGAGGCGCAGGTCAATCGTATGCTGGGCGATCCCAAGCTAAAACGCTTCTGCGATAGCTTTCCCTCCCAGTGGCTCCAGTTGGACCGCATCGTTTCCTCCCTGCCTGACGAGGAGACCTACGCCGATTTTTATTATGCCCCACCCAATTATCGCACCAGCATGGACATGATGATGGAACCGTTGCTGCTGTTTGAAACCGTGCTGATCGAAAACCGGTCGATCCTTGAATTCATCGATTCCAACTATGCATACCGTTCCACCCGCCTCCGCAAATGGTACGGTGACAAGGTCGACGGAAAGCTCGGGGGTCCGGTCTCGATGCAATTCAAACGTCACCCAGTAACCGATCGCCGGCAAGGTGGCGTGATTACCTCCGCAGCGGTGATGACGATGACTTCCGGCCCCACCGAGACCAAACCGATCACCCGTGGTGCCTGGATGGCCAGCGTGATTTTTAATGCGCCTCCCGAACCTCCACCCGCCAATGTACCTCCCTTGAACTCAGCTGACGAGAAGAAGAACCTGCCCCTGCGGGAACGGTTTGCCGTCCACCGTGAAAACGCCTCTTGCGCTGGTTGCCATGCCAAGCTCGATCCACTGGGATTTGCCCTGGAAAATTTTGATCCGGTCGGGCGCTGGCGCGATCATTACGAGAATGGCCACCAAGTCGATTCCTCTGGGGTACTGTTCCGCAAGCACAAGTTCAACAACGTGATCGAATTCAAGGATGCCATCCTGGCCGAGAAAGATCGTTTCACTCGCGGCCTGGCCAAGCATTTATTATCCTTCGCACTAGGTCGTGAGATGACAGCCGCCGACACGCCAGCGCTGGACCACATTGCCGCCCAGACCAAGGGGGCCGATTACCGCCTGCAAACACTGATTCACGAGGTGACCCAGAGTGCTCCTTTCGTAAGTCAATCTCGTACCGTGATTCAAAAGAAACCTCGTCCTAAGGACTAGCCCATGTATCCCGGAAAAACGATCTCCAACACTTCCCGACGTACGTTCCTGCGTGGCCTTGGTGGCACCGCCCTGGCACTACCCTGGCTGGAAAGTCACTCCATGGCGACAGCTGCGAATGCTCCAGCGCAGCGCATTGCCTGGTTCTACGTACCGATCGGCGTGGTACGACGCGGATTTTTCCCCGGCGAAGAGAATGGTCCCGTACCGAAATTTACGGGCAATCGCCAGGCTCTCAAGAATGATGCCAGGATCTCCATCGGCCTGCAGGAACTGAAACTGACGCCCACGATGAAACCACTGGAAAAGGTAAAGGAGAAGGTCACGCTGGTCACTGGTATGGATCGCACGTTCCAGCCGGGCACTGACGTACACGCGCAATGCGCTTCCTGTTTCCTAAGCAGTGCCAGCCCATTCTCGGTAACCCAGTCACCCTACCCCCAGGCTCGCACACTGGATCACCTGGTGGCTGGTACCATCGGTAACACGACTCCGTTCCGCACGCTGGAATTCAGTTGCAACAGTCACAAGGACAACCGGGAATCGATCCAGTTCGACAACGTTTCATGGTACGGCACCAGCCACGTGGCACCATCCATGCGAGACCCTCGCAAGGCCTACCACCGGTTATTCGGTACCCAGGAAAACAAGACCAACCGTAACATCACGGACCTGGTGCTGGAAGATGCTCGAACGCTCCGAAAGGAACTCGGTTATACCGACCAGCAAAAGTTCAACGAGTACTTTGAATCGATCCGTACGATCGAGGTCCAGTTGGACAAGCTGGACCAGATGAAACAAAACCTCGTCAAGGTCAAGCTGGAAGAGCCGCCGGAGGCCTATTTGCCACGCGGCAAGTATATTCGCCTGATGGGAGACCTGATGATCGTGGCACTACAAACGGGACTCACCAACGTGGCTACCTTCATGGTTGGCCCCGAGCGCTGGGACACGCCCTACCTGTTCGAGGGTCTTTTTGACAAGCCACGTAGTCATCACCAGATGTCTCATAACCAGGGTAAATTCATCGACGACCTGCTCAAGCTGGATCATTTCCACATGCAGCAGTTTGCCTACCTGCTTGAGAAGATGGACACGATCTCGGAAGCCAATGGAACATCACTGCTGGACAATACCATCTTTACCTATGGTTCCGGGCTGGGAGATGGATCGACGCATCAATACAGCGCTTTGCCAATCATCGTGGCAGGCTCCGGTGGAGGAAAAATCATCACCGGTAAACACCTCAACCTGGCTATCACCTCGGCCCCACAGCAGCCCAGGAAGGGGCAATACCGCCAGCCCGGTAATGGTTCCCCGCTGGCCAATCTCTGGCTGACCCAGGCCCATGCCATGGGATTAAAGACGAAACGCTTTGCCGACAGCACCGGGGCTATTTCTCAGCTACTGGCATAGACCACCGGGAACCTGCCAGGCATCTACGGAAGAATGGACGCATGAGATGAACGACATGCACCAGGATTACTCGATCGGCTTGCTGCAGGCCATGTTCGCGGTGGCCGCCGCAGACAACAAGATCACGGGTCGAGAACGCTCGGTGATCTATTCCATCGCCACCAGCAGGTCGATTGGCCTGCAGAAGTCAGACGTAACACGTGAACTCAAGAAGCTGGTCGGCCGCGTTCGCAGATCTGGTCGACAGGAAACGATTGATGAAATCGTGAACCAGTTCAACCGTGGAGTACCCGCCTATCATGATGAAAGCCAGTTCATGCAGTGGCTTGAACAGGTCGCCATCGCCGATGGAGACAAGGAAACGGGCGAAATACGGGTAATGAAGCAATTGCGACAGGTCAGCCCGGATCCGCCTACCCAGCCGCCTACCCAGCCGGCTGCATCGGACGGCTTACTGGCAGCGCTTCACGTTGCCGGCAATGCTCCCGTATCTCATCGACAGACTCGCTCCACGGGAAGTCCGGCTGGTGTGAGCCATTTTAATCGATCCCGCTCTCGTGCTTCACGTAAACGTCCCGTGAATCACCGGGAGTCAACTGCGGAAAAGCGAAACCATGCGAAAAGTATACTCGGCGGATCAATCGCTGCCTTCCTCTTTTTTAGCTACGTGTTATTCATGCAATGGCAAGAGGGGAAAACAACCGAGTCATGGGAGCCCATCGAAGCGCTCGTAACCGCGCGCGAGATGCGAGAATCACGAAGAAACCGCTATAACGATGAACCAGAAATGGACATGGCCTGGGAAACTCATGTTCAATACACCGTCAATGGCACTACCTACAACCGTATTTTCAACAAGTACTCGGCCCGCAAGACAATGACCATTTACTACAATCCCGCAAATCCAGGACAGTCCACGGTCACGCAGGGACTCGAATGGATATTCTTCATAATCCTTTGCCTGGTGCTCATCGTAAGCGCAGTGGGCGTCCTGGTCGGGGCAACCTTGAGCTTCTGGCCACACCTCATGAGTAACGACTACTAGCGACCAACCCATGCCGTGACAAGTAACTCGGAACCGGCACTACTTTCGTGAAGGACGTTTTCACGCCGGTTACGCTACTTGTAGCCAAGCCTCTTAAGAAATGCATCCGCTTCGGCACGCGTCGTCTTGCCACCTTTCAAGCCCGTGGCACGCCGATCACTGCTGGCCGCCGGTTTTTAGCCCCCTTTGCTAAACAGCTGCTTACGCATTTCAATCAGCTTTTTCTCGGCTTCTTCCTTGGATAGATCACCTGATTTTACCGCAGTCTCGATTTTCCGGGCGTAGGAATCGTAGCGACGCTTCTTTGCTTCCAGGTTTTGGCCCTTGTCACCACCAACTTCTTTCTTTCTAGTTGCTGGCTTTTTATCCCCATTACTAAACATTTCCTTGCGAACTGAGATTAATTTTTTCTCGGCTTCTTCCTTGGACAGATCGCCTGATTTTACCGCAGCCTCAATTTCTTTGACAAACGCCATATAGCGACGCTTCTTCGCTTCCAGGTCGCGATCCGATCCCTTGTCTCCAGCAGATTCCTTTTCCTTGCCAGGGTCTCGGACAACCAGCTTCCGCATCTCGGTCAAACGTTTCACAGCATCTTCCCTGGAAATTACTCCTGTTTTGACCAGGTCCTGGATTTTTGCCTCTCCGCGCCGATAATCTTCCACGCTGATACCACGCCGATCACCCTTGTCGGCTGGCTTCTTGCCGCCATTACGAAACAGTTTCGTACGAACTTCGATCAGCTTCTTGTCAGCTTCTTCCCTGGAAAGCTTACCTGCTTTCACAGCTGCATCGATTTCCTTGGCGTAAGCCAGGTAGCGACGCTTCTTTGCTTCCAGGTCGCGATCCGATCTCTTGTCGCCACCAGCAGTTCTCTTGTCGCCACCAGCAGTTCTCTTGTCGCCACCAGCAGTTC
>Ga0163108_10000427_pt1 | contig 31176 bp, 19 predicted proteins | sample Fk1155metaG_FD_109644 | JGI IMG/M metagenome (GOLD analysis project Ga0163108, IMG submission 109644) | Marine microbial communities from the Central Pacific Ocean - Fk160115 155m metaG | ecosystem: Environmental > Aquatic > Marine > Oceanic > Photic zone | place: The Central Pacific Ocean...
CGAGTTCTATAAATCGGACTTCGACGGTCGTCCATTGCCTAAGACCGGCAACTGGGATATCGGCGCGATTCAATACAACGCGACCAAGCCGACCAAAGCATTGCAGCCGAAACGGCGACGTCCTTAGCCTTGTGCCCCCTTCCCCCACCCAATCATCTCAGGTAACTCATCCATCACGGTGAGCCCCAAGTAGACAACGGTTTTGTCAGGGAACGCGTAATGAAACAACAATCATGCATGGCCGTCGTAGTGGTTCTGCTGCTGAACTGTACGTTTTCTGGCACCGGCCTGGCAGAATCGATTCGGCGAAATAGTACTCGAAAGATGCGGGGCAGAGAGGCGGGGCTCATTTTCAAAGCCGGTTGCTGCTGGCAAGGATAACTAGATTCATGAAAATCAAGGCACTGAAACAACTCCGGAAGAAGCTGGCCAGCGACGAACCAGTGTATGGACTTTGGGTGACGCTCGAATCGGCCAGTATCACGGAGATGGCCGTGGCGCTAGGCATGGACTGGGTGGTGATCGATGCTGAGCATGGACACCTTGACTGGAAAGAGATCAATGAACATGTGCGAGCCGGCTTGCGGAGCGATACGGTGGTGCTGGTGCGGTTGGCTGAACGGAGTACGGCACTTACCAAGCGTGCTCTCGACATTGGTGCTGACGGTGTGGTGATTCCGTGGATGGAAAGTGTCGAAGAACTGGAAGAAGCGATCCGCGACTGTCGCTATCCACCCGAAGGCCGGCGTGGCATTGGGGGCGAGCGAGCAACTGCGTGGGGTCAGTGCCTTGCCGAACATGCATCGGAAGCTAACGAGCACGTAATGGTGGTGCCGCTGATCGAAAGTGTCGCCGCCATCCCCCATGTTCCCGCGATGTGCGAGGTGGATGGGACCGACGTCTTTTTCTTCGGCCCGGCTGATTTCTCAGCAACAGCGGGTTACCGGGGACAATGGGAAGGACCAGGCGTCGCCGAGCAAATTCTTCAATTGAAGGACGCGATTCGAGCAGCGGGTAAGCATTGTGGCGTGATGACCACCAGCATCGACAATCTTCTCGAACGGCGAGACCAGGATTTTCATATGCTGGGTGTGGGTGCAGACAACGGTTTATTGTTGAGGTCAATTCACCAGGCGCTCGGAGCGGTTGGTCGCGATCGGATGCCGGCACCCAGCCTGGATCCGGCCGACGGACGAGATGTCGATTGACGCTTCCCCGACCACCCAAGGGTACGACACCCGTTTGAATCGAGTGATCTCCCGTCGACAACTGGTCCTCGCAAGAGAGAGGAGTAGGCATGGGCAGTGCGCGGATAAGACTGAGCAGGGTTCGCAGAGCGCGTTCTTGGTGCGCAGACAGACGTCTTAATCGCTAAGGATGGGCCGGTCGTGCCGCCCTGGTAACCGCGCTGCCGCCGGATCTGACGGAACCCTTTTGACCCACCATTAGTTTGTGCGCGCTTGGGACGCCGGAAATCGATCCCCCGGAGTGGACCGAAGGTAATTTGCGGGCATTCGTCCATGGCACCGCTAGACGGAACCAGAACAGGCAGCCGTTTGTGCCCCACCGGGATCGGTAACACAATGCAATTCTGTTGCCAGCAAGGCGTCCAACTGCTCCTGGGGCGGCAATTCAAGAAATACCTCATTCTCTACAATCCTGACGGAGAAAACCTTCACGCAGAAATCGTCTCCCGAAATACTTTTGCCACTTTTGAGTGAGAAGGCTGTCTTATGCAGGGGGCAGGTGAGCTTTGGCTCTCCGTCCGCGCTACCGACAATACCGCGTGACAGGACGAAGGCGTTCTTGTGGGGACACATGTTCTGGCAGGCGTACCACTCGCCACGGCTGGTGAAATTATAGACGGCAATCTGTACCTGTCCAAATTTGATGGCAGCGCCACCGTTGCGAGGAAAATCAGAGACTTGTCCAACCCGGACCCACTGTTTGCGCAAACGCCCCGTTCCGGCTGGTCGCGGTTTCCCTTTCGCCAGCTGCGCGCCATCGGTGGAATCAGGGACTCTATGAGACGTTCTCGTTGTCTGGATGTTAAACACTTCGGTGACCGGCAGGCTGATTTCCCCGGACGCCCGATCGTCTCTCGGCCAATCCACGGGACGCGATTGGCCGCGTTCGTCGATCAATTCAATATCAGCTACGGTTTCATCGGTATTCACGAATTGGCGATACCGTTTTCGTTTTTCCGGATCCTTCACCACCTCGCTCCATTCACATTGGTAAGTGTCGACCAGGTGTTGCATCCGCCGCTCCAACTCTTCGCCAAGGCCGAGTTTGTCGTTGATCACCACTTCCCGTAAATACTCGATGCCGCCGGGCAGTTTTTCGAGCCAGGTAGCGGTACGGTTCAGCTTGTCTGCGGTAAAAATGTAATACATGAGGAAACGGTCGATGATCCTGATCGCATACGCTTCATCAATGTCGCTGACCAACAGGTCGGCATGGCGCGGTTTCGTTCCACCGTTGCCGCAGACATAAAGGTTGTAGCCGTTATCCGTCGCAATTAATCCGACATCCTTGCCCTGTGCCTCGGCACACTCCCGTACACATCCACTGACGGCGAACTTAATCTTGTGCGGTGCGCGGATACCACGATATCGTTGTTCAATGCGAATTGCGAAGCTGACACTGTCCTGGACGCCGTACCGGCACCATGTCGTACCGACACAACTTTTCACGGTCCGTACCGCCTTCCCATAAGCGTGTCCGCTCTCGAAACCGGCCTCGATCAACTCCTCCCAAATATCAGGTAATTGGTGAAGTTGGGCGCCGAAAAGATCGACACGCTGCCCGCCGGTAATCTTGGTGTAGAGTCCATAGTTCTTGGCTACCCGACCAAGTACGATCAGTTTATCGGGAGTAATCTCGCCCCCCGGCACACGCGGTACCACGCTGTACAATCCACCGCGCTGCATGTTCGCCAGGAAACGGTCGTTGGTATCCTGTAGCGTGTGATGATCGGGCTCGGAAATCATCTCGTTCCAGAGGCTGGCAAGAATGGAGGTCACCGCCGGTTTGCAGATTTCACATCCGTCCCCTATGCCGTGCGATGCCATCAACACGTCGAAGGTCTTGATCTCCTTGATCTTGATGATTTCGAGTATTTCCTGGCGAGAGTAAGGGAGATGTTCACAGAGGTGCCTATTGACTTCGACGCCGGCCGCCTTCATTTCCATTTCAAGAAGATCAGCCACCATGGGCAGGCAACCTCCGCAACCGGTTCCAGCCGACGTGCAGGATTTAACCTTTCTCAACGAAGTCAACTCGTGTTCCCTGATGGCCTGGCAAATCGTCCCTCTGTCCACGTCATGACACGAACAGACCTGGTCATCATCGCTCAGCGTATCGGCCGCACTCGTCCCCCCGCCCGTCAAGCCCAGTAGTTCTTGCGGCGAACAGGAAAGCAAGTCACCACGCTTGGCCAGCATCGACAATTTCCCGTAAGCCGAAACGTCACCCACCAGGATACCGCCCAGCAGATGCTGGCCGTCGCAATCAAAAAGCAATTTCTTGTAGATGCCTGCAAACGGATCCTCGAAGACCAGCGGCTGCGACTGGTCGTAATCAGCCTCGTAATCACCGAAACTCGCCACGTCCACTCCCAGCATCTTGAGCTTCGTCGACTGATCACTACCGGTGAACTTTCGATCCTCAGCAACTGGTCCGCACAGGTTGTGAGCCAGGACTTCTGCCATCTGGTATCCAGGAGCTACCAGCCCGTAGATCATGTCGTCATGCAGGGCGACTTCTCCAATCGCATAAATATCTGGATCCGATGTCTGCAGGTAATCGTTGATGCAGACGCCTCCCCGTTCTCCCACTTCAAGCTGGCAGGCACGGGCCAGTTCATCACGTGGACGAATTCCGGCTGAAACGATGATCATGTCGACTGGTAGCTTCTCACCGTCGCTGAAGACCATACCGTTGACGCAACCGTTGCCAGTCACCTCTTCGGTCACCTTGTTAAGATGTACCTGGATCCCCAGCTCTTTGATTTTCCGGATCAGCACGTGCGACCCACCATCGTCCACTTGACGTGGCATCAATCGTGAAGCGAATTCGACAACGTGCGTTTCCAGCCCCATGTCATAGGCCGCTTTGGCGGCCTCCAGGCCGAGCAGACCGCCCCCGATGATGGCACACCGCCGACTGTCCTGACTATATTCAATGATCTTATTCAGGTCCGCGATCGTGCGGTAAACGAAGACGCCCTTTTTTTGAATCCCATCAACTGGCGGCACGAAAGGGTGCGAACCGGTGGCAAGAACCACCACATCGTACTGAATCGAGGAGCCTAGTTCGGACGTAATCACTCGCTGCCGGCGATCGATCTTGCTCGCCCGGTCTCCGATATGCAATTCGATCCCCTGCTCCTGGTACCAGTCAAGCCGGGCAATCATCAGCTTTTCGACATCTCGATGGGAAAAAAAAGAAGTCAATCCAACGCGGTTGTAGGCCGCCAGCGGCTCTTCGCAAAAGCTGACGATCCGATGCTTATTTTGCTGGTCAAGCTCGACCATCTTGTGGATATAACGATGTCCGACCATACCGTTGCCGATGACCACTACGTTCTTTTTCTTGCCTTTATTCATGTCAGTTTCTTTCTTCAGACATCATCCCAAGATTTAACTTGGCGCACGCGGACGGCGCAGGCCTTGTAGGAAGGTTGTTTCGAATAGGGATCAAAATGAGCGTGGGTGAGTTGATTCGTCTCTTCATAATGCATGGGAATAAACACTTGCCGAGGCTGTACCGTAGGGGTCACAAAAGCCTTGGCTCGCAGTCGACCGCGCTGCGACTCGACGATGACATCCTGGTTTGGACGAATCCCCTCGCGGCGGGCATCCTGTGGGTTGATCTCCACGTAAACCTGCTCTGGTCCAAGTTGGCGCAGGACCGCTGATTTGGACGTGCGAGTTTGTGTGTGCCACTGCGCCGCGGTACCCCGACCGGTAAGCAACAGGTAGGGATAACGTTTACCGGGCGGTTCGGGCATCTCTCGCGGTGATTCGAAGATAAAACGCGCCCGGCCGTCCTCATGGTAGAACTTCCCGTCTTCAAAGAGCCGCCGCTGGTTTTCCGTTTTAGCGCCTGCTTCCGACTGACGAACTTCGTCACCAGAATCATCCTGGTCACTCTCGGCAAAGGGCCATTGAATGCCACCGTACCCATCGATCATTCGGTAATCATGAATTCCCGTTATGTCGCACGGTTGCCCGCGGGAGAGTTCTTTCAACTTGTGAAATACCGTTTCCGGATCCGTCCAGTCGGCAAGCAGATCACTGCATCCCCAGCACTCGGCAATCAAGCGGAAAATGGAGAAATCAGCCAGGGCCTTACCGGGCGAGCGGGCCACTTTTTTAATGAGGCCAAGACGCCGTTCGGAATTAATGAACGTGCCATCTTTTTCACCCCAGCCGGCGGCGGGCAAGTAAAGGTCGGCGCGCTGAGCCGTCTCGGTCGTCGAGTACATGTCTTGCACGACAAGAAACTCCAGGTGGTCAAGGATCTCATGGCAGGTGTTCTGATTGATCCAGGAGTGGGCCGTATTCGTGCAAATTACCCAGAGACCTTTAATCTTACCGCGGAGGATGCCTTCGATGATCTTGTCGTAGGACCAGCCACTGTGGCCAGGGATACAACGAACGTCAATGCCCAGGATTTCCGCGACCTTGCGGCGATCGGCCTCAGATTCGAAATCATGACCGCCCAGCAGATTGGTCGTGTTACTGAACAGTCGCGAGCCCATGGCGTTACACTGACCGGTGATCGAGTTGGCCCCGGTTCCGGGCCGACCCATGTTCCCGGTCATGAGGGCCAGATTGATAATTGCCTGGGCCGTGCGGACACCTTGGTAACTCTGATTGACACCCATCGTCCACCAAAATGAAACGCGCGAACCTGCCTGGATGGTTTTCGCAACTTCGTGTAGTTGACCAGCGTCAACGCCGCTGACCGCAGCCACGTGGTCAGGAGTGAAGTCGTTCAAGTGCCTGCGGAATTCCTGGAAGCCGGAGGTGTGTGCATCGATGTAGCGGTGATCGATCCAATTCTCACGAATGAGGATATGCGCCAGACCATACAACAGCGGCAGGTCAGATTTTGGCCGCAAGGCGACGTGCTGTGTGGCTGCCATCGCCGTTTCGGTTCGTCGCGGATCGAGGACGATGATTTTTGGACCGTGCGGATTATTGAGGACCCGTTGCCACATGATCGGGTGGGTGACGCAGAGATTCGAGCCAATCAAGATAATGACATCTGACTCTTCGAAATCCTGGTACGTGTAGGGCGGGGCGTCGAAGCCAAACGACTGCTTGTAGGCAACGACCGACGTGGCCATACACTGGCGTGTGTTGCCGTCACCGTGGACCATGCCCATGCCGAATTTGGTGAGTGCACCGAGCAGTGCCATCTCTTCCGTGGTAATCTGACCGCTGCTCAGAAAGGCGACCGACTCCTCACCATGTCGAGCCTGGATGTCCTTGAAACGGCGGCAAAAAAGATCCATCGCCTCGGGCCAGTCGGCCGGTTGCAGCTGCTTGTCACGGCGTACCAGCGGCGTGGTGCCACGGTCGGGAGAATCGAGCACTGATAGGGATTCCCAGCCCTTGGGACAAGCCATACCGAGATTTACCGGGGAAGCCACGGTTGGCGTGAGATTGATCGCTTCGCCCTGACCGAGATGAATGTTCAGGCTGCAGCCTGTCGAACAAAAACCGCAGATCATCTGAGTTGTCGCGTCGGGTTGTAAGCCCGCGGGCACCTGACCGAGACCAAATTTGCCTGGCTGTAGAACCAACTGCTGGCTTAGCGGTCCATCCTTAGCTGTCCAGAAGGCAGTTTGCGGTGACTTTTGCTCAACAGCGGTTTGCTCCCCGGTATCACGGTTGTTGCTACTCATCCGGCAGGGGCTCCTGGCATCTTGGGTGCCATCGACGTCGTGAAAAACAAGTACCTCTCGTGTAACTCACCAATCGTGAGCAAGCCGAGCACCAACAGGGCCATCGCGCCGACGAACTGCGGTTGGTATGAGTCTGCAATCGTCCCATTGGCAGCCAGCATGGGTGGCAAAACAATACCTCCGACAACACCGAAGAAAAACCGTCGCAAGGTCACCACGCTCAACTCCCCCGTCATCAGTAGCGAGCTCCGTTTCTGTGGAGTGTACTGCCGGTCTTTCAGGTGCGCTAAGGCACTCACTTCCAGTACCAGCTTGGCGCAAACGGCGATCAGTAGTACTTGACACAACAGGCGCCCAGGCTGGGCCATCACAAGTTTCACCGTTAACTCGTCACTGGCAGCAGCCCCCACCAGTAGAATAAGCAAGGCGGTTGGCATGCCGAGGATCAGGGTTGTCAAGAAAAACTTTGCGCAGGTTGCCGGGAAAGTCCAGCAGGGTCGTTTCGTATCGACATAAATCATGACCGAACAGTAAACGGCCAAGAGTCCAGCGGCCGAAGCGCCCAAGCCGAGGGCTGCCTGCCAACGCTCAGAGATCGAAAAACCTAGCAAATCGATGGCCGCGCAGCCCACGTAGATCGTGGAGGCGCTGGCAAAAAATGTGAAGGCAACTATTTCACGGCTCAGCCATGAAGTCCTCAGGCCCAGCAGCGATCGAAACGCATAAAAGGGGCGACCTAGGTGAAACACGGACGCGCCCAGCCCTATCAAACCCAACACGAGTGCGGCAGCCAGGTGCAGCGGTCGGACGGATTCCGCATCCTCCTTGTGAAACCACGAAAGGTGCGAGTAGATGATCTGTTCAACAAGAAACGCTCCCACAGACATCTGCGTCAACACCAACATAAAGACAAGGGGCAGATGGGCATGCGCACGCTGAACCACAAAATAGTCGGCCGGCAGTGCGTTGCGAGGAAGCGGCCGGCTGGACTTGTAAATGGTCGTGGGAATCGTGTAACCCGGTTCCGGAGCAGCGGGGAGAAACAGGTTAGCCTCGCTTTCATCAAGGATGGCTTCCTTGTCAAGAAGCCGAATGCGAATTGCGTGGTTCGGACAACCCTGCACACACGCTGGTGCCTCGCCCACTGCCAGTCGCTGATGACACATGTCGCACTTGCGGACAATGCCCTTCGACTTGCTATAGACCGGCACATCGTAAGGACACATGAGAATGCAGTATTGACAACCGATGCACTGATCGTCCAAGTGCCGTACGATGCCTGTTAGCGGGTCCTTTTCATAGGCCTCGACCGGGCAACCTTTCAGACAGGCTGGCTCAATACAATGGTGACAGGTTGTGGTCACATGCTGGATCACCGGCAGTTCACTGGTTCCGCCAATCAGTTGTCCGACGTTACGCCAAAGTTCAGTCTCCTCCAGTGGATTGAGCGCATGGCAGGCGGCCACACACGCCTTGCACCCGGAGCAGGTATCCAAGTCGACTTCGAAGGCATACTGCTGGTCCGTTCCGGGCGTTGAAACGGGAATGAGATCTCGATAGTACCTCGCGTCTTCCTTAACCGGTTCGATGTCGTACTGCTGCGCAAACTGATCGACCGCTGCAAGCGATTGCTGGTCCTCTAGCAAATCGCTCAACCACGAATCCAGCCTGGATTCCCCGGCTACTTGCATTATCCATTTTCTCCGAAGTTATTGCTGACCAGGATTCCCTGGCAGGTTGGTTCGATCCATCTCTGTTAATCGATACAGCTTAAATATGTTGCAAATCGACTGTTGACCGGTTTCCCTTTCCTGCCAGGGCACGAGCAAATTCTTTGCGGGCTTCGATTTCATCCTTGGGTGAAAAACTGACCGCTAGTGCAGAAAAGGAGCAGATGGTAACTACGCTACCGAGGATCAACAGAGCCGTCGGCCAAGCTGTGACACCTTTGAACAGAAAACCGGCAGCGACTGCCCCTGCGTTGCCACCCGCACCGACGATGCCAGCGACTGTGCCGAGAGAGTTCTTGTTAACGAACGGCACAATTGAAAACGTTGCACCGTTGGACATCTGCACAAATACCGCCACCAGCATCAGGGTTGGGATAGCTAAGTGCAGCAGACGCATCTGCGAAAAATACATCAGCGCCAGACCCTCGCAAAACAGCGCCATGAAAAGCCACACAACACGGCCACGCAGTCCCAGCTTGTCACTAAACATGTCGCTGATCATGCCACCCAACGGTCTCGCAAACAGATTCATGCCGCCGTACAAAAAAGCCAGGGATCCGGACCAAAACAAACTCAGGTGGAAATAATCATTAAAATACAAGGCAGCCACATTGCAGATCGTTAATTCAACACCAAAACAACAGCCGTAGATCAGTGAGAGCGCCCAGACACGGTGGTCCCTGAAGGCATGAAAAAAGCTGCCGTCGGTTTTCTTCCCAACAGGCATCTTACCCGCGGCGCGCAGATCGCTGAAATTACCGTCAGGCGTATCCTGCGTGAAAAGGTAATAGGCGACGCCGGTTAGCAAACAGACCAAACCGGCTGCCACCATCGAGAGTCGCCAACCCCAGGCATCGCCGAAGCCACAGCCCACAACAAAGAAGGCAAACATCAACGGCATTGCCAATTGCGTCACGCCGCCTCCCAGGTTACCCCAGCCAGCACTCGTGGCATTGGCCGTGCCGACCACGTTCGGTGCGAACATCAGCGACGTGTGGTACTGCGTGATCACAAACGACGCGCCAATCATACCGATTAATAACCGCAAAACAATGAATGTCCAGGGATCCTGTGCCAGGCCAATTAGCATCACCGGCAGGGACCCAAGTACCAGCAGCCAGGTGTAAGTCAGTCGCGGACCGATGCGGTCACAGAGCCAACCAATGAACAACCTCGCGATCACGGTCATCGACACCGATGCGATAATGCTCCAGCCAATTTGCGATTGCGTCAGGCCCAACTCGTCACGCACCACCGTCATCAGTGGAGCAATGCCAAACCAGGCGAAAAAGCAGAGGAAGAAGGCAAACCACGACATGTGGAAGGCACGCATCTGAGGCATCCGCAATCTGAACAAGTTGCTCCAAAGAGCAGTCGTCTTGTTTTGAATCTCCATCACCTCGTCCCCTTGGCAGTTATCCCACGTTCCCGTTGCCGGAGGGGGATGGGCTACCTGAGCGCGCAGCCCCTACCGGCTGTTATGCCAAAGGCCGCCTGCCTGGAGATTCAACTGCGGTTCGAAAGAGGAACCCGAAGGACATCTTTGCGTCGACGGCGCACACACGCCGTTGTTAAACTCCTTTATACTTTAGCAACATGGTTCCACATCCGTGCGAACCAATCCTTACAACAGCAATGCAAGAAGCGTGCCAAAAGATCTGCGACCGGCTTCCAGGCGTTCACGCAACAGGTATCGAACTACTTGTATAAAGACAGAAGAATGCAGGAACACGAATTCTATTGATTATCTTCGGTGTGCACGTTGCACAAATGACGTGCAACGCGCTGCCTGCTTGTGCGTCAGCAATGGCCAGGCAACTTCAGACAACGTTGCACAACTGGCAAGCGTTGGTCGCTGCTCTGTCAGCAGGTGAACCTAAGCCGTCGTTCGCACTCCGCCACGTTGGCAGAGAAAAAAAGCGTGGCCAGGCGTTTAGCAATCAACTCCTTGCTCGCGCTGCCGCCCGATCTGACGGAACCCTTTTGACCCGGCATTAGTTTGTGCGCGTATTGTGCGCGCTTGGGGCGCAAAACAGACTAAAACAGAGCATTTGGCGACGGCCAGTCGACCGACAGCGTCGCGCAAGAAAACTCTCCGCAAGCGTTTAAAACAACACGTTATAAGGCCCGTTGCTTGGTTAACAGTTGGTGGCGTGACGGGTCGATCTACGGTGCTCTGCTCATTTTAACTCGATCTCGATCGTCGCTGGGCCGAACTGCGCGCCGTGCTTGAGGTCAACGAACTCACCCTTCGATGTCTTGCTGTAGGCGAACGGTGATCCGCCCCCGTAGGCGAACCAAAGCTGATGTTTTCCTTTTACGTCGAACGACAATCGTGATGTAGCACTGCCTCGATCGTCTATCCAAGTTTCACCGAACTTCGTCACTAACCCGAATTCATACGAACAAAGCTTCAGTTCTTTGCCGGGCGCGACTTCTATGAAGTACTCCTCAAAACGGGCAATGTCCATGGTCGGATAGGCATCGATCAGCCGATACACTTTGCCATTGGGCTGTTTGATCTGAACAGCCAGATCGATGTGCGGCAGGTGCGGCGCACGATACACCGTAATCGGCTCTTTGCTCTGGTTGACCACAAACACATCGATCGCAGTTTTGCCGGGCGAGCGTTTCGACTTGTCGATTTGGCGCAGTCGAAGATTGCCAGCAGACTCCGCTGATGGTTTTGCGGGCTGCTCCGGTACCTGCAGAGCCTGATCGTCACCAGGCTCTGCAGGTGTCTTTGCTGGCTGTGTTGCTGACCCACAACCGGCGATTACCAAGAGCAGCAGAACAAGCGGTAAACTTTTCATAGGTCTGATTCTATCACGCACTCTGGCGCAGTGGCAAACCGGCGTTCCGACGGCTTCTCAAATGCGCTAAGGATGGGCCGGTCGTGCCGCCATCGCAACTGCGCTGCCTCCCGATCTGACGGAGCTCTTTTGACCCGGCATTAGTTTGTGCGCGTATTGTGCGCGCTTGGGGCGCAAAACAGACTAAAACAGAGCATTTGGCGACTGCTGCCGACCGACAGCGTCGCGCAAGAAAACAGCTCCAAAGCGTTTAAAACAACACGTTATGGAGCTGCTTCGTGAGTACGCCCAGGAGGATTCGAACCTCCGACCTGCGGATTAGAAGTCCGCTGCTCTATCCAACTGAGCTATGGGCGCAAGAGTATCCCTGAGTATAAACCATTGCGACCTTTCTTCGATATGGCAGCTCTCGTTCGCCGCCCGCTTTGCCCACTGACGAGAGACCGTTACAATCGATGGTACAGAGCAAGGTCACCGTCTTTTGGGTCCATCTCGTGCCAAGTGAGTGTTGTTATGAATTTATCCGTAAGCGATGTGAATCAACTGATCCGTCATCGTCGCACGATCAAGCCGATCACGAAGACAGGTGAGCCTAACTATCGCGATGAGCCGGTTGAAGAAGAGCATATTCAGAATCTCCTGGACAACGCCAACTGGGCTCCCACGCATGGGCTGACGGAACCCTGGCGATTCGAGGTGTTCCAGGGACCGGCACTTGATCCGCTGGCCCGCCTGTTGTTTGACCTGTATGCCAAGCATACTTCGGAGGATAAATTTCGACCTGCCAAGCAGCAAAAGCTGGTTGATTACGTGATGAATTCTCCCTGCGTGATTTCTCTGGGCATGCAGCGTCATGAGGGGAAGATTACAGCCGAAGAAGAGGTCATTGCGGTAGCCTGTGCGGTGCAGAATATGCACCTGACGGCCACTGCGCTGGGGCTGGGTGCATTCTGGTCAAGCTCACCGATTTATGATTTGTCTGAGATGCGTCAGTACCTGCGGCTGAGATCTGACGACCGTTGTCTCGGAATGTTTTTCGTCGGCTACCCAAAACATGATTGGCCGGCTCGACCTGGAGATCAGCCAGGGTCGATTAAGGATAAAATTCACTGGCGAAGCAATGGGTAGGCACGCCATGCCACGATCAGTGAAAGCACAGCGGTTTCATTTCCTGTTTAACCAATCCACGGATAAAAGTATCGATGAAGATTAAGCGAATTTGTGTATACCAGGTCGATCTACCCTTGCATGAGGGGAACTATAGCTGGTCCGGCGGAAAGTCGGTTGACGTTTTCGATAGTTCCATTATTGCCGTGGAGACGGATAGTGGCCTGGTGGGGCATGGCGAAGTCTGTCCGCTGGGACCATTCTACCTACCAGCTTACGCAGGTGGTGTGCGTGCAGGTATCCAGGAGCTGGCTCCGCACCTGATCGGTTGTGATCCGACTCGTCTCGCAGCACTCAATGATCACATGGACCGGGTCCTGAAAGGGCATCCCTACGTGAAGTCAGGAATTGATATTGCCTGCTGGGATATCCTGGGACAGGTCACGGGCCAACCGGTTTGCGAATTGCTGGGGGGGCGTTACGAGGATGACTTTGTGCTATACCGTGCAATTTCACAACAGGCTCCGGAAGTCATGGCCGAAAACGTTGCCCAGTATCGTGAAGAAGGGTACCGTCGCTTCCAACTCAAGGTCGGTGGCAATCCGGATGAGGATATTCAACGTATTAAGGAGGTTTCTGCCATTCTTCAGCCAGGAGATAAGTTGGTGGCAGATGCTAATACGGGCTGGGCTCTACACGAGGCGGCTCGCGTGGTGCGTGGCGTACGTGACGTGGATGTTTATATCGAACAACCCTGCCTGACCTACGAGGAATGCCTCTCGATTCGGCGACGAACGGACCATCCCTTTGTCCTGGATGAGAACATTGACGGGATTGATGTCCTGGTTCGTGGACATGCTGATTTGGCAATGGATGTCGTGAATATCAAGATCAGCAAGTTTGGCGGTTTAACACGTGCCCGCCTGGCACGGGACCTTTGTGCTCGGCTGGGAATCGCCATGACGATCGAGGATAGCTGGGGTGGTGATATTACGACCGCGGCTATCGCGCACCTGGCTCACAGCACAACACCAGAATTACTTTTTACATCCACGGATTTCAACAGTTATGTCACCGTGAGCACCGCAGAGGGAGCCCCACAACGGCAGAATGGTCGCATGGCTGCTTCCACGTCACCGGGTATGGGTATCGAGCCTCGCCGGGAAGTTCTCGGGGATCCCGTGATTGACGTTCATTGATTGGATGCGACGTTCAGGACAAGTGCCATCATGAATGTTTCTCGTAATAACGTACAGGTAATTGATTCGCATACCGGTGGCGAGCCGACGCGGATCGTGACGGCGGGAGGGCCTGACCTGGGCCCAGGAACGGTAGCCCAGCGCCGCGAGGTGTTTGGCGAGGAACATGATGCATTTCGCAGCGCGGTGATTAACGAGCCACGTGGAAGCGATGTGCTGGTAGGGGGGATCCTTTGCGAACCGGTTGGCGAGGACTCCTGTGCAGGCGTGATTTTCTTTAATAACGTGGGCACCTTGCACATGTGTGGCCATGGAATGATTGGACTGATCACGACCCTGGCGCACATGGGGCGTATTGGCCCCGGAGATCATCGTATTGAAACACCAGTGGGTGATGTCGTGGCGACACTCCATGAAGACCAACGCGTTTCCTTTCGGAACGTTCCCAGTTACCGTTACCGGCAGGACGTCGCGATCGAGGTCCCGGGGTATGGGCAGGTCGTGGGTGATATTGCCTGGGGAGGCAACTGGTTCTTCCTGGTCAAGCAACATGCGGAAACGATTGCTTATGCCAACGTGGCAAGGTTAACCGAGGTGACGGGCTTGATTCGTCAGGCACTGATAGAACAGGAAGTGACCGGCGAGAATCAACTGGAGATTGATCATATCGAGTTATATGGCCCCCCGAGTCGCGAAGATGCAGATAGCAAAAGTTTTGTACTCTGCCCCGGAGGTGCTTATGATCGTTCACCTTGCGGCACCGGTACGAGTGCCAAGGTAGCTTGCCTGGCCGCCGATGGGACCCTATCGCCAGGCCAGGTATGGAGGCAGGAGAGTATCGTGGGGAGCCTCTTCGAGGCCACGGTCGAGATGTCAGGTGACCAGTTGATCCCAGTGATTACCGGTTCGGCGTATGTTCATGCTGAGGCAACCCTGTTGTTCCACCCGGACGATCCCTTTCAGTCAGGGATTCGATCATGAGCGATTTACAGGGGCATGTGGTGATTGTTGGCGGTGGTGTCATTGGTGCATCGAGCGCTTATTACCTGGCCAAGTCGGGTCGGCAAGTGACCATCATTGATGCGGGTGAATTCGGGCGTCAGTGTTCTCATGCGAATTGCGGATTGGTTTGTCCCAGCCACGTACTGCCCTTGCCGGAACCGGGTGCCGTGGGAAAGACACTGCGGTCCCTTTTTCAGCGCAATGCTCCTTTCCGTATTAAGCCGCGCTGGGATCCAGGACTCTGGGCCTGGTTCTGGAAATTTGCTCGACGTTGTAAGAAACATCATATGCTGGCTGCGGGCCAGTCCCGTGCAGAACTCCTGCTTTCTTCCATGTCCCTTTACCAGGAACTGATGGAATCGGAATTAACTGATTGCGAATGGGAAACGGTCGGCAGCCTTTACGTTTATCAAAACGAGGAAGCTTTTGCGAAGTATGCCAAGACCGACCAGTTGTTACGTGAAGAGTTCGACTTGGGAGCACGGCAACTGGGAAGTGACGAATTGCAGGCCATGGAACCGTCCCTTAAGCCAGGCCTGGCAGGAGCCTGGTTCTACGAGCAGGATGCCCACTTGCGCCCGGATCGGCTGATGAGTGCCTGGCGACGATGCCTCACGGACCTGGGAGTAGAGATTGTTGATAATTGCGAAGTTACCGGCTTTGCCAGGGAAGCTGGACGTGCCGTCGCGGTGGAAACATCGACCGGACTGATTACTGGCGAGACCTTCCTGGTGGCCGTGGGTGCCTGGACACCCTGGTTGAATCGTCACTTGCAGTGCAAGGTACCCATTCAACCAGGAAAGGGGTACTCGATCACCATGCCACGTCCCGCGGACTGTCCGACGCGTCCCTTGCTGTTTTCGGAACACAAGGTGGTTGTGACTCCCATGCAGAGTGGCTACCGATTGGGATCGACCATGGAATTTGCCGGTTACGATACACGTATTCATCCCCGTCGCCTGCAGGCATTGCAACAGGGTGCGAATGTTTACCTGCAACAGCCGGCTGATGGCCCGGTGGAAGAACAGTGGTATGGTTGGCGACCGATGACCTACGATGGGTTGCCGATCATTGATCGTACGCCGTCCACTGAGAACATCCTGGTAGCTGCCGGCCATAACATGCTGGGAGTTTCCATGGCTCCGGCCACGGGCAAGATGATTGCTGAAATGGTGAACGGGCAACCTCCCCATATTTCTCCGGAGCCGTTTTCCCTGGAGCGATTCTAGATTACTTACCAGCGACTGGTATCGACATGTCAGAATCGGTAGGATAGGGGCTTCTTTAATTCGATAGATCAGCTCGTTAGCGTGGAGAATCAGCATGACGGACAAGCAATACAATGTTGCCATGATTGGCCTGGGTTTCGGTGCCGAGTTTATCCCCATTTACCAGCAACACCCCAATGCCAACGTGCATGCGATTTGTCGCCGCAATGAAACTGAACTGCACAAGACCGGTGACCAGTTCGAGATTGCCAATCGTTACACGAGCTATGACGATGTCCTGGCAGATGCGTCGATTGACTACGTCCACATCAATTCACCGATCGAAGATCATGCCTGGATGTCGCTCAAGGCCCTGGATGCAGGTAAGCACGTGATGTGTACGGTGCCCATGGCGACGACGATTGACGAGTGTCGCCAGATCGTTGAGAAGGTCCAGGAAACCGGTCTCAAGTACATGATGGCGGAAACGGTCGTTTACAGTCGGGAATACCTGTTCATCAAGGAGATGTACGAGAAAGGGGAACTGGGAGATATTCAGCACCTGGCCGCATCGCATCCGCAGGACATGGATGGCTGGCCGGAATACTGGCAGGAAATGATTCCGATGCATTACGCAACGCACGTGGTAAGCCCTTGCCTGGGACTGGTAGATGGCCTGGCTGAGTACGTTAGTTGTTTTGGATCCGGTACGGTGCGACCTGATATCGCAGAGAAGTCCGGAACCCGATTTGCGGTGGAGTCCTGTCATATCAAGGTGAAAGACAGTGATCTTACGGCTCATATCTGGCGATTCCTCTATGATGTGGCCCGGCAGTACCGGGAGAGTTTCGATGTCTATGGCACCAAGAAGAGTTTTGAATGGACCCTCGTTGAAAATGAGCCGCATGTGATTCATACGGCCAAGAAACCGGAACCAGAGATTCCGGAAAAAGTCGAGGTTCCTGATTATGCTCACCTGCTGCCCGAGCCGATTCAACGATTCACGCTGCCACAGGAAATTCACGATGCCGAGCATCTTTCCTTTGTCCAGGGTGGTGGTCACGGCGGATCCCATCCACACTTGGTGAACGAGTTTATCAGCGCCTTGCTTGAGGATCGGGATCCACGTCCCAATGCGGTTACCAGTGCCAACTGGACGTGCGTCGGTATCTGTGCCCATGAGTCGGCAGAGCAGGGTGGTCAGATCGTGAAACTACCCGACTTTACACTCGGTTAAACCAGGATCTCTTTAACGATCCGTGGCTTGAACGTGTCTGTGAGACGTTCTTTCAGGCCATTTCGATCAAAGAAGAGTTCTTCATGATGCAGGCCTAGCTGGTGAAGAATGGTCGCATGCCAGTCGGCAATGCTGACGCGGTTTTCAACAGCTGCAAACCCGATCTCGTCAGTATTTCCGTACGTGATGCCGGGTTTGATTCCACCGCCGGCCATCCACAGGGAAAAGCCGCGTGGCCCGTGATCACGGCCTGCTGATTTAACGTTGTTCTTGTCTCGCAGTTGTGCGAGCGGCAGTCGACCAAATTCTCCACCCCAGATGACCAGCGTCTCGTCGAGTAGTCCACGTTGCTTGAGATCGGCCAGCAGGGCAGCGACAGGTTGGTCCGTGCGTCCTGCAGCTGAGGTAATCGAGGATTTCAGGTTGTTGTGGCTGTCCCAGATTTGCTGGTTGATAAAGAGCTGAATGTAGCGAACCCCTCGTTCGACCAGTCGGCGTGCCATCAGGCAGCGTCTGGCGTAGGAATCCGTGGTCTTGTTTCCCACGCCGTAGGCGTCGAGTGTCTGCTGACTTTCCTGGTTGATGTCGAGGGCTTCGGTTGCCTTGAGCTGCATGCGAGCAGCCAACTCGTAGCTATTGATACGAGCATCCAGTTCCAGGCGACCTGGTCGTTGGCCACGGTGAAGTTGGTCCAGCTGGCGTAGCAGGTTGCGCTGTAGCTGGACGATATCACTTGGTTCTTCCTGGCTTGGTTTCAAGTTTAATATCGGAGAGCCCGTCGACCGCAGGCGGGTACCCTGGTAGACCGGTGGCAGAAATCCTGATTGCCAGCTTTGAACCGTGTTCACGGGTAAACCGAGCGGGTCGTCCAGGACGACATAGGCGGGCAGGTTCTGGTTAATATTGCCGAGTCCATAGGTGACCCAGGCTCCGATGGCAGGTCGACCCGGCAATAATCGACCCGAGTGGATTTTGAACAGGGCAGGTTCGTGATTGGGATGATTGTTAAACATCGATCGGACGACAGCGATATCGTCGACATGTTTAGCAAGGTGAGGCAGGGCATTCGAGACCCAGGTGCCACTCTCGCCATGCTGTTTGAATTTGAAGGGTGATCGCAGCAAGCCACCGGCGGATTGTGGCGAGGAGACGTCCTCGGCGATCTTATCGAAGTAAGGTTCCCCGTGGTGTTTTTCCAGCATCGGCTTGGGATCAAACAGGTCAACCTGGCTGGGCCCCCCGTTCATGAACAACTGGATGACAGCCTTTGCCTGGGGTTCAAAATGAGGTGGCTGAGGACGCAGGTCATAGATGCGTCGTGCGGGAGTAGCGTGGCCATGATCGGCAGCCTGGATCGTTTGACGTCCGGTCATTTCCTGCGTTGCCAGGTAAGCCAGGGCAGCTCCCTGCAGACCATCGGATACACGATGAAAGAAACTTCGGCGATTGATTGGATTTACTTGGTCGTGGGATGCTTTTTGCATGTCAGGCATTCCAGCAGGTTGGAGGTTCGTTTAGTCAACGTAGAGGAAAGCTGCAGAATTCATGATGGTATGGCAGTAGGTTTTCAGCGCCCTCTGGGGAGCGTCGAGCGTGGACTTCTTTTCATTTGTTAAATGCTCGCCCCATTTTTCTTCGAGATCGGTCAGGATGTTGCGACCTAGCTCCAGTTCCCCTGCGGTGGCCGGACGACTCAGTGCCGTTCGGTAGATCCATTGGATTTGTTCTTCCATGCCAGTTGCTTCAATTGCCACTCGTTGTGCAAAGGATTCGCTCAGTTGCCGGATCGTATCGTTGTTCATCAGGTAGAGTGCTTGTTGAGCGACGGTTGAATTGGAACGAACCTGGCAGGCCGGATTCATCTGTGGCAAGTCAAAGGTCTCCAGCATCGTCGGCATTTCCTTGCGTCGTTGCCGCAAGTAGATACTTCGTCGCCAGGCACCTTGTTGGGCGATGGCGGTCACCAGTCCGTCCTTGGCAACGTTCACCGGGTCAGGCTTGCCGAAATGCGATTCGTTGAGCTTTCCACCCAGGTGGATCAGGGTATCTCGTACTTCTTCTGCATCGAGGCGCCGCAGCGGCATGTGTGAGAGCCACTGATTTTCCGAATCCAGCCGGGCCTGCAACTCGGTGACCTGGGAACTCTGCCGATAACTTCGCGAGGTCATCATGAGACGATGCATGTGCTTGATGCTCCAGCCATGCTGGATAAACTCGTTTGCCAGCCAGTCGAGTAACTGGGGGTGGGTGGGTCGCGTTCCCAGTTCACCAAAGTTGTCGAGGCTGCGCACGATTCCCTCGCCAAAATGGTGTTTCCAGATCCGATTGACCATCACGCGGGCAGTTAAAGGATGTTCTGGATTGACTAGCCACTTGGCCAGGGCCAGGCGGCGGCCCGTCTGTTTGGCACCGGGCCAGGGGGGGGTAGCCTGGAACGGTGTCTTTCCATCAGTCAGGGCAGAAGGGACACCCGGGCCAACCAGTCGTCCGGCTTGCTGGTAGTCTCCACGCCGATAGATATAGGTGGGTGACGGATCTCCGCGATCCCAGAGTGCGCGAATCGCGGGCACCTGCTGCCTTTGCTCCTGTAGCGATTTGATTGCCGGTGCTACCTTCTTCTCCAGGTTCTTGTAGTCCTTGTTTTGTTGGAGTTGTTTTTCGGCCAGCGTCAGTTGTTTTCCGAACTTGTTTACCAGGTACTGGTGCACTTCGCTGCGATCGTCTTTGCCAGTTTGTATGGCGGCTTGCACATCGGCCCGGATGGCCTCGGGCAGCTGTTTGAGCTGCGCTGACAGGTGTTGCTTCTGCAATTGCTGGGCCAGGTACTCCAGCGGTTGCTGCCGTTCTTTGATTTCCTGGTCGATGCGTTCGTTATGTTCTGTGACGTGTTGCCGGGTTTGTGCACTGGCTATTTCCAGTACACGCCCTGGTTTCTTGACCTTGGTTTGTCCTGGTACAAATGCCGGTTTGAGCCAGTCGTGGACGTCGTAAGCTCCCTTAAAGATGGCCCACAAGCGGTAGTAATCTCGCTGCGGAATAGGATCATATTTGTGGCTGTGACAACGAGCGCACTTCAGCGACAGGCCCAGTACCGTGCTTCCAAAAATGTCGATTTCATCGGCAACCACTTCCATACGTTCAGGGACAAAGTTGACAATGTCCGAACCCGTACCATCCGGGGCCATGCGCAGGAATCCAGTGGCAATCAGGTTGTCTTCCAACTCGGGCGTGATAACCTTGGCGTTCTCGTAATCGGCCAGTTCGTCACCAGCCAGTTGCTCCAGGAGCATCCGGTCGTATGGCTTGTCCTTGTTGAAGGCACGAATGACATAGTCACGGTACCGGTAGGCAAAAGGTCGCAGTGGATCGGCACTACGCTTTCCCTCGGAATCTGCGTAGCCAGCCAGGTCTAGCCAGAACCGTCCCCAGCGTTCTCCATAGCGAGGTGAGGCAAGTAGTCGATCGATCATTTTCTCGTAGGCCAGGGGATCAGGATCTGCGAGAAATTGTTCAACATCAGCAGCCGTAGGAGGCAAACCCGTCAGGTCAAAGTAAGCTCGTCGCATCAGGGTCAGCCGGTCTGCCGAGGGAGAAAAGGTCATCTTCTTCCTCTGCAACGTTCGTAGTATGAAATTGTCGATCGGATTGACAACTGTTTCGGCACTTTGGTTCGTAGGCACGGTGACCTGCGAAAGTTGTTGAAATGACCAGAACTGCCGATCTTGATCATTGACCAGGGGGTCCTGCTTTGTTGTCGCAACGTCTTTGACAACGGTGCTTTCCGGAGCTCCCAGTTCAATCCAGCGTGTTAACAGGTCAATTTCTGCCTTGGCCATTCGCTTTACGCTTGCCTGCACCAGCAATTTATTGGGAGGCATTTCGCCGGCATGGATTCTCTTTAATACCAGGCTTTCGGCTGGTTTTCCCAGCGTGATGGCAGGCCCGGATTTGCCCCCCTTGAGCATGCTGGTCCTGGTTCGCAGGTCCAGGCCTCCTTCCTGGGTCCGCAGGCCATGGCAGACCGCACATCGTAGGAGCATTAGCGGCTCGATGTCGTGCTGGTTGACCTCTCCCGCGGCCATTAATTCCTGGACATCAATCCTGGACCGGAACGGCATCCCCGTCTTGACCCAATTGCTGATGGTGGCAATCTCGTCAGCCGACATCTCCGGCTTTCCTTCCGGTGGCATCAACTTCTCATGCATCATTTCGTAGAGTAGACCTTCTGTTGCCTTCTCCAGGTCCACGACGTGGCCTGATTCGCTGCCCCGGAAGAGTCCCTCGGGCGAACTCAGGTCAAGCTCGGCCTTCATCGATTGCGGATTATGGCAAGCCACACAATGTTTCTTGAAGATGGGCGCCACGTGCGTCTCGTATTGTACTGGGGCAGGTGGTGCTGCCAGCAGCGTTAAACCGGGCGCGATTGCCATCACCAGCCAGGGGCAGGCGTATCGCAGGAAGACAGCAGCAGGTGTACGAGCGGGTAGCATGTTCATGGTTTGCAGGTCGTAGAAAACAGGAAGACACGGTTCCCTGATGATGTAAGCAGGAACAATCTCTATTTTACTTGCCGGTTTGTTTCGGCGTCAATGTTGGTGCCGTGGATTGTCGCGTGGCTGGTCAGAAACAGCCTGTTTTAGCGGTTCATGTGGTATAGCCGTTAATGGGCAATACACCAGAGATGGCGACTGGAGCGGATAAACAATTGGCCGGCATCGATGACCGAGGAAGCATACACGGATTCGTCGATACGGTTACGGGCTTTCTCCACGTAACGATCCTGGTGCGCCGCCAGGACGATGGTCAATCCATCTTCATTGGTGAAGTAGATGAACTGGTCCGTGGCAATGGGTGAGGCAGTGTAGGCACCGGTCAGTCGTTTTTGCCAGGAACGTTTTCCCGTGTGAGCGTCCAGGCAGGTACTGATTCCCTGGTCATCGATCAGGTAGTAGTAATCTCCCACCAGGATGGCACTTGGTACGTAGGGGGCGCCGCGTTGATTTTCCCACTGCACATGGCTCCCGGTCACATTACCACGTCCGCCCGGCCGGATGGCCAGCGTAGGTCCCTTGGGACCACTGACCGCATAGATCAAACCGTGGCCGAAAACCGGGGTCGGAATACACTCACGTCGCATACCATCGATCGTCCATAGCAATTTGCCCGTCATCGGGTTCAGGGCATCAATCTTCAGGGAACTGCACAGGATCAGTTCCTGGGTGTCCCCACTGGGAACCAATCGCGGTGACGACCAGGAAAGCCAGGTGGCAGGCCGGGGCGTTTTCCAGCGAGTGCGACCAGTCTGCTTGTCGAGGGCAATCGCGTAAGAAGGTCCGTAATGATCACATTGCAGGATCAGCAGGTTAGCGAGCAAGAGCGGAGAACTCGTGGCGGAAAATCGATTTTCAAAACGGCCATACTCGGTTGCCAGCGAACGTTGCCATTGCAGGCGGCCGTCCAGGTCCAGGCAGAACACGTCTCCTGTTCCGTAGTAAGCGTAGATAAACTGCCCATCGGTCACTGGCGTCGGACTGGCCATACTACTCTTGGTTGCGTGAAAACGTGTGGGTGCAGTTCCCCAGAAACGTCGCTGCCAGAGGATCGAGCCATCCTTGCGAGAGAGGCAGATCAGGTGCAGTTGGTCAGGATGTTCGCGCTCAGCCGCCGTGACGAAAATTCGATCCTTCCAGGTGATGGGACTCGAGATCCCTGATCCAGGAAGTGCTGTTTTCCAGCGAACGTTTTTATTGGCGGACCAGGTGAGAGGTGGGGAAGGGCCACTGGCAATTCCGTTGCGCTGGGGGCCTCGCCATTGTGTCCAGGGTTCCGCCGCCATGGATGAGGAACTCATCAGCTGGTTGCCCAGGCAGCCATGGATGAGTAGTAAACCGATCAATCGTAACAAGGGGGGCTGCGACGAGATCGCGGCATGGTTCGTGACGGATGGTGGCACGGAAGCGTGTCGCATTATTTTCTCTGCTTCTCGGCGGCGATTTCTGCTGCCGTAGGTTTGAGGATCTTGAGTCCAACGTTTAGGCCAGTGGCATCGCAAAACCGAATCTGGAAAGACCAGTTGTTGGGTACGGCTGGGTTCTTATGCTGAGGACCCTGGCAGATCTTGATCAGGATTCGATTGGTTCCTGCTTGGAGTGAACAGGGAGCTGAAAATCGGTCGAGTCGCGTTCCGTTAAGCCACTGGTTACGAGCAAAAACCTGTCGGTCGTTGACCCAGACGGTCATGTTGTCGTCACCTCCGCAACGCAACTGGACTTCCTGGTCAACCGGCGAGTGAACTTCTGCATATGCGTATCCGACGGCTTCCCTGGTCGGGGCGATTGCCTGGACCAGGTTGGTCTGTCCCAGGCGATCAGGAGTCTGGTGCGTTTTCCAGCCAATGGTTGCATCCTGTCCGGGATAGGTTGCTGCCAGGTCGACCTTGGTCTCGGGAGGGAATTGTCTCGTAAAACCACTGAACTCGGGTGCGTCAAATGGTCCCAGCAGGTACCAGCGATTGAGAAAACCCATCTGCTCGATGATATTCACATCCACCTTGAGACCGGCAAGTCGGTCGGCCGCGCGGGTGATCTGGGAACTTTGTCGAGCATGTTGAAAGGCAATTTGATATTGCTTCACAGCGTCCGCCTCGCGTCCATCCTGGCGGGCCTCATCAGCTTGCTCCAGGACACGTTGGACGGCTTCCTCACGGAATTCCCGATCATCCAACAGTTGTGGTAGTCGTTGCTGGCGAAATTGGGGTTCCACGTGATCCAGTAGGTCCCAGGCCAGCCGACGGGTACGTCCCCGGTGCTTGCTGTCCAGGATGTAGGTGCGAAGAAAAGTCGCCGGGATTTGCGGTGTCGGCTTGGCCAACTCCCGGGTGATAATTTGTTGGTAAACGTAGCGACACCAGTTGGCGGATACCAGGTTGTCGGTATCCATGTGCTCAAACAGTCGAGGGAGAATTTCGATCCCGTGCTGGAGCAGTTGCTCGACTGCCTGGCTCGCAGCAGCTGACCCACGGCCTTCGCTTCCGGCCTGTCCAATCACCTGGAATGCTTGTCGGATCGTGTCGGCTCCTCGGGCTGGCAGGGCCAGGCAGAGCAAACAAGTGGCGACAATGCTATACCGTATCGCCATAGTAACGATTATCCTGTAAGAAGGTGGTTGGCCCTCGTGGTCACTAGTGCCGATCATCTCCCGCCGAAGACGTCAAGTCAACGTAGGTGAGTAAGTTTTCTTATTTGGAAGAAGGAATTCTTGAACGATGGAAGTCATTGCTGCTCGCACCGCTGAAACTGCCCCTGTTTTACTGGAGATGCCTGAACCGTCCCCGCCGACTGCCGGTCAGGTCCTCTGTGAAACCCTGCAGTTGGGTGTTTGTGGTACAGATCGAGAGATCCTCGAAACCGGGACTCCTCACGTTCCTGACGGAGATGACTTCCTGGCACTGGGCCACGAATGCCTGGGGAGAATCGTTGAAGTGGGTGCCGAAGTGGAAGGCTTTCAAGCAGGTGACCTGGTCGTCCCTGTAGTGCGACGTAACCTGGAAACTCCTGAAGTGCAGGGGGATGAGCGACTGAAGCAACGGATCGCACGTCCCGACTTGATGCCCTGGGGCACTTATACCGAACGTGGAATTGTCGATGAACATGGTTTTTCACAGCCGCACTGGTTGGATCGTCCCGAGTACCTGTTCCAGGTACCCGAGGAAATTGCGGACGTGGCGGTTTTGACAGAACCGGTTACGGTTACGGAAAAGGGTATCAACGAGGCTGAGCTGATTCAATCTGCTCGCTTTGGTTTGCCGGCCTGGGAGGAGCAAGCTCCACGAGTCCTGGTGACTGGCATGGGACCCATTGGGTTTGCTGGAGTGCTGGGGTGTGTTGCACGTGGTTGGCCAGTCACGATGTTCGGTCGTGATGCGGAAGATACCTTTCGCGTGGAGTTGGCGCGAGAGTTGGGCGCCGAGTATGTTTCTGCAAATACCATTAACTGGGAACCGCGGAACCTGGAAGAGGTTGGATATGACCTGGTCCTGGAATGCACGGGCAGCGATAACGTGATGATGAGTGCTGCTCGGTCGATGCGTTCGTGTGGGATCATGGTTTGGTTGGGTAGCAGTCGCCTACCACAGGCTGCGTCTCATAACGTCGGAGTTTGGATGCGTGATGGATTGCTGAGTAATCATATTTGCCTGGGATCAGTCAACGCAGCCCCACGTGACTTCTCACGTGCCCTGGAATACCTGTTGCAACTTCAACGGGAAAAAGGTGACACGCTGGCTCGCATGATCACGAAACGCCTGGAACCGGCTGAATCCTTGTGGCATTACCAGAATCGAGAGCCCCAGGGGATCAAGACGGTCCTGATGTACGGCACGTAAATCGATTACGGGCTCATTCTCTTTTTTCCTGTTCCCTCGTGTTTTCTGCTGCGCGGAGAATCTGCGTTGGACTGGCTGCCGTCGTGCTTTATGAATCGTTGGCACGTACTCAGGCAGATGCCAGCAATAACCGGAAATCAGGTGCCGGGCAGGAAGTTTCACAGGTTCAGGAGAAACATGGATTTTTCGGTGTACCGACCGTCCCCCTGCGCGTAATCCCTCTAGACGCAATGTTTTTTGCGAAAACACTCGCACATTTAGAAGGGATCTCATCGCGATGAAAGAACGAAATAAGAAACAAGAACCAGGCCAGCGACGCTCGTTACAAATCGAGAAATTCGAGCATCGTATGGTTCCGGCAGCCTCCATCATTCCCGTTGACGTGATCGAGGTGGACGTCCTGGAAGAATCTATCTCGACTCCGGCACATTCTGCGATCGAGGCTACTGAACAACTAAAGCAGCAGGGTGTACTCGTGAACCAGCTGAGAGAAGGAAAGGGACCGCGGATCTGGAGCGATGGAACCTTCACCAGTGTCTCGGAGAAACGGGCTCCCGCGGTGGACGACTTGTGGCATGACGCGATTCCCGAGGAGGATTTTGGACTGCGGATGGCTGACCGGGCTAATGGGATTACCTTCCCGGATGACCTGGGGCCTCCTGGAGTCTGGACAAATGGTAATGCGACCAGTGTTGTAGAGAAGATGGCTCCGGCAGTAGACAATTTGTGGCACGATGCGATTCCCGAGGAAGACTTTGGACTGCGAGTGGCTGATCGGGCTAATGGAATTACCTTCCCGGATGACCTGGGGCCTCCTGGAATCTGGGACACCGGTCCCGTGAGCAGTGTTGTTGAGGCGTCTGTTGTCGACCAGGCAGGACCACGAGTGACAGCCAACTGGCTCCCCTGTCCACCGTATGAGCCGGTGGCTGCCGAGGTGGACCAGATTTTTCATGATGCCGGTGAACCGGATATTCCTATCGAGGCTTCTCAGAGCTGGAAACACGTTGTCAAGAGTTGGTAATGATCGCTGTCAAATAACTGGAGAATTGAATCATGTTGAATCGACGACAGCGTAAGCAGAAGCGAAATCGTAACAAGAGTATCCAGCAGAAAAGACAACTTCTGATGGAATCCTGTGAGGTGCGTGCTGCCGCCGCCTCACTTTCACTGCCCTTTGGTGACATGGGAAGTGCGTTGCAAGTTGACGATCACCACCAGGATGCCGGGTTCAATGAATCCCAGCATGAAGTAAGTCAAACGGTTCAGCAAAAACAGCTGGGCCGTGGGCGTGCTCGTGGGTTCGGGGTACCGCGTGCCAACCCGTACCAGGGCCAGTCTTTTTCGCCGTTGAACCGTATGTTGCAGGTATCGCATCAACAGGATACGCGTTTGCAGAAGTCCGTGCGTGATCTGAAGCCGGTGGCTACAGAAAAAATGTCTCCCACTGCCTGGCAGGCCAGGATTGACGTGGGCATGATGCAGGATGTGATGACTGCAGGTGAGGGGAAGCAAGCAGCATTTCGCCAGGCGATTCAATCTACGCAACCACATGGTTTTCAGGCTCCCTCGGTCCAGGTCGATGGTCTTGAGGATCCCCTGACGTTCCGTCACCAGGTCGATGCCTCTGCAGGAGAAACGATTTCGAATTTGCTTCAAGGGCAAGAGGCGCGACGTGAAGTCGCTGTTGACCTGGAAAGTCGGGCTTCCGAAGCTACTCGGTCCCACGTTAGTACACCTGGGTTGGATCTGGATTCTCCTGCCATGATGGGTGACCTCACGTTAGTTCCCGGCATGAGCGAGGAAATTGTCAGCGTCTGTGGTTCCGGGGATACTATCGACATTGCCGAGTCAACGATGTCTGGTCGGACTGAATGGAGCACGGAACAGGATTTTGGCATGACGAATCACAAGTCGATGCCTGATATGCAGACGGTTGAAAAACAGGCGACGTCATTAAATCAATCGGTCATCAAGGCCCGTACAACGGGGGCTAGTGCGAGTCGTTCGTCGGGCAAGATGGCATCGTTTGGCGGAGTAGTGTCTCATGCTGTCCATAGTCGTGGTTACGGAAGTGGACTATCCAAGGGAGATTCGTCGCCCATGATGGTCAAGGAGGGGGTGGTCCTGGATTCGATGTTCGATACGGATTCGGTGATCCAGGCGGAACACCTGGAGTTGGTGCAGGATTACATGGACGAATTGGAGATTGATTCGTTGGAGCAGGCCGGGACGATCACGGCATGTGATATCTCCGAGCAACTGGAGGCAGGAATTCACGTATTGCAGCCAAGTCTTTCCGGGACATCCATGATGATGTTGCCAGCACCGGCCTCGACGCTGCCTTACGTGATGACGGATTTTGATGGCACCCTGGACGTGGATGGTATTTCATCGGCAGCGGACGTAGTTCGCTTTGACGAGGATGTCCTGATTGATACGGCTGTGATTATTGCCGATACGGTGATCCTGGATGATGCCGTGGTAACACTGGCCGAAAATATTACGGAATTCATTATCGTGGCCAACACCGTGGTCGGTTACGGCGATTCGTTGATCCAGTGGGAGTTGTCGGGCACATCGGCTGACCAAGGGCACGCTGAGGTTGATCCCGGACAGGCAGCGGATGGCTGGAGCGGTAGTCCACACGCGACGTCTTCTCGGTCTAGTTTTAATTCCGACGATGGTGGTGACGGAGGTGATGGGGAGACTGGAAGCGTTGGGATTGATGGACGAGATGCTCCGGATGTCTATCTGTACCTGAAAGAATTTACGCTGGAAGAAAATACGACTTCCAATGTGGGTTCCTACCAGGTTGCCTTTCCGGATTTTGATCTAAGTGGACAGGATGGCGGACAGGGTGGCCAGGGACAGGATGGAGGCGATGGTGGCGACGGAGACAAGGGTGCGGATTCGGATCCCGGTTGGGTTAACTGCAATGCGGGACCTGGCTGGGGTGGTGATGGAGGCGAGGGAGGTGATGGTGGCGATGGAGGGACTGGTGGTCGTGGAGGTGATGCTGGAGATTTGAATCTTTATGTTGTGGAATTTGTCCAGAATACCAATGTGTTTAGTTTTGATTACGATAATTCTGGTGGGCGTGGTGGAGACGGTGGAGAAGGTGGATCTCGAGGTGATGGTGGGACCGGTGGTGATCCTGGGGATCCGATCGGTGTCTGGTGCTGGGCTGCACCGGAACGTGAAGGTGATGATGGTCGTAATGGAACCTCAGGATCGACTGGGAGTGATGGCGCCAGTGGTAGTCGAGGAGACCAGGACTTTGCCTGGATTGATGAGGAAGAATGGGAAGAAGCATTTACGAGAGCTTACCTGGTTTCACCCTCCAGTTCAGAAGTATACGTCGGTGAAACGATTGTCTTTGACACTTTGAATGTGACGGGTGCTGCAACGTTGACGACGGTTGACCAGATAACAGGTGTCACAGATAGCTATTCGTTGTCAGAGCTGGGCAATGATCAATATGGCTGGACGACTTTTACCACGATGGATGCCGCTCGCCTGGAGGTCTACATTACGCGTGCTCACGACGGTAGTGAAAGCAATACTTATGGATTGCAGTTGTTGCCGATTGTTGACGAGGTGTTGTTTGGTGCTTTAGATAATTCGTCCTGTAATGCTAGTTGTGAGATTACGGAAGATATGTACGAGGCGATTCCCGGTGGACAAGCATACTTGCTGGGATACGGATTTCGTGATGACTCAGAGCTGGTCTATGACGGTGTGTCGCTTGGCTCTGTCACGGTTCTGGGGCACCTGGATGGTCGAGAGATCATCGCTTTTGACATTCCCCTGGAATCCACGGACGAGGATTATTTCATCCGAGAAGATGGTGTTGATCAACACACGATTTACCTGAACCAGGCTGGTGATCTTGATGACTCAGATAGTGCCTCCCTGACACTACTCAAGAGCACTGGGTTGGCGTTCGATCCGAGCGTGAATGCCTACAGCTTTACCAATGGGGAGATGGCGGCTGCGGCAGATGGGTATGTCAGTGATCGTTATAACTTTAACAGTGATTCAGGTGTGTTTGCTGGCAGTGATGAAATCGTTGTAAGCGGGCATGGGTTTGAAACAGGCGATCGCGTTACTTATAAGTCGAATGATTCGCTGGATGCGGAAGTTTCTGGTCTTGTATTCGGTGATGATTACTACGTGATCGTGATCGATGATGACACGATTCAATTGGCGGAGAATGAATCGGATGCAGAGGATGGTATCGCGATCGATATTAGTAACGGTTTTGGCGAACATTCGCTGAAGCTCAAGGCCGGTGGTACGTTAAGCCAGGCGTGGGACATGTTTGAAACGACCTATGGGACGACAGAGGTCGGTTGGAAACTGGTTACCAATCCGGTTGGAACCATGTTTAATTTCCTGGTCTGGTATGGGTGGTGGGCCCAGGATGGCTCGGCAACCTGCCTGGGTCTATCCACCGCTGCTCTTTCTGATTATTTCAATGGTGTGAGTGACCAGGTCGACACGGGAGTGGCCGATGCGTTGGAGAGTGTTACGGAAATCCAGGGACATTTGTTGAGCCCGGAAATTCTTGGCAGCCTCGTGAGCCAGGGGTACGATAATTCGGCCACGGGTGACACGGTTGATGCCATTGTCGACTTCTTCGACTCGGGAACCGCCAGTGACGGAGGGGACGCACCGGTGATTGTCATGGCTCCGGATGGTGCCGTCTATAACGCTGCCCTGGAGTCAGCAGCACTTGTTGCCATGGATATTGTTTCATTGCTGGACGGTGCAGTAACCCTGGCAGATGTCGAAGCGATTTTTACGATAAGCTCCGATGTTGAGTACCTGGTTGATTCCTGGTCTGACCTGGCGGAAGCCGTGGGCAGTTCTCACGCTCTCGCCCCTTACCGGGCAGTGTATGACGATCCAGCCGATAGTTTGCCCAGTCGGCTCTACTTCTATGATTCCAATTTTCCAGGGGACGCGGTTTTCATGGAGATTGGAGAAGATGTTGATGGTGAGGTCACCTTTGATTACACCAACATGGATCATGGCACAGGAAGTTATCTTTATGGCACCGACGAAGGGGCAGGTTGGACGATGGCGCATCTGACGACCGACGAGATCAAGGCGGATGTCGACTTCCTGTTTGGTTTGAGCGGTTGGTTATTGTAATAGAAGTCACCGGGAGATTGCTTGGAGAATCGGGCTGCCTCACGTTGGGTGTTTCGTGAGGCAGTCCGGTGATCCTGGGTAGCGAGCAGGCAGAGGCCGTGGCCTTGTCAGCAATGGATAGATAAACCAGGTGGCTTCATTAATCGGTCGACACGACGAGCGGGCCCCGGCTCGTGGCCTGCCAGAGTCGATCAAAGTCCGGTTCGTTGCTGGCATCGATCAAGTGGGTCAGGACCCTGTTGTCATAGGCAGGCTTAGGACCGGGGATCGGTTTACCCAGCAAACGGTTCAGGAACCGCAGGTTGTCGGTATCGCCTGGTTGATCTGGGTTGTGACGAGAGTAAATCGTGGGGCCGTCCTGGTAGCGAATCCGTACCAGGAATGGCTGGTATGCTGGTGCCGGCTGACGAGCCATGTC
>Ga0163108_10000428_pt1 | contig 31174 bp, 16 predicted proteins | sample Fk1155metaG_FD_109644 | JGI IMG/M metagenome (GOLD analysis project Ga0163108, IMG submission 109644) | Marine microbial communities from the Central Pacific Ocean - Fk160115 155m metaG | ecosystem: Environmental > Aquatic > Marine > Oceanic > Photic zone | place: The Central Pacific Ocean...
CACTGTGGCGATATAGAAGGGCTGCCCTGTTCTGCGCATGACCCTCTTCTCGAGCTTGGTCACCAGCGCTCCAATGCGGACCTTCGAGTTCTCGCTTTCCTCGAGGTGCTGTTCAACGGTGGTTGTGGTGTAGCCTTTCAGGATGGGCCACCATTTCTGAAGCGGGTGGCCGCTGAGATAGAACCCGAGGCTTTGTTTTTCATTGGCCAGCTTCTCTGCCTCACTCCACTCGTCGATGTCCGGATAGGAGTCGTCGGTCTCTCCTTCCTCCTGGGCGGAGGCGGCGAGGAAACCAAAGGTCATCTGCCCGCGCTCCTTGTCTTTGCGCGCTTCCTGTCCGCGCTTCAGGGCGGTCGGGACGGTCTCCACCAATTGGGCCCGTTTCTTTTCGAAGCAATCGAAGGCGCCGCTCTTGATTAATTGCTCAAGCGCCGACTTGTTGATGGAATTGCCGGCGATGCGTTCGGAGAGATCAAAGATCGACTTGAACTCGGCCTCGCGCCTCGCCTCGAGGATTCCATCGACGACCTTGCCTCCGAGTCCCTTGACGGCCTCCAGGCCATACCAGATCTTGTTGTCGACAACCGTGAACTCCTTCTCCGAGGTGTTGATGTCGGGCGCCTTGAACTCGATGTTCATGCGTCTGCACTCCTCGAGATTTTCGACAATCTTGTCGGTATTGTTCATCTCGCAGGTCATTACGGCGGCCATGAATTCAGCCGGGTAGTTTGCCTTGAGGTAGGCTGTCTGGTAGCTCAGGACCGCGTAAGCGGCGGAGTGGGACTTGTTGAATCCGTAGCCCGCGAACTTTTCGATGAGGTCGTAGATCTCCTTCGCTCCTTTAACGGAGACCTCGTTTTTCTGGGAACCCTCGATGAACTGGTCAGAGAATTCGGCCATGAGCTTCATCTTTTTCTTTCCCATCGCTCGCCTGAGGGTGTCCGCCTCGCTCAGGCTGAAGCCCGCGAGCTCATTGGCGATACGCATCACCTGCTCCTGGTAGAGGATGACGCCGTTGGTCTCGGCCAGGATGGGCGAAAGCAGAGGGTGTATGGGTTCCCATTCCTGCTGGCCATGCTTGACCTTGACATAATCGTCAACCATGCCGCCCTCGATGGGGCCGGGGCGATACAGGGCAATCAGGGCGATGATGTCCTCGAAGCTGTCCGGCCTGAGTTTCTGGAGGAGATCCCGCATCCCCTTGGATTCAAGCTGGAAGACGGCGATCGATTCCCCCTTGCAGAGCAGCTCGTAGGTGCTTGGATCGTCCAGGGGGATGTCATCGATTTCGAGTGTTTCGCCGCGGGTTTTCAGGATCTCCCTGGTGCAGCGGGAGATGATGGTGAGGGTCCGGAGACCGAGAAAATCCATCTTCAGCATGCCGATTTTCTCAAGGTCCTCCATGGACCACTGGCTCAGGATATCATCGCCGTTCTTACAGAGAGGGATCATGTCGATGAGCGGGGCGTCTCCGATGACGACACCCGCCGCATGGGTGGACTGGTGGCGGTTGAGACCCTCGAGCCTCTGGGCTATCTCGAAGAGCTCGGAGATGCGGGGATCCTTTTCCCCCATGGCCGAGAGTTCCTTGTCCGCCGCAAGGCTCTCACCCAGCTTGACCCCGGGCCCTCCGGGGATCTTCTTGGCGATGGCATCGACCTCGGGCAGCGGTATGTTGAGAGCCCGTCCGACATCCCTGATGACCGCCCTGGCCGCCATGGTGCCGAAGGTGGAGATCTGGCTGACTCTCTCCTCTCCATATTTCTCACGGACGTAGTTGATAACCTCTTCCCGTCCATCCATGCAGAAGTCGATATCAATATCAGGCATGGAGATACGGTCGACATTCAGGAATCGTTCGAACAGGAGGTCGTAGCGCAGGGGGTCGATGTTGGTGATGCCCAGGGCATAGGCGACGATGCTTCCCGCGGCGGATCCCCTGCCGGGGCCGACGGGGATTCCCCGCTCTTTGGCGTAGCGGATAAAGTCCCAGGTGATGAGGAAGTAGCTGACAAATCCCATCTCCTTGATGATCCCGACCTCGTACTCGAGCCGGTCCAGGGCCTCCTGGTTCTCGTCAAAATCAGCGTAGCGTTCACGGCACCCATCCCTGCAGAGCCGAAGGAAATAGGCCTCCGGGTCGTCCTCTTCTTCATCCTTGTCGATGGTGAATGGCGGGAGGTGGGTCTTGCTGAAGTCCAGCTCGAGATTGCACATCTCCGCGATCATGACGGTGTTTTCGATTGCCTCGGGGAAGTCCTTGAAGATGCGGTTCATCTCCTCCTTGTTGCGGAAGAAGAATTCGCTCGTGTGCATGCGCAGCCGATCGTCATCCTCCATCGTCTTGCCGGTGTTGATGCACAGGTGGATCTCCTGCGCCCGGGCGTCTTCTTTCGTCAGGTAGTGGACATCATTGGTGGCGATCATCGGGATTCCGTATTCCTTCGCCAGGGGCGGAATCTTTTCAATGATGTCCCGTTGTTCTTTCAGCCCGTGGTCCTGGATCTCGAGGAAAAAGGACCCTGGCTCAAAGATGTCGTTGTAGTCCTCGATTTCTGTGCGGAGCTGCTCTTCGGTTCCCATCAGGGCCATGCGGTTGATCGGGCTCGACAGGCAGGCGCTCGAACCGACCAGGCCCTTTGAGTGCTCCCGCAGGATGTCCTTGTCGATCCTCGGCTTGTAGTAGAAGCCCTCCTGGTAGCCGAGAGAGGAGAGCTTCATGAGGTTGTGGTATCCCTCCAGATCCTTGGCCAGCAGGAGGAAATGGAAATAGGCTCCATATTCCGAGCGCTTGCGATCGGTGCGCGACCCCGGTGAGACATAGGCCTCCATGCCGATGATCGGCTTGATGTTTTCAGCTTTGCATTCGCGGTAGAACTGGAGAGCGCCGAACATATTGCCGTGATCGGTCAGGGCCAGCGAGTGCATGTTGTCGTTCTTGGCCTTGGCGACGAGCTTCTTTATTGAGGCCGCTCCATCAAGGAGGCTGAAGTCGCTGTGGACGTGGAGATGGACGAAATCTTTGGGCATGCCGGGTTCTTCACTTTTTCTCGAAGGGAAAGCGGCGGCGCTCCGCTTGCCCCGCCGGAATCCAGCCTTCGACTGTTACTCTCGTACCAGACGACCTAACCAAAGATCGTCCCGTAATTCCATGAAATCTTTTATGGGTGATGTCCGCCGGAGTCGGCGCGAGAGCCGGTCCCGCGGCCGGCGATAGTGTTTGATTGCTGTTGTTTTCCAGTCGGGGGTCCGTACAATCTGCGCTGTGCGCTTCGAAGGCCGCTCCGGCCGCTGAAGCCTTGGCGGTCTCCTGGTTCAAGGCCGCGCAAAGGAAGTGAAGAATGAAAGACAGGGCCTACCAATTTCCGACGCCTGAGCATCAATGCTGCGCCTGCCAGGGCGACCTTTCACCCGGTGGAGAATTCTATTCGACGATTTGCTTCCTGGAGGAGGAGTTCGCCCGGAGGAATTATTGTGTTTCCTGCTGGGCTCCGGAAGAACCCGGGCAGGAGGAGGGCGGTGAGGGTTCCGGCAGGGTGGATCGCTCCGGCATCTTCGCCTACTGGCGTACCCGTCGACCTGAAGAGCAGGATGGAGAGGCGGTCAAGATCCGCTTTGATCCCCTGGTGGTCCTCGAGTTTTTCAGGGGGCTCGGCGGCAAGGCTGAAACTGAACCAAAGGCGGAGCCGGGGGCGGCCGAAGAAGAGGAAGCGGGGGCGCCTTCCGGTCCCAGTGAATCCCAGCGCCGCGACCTGCGTTTCGTTCTCTCGCTTCTGCTGATTCGCAAGAAGATCCTGCTTCTCAAGGGCACCTTCATTCGCGACAACTTTGAGTGGCTCGAGCTCCAGGAGCGCCGCGAGAGCGACAGGACCTATGAGATTGCCAATCCGGAGCTGAGCGAGACGGAGCTCGAGCAGGTGCGGGATGCGATTGGCGAGTTGCTTCAGATGCAGGTCTGAGGGCTGCCGTCCGGGGCGGGGGCTCAGCCGCAGGAGCCCCCAACGGGGCAGTCCAGTTCGTCGCCGGTCGGGTCGGCGCCGCAGTCCGGGAAAGGCGCGGCGGGGGGCGGGTCGAGGCGGAAGAGCCAGTTGAGCAGGTAGACGGCGTCGGTGAGTCCGAGGCTTCCCGAGTCGTCGGTGTCGACGCTGTCGGGGCAGCCGATCTGGATTCCCCTGAAGAGGTAGGAGAGGATGCAGATTCCATCGCTGATGCTGTGGCGTCCGTCTCCATCGCAGTCGCCGCGCAGAAAGCTTTCGGATTCCGAGGGGATGTAGATAAAGTCGAGCTCGTTCGCGGAGGGCAGGTCACCCGGCCGGGTGTTGATGACACGTACCTTGACCATTCCCTGTCCCGGCGGAGTTACCACGGAGAGAGCCTCCCCGGTGTCTCCTACGGCTTCGACCTGCGGCGAGGGGACACCGTTAAATTCAACCCGGGCGCCCTCGGTGAAATTCTCCCCCTCGATCGTGATGGTGTCGCCGCCGCCTTCAGAACCGAGGTCAGGCCGGATGACTCTTGGCGCGGGGCGGACGAGGGTGACCTCGAGCAGCTCCCGCGCGGTGAAGCGGCCCTGGACGGGGTCCGCCAGGGTGATCGTCGGCTGGCCCTCCAGGCTCATGTCGGCCGGCACCACGGCCAGCAGTTCACGGCTGGAGATCCGCTCCGTTCGGGGAGATGGTATGTCGTTGAAAGTGACGGTGGTATCGTCGGTGAAGCGGATTCCGAAGATCCGGATCTCGACCGGGTCCACCAGCTCGATCGCATTCGGCCGCGTATAGCGCGCCCGCGGCATCGGGATGCGGGCTGAGTTGAGAATGGCTGTCCTGATGACCGGGCCGCGGCGCTGGGCAAAGACCTCGAGGGTTCTCACGTTGGCATTCCAGGTGCCGATCGACTGGCCGCTCATTCGGCATTCCTCGATCATGTCGCCCTCGATCGCGCTCTTATGCCGCCGAATTTCGGTGATGACATTTTGTGGCGAGAGCGGACCTTCAAGGTAACGATCCAGCTCATCGACCAGGTACTGGGCGTAGTCCGGGCTGTTGATGAGACTGCTCATGATGGTCGAGAGGCTCGAGTTTCTGCTCAGTACATGATTGAAGGTGTCGGATGACCAGCCTCCGGGATTACGGCTGAGGCCGAATTCAGCATCCCAGCTCAGGAAAATCCATTTCCCATCTTCACGGCGCGGACGGGCGGCGTACCAGTTGTTGTGGGGCCAGTCATGGTTCTGGCCCCAGATGTTCAGGAGCATGTAGGACGTGTAGTTTTCGATGTCGATTTTCTCGGCGGCCAGCTCGAGATTTCCGGGCTCCCGCATATTCGTGCTCCGGAAGAAATTGAGCATCGATGTCCATGCGGCGCTGTCACCATCAAGGATGTCATCCCCTGTCTTGATCACGTCCCAGTTCTCTCCATCTTCGGGGAAATAGGAGGCGAAGAAGACCTTGTCCATCCGCTCGACTACGTTGTAGACCCCGCGGTACTGCATGTTGACGAACAGGTTGTACCAGGAGCCATTGGAGACGAGCGCTCCCATGTCCTGGTGGAGATCACGGAGAACCTGGTCGCGAATGTAGGCGGCTCCGCCGCCGGTTCGAAAGGCGTCGTTGAAGTTCGAGCGCAGCACGAGCTTGTCGAAGACCTCGACATCGGCGTCGGGGATGATCGGGTAGCGCAGCTTCTTGGCGCCGTACTCGCCTCTGAAATAGGCCTTGTAGGCCTTCTTGATGCCGAAGCCCCCGTTGCGGCCGGCTCCGCCGTGCAGCCGCATGCCGAAGCCGGTCTTTAGGGCGGGACTGCCATCCAGTTCGAAGATCTCGAGAAAGCCCTCGCGTTCCGCCGCGCGTCCTCTTGCGCCGGTGTTGTTGTGTACTTCCTGGAAGTGTCCGGGATCCATTGAGACCGAGAGAGCAGGCAGGACAAAGTCCCTGCTGGTGATGAAATAGCTCTCGGATGCAGGCTCGAGGACTAGCTGGTCTCCGAGGAAACCCGCAGCCCGGATAACCCTGTCCCTGGAGATCTGTATCGGCTCGCTGTAGAGGGAGCTGGTTTGCGTGGGAGTCGTTCCATTGGTGGTGTACCTGATCTGGAAATCATCGAAGGGGATGTCGGCTGAGAGGGTAACGCTCTGGGCGCCGTCCTTGAATCCGCCGGAAGGACTGAAGCCCACCTCGTAGGGCAGGATTCGGTCCGAGGAGTGGGTGTCATTGGCTGTTCCGGGCGTCGGGTAGAGCAGGTAGCCGAAATCTCCCGTTCCATCAGGGACGCGGGCGTAGGAACGGTCCATGCTCTGTTCCGGCATGTCGAGGCCATCGATTATTTCTCCTTCGGGGCTCGAAAAAATAATGACCTCCCCATCGGAGTCCAGCTCGAAGTTGGTGTGGAAGGTAGGTCCGACAGTTCCCAGCTCCGGCAGGAAGCTCATGTCGTTGCTGCTGTGTGTCCTGTTGAGTACAGCTACGGCCAGCAGGTTGTCCCGGGGGCGCAGGAGGTCGATCCATTCCGGGACCATCCAGCGCTGTACCCGGCGAGCTTCTCTTGACCGGGAGGAATTGCTTGCGAAGGTCGGTTCCTCGTCCTCCGGGAAGTGGATTGAGATGACACGGGTTCCGTTGAGCCAGGCGACGAATCCGTCATCGTAGTTGACCTGCAGGACCAGGCTCTCCAGGGCTTCCGGGTTGTCGACGTCAAAGGTGGTTCTGAGGAAGAGGGCGCCGATGCCTCGTTCGAACTCGGTGCGGTCGTCATCATCTCCGAAGCCGAAGCCCGGCAGCCCACGCGCCCAGCCGCTGGCATCGAACCCGGCCTGGCTCCACCCGGCGGCGGGGCCGACACTTTCCGGCAGCCCGCTCAGGTAGCTCCACTCCTGCTCAAGGCCGAGGACTGTCGGGCGAACTTCGATCGTTGAGCCGAGCCGGGTCACCTGCTCCTCGGAGGGGAACTGCAGATCCTTGCCGGAGCACCAGACCAGGAGCCGTTCGCCGGGGTCGATGACGTAGGAAGGAAAGATCCATTTCAGCAGGTTCGTCGAGTCATCGCTCAGGCCATGGCCGCCGATATCGTAGGGCGCGGCGGAGACGTTCTGGAGCTCGACCCAGTCCGGGCTGTCCCCATCGACGTCCTCGATCGTCTCCCTGTTCGATGCCTGGATCTCGTTGATGACGATCTGGGCCGAGGCCGTCTGCAGACTTAGAAGGAGGATGGCTCCAAGATAGAGAGCCGCTGTTCGGGGCATGGGTCTGGACTCGGGGAGGATGAGTGAATACTACAATCCTCCAAGAATACCGTCTGCGGGCTGGTGAGACACTGCTTATTTGAGGTCTCAGCTCTAAGCCGAAGGCCGCATTCGGGTTGCGGCAAAGGCGAGAGCTACTGGCAGATCCTGGTCGTGTCGCAGTCGAGCAGCTCGCCCAGGGGATCCTGTCCGCAACCAGGGAACGGGGCGGGGAAATTCTCAGCTCCGAGGAACAGGAAGTTCAGGATCTGGATCGCATCGGTCATGTCGACAGAGCCGCTCCTGTTGGTGTCGGCCGCGGCGGCGCAGGCCGGCTCAGCGCCTCCGGAGAACAGGAAGTTCAGCAACTGCACCGCGTCGGTCAGGTTGATGTCTCCGCCTGAATCCGTATCTCCCCTGATATAGCCATCGGCGTTTTCGTAGGTGAAGGTCACGCTGTCGACAGACTCTGACCTGCCCGGGATGGTGTTTACGGCTCTCACCTCGACCTCGCCTTGTCCCGGGGGTGTCGTGACCTGCAGCAGGACTGTGCTGTCGGCGTTGGGGCCGAAGCGGGTGACCGTTGGCGCCTCCTGGTCGCCGAAGAACACTGTGGCGCCTTCGAGGAAGAATCCGCCGCTGAGGTAGACCGTATCTCCTCCCGCGGCGGAGCCGGTAGTGGGCTGGATGCCGGTAACCAGGGGCGCGGGCAGGGAGACGGAGAAGAGTCCCGCTGTGTCGTCTGATTCAACATCAGCGTCCGGGTTTCGCGCCCGCACCGTCACCGGACCTTCAAGGTTTCCATCGAAGGGGACGCGTACGCTGACTCCGCCGATGATTCCGTGGAAGTCGATGACCTCCGCCTCAATGTCGTTGAAGAAAATCTCGATGTTTCGTACGAAGCGAGTCCCGCGCACTCTCACAACCACGTCCCCTGTATTTACGATCTCATCAGGTGTAACCGACCGGACGCTGGGCGTCGGGTCCGGCGGCGGAGCCAGCCGGGCTTCGCCTCTGACGTGGGAGATGAAGGGGCCGTTACGATTGGAGAGGAAGGTGTACATCGTGCTGATGTTCCTGTCCCACTGGGCGCGGTTCGATCGCACCAGGCTCAACTCATCCTGGATGTCAGGCAGGACTATCTGGCGAAGCTGATCGAGATGACGGCGCGTGTTGGCCGGGCTCAGGGGGCCGTTGAGATAGCGGTCGACCGCGTCGTTGAAGTAGCGGCGGTAGCCCAGGTTGTTTGTCAGCGCTCTGAAGATTTCCGCCAGGCGTCCGCCTCCGTTGAGGGCGTGGGTGACGGTATTCGACGAATAGCCGCCGGGGCTCAGGCTGATCCCGAATTCGGCATCCCAGCAGAAAAATCTCCACTTGCCTCCCTCCGTTCTCGAGCGCGAAGCGTACCAGTTGTTGTGGGGCCAGTCATGATTCTGGGCCCAGATGTTGACGATCATATAGGACGTGAAATTCTCGATGTCGACAAACTCACCGAATGCGTTGTAGGCCTCGTTGCTCGAGAGGTTGTTCTGGCCCAGGAAGGTTTGGATGCGGTTCCATTCCTGGTTGCTTCCGACCAGCACGTCATCGCCTGTCTTTATGACGTCCCAATCGGAACCTTCATCGGGAAAATAATCTTCCATGAACTCTTCGTCCATACGTTCAACGACATTGTAGATTCCCCTGTACTGCGTATTGACGAACAGGTGGTACCAGGCTCCGTGTGAAATGTGACCACCCATTACCTTGTGGAGATTTCGGATCAGCTGGTCGCGAAGGAGGCTGCCGTTGCCGTTTCTGCCGATGGCGTCATTGAAATTCGCGCGCAGCACCAGCTTGTCAAAGACCTCCAGCTCGGTGTCGGGGATCAGGGGGTAGCGAAGCTTCGTGTCCCCATATACTCCCCTGAAATAGGCCTTGTAGGCCTTCTTGGTGGAGAAGTCGCCGCCGCGGCCCGCGCCGCCGTGGAGCCGCAGTCCGAATCCGGTCTGGATGACCTGGTCTCCTGAATCGTTGAAAATTTCAAGATAGGCTTCCCGTTCCGATCCTCTACCCCTGCCTCCGCTGTTGTTATGGACGTTGCTGAAATCTGCCGGATTCATGGATACGGACATTACGGGCAGGTCCGGCTGGGGCCGGCGAACGAAGTAGGTTCCCGCTGACGATCTGACAACCTCGCGGCCATCGAGAAAGCCCGCGGCGCGGATAACCGTGTCGCGAGAGACGTTGATGGGGCCCGTGGAGAGGGTGCTGACCCTGGTTGGGGGCGTACCGTTGGTCGTGTACCGAACTTCGAAATCATCAAAGGGGATGTTGGCCGAGAGAACGACCGCTGTGTTTCCGTTGTGGTATCCGGGGAGAGGGGAGAAGTTGATGGACGAGGCGATGGGCTCCTGGGAGGTGTGGGTGTCGTTAACATCGCCTGGTGTCGGGTAGAAGAGGTAGCTGAAGGGGCCTGTTCCATCCGGCACCCGGCCGTAGGAGCGGTCCTCGTTTTGCGCAGGCATCTCGATTCCATCGAGAATCTCCCTGCCGGGGGATGTGAGCAGGAGCAACTCTCCATCGGAATCAAGCTGGAAGTTCGTGTGGAAGGTTGGATCGCTGAAGCCGATCTCCGGCATGAAGCTCAGGTCGTTGCTGCGATGGGTCCGGTTGAGAAGGGCGACAGCCAGCAGGTTGTTCTCCGGCCGCAGCAGGTTCGCCCACTCCGGGACCATCCAGCGCTGCACGCGACGGGCTTCCCTGGACCTCGTTGAGTTGCTGTTGAAGGTGGGGTCTTCGTTTTCGGGGAAATTGACCGAGAGAACTCTCGTGCCGTTGAGCCAGGCTACGAACCCATCATCGTAGTTGACCTGCAGGACCATGCCTTCGAGGTCAACGCTTGGTTCCAGCGAGAAGATCTCTACCTCGGCAAGACTCAGGTGGCTTCCGGGCATTGAGATTCGAACGAACCGGGCCTCGAGAGAACCCGCCGCATTGACCCCATCGACAGTGAAACAGGGACCCAGGACGCCGGATTCATCGGTGAGGAAGGATTTTTCATAGATCTTCGCTCGGTTTTCATTGAAGACGGTGACGGTGAAATCAGTCAACCGGTAGCTGCAGCAATCGAGTCGGTTCCAGAGCTTGATGTAGGAGATGTCGTGGGTGGCCTGGAGGTCTACTTCCCACCAGGAGTTCTCTCCATCTGTTTGGGATACGGAATTGCCGTTTTCTCCATCTCCATCGGTGTTGCCGTCGATGGCCCGCCCGGCTTCCCAGTCTTCGAGTTGGGAGGACTGGGTGGCAACGCCGTTGAGCGCCACATTGGTTCCCGGCCCGAGTTCCGGGACGTCGAAGTTCGTTCTCAGGAAAACAGCTCCGATTCCACTCTCCAGCTCGGTGCGGTCATCATCGTCTCCGAAACCGAATCCGGGTATCCCTAATTGCCAGTTGCGTGATTCGAGAAAATTCGTCTGGTTCCATCTGGCGGGCGGGTCGCCGCTTTCAGGCAGCGCGGTCAGGTAGCGCCAGGGGTGATCGAGATCCAGCATCGTTGGCCGGACCTCGACGGCCGAGTCGTTGGCAAGGAGCTGTTCTGTGGTTGGAAATCGCAGGTCCTTGCCCGAGCACCAGACGATCAGGCGATCGCCCGGCGGGATCATGAAAGATGGAAACACCCACTTCCGGGGATTATCCGGGTCGTCACTGAGGGCATGGTCTCCGATGTCGTACGGGGCATTGGAGACGTTGAGGAGCTCGATCCAGTCGGAGCTGTCCCCATCGACATCATCGATGGTTGAATCGTTGGAGGCCTGGATCTCGTTAATGATAATCTGGGCGAAGCAGGGCTCTGCGCCGAGCAGGAGAATCAATCCAAGGAAGTGGAATACGAATCGAGACATGGTGGATATCCTCTGGCTATCATTCACAGGCTTCCGTTGCTTAAGGATACCTGTGCAACACCTCTTTGGCACCGTTTTATCTACCTGGGGCTCGGTAAGAACGGTATCGCGTCGTTTTCGTGAAATGGTCGCCCCGCTGTGAATTGCCTCTCTTGAGCTTTGGATCCGGCTGGCGGATGCGGTAGATTTGAGTCTCGGGTGGATGCGGGGGGCTGTGTACCGGCGAGAGCCGGGCCGTCGTTATTCGGACTCTCAGAGGAGTGTCGTTTCTGATGCTGAAAATCGCCTGCACCCTGTTGATACTGACCCTTGCGCAGTGGACCTCCGCCCTGGCGCAGGAGGTTCCCCATGCGTTCACAGGAGCGAAAATCATACCGGTCGAGGGCGAGCCGATCGAGGCCGGGACGCTGCTGGTGGAGGCCGGGGTGATCAAGGCTCTCGGGCCGGCGGGCAAGGTGGCGATTCCAGCCACCGCGAAGCGTTTCGACCTCAAGGGCAAGGTTGTCATTCCCGGCCTGATCTGTACCCACAGCCACATCGGCGGAATCGGCGGGGGAGATGGTTCGGGTCCGGTTCAGCCTGACGTCAGGATCTACGATTCCCTCAATGTGCGGGATTCCGGTTTTCGCCGCGCTGTCGCCGGAGGCCTGACGGCCCTGAATATCATGCCCGGCTCCGGGCACCTGCTCAGCGGACAGACTGTTTATGTGAAGCTGCGCGGCTCAAAGACCATCGAGGGGCTCTGCCTGCGGGACAAGGATGGACGGATTCTCGGCGGCATGAAGATGGCGAATGGAACCAATTCGCAGAGGGCGGCGCCGTTTCCCGGCACCCGCTCCAAGTCAGCGGCGCTGATGAGGGCGGAGTTCATTCGGGCGGGCGAGTACAGGGACAAGCTCGCGGCCGCGCTCGATGACCCCGAGAAGAAGCCGCCTCGGGACCTGCGGCTCGAGGGCCTTGTCGAGGTACTCGAGGGACGCAGGGTGGTTCATCACCACACCCATCGCCACGACGATATCATGACGGTCCTGAGGCTTTCGCGGGAGTTTGGTTTCCGGGTTGTTCTGCACCATGTCAGCGAGGGATGGATGGTGGCCGAGGAGATCGCCAGGGCGAAGGTTCCCTGCTCGATCATCCTTGTTGACAGCCCCGGCGGTAAGCTCGAGGCGGTCAACCTGGTCTTCAAGACCGGTGGAATCCTCGAGAAGGCCGGGGTTCTCACGGCCTTTCATACCGATGATTGGATCACCGATTCACGACTCTTCCTGCGCATGGCGGGCCTCGGGGTGCGGGGGGGGATGAGCCGGGAGGCCGGCCTGGAGGCTCTCACTCTTGCCGGCGCGAAGATGCTCGATCTTGACAAGCGCATCGGCTCTCTGAAGGTCGGTAAGGATGCGGATTTCGTCATTCTCAACGGTGATCCGTTGAGCGTGTATACCAAGGTGCTCGAGACCTGGGTCGAGGGCCGGAAGGTCTTTGATCGAGGCGATCCCGACGATCTCCTGCACGCGGTGGGAGGTTATGGCGCGGGAGTGGACCAGGATCCCTATCACTGCTGCTTCGGTGAAGAGGGAGGAGGGCGATGATGCGGCGAGCTCTATCGGCTTTGCTCCTGGTGTTCCTTGCGGCCACGTCGGCTTCAGCGCAGCTGGCGGTCAGGGGCAAGAAGATCTACACCATGGCGGGACCCGTGGTGGAGGATGGTGTCGTCATCATCCGGGAGGGCAAGGTGGCTGCGATTGGCCGCGCCGCCGACGTGGCCATCCCGGCGGGCTTCAAGGTGCTCGAGGCGGCCGTGGTGACGCCGGGGCTTATCGATGCGCGCAGCGTTGTAGGCCTCGCCGGCTACTTCAACCATAAGCACGACCAGGACCAGCTTGAGCGTTCCAGCCCGATGCAGCCGGAGCTCAGGGCTGTTGATTCCTACAATACGCGGGAGGCTCTCATCGAGTGGGTCAGGGGGTACGGCGTGACGACCCTCCATACCGGGCATGCTCCCGGGGAGCTGATCTCCGGCCAGACCATGATCGTCAAGACCACTGGCAATACTGTAGAGGATGCCGTCATGGTACCCACCGCAGGCATCTCGCTGACCCTGGGCCCCGGCTCACTGCGCGGCGGGGGACAATCTCCGGGAACCAGAGGCAAGCAGATGTCCATGCTGCGGGCCCGGCTGCTCGAGGCGAAGTCCTACCTGAAGAGCCTGGAGCCGCGGGAGAAGAAGCCGGCGAAGGCCGGGGAGGAAGAGAAGAATACGCCTCCGGTGAACCTGGGTCTGGCGGCCCTGGCCTCGGTCCTGCGCAAGGAGGTGCCGCTGCTGATTACCGCTCATCGCGCCCAGGATATCGCGAGCGCCCTTCGTCTCAAGAAGGAGTTTGATTTTCGAATGATCCTCGATGGAGGAGCCGAGGCCTACCTGCTGATCGATGAGCTGAAGAAGGCCGGGGTTCCGGTGATCATTCACCCCTCGATGGCCCGCTTCAACGGGGCTCTTCAGAACGCGAGCTTCGAGACGGCCGCGCGTCTGAAGAAGGCCGGGCTGAAGGTGGCGATGCAGAGCGGGTACGAGAGCTACGTTCCGAAAACCCGGGTCGTCCTGTTCGAGGCCGCTGTTGCAGCGGCAAACGGACTCGGTTTTGAGAGCGCCCTCGAATTGATCACCACCTCCGCCGCCGGGATCCTCGGTATCTCCGACCGGGTCGGATCCCTGGCTGTCGGGAAGGATGGTGATCTCGCCCTCTTTGATGGGGATCCCTTCGAGTACACGACGCATTGCGTCGGGACCATCATAGAGGGGCGGCTGGTGAGTGAAATCTCGCGTTGAGCGGGGACTCGCTCCGCCGTGTTTCAGGAGATTACTTCTTTATTCTCCGCGATCCGCCTGTTTCTAATACAGTCATGATCCGTCTCACGGCAATCGTTATCCTGATAGCTCTTGTCCTGCCCCAGCAGGTTCTCCCCGGCGGGGAGCCCGCTGGCGGTGACGAGGTGTATCGTCTCGAGGTGCCCGCCCGCGCGGGTAAGGGGGCGGGGCCGCTTGACTGGGTCTATGAGAAGGTCGATAGCGCCCGGGATGACTGGTCGGTTGAGCGTTTGAGCGACCGCCTCAAGGCCCCGCTCGATGATCTGGCGGCCTGGCTTGTCGCGGGCAAGGTTGACGCCGAAGGACTCGGGAAGCTCCTGGCTCCCGGCTTTCGCTCCGGCGGCCTGGTGCCGAAGACCTGGAAGGAGACAGCTGGCGGCGCCGGAAGCTGGAGCGCCGGGCGATCTTCTTCTTCCGGAAAGCTCAAGACGGTAACGCCGCAACAGCTGGGCGCTGAACTGGAGGAGCTGAGCGCTCTGTGCGGCAAGGTTTCGAAGGCGGCCTTCAAGATCTTCAGGGTGACCGAGGCGCAGGGGAAGGGGGGCAGCCTGCAGGTAGATGCGCTGCTGGAGCTCGATGGGGTGGCTGCCGACGGAGCCTACCTGCAGGCCAGGACCGTCTGGAGGATGGGTTGGCTTGGCGGGCCGCGGGAGGGTCTTCTCTCGCTCAGCCGCCTTGATATTGAGAAGGTGAGGTCGCCCGCCCGGGCCTTTTCCGATGTCACCCTCGATTGCCTTGGAGATGACCCCGTCTTCAGGTCCCAGCTGAGCCGGGGCGTCGGCTATTGGCGCACAAGAATCGATGCATCCAGCGGGATGGATGTCTACGGTCACCAGGGAATCGCCGTTGGCGATTTCAACAATGACGGCAAGCTTGATTTCTACGTTCCCCAGCCCGCGGGTCTTCCCAACAGGCTGTACCGGAATCTTGGCGGCGGCCGCTTCTCCGACGTCGCCGCGGCCGCCGGAGTGGATGTTCTCGACGTGACCAGCGGCTCGCTCTTTGTCGATCTCGATAACGATGGAGATTCCGACCTGGTGGCCGTGACCTCGACAGAGACTCTTCTGTTTGAGAACGACGGTCGGGGCAGGTTCCGGAGGGTCGAATCAAGCGGCCTTGAGACGGCCGGCAGGGAGAGCGCCTCGACGCTCGGCTGCGCGGCGGCGGATTATGACCTCGATGGAGATCTTGATCTCTACGTCTTCAGCTACGTGTTCTGGGCCGGTGCGGGCTCGAAGCTCCAGTCGACCTATCCCTATCCCTATCACGATGCCAACAATGGGGCTCCGAATTTTCTCTTTCGCAACGAGGGGAAGCTGCGCTTCAGAGAGCTCACAGCCTCCTCCGGTATGGGGGTGAACAACCGCCGTTTCAGCCTGGCCGCCTCCTGGTGCGATTATGACGCCGACGGCGACCCGGATCTCTACGTGGCGAACGATTTCGGGCGCAACAATCTCTTTCGCAACGAGGGCGGCGGCAAGTTTCGTGACGTGGCGCGGGAGTTGGGAGTCGACGATGTCGGCAACGGGATGAGCGTGACCTGGGAGGATGTGGACAACGATGGAAGGATGGACCTCTATGTCGGAAATATGTGGTCTTCCGCCGGCAGCCGGATCGCCGGGCAGCCGCGCTTCGAGACGGACCGCCTGCGGGAGACCTACCGGAGAATGTCCAGGGGGAACTCGCTGTTCAGGAATACAGGAAATGGACGCTTCGAGGATGTGAGCTTCAGGTCGGGCGCCTTCTTCGGCCGCTGGTCCTGGTCGGGGCAGTTTCTCGACGTTGAAGGAGACGGCCTGGAGGATCTCTATGTCGTCAACGGCTTCATCTCCAACGAGAGCAAGGATGACTTGTGAAGCTTTTTCTGGCGGCAGGTCGTGTCGCGGGCAACCGGGGTGAAGAGCCGCCTCTCGAGATATGAAGGAGCCTGGGAGGCTATCAATCGGCTGATCAGGTCAGGCGGGTCGTGGTCAGGTTTTGAGCGTAACTGTTTCTTTTCCGGGACAGGACAGGCGGGTTTCATCAACCAGTCAGCCGTATCGGGGCTCGACTACCAGGAAGATGGTCGCGGGCTGGCCGTCTGGGATTATGACGGGGATGGAGATCCGGATCTCCTGGTCAAGAACAGGAACGCGCCGCAGGTGAGGATCCTGCGCAACGACTCGGCGCCAGGCTCCCATCGCCTCAAGGTCAGGCTGGAGGGATCCAGGTCCAACCGCCAGGGCATCGGCGCCCGGGTGACGGTCCGCCATGGCGGGAAGTCGAAGGTGAAGGAGTTGCGAGCCGGATCGGGCTTTTTGTCGCAGAACTCACAGGAGCTCTTCTTCGGACTCGGCGCCTCGCTGAAGGTTGACAGCCTGGAGGTCGACTGGCCCTCGGGGCTACGGCAGACCTTCAGGGATGTTCCAGCTGACCGGGAGGTTTTCCTGCGCGAGGGCGCGAAGGAGCCGGGTCTTCAACCTTTCAAGGAGCGGAGCCGGCCAGGGCCTGGCGGCGCCGGCAGGCCGGCCTTCCGTCCCCCCCCGGATGAGTCCAGGAAGGTCTGGATGCTGGACCCGGTTACCTTGCCGGGAATGAAGCTGCGGGACCTCTCCGGCAGGGCGCTCACCCTGGCGAAGTTCAGGGGCGCTCCCCTGGTCCTGAACCTCTGGACTCCGGAGTGTTCGAGTTGCGTTCTCGAGCTGTCGGAGTGGAAGAAGCAGCGCTCCGCTACTGGCTCGGAGCTCGCGGTGCTGGTGGTCACCAGCGCCGCCGACAGGGAGTCGGAGAAGACCGCTGAGATTGTTCGCAGGGCGGGCTTTCCCGCCGCCTTTGCCGATCCGGAGGACCTGCTGGCGCTCTCCGTCCTCGTTGAGGAGGTCGTTCGCTGGCCCCGGGGACTGCGTCTGCCCTGCACGCTCTTGCTGAACTCATCGGGACACCTGGTACGGATCTACGAGGGACGAACGGGCTGGGCAGGTCTCAGCGCCGACGCCGCCGATATCCCGGGGGATCCCCGGGGACGGCTCGCCAGGGGCCTTCCCTTTCCCGGGGGTTATTATTCGTCGGACTGGTTCCGGAACGAATTCCAGCTTGGGGTCTCCTATCTTGAGGCGGGCCTTCCGGCCCGCGGCCTGGAGGCGTTTGAGAGAACCCTCATCAGGCGCCCGGGCGAGGTCGAGGCGCTCTACAATATCGGGCTCATCCAGCTGCAGGCGGGCAAGCTTGAATCCGCCCGCGAGGCCTTCGAGCTTGCCCTTGAAGGCCAACCGGAATTTATCGATTCCGCCGCCAACCTCGGGGTCGTGCTCGCCCGGCAGGGACGATTGGAAGATTCCTACCGGGTCTTCAGCAAGGTTCTCGAGTCGAGGCCGGGTCATATCGAGGCTCTCATCAATATCGGGAATATCGAGCTGACAGTGGGCGCTCCGGAGCGCGCGCGTAAACGCTTCGAAGAGGTGATCCGTCTCGAGCCCGGGCTTGTTGCCGGCTACAAGCGGCTGGGCGCCGTCTGCCGTTCAACCGGCGATCTTGACGGCGCGCGCGAGGTGTATGAGAAGGCGGCGGCCATCGATCCCGAAGATCCCGAGCTGTGGAGCAATCTCGGCGTGATTCTTGCCGAGGGCGGCCGCTTCAAGGAGGCCAGGAAGATGTGTGAGAGGTCCGTGCGGGTCAGTCCCGGCTACGCCTCCGGCCACAACAACCTTGGGCTGGTTCTGCAGGCGTTGGGTGAAACAGATGACGCTGTCAGGGCTTTCCAGAAGTCCATCTCGCTGGCGCCCGCGGGTCCGTCGGCCTATCTGAACCTTGCGAGGCTCTACATCAAGCTTGGCAGGAAGGCCGAGTCCGCCTCGCTGTTGCGTCGGTATCTCGAGCTCCAGCCCGGCCACCCGGGAGCGCTGAGGCTTCTCAAGCAGTTGGGAGAGTGACGCTCAGAGGAGCCCGGGGATCGCATCGGCTGAGTAGACCGGGTGGGGCCGCCCCCGGCGCTCCATCCAGTGCAGGTCGCGCGGTATTCCCAGGGCTTCGAACATCGTGGCGGCCATGTTTTCGGGCTTCTGCGGATCGTCCTTCGGCTGGCCGCCTTCGGCATCCGATGAGCCGATGATCCGGCCGCCCTGGACGCCTCCGCCGGCGAACCATACGGTCTGGACGGCTCCCCAGTGGTCCCGCCCCGGCGGCTTGCCCTTGCCGATGCTGAAGATCTTCGGCGTCCTGCCGAATTCACCGGCCATTACGACGAGTGTTTCTTCAAGCAGGCCGCGTTCACCCAGGTCATCGAGCAGGGCCGAGACGGCGCGGTCCATTGGCGGGAAGAGGTATTTTTCGAGGTTGGGAAAGGCGTTGACGTGGGTGTCCCAGGTCTCGTTGTTTCCGAGGTTGACCTGTACCAGGTTGACCCCGGCTTCGACAAGCTTGCGGGCCGTCAGCAGAGACCAGCCGAAGGAGTTCTTTCCGTAGCGTTCGAGGGTGGCGGCATCGGTGTCGGTGATATCAAAGGCGTTCCTGGTTTTCGGGTCGCCGAGAAGTCCGAGCGCGAGGTCGTGATAGCGGCGGAACTCGCGAACCGGAGTAGCCCCCTGGAGCGATTGTTGCTGGGCATTGATGGATTCGAGCACATCCATTCGCCTCCGCAGGCGCGCCCGCGAGAGATCTTCTGAGAGCGAGAGCTGGGGGATGGTGAAGTTGTCGTTCGATCTCTTCTGGGTACCCTTCTCGTGATGGAATGTGTACTCGGGGTAGGCTCCGTAGGATTTGCTGTTGAAGGTCGAGGCTTCGAGGAACCAGGGAGATGTGTGGTTGCCCATGACCCCTCCGAATTGCCCGGGGATGACTCGCCCGGTCCGGTGGATCAGCCGCTCAGGCAGGGCGACAGAAGAGGGCATGACGCCCCTGGGCTTGACGAGTTGGTTCGCGATAGCTCCGATGGCAGGCCAGTCGCTCTCCTTCGGCTTGTTGAGATTGAAGGCGGGCGGCAGGTCGCTGCGCCCTGAGAGCATGACCATGTGTCCCTCGGAGTGCTCGTTGAAGGGGTGGGTCAGCGATCTGCAGATGGACCAGGCCTGGCTGCGCTTTGCCAGGAGGGGGAGATGTTCACAGACCTGGATGCCCTCGGTCGCCGTAGGGATGGGCTTGAAAGAGCCGCGGAATTCTTTTTTCGCCTCCGGCTTCATGTCGAAGCTGTCGATCTGAGAGAGACCGCCGGAGAGGAAGATGTAGATGACCGAGCGGGCTTTCGGGGACGCGGCGGCCGGATCCTGTCCGGCGGCGGCGCGCAGGGCGTTGAATTCAGCCAGGCCGAGCCCCATCAATCCGACAGCCCCGGCCCGAATCGCGGCGCGTCTCGAGTGTTTTGTCGGCCTGCTCCAGCTATCGCTCATCGATTGGGTTTTCTTGCGGGGTGAAGATGATGGCGTCCCGGGCAAGCCCTGCCGTATTGTGGACTCGCCTCGATTTTCAGTGCACTTTAGACGCGGGCATTTTCGCATTTGAGCTTTGCCAAGTCCAATGTCGACGGCGAAGCTCTCTGGAAATTGCCCCGGGAAAACAAACAGGAGAGCTCATGAGCACCATATTCCAGAAGATCATCGACAAGGAGATTCCTGCCGCCATCGTCTACGAGGACGAGAGGGCGCTCGCCTTCAGGGATATCCAGCCCCAGGCTCCGACCCATGTCCTCATCATTCCCCGCAAGCCGATTGTCAAGGTTGCGGATATGGAGAAAGAGGACAGGGAACTTCTCGGCCACCTGCTCTGGGTGGCGGCCGAGGTGGCTCGGCGGGAAGAACTCGAGGACTACCGCCTGGTGACCAACAACGGCGAGGGGGCGGGGCAGTCGGTCTTCCATCTTCATGTGCACCTACTGGGAGGCCGGGAGCTCGGCTGGCCGCCGGGCTAGTCGCCAGGAGCCTCGCCTTCTTCCCCGTGTTTTTCACCGTCGCCGTTTTCCGCGTACGGTGAGTCTTTCAGGAACAGGCGTTTGAGAAGGAGGAAGCCGACGACATCGTAAAGGCCGTGGGCAAGTATCGGTGTCATCAGGTTGCCCGTGTAGTTGACCAGGAAGCCGAAGTAGATCGACATGATGGTGGCGAGGATGAAATAGGCGGGTGTGAGCGCGTGCAGCAATCCGAAGATGAGGCCGGTCAGAAGGATCGCGGCCAGGGGGGATGTCCAGCCTTCGACAACAGGCTGAAGAACCCCGCGGAAGAGACACTCCTCGCCGATTCCCGCCGACATGCCCAGGAGAACGATCTGCCAGGCGGGCATCTCGATCAGCGCGCGCGCGAGCATTCTTTTGAGCAGGTCGTAGATACGCTTGAGGGGCGCGAGATTCCGCCCGAATGCTGACAGTGAAAAGAAGAAATAGGCTACCATGGGCAGGCTTGCGGCGATTCCCGTGAGCAGTCCCTCTCGATCGAAGCCGATGGGGTTCAGCAGGGGGGTATCGAAGAACAGGTAGCTGACCAGGATTGCGATAACGACCAGGGCGGCCTCGAGGATGAGACCTCCCAGGAAGACGGAGCGCGGGGTCATTTGGAGAGAGTCATTCATGACGGATGAATATAGCACCGCAGGGGATCTTCGTCAGCCCATTGTGGCCGTGATGGGCTCAGGGATGGAAGAACACGGCGAACTGGCCGGCCCGCTGGGCGAGTGGATCGGCGCGAACGGCTGCCATCTCCTGACTGGCGGCGGGGCCGGGGTGATGGCGTCCGTGAGCCGGGCCTTCCATTCGGTTGAAGGCCGGGCTGGCCGGTCGATCGGCATACTTCCCGGAAGCCCCGGAGCTGGAGGAGACGGTTCTCCCGGGGGGTATCCTAATCACTGGGTCGAGATACCGATCCGGACCCATCTTCCCCTCAGCGGTGAGCGGGGCCGCGATCCAATGAGCCGAAATCATCTGAACGTGCTCTCCGCCGATGTCATTGTTGCCCTGCCGGGCGGGGCCGGCACCCGCTCGGAGGTCGAACTGGCGCTCGAGTACGGCAGGCCTCTCATCTGCTGGCTGGGTGAGGAGGGCGACATAGCCGGTCTCCCGGATGGCACCGCGCCGCTGGCTGGTTCTTTTGAGGAGCTGGCGGACTATCTTACGAGGGAGCTCCGGGAGAGGAGCTTCTCCTGAAAGCTTGCATTTTCTAACAGGTCGGTTAAATCGGGACCATGTGCGCAAGGAACTCCTGTAACGGCGACGCCTCCATTCGGCTGCGCGGGCTTCGCCAGAACAACTTGAGAGATATCGATATCGATATCCCCCTGGGCAAGCTCACCGTGATTACGGGTGTGAGCGGTTCGGGGAAATCCAGCCTGGCCTTCGATACGCTCTATGCCGAGGGGCAGCGCCGCTACGTCGAGACGTTCTCCGCCTATACCAGGCAGTTCCTTGACCGCTTTACCCGGCCGGACGCGGACTCGATCGATGGAATCCCCCCGGCGGTCGCCATCGACCAGTCCGGCGCGGTGAAGACCTCGCGTTCGACGGTGGGCACCATGACCGGAATCAACGACTACCTGAAGCTGCTGTATTCACGCTGCTCACGAGGCTATTGTCCGCAGTGCGCAGAGGAGGTCGAGCCTGAGAATACCACCGCGGTGCTCGAGAGCCTCGCGGCCCTCAAAGATTCGGATTGGCCCGTTCTCATCGTAGCTCCCGTTCCCCTCGGAGGCTTCGAGTCGTTAGAGGTCATCTCGGCGGCTTTCCAGGGCCAGGGGTTTCTGCGCTTTCTTCGCGGCGGAGAGGTTGTTCGCATCACTGATCTCGAGGCTGGTGATCTCGAGGACGGACGGGTGGACATTGTCGTCGACCGTCTCTCGAAAAAATCCGCCTCTCGCCAGCGGCGCGTAGATTCCATCGAGCAGGCCTTCAAGGTAGCCCATGGAAGGATGAGACTTCTTACCTCGAGGGGATCGAGGGACTTTACGCGCGGACTGCGCTGCTCCGCCTGCGATGTGGCCCTGCCGAATCCTACTCCCGGCCTCTTCTCCTTCAATACGCCCTATGGAGCCTGCAAGGAGTGTCGCGGGTTTGGCCGGATCATCGAGATCGACTGGGGGCTGGTCGTTCCCGACCGCCGCCTGTCACTCAATTCAGGCGCCATCAAGCCGTGGAAGAGCAAGGGGCGGCGCTCAGGCCGCTGGCGTACGAAATGCAGGAAAGCCTGCGAGGCGCGGGGACTTGACATGGATGTTCCCTGGGAGGAGCTCTCCAGGGAGGACAGGGCCTTCGTCATCGACGGCGGCGGGAGCGGCTGGGCCGGGGTGAAAGGTTTTTTCCGCAGCCTCGAAAAGAAGAAGTACAGGATGCACGTGCGGGTGTTCCTGTCGCGCTACCGCGGCTTCAACGAGTGTCCATCCTGCCGCGGCGGCCGTCTGAGGCCTGAGGCCTTCTGCTTTCGTGTTGGCGGAATGACGCTGCCGGAGTTCTGGAAGCTGCCGGTGCTCGCCGGCGTCAGGATCCTGGCCGAGCTTGCGGCCGGGAAGCTGCAGAGGCCTGAGCGTCTCGTGGTGGAGGAGATCTCCTCCCGGCTCGGTTACCTGGACTCCGTCGGCCTCGGCTACCTGTCGCTCGACCGCCAGTCCCGTACGCTCTCCGGGGGGGAGGTGGAGCGGGTGAACCTGACGGCGGCTCTCGGAGCCTCGCTGGTGGACACGCTCTTCGTTCTCGACGAGCCCTCCATCGGGCTGCATGCGAGGGATAACGCGCGCCTGCTCGAGATTCTGCGCCAGGTGCGTGACCGCGGCAATACGGTGGTGGTGGTGGAACATGATCCGGAGATTGTCGCCGCCGCCGATCATGTGATCGATATGGGGCCCGGGTCCGGCAGCGCTGGAGGCGAGGTGGTCGCTGAGGGGCCTGTCGGAAAGATCATCAAAAGCGGGGATTCGCTCACCGGTGCCTACCTCAGGGGAGAGTCCCGAGTGGCCGCCGCCTCGCGCAAACGCCGCAAGGTGAAGGCTTCCCGCTGCCTGGCGATCGCCGGGGCGCGTGAGAACAACCTTCGGGATCTCGATGTCGCTATCCCGGTTGACGTCTTCACCGCCGTCAGCGGGGTCTCCGGGTCCGGCAAGAGCTCCCTGGTCCACCAGGTGCTATGGCGTCACTGGCAGCGGGAGCAGGGCCTGGCGGTTGAGGGAGAGGTGCTCGTGGATTCCATTAGCGGCCTGGAGCTGGTCGATGAGGTCGTGCTGGTCGACCAGTCGCCCATCGGAAAGACCCCCAGGGGCAATTCGGCGACCTATACGAAGGTTTTTGACCGAATCCGCAAGCTCTTCGCCGCCACAGATGAGGCCCGCGAGGCCGGCTTTGACGCCGGCGCCTTCAGCTTCAATGTGAAGGGCGGCCGCTGCGAGGAATGCAAGGGGGCGGGGGTTGTCCAGATCGAGATGCAGTTCCTGTCCGATGTGACGCTGACCTGTGAGGCCTGTGACGGACGCAGGTTCCGGCAGGAGGTGCTGGGGATCAGGTACGGGGAGCTCAATGTTCACGAGGTTCTCCAGCTGACCATCGACGATGCGGCTGTCTTTTTCAGCCATGAGGAGAAGCTCGCGGAGAGACTTCGTTTTCTCGCTTCCCTGGGACTCGGCTACCTGCAGCTCGGGCAGCCGCTCAACACTCTCTCCGGTGGCGAGGCCCAGCGCCTGAAGCTGGCATCCAGGGTGCTGATGACTCGCGGGGGAGGAAGGCTGCTCTTTCTCCTGGATGAGCCGACCACGGGGCTTCACCTCGACGATATTCGCCGGCTGCTCGATGTTCTTCACGGGCTGGTCGACCGGGGGCACGGGGTCGTCATGATCGAGCACCAGGTGGATGTGCTGGCCCAGGCCGATCACCTCATCGACCTGGGGCCGGAGGGCGGCGATGGCGGCGGGCGTCTCGTCGCCAGCGGTCCGCCCGAGGAGGTCGCCGCGGTGAAGGACTCGATCACCGGACGCTGGGTTGGCGAGGCGCTCAGGGCGGCCGGGAAGGTCACGCCCGGGCGAAAGGCCTCCAGGCGGTCCTCCCGGAGAAAGAACGTGGTTCGGGTGGTCGGCGCGAGGGAAAACAATCTCAAGAACATCAACGTCGAGATTCCACGCAACGCCTTTGTCGTCGTCACCGGCCTCAGCGGTTCCGGGAAATCATCGCTGCTCTACGACATTGTTTTCTCCGAAGGACAGCGGCGCTACCTCGACTGCCTGTCTCCCTATGCCCGCCAGTTTGTCGAGGATCTGCATCGCCCCGACATCGACCATCTCGAGGGCATTCCGCCTGCTGTAGCGATCGAGCAACGCACCACTGTCGGAGGCAGGAAGTCCACCGTGGGGACCGTCACCGAGGTCTATCATTTTCTTCGCCTGCTCTTTACCCGGGCCGGCGCGCAGGTCTGTCCCGGCTGCGATGTGGAGGCTGTTCCCCGGAGTTTCGATGAGATTCTCGAGCGGGTCCGGGAGCTGGCCTCCGGAGGGGGCGCCCTGTTGGCGCCGGTAATTCGCGGCAAGAAGGGCTTTCACCACACGGTTCTCTCGAAGGCGCGGGCTGAGGGGATCCTCGAGGCGCGTATTGATGACGGCTGGATCGAGATTCCCGAAGAGGAGCTGCGCCTCGACCGGCACAAGCTCCATGACATCGACCTGGTCCTCGGGAGATTCTCCTCCGCCGGGAAGAACGCTGGGGGCGACCTGTCGAGGACTCTCCTGCGAGCCCTTGAGCTTGGCAGGGGGGTGGTTCGTTTTGTCGATGACCAGGGGGAGGAGACTCTCCTCAGCAGGAACAGGTCCTGCCCCTCCTGCGGCCGTGATTTTGACGAACCCGACCCGAGGAATTTCAGTTTTCATTCCCGTCATGGGGCCTGCGGCGAGTGCTCGGGTTATGGCACGTTCTACAGGCTTGATCCGCTGAAGCTGATCGAGAACTGGGACGCTCCCCTGGAGGCGAAGAGGAACGGTCCTCTCACCTTCCTGGATGAACCGCCTTTCGGGCGCGGTTTTCGCAGAGCCTTCCTTGCTGAGCTCGCCGGGATCAGCGGGCTTCCCACAGATGGCAGGGATCTCTCGCGATGGGGGAAGCGGGCTCTTGGAATCCTGCTGGAGGGAAAGGGAGGATCCGGATTCCCTGGCCTGGTGCCCATGGTCGATGAACTCCTGGGAGACCTCGAACCTGATGACAGGGACAGGTATCTCGCCCGGAAGGGATCGGAGCTGATCTGTCCAGCCTGCGATGGAACCAGGATCGCCCGCCGCTGGGGAGCCGTACGGGTGGGAGGAAAGAGCATAGGCGAGATGACCCGGCTATCTGTTGAAGAGCTGAGCCTGGCTCTCGGGGCGCTGGAGGTCAAGGAGCGGGACCGGCCTGTCGTCGATCCTGTCCTGGTAGAAATCGCCTCGCGCCTTGATTTTCTGCGCGAGGTTGGACTCGATTATCTCGCCCTGAACCGATCCGCCAACACGCTCTCGGGAGGAGAGGCTCAGCGCATCCGGCTGGCCTCGGCCCTGGGTTCGAATCTTCGGGGAGCCTGCTATATTCTCGATGAGCCCACGATCGGCCTGCATCCGAGAGACAATGAACGCCTGCTGGAGACTCTCAGGGATCTGCGCGACAAGGGCAACAGCGTCTATGTGATCGAGCACGATGATGCGACCATCGAGGCGGCCGATCATGTGATCGATATGGGGCCGGGGCCGGGTCGTCACGGCGGCGAGGTTGTCGTCCAGGGGCCTCTCGATGAGATCATCTCCGACAAGACATCCGAGACGGCGCGCTATTTCCGGGATCGGGACAAGAGGAGCTTCGAGCTGGCGGCGGAGCCGTTCGATGATTCTCCCTGCCTCGAGATTCGCGGCGCCACCCTGCACAATCTCAAGGATATCGATGTGAAGATTCCGATGGGGGCCGTGACGGTGGTGACGGGCGTTTCGGGGGCCGGAAAGTCCACGCTGGTGAGGGATCTTCTCGAGGAGTCGATTCGCAGGCAGTTCCGGGGTCTTCGGGATCCTGTAGCCGGCGTTCGTGAGGTGGCCGGTGTCGAGCTGGTCGAATCGCTGCGCGAGGTGGACCAGAGGCCCATCGGCCGGACCCCGCGTTCGACCCCGGCCACCTATGTCGGCTTCTGGAACCGGATTCGCCAGATCTTCGCCTCGACCCCCGCGGCCCGTGCTCGAGGGTGGGAGGCGCGGCGCTTCTCCTTCAATGTCGCCGATGGCCGCTGTGATGCCTGTTCCGGGCAGGGCAGAAAACGAATGGAGATGAACTTTCTTCCGGATATGACGGTGGATTGCGAGGTCTGCCTGGGCAGGCGCTTCAACCCCGAGACGCTTGAGATCATCTACAACGGCAAGAGTATCGCCGACGTGCTGGAGCTGACGGTGGAGGAGGGTGTCCGGTTCTTCGACTCTTTCCGCGACCTGACCCGCCCGCTGAGAGCTCTTGATTCCCTCGGGCTCGGCTACCTGACCCTGGGGCAGCCCAGCACCACCCTCTCAGGCGGAGAGGCCCAGCGCGTCAAGCTGGCCGTCGAGCTTTCGAAGACCACCCGGGGGGCGGGGCTCTACCTCTTCGATGAGCCGACGACGGGGCTCCATATGAGAGATGTTGCCCGGCTGGTGGAGGTTCTTACGGAGCTCGCGGCTGCCGGGCACGCGGTGGTGGTGATCGAGCACAACCTCGAGGTCATAGCCGGCGCCGACTGGCTGATCGACCTTGGACCGGGAGGAGGAGACGCCGGGGGAGAGCTGCTCTACCAGGGGCCGGCGGCGGGCCTGTTGGCGGGAGCGCCGGAGTCTCCAACGGCTTCCTGCCTGGAGGCTTTTACCGGAAAATCCCGGGAATCCTGCGATCTCGCGGTCTGAGGTTTTTCCGGCCCGCCGCCCTGCTTGACTTGCGGCGATGGGGACTCCTATACTTCTATTTGCCCTAATGACCATTATCGCCCGAAGGAAACCAGCCATGATCGCGCCGCGTCTCTCAGATTGCGAAAAACCCGCCCTGGAGGCGGTTTGCGCGCTGTGGTGGATTCCCTAGGGATCAGGGAGAGACAATCTCACCCTTCCCACCTATTATGAGCCCGGTGGGAAGGTTTTTTTTTGTTCAGACGCCGCTGGAGAGTCTGGTGAACTATTCCGATTTCAAGAGCTACGCCGACCAGGGAACGCTGGTCCCGGTCTACCGGGAGCTGTCGGCTGACACCCTGACTCCGGTGATCGCCTTTCTGCGCCTTCGCCGGGACGATGGAGCCTCCTTTCTCTTCGAGAGTGTCGAGGGAGGGGAGCGCATCGGGCGCTATTCCTTCCTGGGAGGAGATCCTTTCCTGACCCTTTCCGCGGTCGGCGAGACGACTTCCGTGCGGAGAGGGGATGGTGAGGAAGAAAACCTTTCGGGTGACTTCTTCGAGATTCTGCAGGAGACGATCGAGGCCTATGTGACCGTTCCGGTGGCCGGCTTGCCGCCGCTGACCGGCGGCGCAGTGGGCTACCTGAGCTACGATACGATTCGGTATATCGAGGAAATCCCCGACTCGCATGAGCGGGAGACCGAGTTGCCCGATGCCCAGCTGCATTTCCACGATACGCTGGTGGCCTTCGACCACGCCAAGCACAGGCTCTTTCTCATCGCCAACGCCCATGTGAGCTCCAGCCAGTCGGAGGAGGAGAGGGAGACGGCCTGGAAAGATGCTCAGCGTCGGCTGGATGAGTTGGAGAGCTCGCTCAGTCGTCCGGTCGCCGGCGAGGACGTCTTTCATCCGCTCGACGAGCTGCCGGAGAGTTCCATCGAGGAAGGGATGGAGTCCAACTGCACCAGGGAGGCCTTCGAGGCCGCGGTGGCCACTGCGCGTGAACATATCTTCGCCGGTGATATCTTCCAGGTGGTCCTGTCGCAACGTTTCCAGAAGCCCGTGGAGGTGGACCCCTTCGAGATTTATCGCTGTCTGCGGGCGCTGAATCCTTCACCCTACCTCTTCTACCTCGAGTGGGATGGCACGGCCCTGCTGGGCTCTTCCCCTGAGATCATGGTGCGCTGTGAGGATGGTCGAGCCCTCGTTCGGCCCATCGCCGGGACCCGGCGCCGGGGAGGCGACGAGGCGGAGGACCTGGCGCTGGAGAGAGAATTGCTCGCAGATGAGAAGGAGCTTGCCGAGCACAGGATGCTGGTCGATCTCGGCCGTAACGATGTGGGGCGCGTGGCGGAGTTCGGCAGCGTCCGGGTCTCCAAGCTGGAAGAGGTCGAGCGCTATTCCCACGTCATGCATATTGTCAGCGAGGTGGAGGGAGAGGTCAGGGAGGGGCTGCGTCCGGTAGACGCCTTCCGGGCGGGTTTTCCCGCCGGCACCGTGTCCGGGGCTCCCAAGATCCGGGCCATGGAGATCATCGACGAGCTGGAGCCGACCCGCCGGGGTACCTACGCCGGGGCCGTAGGCTACCTGGATTTTGCCGGTAATCTCGATACCTGTATCGCGATTCGCACGCTGCAGATTCACAAGGGAATCGCCACGGTACAGGCTGGGGCCGGAATCGTGGCCGACTCGGTCGCTGAGAGCGAGTATTTTGAGACCATCCACAAGGCCTCGGCGCTCTATGACGCCATCCGGCGCGCCGAGCTGCGCTCAGGCGCGTTCGAGGGAAGCGGGACGGAGGAGCCGGCATGATCCTCGTCATCGACAACTATGATTCCTTCACCTACAACCTGGTGCAGTTCATCGGTGAATTGGGAGCCGACCCCGTCGTCCACAGGAACGACAGGATCTCCCTGGAGCAGATCGATGAGCTGGCGCCGGCGGGAATTATCGTTTCGCCGGGGCCGGGGCATCCTGAGGAGGGCGGTATTTCCGTCGACCTCATCCGAAGTCAGAGCGGCAAGGTGCCGATCCTGGGTGTCTGCCTGGGCCACCAGTCGATCGGCTTCGCCATGGGAGGGAAGATCGGGCGGGTCCACCCCCTGCACGGCAAATCGAGCGAGGTGACCCATGACGGGAGCGGGCTCTTCGCAGGGGTCTCCAGCCCCTTCGAGGCCGGGCGCTATCATTCGCTCGTGGTTGAGCGGGAGGGTCTTCCCGAGACCCTGGTCGTTACCGCCGAGACCGCTGACGGAATCATCATGGGGCTGCGTCACAGCGAGCACCCTACCTATGGGGTGCAGTTCCATCCCGAGTCTATTCTTACCGCCGAGGGGAAGGTCATCCTCTCCAACTTTCTCGAGAGCTGCGGAGAAATTCAGCCATGAGCGACAATGCGACGCCTTCGATAGCCCCTCTTCTTTCCATCGTGGCGGATGGCCAGGCCCTGTCGCGCCAGCAGGCGCGGGATGCCATGGGCGCCCTTCTCTCAGGAGAGGCCTCTCCTGTGCAGATCTCAGCCTTCCTGCTGGCCCTGAGGGTCCGGGGCGAGACGGTTGAGGAGATCACCGGCCTGGTGGAGGGTATGCGGGAAGCTTCCGTCAGGATCAAGCCTGACCGCGAGGGAATGGTTGATCTCTGCGGGACTGGAGGTGATGGGTCGGGAACCTTCAACATATCTACCGCGGCCTCGCTGGTCGTGGCCGGGTGCGGGGTGCCGGTGGCCAAGCATGGCAACCGCTCGGCTTCGTCGCTCTGCGGCAGCGCCGATGTGCTCGAGCAGCTGGGGGTGCCGCTCGATCTGGAGCCTGAGGAGGCGCGGCGGATGATCGAAGAGACCGGCTTCGCCTTCCTCTTCGCCCAGAAATACCACCCGGCGATGCGTCACGTGGGGCCGGTGCGAGGAGAGCTCAAGCTCAGGACAGTCTTCAATATCCTCGGCCCGATGACGAATCCGGCGGGGGTCAGGCGGCAGATGATCGGCGTTTTCGATCCCGCGGTTCGAGCCACCATGTGCGAGGTTCTCGGGGCTCTTGGAAGCGAGCGGGTCTGGGCTCTTCATGGCGAGGGGGGGCTTGATGAGCTGAGCATAGCCGGTGCCACCTTGGTGACAGAACTGGCAGATGGCAGCCAGCGGGAATTCGAGGTGGTTCCGGAGGATGCCGGGGTAGAGAGCTCTCCGCTGGAGAGCCTCAAGGGTGGCGATGCCTCTGTCAATGCGGGGATTATCGAAAAGCTTCTGGCTGGAGAGAGCGGGCCCCACAGAAACGCAGTTGTTCTGAACGCTGCCGGAGCCCTGGTGGTCCAGGGGCTTGCCGCTGATCTTTCCGAGGGTGGTGAGAGGGCGCGTGAAGCTATTGACTCCGGCGCAGCTGAGAAGGTGCTTGCGAGCTTGAGGCAGCGGTCATGACGATCCTGGAGCGGATTCTCGACACCAAGCGAGCTGAGCTTGAAGAGAGCCGGAAGCTACGCCCCCTCGATGAGGTGGTTGCTGCGGCCTCGCAGGCGCCGCCGGCCCTCTCGCTGGCTGAAGCTGTGGGGCAGGAGGGCATCCGGGTCGTTGCCGAGGTCAAGAAGGCCTCGCCTTCCAAGGGGGTTATTCGCGAGGATTTCGATCCTGTGGCGATCGCCGAGGCCTACGCCGGAGCTGGAGCGGCGGCGATTTCCGTGCTGACGGATGTCGAGTATTTCCAGGGGAGGCTCGAGTATCTCAGCGCGATCAGGGAGAAGGTCAGCGTTCCCCTGCTCAGGAAGGATTTCATCATCGACACCTACCAGGTGTTCGAGGCCCGCGCCGCGGGAGCGGATGCGATCCTTCTGATCCTTGCCGCCCTCAGCGATGAGGAGGCCGCGCCGCTGGCGGCTGCGGCGGACCAGCTTGGCATGGATATTCTCTGGGAGGTTCACGGCCTCGATGAGCTACGCAGGCTCGCCGCCTTTTCGCCCCGGATCATCGGCATCAACAATCGCGACCTGAAGACCTTTGAGGTCTCGCTGGAGACCACGAGGTCTCTCCTGCCCGAGGTTCCCGAGGGAGCTGTGGTCATCAGCGAGAGCGGCTTCTTCAAGAGAGAGGAGCTCGAGATGATGGCGGGCTGGGGGGTCGATGGGTTCCTGATCGGCGAGAGCCTGATGCGGACTGAGAATCCAGGCGAGACCCTGGCCGGTCTGCTCGGCGCCGCGGGTGAAGAGTCTGTAACATGATACCTGTCAAGATCTGCGGAATACGGCGGCTGGACGATGCCCTGCTCTCCCTGGACGAGGGCGCGTGGGCGCTCGGGTTTATCTTTCATCGGCCCTCCCCGCGTTTTATCGATCCAGTCGATGCGGCGGCGCTTCTGGCGAAGATAAGAGAGCGCTCTGGCGCTGAGTTTCGGGCTGTCGGGGTTTTTGTCGATTGGGATCTCGATGAGCTGAACGAGGTGGTTCG
>Ga0163108_10000430_pt1 | contig 31124 bp, 26 predicted proteins | sample Fk1155metaG_FD_109644 | JGI IMG/M metagenome (GOLD analysis project Ga0163108, IMG submission 109644) | Marine microbial communities from the Central Pacific Ocean - Fk160115 155m metaG | ecosystem: Environmental > Aquatic > Marine > Oceanic > Photic zone | place: The Central Pacific Ocean...
AAAAACGAGATTATATGATAGTCAAAAGGACAATGATCAAATAATTAATCCAATTGAAAATAAAGTTTTAAAAAAGAATCAATTAGCAGTTTTATTTAATTGGCAAAAAGTTTTTGATGGTTATGAAATTAGTGCTAACTCCTTTAATTCAATCAAGAAAAATTTTTCAACTCAAAAATTTGATATAAACATAAATAAAAGCTGGAACCAAAAATGGTTTATAAAAACAAGAATTAATTATCACTCAGTGGCTCCAAATTTTAATTTTCAAATTCATATGAGTGATTTTATAAATCATAATTGGGATAATCTTGAATTAAAAAATCAAGTATTTAAAACTATAAGACTAAGTTTTGGAAATTTAAAATGGTTTAATTTAGATTTTAATTTTCAAAAATTAAATAACTATTCATATTTTAAAGTATCTCCTCCTAAAGAAGACGGAGATATTCTTACTCAGCCTAAAATTTCAGATGAGTTAGAGATTTATCCTTTTCAATTTGAGGGAGAAATTGATTATTTAAAAATCAAACTTTTTCAAGAAATAAGTATTGGTAAATTCTCTCTTCATAACACTATTCAATATCAAAATGTAAAACAAATAAAGGATGAAGCAGATTCATTTAATGTTTTAAACGTACCCGAATTTATAACTAGAAACACAATAGTTTTTTCTACGCAAATGTTTAAAAAGGCTCTTTATTTACAAACAGGTATAAATTTTCAGTTTTTTAGCAAATACTATGCTGATCGTTATAGTGGATTAATAGGTGAATTTGCTTCACAAAATGATAGAAAAATAGGTGAATATCCAAGGGTTGATTTTTTTATAAATGCCAAAGTTCAACAGACTCGAATTTATTTTAAGTTTGAACATTTCAATAGTGACAACACGGGATATGATTACTATTCTGCTCCATTTACTCCATACAGAGATTCAGTAATTCGTTTTGGACTAGTATGGAATTTTTTTCAGTAAATAATTTTATTTAGAAGGTAAATCCCCAGACATATTTTTCTTCGTTAGTAAAGAGTTACCACACAAATATGAATCTATTTGGTTTGCTGCTTCACGACCTTCAGAAATAGCCCAAACTATTAGTGATTGTCCTCTCCTACAATCTCCAGCCACAAAAATTTTTGGGTTTTGGGTCGCATAATTATTTTTGGTTTCTATGTTTCCGTATTTATTTAATTTTAGTCCTAGCTTTTCAGCTAGAGATTTTTCTGCCCCAGAAAAGCCAAGAGCTAATAGGGCAAGTTCACAAGGCCACTCTTTTTCACTACCCTTAATTTCTTTAAGTTTTGGTCTTTCACCTGATTTTTTTTCCCAATCAACAAAAACGGTCTTTAAGCCTTTAAGTTTTCCGTTTTTATCTCCAACAAATCCTTTTGTTAAAACATTCCATTCTCTATGGCTTCCTTCTTGATGAGAGGAGCTAGTTGAAAGAGTAAATGGCCAAAAAGGCCATGGGTTATAACTATTTCTAGAGTCAGGAGGTTTGGGCATTATCTCAAAATTAGTAACACTTTTAGCTCCGTTTCTGTTAGATGTACCAATACAATCAGATCCTGTATCACCTCCACCTATTACAATAACATTTTTATTTTTTGCTGACATTTTTTTATTAAAAGAAGTCTCTCCATTAACTAACATGTTATTGTGAGGAAGAAAATCCATAGCTTGAACTACCCCTTTAAGATTTGACCCAGGAATTGGCAGTTCTTTTTTCACAGTTGATCCAGTACAAATTAAAACAGCATCAAAATTTTCTTGTATATCCTTAATAGTTATGTCTTTACCGATCTCTTTTCCACATATAAATTCTATTTGCTCTGCTTTTAAAATATCAACACGTCTATCTATTATGTTTTTTTCTAATTTAAAGTCTGGAATTCCATATCTTAAAAGGCCACCTATTTTTTTATCTCTTTCATAAACTGATATTCGGTGTCCTGCTCTGTTAAGCTGTTGTGCTGCAGCTAATCCAGCTGGTCCTGAACCAATTATTGCAACTTTTTTTCCAGTACGGATTTTTGGGACTTTTGGTTTGATCCAACCTTCTTTAAATCCTCTCTCAGCAATATATTTTTCTATAAGCTCTATGGATACAGGAGGGTTAATAATTCCTAAAACACATGATTTTTCACAAGGAGCGGGGCATAATCGCCCAGTAAATTCAGGAAAATTATTTGTTGAATGCAAAATATCTAAAGCTTCTTTCCATCGATTTCTATAAACAGCATCATTGAAATCTGGAATTAAATTCCCTAAAGGGCAGCCACTATGACAAAATGGTACACCACAATCCATGCATCTAGCCCCTTGTTTTTGAAGTTCTGAAGTTTTAGGTACAATTGTGAATTCTTTATAATTTTTTACTCTATTTTTTGGAGGTATAGATGATTCATTCATTCTTTCATATTGCATAAAACCATTGATTTCCCCCATAATAAAAATTTCAGTTCTTAGTTGTTTCTTTAGCTAATATTTGAAGCGCACGTTTATAATCCGTAGGCATTACTTTGATAAATTTTTTCATTTCCTTGGACCATGAATCAAGAATCTTCTTTGCTTTTTTACTCTCAGTATATTTGAAATGATTTGAGATTGAATTAAACAGCGTTTCTTCATCTTGTTTTTCAAGATTTTCCAGTTCAACCATTTCTAAATTAAATTTATTAGATTCATAATTACTATCTCCAATATAGAGGTATGCAATACCACCACTCATTCCTGCCGCAAAATTCCTTCCAAAACTACCTAGAATTATTGCAACACCTCCAGTCATATATTCACACCCATGATCTCCTATTCCTTCAACAACAGCAATAGCTCCTGAGTTTCTCACACAAAATCTCTCGCCAGCTATACCATTCACATATATTTCCCCACTTGTAGCTCCATAAAGAGCAACATTCCCAATTATAATATTTTTGTCAGCCTCAAAGGATGATTCCTTTGGAACTTGAACTATTAATTTGCCTCCAGAAAGTCCTTTCCCAAAGTAATCATTACAATTACCCATTACTTTCATTGTAATACCTTTAGTACAAAACGCCCCAAAACTCTGACCCGCAGTTCCATTAAAAAGTATTTTTATCGTATCATCTGGCAGTCCATCGGCTCCATAAATTTTAGATATTTCATTACTTATAATAGCCCCTGTAGATCTGTTGATATTTCTTATTTTCATATCTAAGGAAACAGGGATTTTATTCTTGATTTCATTTTTAATACTTCGAAATATTTTATGGTCTAAAACTTTTTCGAGATTATGATTTTGACTCTTTGTATTGTAGATTTTTGTTTTTTTAGAGACTTTTGGTTTATATAGAATTTTTGATAAATCAATACCTTTTGCTTTAAAATGTTTTATGGCTTTTCTCATATTTAATTTTTGAGATTGACCAACCATTTCATTTATATTTCTAAAACCTAATTTTGCCATGATTTGTCTTAGCTCTTCAGCAACATAATGCATAAAGTTGATAACATGTTCAGGTTTTCCAGAAAAATTTTTACGTAACTCAGGATCTTGAGTAGCAATACCAACTGGACATGTATTTAGATGACATGCACGCATCATAATACATCCAGAGGCAACAAGTGGTGCTGTTGAAAAACCAAATTCTTCAGCACCTAAAAGGCAAGCTATTGCAACATCTCTTCCGGTTTTCATTTGCCCATCACATTCTAACACTATACGTGACCTTAAGTCGTTTAAAACCAGAGTCTGTTGCGCCTCAGCTATACCAAGTTCCCAAGGTAAACCGGCATGTTTTAATGATGTTAGTGGAGATGCCCCAGTACCACCATCATACCCAGAGATTAAAATTACATCTGCTTTTGCTTTAGAAACCCCAGCTGCTATGGTTCCAACTCCAACCTCTGAAACTAGCTTAACATTAATTCGAGCTTGTCTATTTGCATTTTTAAGATCAAATATAAGCTGTGCTAAGTCTTCTATTGAGTATATATCGTGATGAGGAGGGGGAGAAATCAAGCCAACATATGGGGTTGAATTTCTTACAGATGCAATATAGTGATCAACTTTTTTTCCAGGTAGTTGTCCTCCCTCGCCAGGTTTAGCTCCTTGCGCCATTTTTATTTGTATTTCCTTTGCATTGGTTAAAAAATTACTCGAAACTCCAAACCTTCCAGAGGCAACTTGCTTAATTGCACTATTCTTAGAATCTCCGTTTTTATCTTTTATAAACCTTTTTGAATCTTCGCCTCCCTCTCCAGAGTTACTCTTACCTCCCAATCTATTCATTGCAATTGCAAGATTTTCATGAGCTTCTGAACTTAATGAACCTAATGACATTGCACCGGTTTTAAATCTTTTAACTATCTCAGTCCAAGGTTCTACTTCATCTAATGGTACTGGACTAAAATCTTTAAATTCAAACAGGCCCCTCAAAGTCATCAGTTTTTCATTTTGATTATTTATAATGTTTGAATAAACTTCATAAGTTTCATATTTTGATTGTCTAACTGATTGTTGTAGTTTAGAAATAGTTTGGGGATTAAATAAATGTTCTTCTCCATTTCTCCTCCATCTATATTCTCCTCCTATTTCAAGAGATAATCCGTCAATAGTTTTTTCGCTATATGTTATTTTATGTCTTCTAGATGTTTCATTTTCAATTTCTTTAAGACCAATACCCTCAATCCTGGTAGGAGTTTCTGAGAAGAACTTATTTATAAAATTTTCGTTCAACCCAAGAGCTTCAAAAATTTGTGCACCTCGATATGAATGAAGAGTTGATATTCCAATTTTATTCATTATTTTAATTATACCTTTCGCAATGGCTTTATTAAAATTATCAATTGCTTTATCACTATTTATTTTAATAAAACTATTTTTCACTTGCCATTGAATAATTTCATTTACCATATAAGGATTAATTGCACTGGCTCCATATCCAAAAAGAAGAGAAAAATGGTGAGGTTCTCTAGGTTCTGCAGATTCAATTATAATATCAAATTTTGATCTTTTTTTGATCTTTTTTAAACCATGATGTACATGTGAGCATGCTAATAGCATCGGAATAGGAGCTTTTTGGATCGAGGTCCCTCGATCAGATAAAATAATAATATTTACTCCTTTTTCCAGGGCTTCAGAAACTTTTAAAATTATTTCGTTTAAGGCTTTTTTAATCCCATTATATCCATCATTAATTTTGTATAAAACTTCAATCGAAGTAGTTTTAAAATCTTTGTGTTTTATATATTTTATTTTATCTAAATCTTCATTAGATATTACGGGATTTTTAATGAACATTTTTTTACATTGTTCAGGGCAGATTTCAAAAATATTAAAGTCATTACCAATGGTTAAACTAGTATCTGTTATTATTTCTTCTCTAATCCCATCTAAAGGAGGATTTGTCACTTGAGCAAAAAGTTGTTTAAAATAGTTGTATATAAGTTGTGAACGATTTGATAGAACTGCAAGTGGAGTATCATTTCCCATAGCGCCAATAGATTCTTTGGCTTCAGTTGCCATAGGGAAAATAATTGTTTTTAAGTCTTCTTGAGTATAACCAAAAAGTCTTAACCTTGTCTCAAAGGGTTCTTTTTCAGTGGGAGTAATATTTCCTGTGTATTTTATATTCTTTAAAGGCAACAAGTTGTTCTTTAACCATTTTTTATAAGGATATTTTTTTACAACTTCCATTTTAATTTCCTCATCTTCTATGATTCTTCCTTCCTCCATATTAACTAAAAACATTTTCCCAGGTTCTAGTCTTCCATGTTTTAAAATGTTATCGGGTTTGATATCAAGAACTCCTGTTTCAGAAGACATTACAACATATCCATCTTTTGTAACAGAATACCTTGATGGTCTTAAACCATTTCTATCCAGGAGAGCTCCCAAAAATTTTCCATCTGTGAAAGGAATAGAGGCAGGTCCATCCCATGGCTCCATAATACATGAATTATATTTATAAAAAGACTTTTTATTTTCATTCATAAAAAAATGTTTTTCCCATGCTTCAGGAACTAACATCATCATTACTTCAGGTAGTGATCTGCCAGTTAAAAGAAGAAATTCAACTACCATGTCCATTGATGCTGAGTCAGATTTATTTGGAACTATAACAGGAGATATTTTTTTAATACTTTTCCCAAATAAATCACTGTTAAATATTTCTTCTCTGGTTTTCATCCTGCTCAAATTCCCGCGGAATGTGTTAATTTCTCCATTGTGACACATGTATCTAAAAGGTTGAGCTAAATCCCAAGTAGGAAAGGTATTAGTTGAAAACCTTTGGTGAACTAATGCTAATTTGGTAACAAGATTTGAATCATTTAGATCAATAAAATATTTTCCAATATCCTGAGGTGTTAAAAGCCCTTTATAAATAATTGTTCTTGGAGAAAGACTAGAGAAATAGTAGAAATCTTTTTGAGATAATTGAGAATTTCTAATTAAACTTTCTGATGTTTTCCTGGCAATATAAAGTTTGATATTGAATTCTTCTTCAGAAATTTGCTTTTTCCCTTTCGAAATAAAAACTTGTTTAAAATAGGGCTCTGTTTTTGAAGCGATTTTACCCATATGTTTTTTATCTACTGGGACATTTCTCCAACCTAAAATTTTAAGTCCTTGATTCAATATTTCCTTTTCAAAAGATTTTATGCAAATTTCTCTTTCATCTTTTTTAGACGGAAGAAAGGTCATTCCAACTGCATACTCATTTATTTTTGGAATTTTAAAATCACATTTACTTATAAAGAAATCATGTGGAATTTCAATTAATATACCGGCTCCATCTCCAGTCTTTCCGTCAGAGCTAACGGCTCCTCTATGTTCAAGCTTACATAGTATATCTAAAGCCTTATGAATAATATCATTAGTTTTTTTTCCTTTAAGACTACAAATAAAACCAGCCCCACAGTTATCGTGTTCAAATCTAGGTGAATAAAGGCCTTGTTCTTTAGGGAACATAGATTAAGTTTTGAGAAATACAAAAATAAATTTTATGAGATATAAACGGATATTATTATATTATAAATAGATAATAATTATCAAATATTAATTTTCGGCTTGATATATTTAGAAATAATTAATTTATTTAAGATTTTGTCATTATATCATAAATAATAGCTTGTAAAATTTTATTTTTTAATAAAATTAAGACTAATGTTAATTCAAAATTATAATGTTATAGGAGTTATGTCTGGAACTTCTCTAGATGGAGTAGATATTGCCTACATTAATTTTAAAAAAAATGAATCTTGGGAATATAAAATTCTTTTTGCGAAAACTTATAGATATGATGACTTTTGGAAAGAAAAGCTTGAATTTTCGCAAGATTTAAAAAATAATGAGCTTAATATTTTAAATAATGAGTATACAGAGTTTTTGGCTTCTAGGATCAACAAGTTTATTCAAGAAAACTCAATTAAGCAAATCGATTTAATTGGATCACACGGACACACAATTTTTCATAAACCCTCCTTAGGATATACTTTTCAAATTGGTAATATTCAAGAATTAGCTAACTATATTGGTAGAACTGTTATTTGTGATTTTAGAATTGGTGATGTTATACTTGGTGGCCAAGGTGCTCCACTTGTCCCTATAGGAGATTTATTGCTTTTTAAAAAACATGACGTTTGTTTAAATCTTGGAGGATTTGCAAACATTTCTATCAAATCAAAAAATGAAATTATTGCCTATGACATATGTGCAGTGAATACAGTTTTTAATTTTCTGTCAAACAAACTAAAATTAGAATTTGACAATGAAGGATTAAATGCAAGAAAAGGTAAACTGATTAAAGATTTTTATGATAAGCTTGAGCATTTAAAATATTACAAACTTTTTCCACCTAAATCATTAGGAATTGAATGGGTAAAATCTAAAGTACTTCCATTACTAGAATATTTTTCAAGTTATCCAATTTTTGATTTATTACATACCTATTTAATCCATATATCTAAAGAAATTGCTAAAAATTTAAATCAATCTAATTCTGCATTGATTACAGGAGGGGGAGCATATAATTCATTTCTTATTGAAGAAATAAGAAAACATACAAATACAGAATTAATTTTGCCAGAAAAATTACTAATTGAGTATAAAGAAGCCCTGATTTTTGGTTTTTTGGGAGTTTTAAAATATAGAAATGAAATTAATTGTTTAAAATCAGTTACTGGTTCAAAAAAAAATCATTCTTCTGGCAAAATCTTTTATTCTTAGTTTGTTTTTTTTAATTTAACTTTTCATAATTAAACTATGGAGATTATATTAATATCAATTTTTATTTTAGGATATCTTTTAATAACCCTTGAGCACAGTCTTAAAATAGATAAATTAATTCCAGCACTTGGAATGACGGCTCTGCTTTGGGCTCTAATTTCATTATCTCATTTGCCTGTTTTTGAAGTAAATACAACTTTAAAAGAACTTCAGCCCACTCATATTGATGAAGTTTTATTACATCATCTTGGTAAAACAGCTGAAATTTTAATTTTTCTTCTAGGAGCAATGACAATAGTTGAAATAATAGACTATTTCAATGGTTTTTTTACAATTAAGAGCTTTATTAAAACAACAAGTAAAAAAAACCTTTTATATGTTTTTGCTTTTCTAGCCTTTATTTTATCTGCAATTATCGATAATCTAACAGCAACAATAGTTTTGATAACTATCCTACAAAAGGTTATAAAGGATCGAAATACAAGACTTTGGTTTGCTGGTTTGATAGTTATTTGTGCTAATGCTGGTGGAGCTTGGTCACCTATTGGCGATGTAACGACTACAATGTTATGGATTGGGAAAAAAGTCTCAACAGTTAAATTAATTTCATACCTTCTAATTCCATCATTAGTTTGTGCAATAGTTCCTGTTATTGCAGCAACATTTTTGCCTGCTTTTAAAGGGAATATTTCAAATCAAGGTAAAGATGATAACGATGCTCCTGACAGAAGAGGAGCTATGATGTTATATCTAGGACTTTCTGCAATTATTTTTGTACCTGTCTTTAAAGTGGTTACTAACTTGCCGCCATATGTTGGCATGATGTTGTCCTTAGCAGTTGTTGCTACTTTTGCAGAAATTTTAAGTAAATCAAAAATAAATATAACTTCAATTGATGAAATTCATGACGAAGATTCAAGCCATAGTCCAGTTCATAAATCACTATCTAAGATTGAATTACCTAGTATTTTGTTTTTTCTTGGTATTTTAATGGCAGTTGCTGCTCTAGAGTCTTTAGGTATGCTGTTTGAATTTGCTGGATTACTAAATGATGCAATTCCAAATACTGATGTAGTAGTTATTCTTCTAGGAATTGGCTCAGCAATAATTGATAACGTACCATTAGTGGCTGCAAGTATGGGAATGTTTTCAGAATTAATTGACCACCCCTTATGGCATTTTATTGCATTTTCTGCTGGGACTGGTGGAAGCATGTTAATTATTGGATCTGCTGCAGGGGTTGTTGCAATGGGGATGGAGAGAATAGATTTTTTTTGGTATTTAAAAAAAATAACTTGGCTTGCAGCAATTGGTTTTTTGTCTGGCTCTTTTACCTTTATTTTGATGAGAAATTTTTTTCTATAGAATAAAATTTTTAGAGTATTATAACGTTTAAATAATAAACCAGCTAGATATAAAATGTTTTTAATTTTTCAAGACACACCATTACAAACCAAAAAATCTATTTCTTTAATTGAACTTATTATTAGTGGAGGATTAGGGGCTCAAATTATAATAGGAGTTTTATTCATTTTACTATTGGTAGTAGTATATATTTATTTTGAGAGGCTATTTGCAATAAAATCTGCTTCTAAATTAAGCGTCAATTTTATGAATCAAATTAGAACTTATGTTTTAAATCATAAACTAGATGGGGCATTAAATTTATGCTTAAAAGAAGATAAACCTGTCGCAAGATTAATTTCAAAAGGTATTTCAAGAATCGGAAGACCACTAGAAGATATAAATACAGCTATTGAAAATGCTGGCAGGATAGAGGTTTATAAACTTGAAAAAAATGTTAGCGTTTTAGCAACTATTTCTGGAGCAGCACCAATGATAGGTTTTTTGGGAACTGTAATAGGAATGATTATTTCAATTTTTGAAATTTCTAATGCAGGTGGTAATATTGACATGCAATTACTTTCAAGTGGGCTATACACAGCAATGACTACGACAGTTGCAGGACTAATAGTTGGAATATTTGGTTATATAACATATAATCACCTGGTTGTTAAGACTAATAAAGTGGTACATCAAATGGAAGCCAACACATTAGATTTTTTTGATTTGTTAAATGAACCGGCTTAAATGAATTTAAAAGGAAGAAACAAGATTACTCCAGAGTTTAGTATGTCTTCTATGACAGATATTGTTTTCTTACTTTTGATTTTTTTCATGATTGCATCTACTCTTGCCAAACAACTAAATACTATTGATATAAAATTACCTGAAGCAAAGGGGAAAACTGAAAATAGAAATACTGTTAACGTCACAATAAATAATAAATCACATTTTTATGTCAACTCTAAGCGAGTTTCAAGGTCTAAAGTAAGAAACGAACTTTTAAATGAATTAAATCAATCTGACGCTAAATCAATAGTTTTAAGAGCAGAACAAAAAGTTCCAATAGATGAAGTTGTATATGTTATGGATTTAGCTAACAAGAATGGAATCAAAGTAGTTTTAGCTGTTGACTCAAAATGAAATTTTTAAACACGCCTCACAAAAAAAAATCAGCATTAATAACTTTCTTTTCTGGATTAACACTTTTTTTTCTTTTTTTTCTTTTTGGACTTAAATATCTTGATCCGCCAATAACTTATGGAATGGAAATTAGTTTTGGAGTTTCAGATAAGGGTGAATTTGCTCAAGAACGGGAAGTTAATCAAAGCATAAAAGAAGAGGAAATAAGTGAAGGAACAAATAAAAATGAGCCTCGATTATCTAGTTCAAAAAATGTTTTAGTTGAGGAAGAAAGTATAATTTCAGTTGATGATGCTCAAAAAAAGGAAAAAGATATATCTGATAACAAAAAAATACTTGCTGAAAAACAAAATCCTGAAATAGATAATAACACAAAGAGTATATTATCTAATTTAGTTAATCAAAAAAGTCAAAATTCAAAGATTAATTCCCCGGTGGGAGATGACAATACAAAAAATATTAAAGGATTAAATTCTGGAAATCCTTATATAAATACTTATCTAAATATTGAAGGATTTAAAGGCCTTAAAAATGGATATGGTCTTAATGGGAGAAATCTCAAATTAAATGGAAGTGTTGTTCAGGAATGTAATGAAGAAGGAATTGTTGTTGTAAGAATAATTGTTGATCCTAAAGGTAAAGTTATAGAGGCAAAACCAGGAGTAAAAGGAAGTACAAATATTCATCCTTGCCTTTTAAAACCTGCTATTGAAACTGCTTTTTTACATGAATGGTATCCTGATGATAAGGCACCTTCAAAACAAATAGGTTTCGTGGTGGTTAATTTTAAAATTAGAAAGTAATCCTTGAGAAATTACAAAGAGACCATTTCCTGGATGTTTTCAAACCTTCCTATGTATCAAAATTTGGGAGCAGTTGCATATCGTCCTGATTTATCTAGGATGAATAAATTATCATCCTATTTAAATGAGCCACAAAATAAATTTAAATCAATTCATATTGCAGGAACTAATGGTAAGGGTTCAACAGCTCACATGTTATCTTCTATAATTCAAGAAGCCGGATACAAGGTCGGGTTATACACATCTCCTCATTTAAAAGAATTTAGAGAAAGAATTACTGTAGATAACATACAAATTGAGAAAAGTTATGTAACTAAATTTATTTCTGAGCATAAATTTTTTTTCACATCAAATAAGTTCTCTTTTTTTGAAATGACAGTAGGATTAGCTTTTTATTACTTTGCCCACAAGGAAGTTGATATAGCAATTATTGAAGTTGGAATGGGGGGGAGGCTAGATGCTACAAATATTTTAAATCCTGAAGTTTCAATAATCACAAATATTGGTTTAGATCATACAAAATTTTTAGGAGATAATTTATTAGATATCGCATTTGAAAAAGCAGGAATAATTAAGCAAGACACCCCTGTTGTTATAGGTGAAACAATAAAGGAAACAAAGCTTGTATTTCAAAAAAAAGCCATTGAAATGTCAGCACCAATAATCTTTTCTGATAGAAAAAAAACAGATAACTATAATTCTGATCTCAAGGGAATTGTTCAACAGAAAAATATCAGGACAGTTGTTAGCGCACTAAAATTTCTTAAAAATTATAAAATAACAAAGAAGAATATTAAAGATGGACTTTTAAATGTTATTAAAAACACATCATTTAGAGGAAGATGGCAAGTGATTAAAAAAAATCCATTGATAATTTTTGATGTGGCACATAATGTCGAAGCAATGACTTATGTTGCTAATCAACTCTTAGAATTTTCAAGTAAAGAACTTCACTTAGTTCTTGGTTTTGTTGGAGATAAATCTGTTTCAGAAATAATAAATTTATTTCCGGTGGATTCTAAATTTTATTTTTCTTCTCCAATGCTAGACAGAGCTTTTCCATTAGAAGACCTTGAAAGATTAGGTAAAAATTTAAATTTAAATTTCAATATTTATCCATCTGTTTTAAAAGCTTTTGAGGCAGCTAAAAATAAAGCTAAAAAAAATGATATAATTTTTGTTGGAGGAAGTACATTTGTCCTTTCTGAAATTTTATGATTAAATAGTTGCTCCGGCAGGAATCGAACCTGCATCTAAAGTTTAGGAAACTTTTGTTCTATCCGTTGAACTACGGAGCAAAGTTTTATTGGTAGAAAATTTTTTCCTCAATTGATTTCCATAAGAGAAGAGATGCTATAGTCTTATATGGAGACCATTTACTGGTCAATTTATCTAATAGAATGCCATCAACTTCTTTAAATTTATAATTTTGCTTGATACTATTAATTATCGCTAAATCTTTACTTGGAAAGATATTTTCTCTAAACAAAACAAACATAAGAAACATTTTAGCAGTCCACGAGCCAATACCTTTAATTTTAGTCAATTCATCTATAATTTCTTTATTGTTATGTTTTTCAAAATCAAAATTTGATAATTTGAAATATGCATAGACATTTTTTATGTATTCACATTTCCTAGAAGAAATACCGATTAATTTTAGTTTATTTAAATCCAAATCCAAAAGTTCTTGATTTGAAATATTTTTGATCAGTTTATTAAATCTTTTATTTATTGCAATTGCTGCCTTAAAGCTAACTTGTTGTTCAATAATCAAATTTGCAATTGCTTTGGAGTAATTAGAGTCATATCTGTCATCAAAAGTTATTTTATCTCCAAATTTTTTAATTAGAAAAGTCATTACTTTGTCTGATTTTAGATGCCCAAAAGCATTAGAAAAATTATATCCCATTTAAAACTATTTAATTATTATTGAATTAGAATCAATAACTGATATTGATTCATTCTTGTCAAGACATAGTCTGTATTTTTTCCTAATTCTTCGTAAGTTTATGTTTAGCATAAGATATTGTTAAAATATAAAATAATTTAGATACGTGTCTTTGGATTTAAAAAATTTGATAAAAAAAGAATATGGATTAGATGTTATCCTCATTGATAAGTTTAAAGGGTATGAAAATGATAATTATTTTATTAAGACAGATAAAGATAAATTTGTTCTTAAGTTATATTCTGACCTAACTTTAAAGTTAATCTTAAAAGCAGAAAACGAATTTTTATTATTTCTTCAAAAACAAGATAAAAAAGACTATTATCCAAAGCCTATATTATTAAAAAAAGGCGGATATGTTAAACAAGTAAGTCATAAAGGCAAACTAATTTTAATCAGGATGCTTTCCTATTTAGAAGGAGATTTTATAGCTGAATGCAAAATCAATGAAAATATTATTTCTTCTTTAGGTTCTTTTCTAGCTAAATTTAATTTGCTAACAATAAACTGGAACAATTCTGAAATAAAAGCTCGGGATTGGGAATGGAAAATAGAATCAGTTGAATTAATAAAAAATAGAGCAAATTATATCTCTGATCCATTTCGTCGTAATAGAGTAATTTATTTTATTCAACAGTATAAAGAAAATATAGTGCCAATTTATAACGATCTAAGAAAATCAATTATACATAATGATGCTAACCAATGGAATGTTTTAGTTAAGAAAGATAAAATAGCTGGATTAATAGATTTTGGCGACATATCTTATTCTAACTTAGTAAATGAGGTAGGGATTGCAATGACCTATATTGCTTATGACAAAGAAGATGTTTTATACTGGTCTGGTATATTACTTGAAAGTTATAATAAAATACTCCCCCTTAAAAAAGAAGAGGTTGAATCATTATACTATATTATTGCTCTAAGACTCTGTATGAGTGTCTCAAACTCTGCTTACACAAAGTTAAATCAACCTAACAATAATTACATTAGTGAAGGCAATGAAAATGCATGGAATATGTTAGATAAATGGATTTTATTAGGTCCAATTCAGGTTATAAATTATTTTCTAAAGGCGACAGGTTTTACTTTAAAAAAACAGGATAAAGAAAAAAAGTATATTGACAAACGTCAAAAATATTTAAGCAAAATTTTATCTCTTAGCTACAAGGTCCCATTAGTTATGGAACAGTCAGCTTTTCAATATATGTACGATGTTTACGGGAATACTTTTTTAGATGCTTATAATAATATTCCTCACGTTGGTCACTCACATCCGATTGTTGTAGAGGCTGGAAAAAAACAGATGTCAAAACTAAATACTAATACCAGATATCTTTATTCAAAAATCAATGAATATGCGGAACATTTATTATCCTATTTTCCCTCTAAACTGAATAAAATATTTTTTGTTAATTCCGGTAGTGAAGCATCTGATTTAGCAATTCGAATGGCAAAAGCTCATAATGCAAATAATCAGATTATAGTTATGGAGGAAGGTTATCACGGTCATACTCAAACAGGTATTGAAATCAGTGATTACAAATTTAATGATTCAAAGGGGATAGGTCAGTCTAAGCATATTACTAAGTTACCTCTTTTAAAAAATAATACCTCACAAATAATAGATTCTGAGATTGAAAAAATGAAGAAATATTTTATAAGCAATGGTTTGTCTCCATCTGCTTTTATTAGTGAAATAATATTAGGCTGTGCAGGACAAATTCCTTTATCTAAAGATTATTTAAAAAAAATTTATTCAACAATAAGATCTTTCGGTGGAGTATGTATTGCTGATGAAGTTCAGACAGGTTTTGGCCGTATTGGAAGTCATTTTTGGGCATTTGAAAGCTATGACATTATTCCAGATATGGTTATAATTGGGAAACCTATGGGAAATGGACATCCAATAGCTGCTCTTATTACTACTGAAGAAGTTGCAGAAAGTTTTGAGCAAGGAGTAGAGTTTTTTAGTTCATTTGGCGGCAATCCAGTTTCATGTTCAATAGGCAAAGCGGTTCTTGAGGTTATTGAGCAAGAGGACTTAATGAAAAGAGCTTTTGATGTCGGCAACTATTATTTGAAACAATTATTGGGATTAAAAAGCCAATTCAATTCTATACATGATGTTAGAGGTTCTGGTTTGTTTTTAGGTGTTGAATTAGTAAACACTGACTGCAAGCCTAATTCTAATTTAGCAAGTTTAATAAAAAATCAATTACGTGAGAGTAATATACTAATTGGAACTGATGGTAAGCATAATAATGTTTTGAAAACAAAACCTCCTTTGTGTTTTAGTAAAGAAAATGTAGACGAAGTGATACAAAGAATTGAAGAAGCCATTAATAAATTTAATTAAATGAAGAAGGTCTTAATTATATTTTTGATTTACTCTAATTTATATCCTCAGATTTCGAGTAAAAAGATTGATAGGTGGGTTTCAAAAAACGAAAATTTAAATGGCGCAGTTGTTTCAATTGCAATTAAACAGCTAAGGAAGAATAAAAAAACACATGGAATTAATCTAAATACTTATATGACTCCAGCATCAAATGTTAAAATATTAACTGTACTTGGTTCTATATACTTTGGAGATTCTATTCCAATATTAAAGTATAAAGTCTCTAGCTATAATGATACATTGAGAATATCACCAACAGGTTACCCATTAACTGCACACCCAAAATATATAGATAAAGATTTAGAGAAATTTATAAAACCCTATAAGTACATATTATATCATAAACCTAAAATTGATCTCACTAAATATGGTCCTGCTTGGGCTTGGGATGATTTTAATTATTATTTCCAAGCTGAAAGATCAGAGATGCCAATTTATGGAAATGTAATAAAAGTTATCAAAAAATTTAATGGAGAAATAGAAACAATCCCCGACGACTTTAAAATTAATTTTGATTTTGAGCAAAAAGAAAAAATTTACCGAGAAGAGACAGGTAACAATTTCTTTATTAATCCTTCACTGATAGAACTAGGTGATACGTTATATTCTCCATTTATTACATCAAGAAAGAGCACTATTTCTTTTCTTAAGAAATTTTTAAATACCTCTGTATACTTTAACGAGCAAGAATTATCCGATTATAACACCTTAAATAGTAGTCAAGTTGATGAAATATATTCTGCTGTACTAAAAGATTCTGACAATCTTATCTCTGAGAGTTTAGTTGCTAATATTTCACTAAGATTAAATGATACTATTTCGGTAGATAAAGGGATTCAATTAATTCAAAACAGATTTAATGAAAATATATCTAATCAAATACAATTATTTGATGGATCAGGATTATCAAGATATAATCTAATAACACCTAATGCATTAATTTCATCATTAGAAAATATATATCAATTAATAGGCCTGGAAAGGATAAAGAATATTTTCCCAAAAAATTATATACTTAAGGATACAGAAGATTTTGTTTGGGGGAAAACAGGCACTTTAAGAAATAATCACAACTATTCAGGTTATATAATTACAGATAAAGGTAAAATATATGTATTTAGTATAATGGTTAATCATTTTACTAATGATCTGGATAAAATAAAAGAAGCAATAGCTGACTTTTTAATTTATTTAAAGTCAAATTCATAGTTGATCCGCTCCGTACTACCCCATATTATTAGTTTAAAGAGTAATCATGATGAGCCTTTTGACTTCGCTTAATTGATCAAAATTGGTTATATTCGCCTTCTCATTTAAACCTCTCAAAACAATCTGTGGGGTACATTGAAATGCTGAAATGATTTAAAAAAGTAGTCTAACTACTTGTTTATCATAATTTTGGGCGCTTAGCTCAGTTGGTTCAGAGCACTTGGTTTACACCCAAGGGGTCGGGGGTTCGAATCCCTCAGCGCCCACTTTTTAACCCCAATACTCTATTGGGGTTTTTTTGTATTTTAACATTATAAAATTTTTTTGATTATGAGTAACATTTTGGAACATTTTTTATAGACTATACCCTTAATTTTATTTGCTTCCTAGGCGCCACATTAGAACCCCACCTGTTATAAACATCCATATTGAATAAGCTCCAGTTGGAAGTCCCATCTCAATGTTATTAAGTATTGTAGTAGCAATGACAAAAGCTAATGTTCCGTTTTGAATTCCGCTTTCAATTGTAATTGAAATTTGACTTTTACCAGTTATACCAAAAAATTTTGAAGTGATATATCCAAGCCCCATCGTTGACAAATTAAGAAGCAATGTTGCTAATCCTACCTCTTTCATTGCTTGAATTAAATCTTCTTTGTTAGCAATCATGACTAGTAAGAAAATAATAATAAATAGTACTGTGGATGCAATTCGCATGGGTCTTTCCATACGCATGGAAAAACTTTCATTTCTTTTGCGAATTAACATGCCTATGGAGATTGGAATTACAGTTATTAATAAAATTTGAAGCATTGTTTCAAGTATAGGAAGTTCGATAACAATAGCTGTGTCTCCTGTAAAATACGTAATGGCTTTTGATAATATGATTGGAATTGTGAAAACAGTGATTAGACTTGCCAGGGCAGTTAGAGTGACAGAAAGACCTATATTTCCTTGAGCAACTTGTGTTATAAGATTGCTTGTAGGCCCTCCAGGGCATAAAGATAGTATCATAATGCCAATAGCCATAGATGAGTTTAAATTAAACAGAACGATAATTGAAAATCCAATAAAGGGGAGAAATACTAACTGATTCAACAGGCCAACAAATACTGCCTTTGGATAAGTGAAAAGTCTAATAAAATCAGCAATTACAATATTTAGACCCATACCAAACATGATAATAGCCAAAGAAATTGGTAAAAAGATTTGTGAGATAATCATTGTTGCATCCATAATTTGTAATTGTATTGCTCAAGTTATAAACTTTATAACTTGTATCTAAAGCCTGAAGTTGGTTTATTAAAAAGTTTTATAATTTAACTTATAATGATTCTCTCTTTCATTTTTTAGCATTCCACATGTTTCATCCATAAATTTGTTTCTCTCAATTCTGTTTTTAAAAATCCATATACAAATAGAATCTTTACTATGATAAATAGCCTTAAGTTCATCATCAATTTCACAAATCCCGTTTGGGATTTTAGTTTTAATGCAGATCATCATTTTATGTTATTTAAATAGGTTTCAGAAATTTTCTCTCACTTTTTTCTCTAGTTAAATGGTCTTTCGCACAATATACATATCTTATATGGAAGATTCTTAACCACCTTTATTTAGATTTTGAAAAAAGCCAAGGAATAAAATCAGGATCAGAAAATAGATTATCCCAACTATTATGATTTACCCCTTTATGAATTTTAAAAATCACATCAATCTTTTCTTTTTTCATTGCTTCATACATAAGTTTGGAATGTTTTATTGGAACTACATTGTCTTTATCTCCATGATCAATTCGCCATGAGGTGTGACGAATTTTTTTTGATATTTTTGGATTTCCACCACCACAAACAGCAAATGCGGCAGCAAACATTCTGGGGTTACGATAGACCATTTCAAATGTTCCCATTCCACCCATGGATAATCCTCCAATGTAGATTCGTCGTTTATCAACTCCGTATTTTTCAATAAAATCATCAATTATTTCCTCAACTAAACTTAGAATAGAATTATCTTTAGGGTTCTCAGAATATTCAAATTTCAAAGATTCTGGACGATCAAGAATAGTTGCCCAATAGCCCTCCAAAGGGCACTGAGGAAACACAACAATTGCAGGATATTTTTCACGAAATTTTTTATCCAAGAAAAGATTACTTCCATGGAATAATTGTAACTCATTGTCTGCTCCTCTTTCACCTGCACCATGGAGAAAGATAAGAAGGGGATATTTTTTTTCAGGACTATAATTTTCAGGTAATAAAAAGCGATAGGGTAAACTTTCTCCTTCATTTTCATAACTAGCTGCTTCATAGGATTGGGCCTGTATATAAAAAGGGAATAAATAAACTAAAAGACGAAATATTTTACTTGCAATTATTTTCATTTAAATAGTTCGTTTTAAAATTTTAGGTTTAGTTTCTTCTAAATTTACCAAACTTTTGATAAAAAAATTAAGATTCATTAGTCATATGATTTTTTCACATTTTTGACTTTAAAATTTAGTTGAGGTTTATTTATATTGGTCTCTATGAAAAAGACCCGTATATTAATGCAATGAAACATTTAACTAGCAAGTCAAATTCATCTTTTCTTGTAAACAAGTGTGATCTTTTCAAAGCTATGTTTTCAGACAATAAAATTCCAATTCCGGAAACAGATGAAGTGATATTAGAAATTGAGAGATATGCTTTTACTTCGAATAACATTACATATGCAGTTACTGGTAACACATTAGGTTATTGGAATTTCTTTCCAGCAAAAGAGCCTTTTGGCACTATCCCAGTTTGGGGCTTTGCAAATGTTCTTTTTTCTAGGAACAAAAATATTTCTGAAGGAGATAGATATTATGGTTATTTCCCTATGAGCAATTATTTAAAAGTTATACCAGAGAAAGTCAATGCCTTCAGTTTTATAGATGATTCTTCTCATAGAAAAGGACTTCCCTCTGTGTATAACTATTATTTAAAAATCCCAAAGGGATTTGATAAATCATCAGATTACCACCCTTTAATAAGGCCACTTTTTTTGACTTCGTTTTTGAATTATTTCTTTTTGAAAGACGAAAATTTTTTTGACTGCGATCAAATAATACTTACAAGTGCATCATCTAAAACAGCTTTGTCGTTAGCTTTTTTGTTGTCAAAAAATAAATCAGTGGACAAGAAAAAAATTATAGGTATCACATCGAAAAAAAACATTGAATTTTTATCAAAAATTAAATTTTATGACAAAGTTTTATTGTATGATGATGCAGAGAAAAAGCTTAATGTATCAAAATCAATAATAGTTGACTTTGCAGGTAATTCAGATTATCTAGTAAAATTAAATGAGTATTTAGGAAGTTTTTTGAAATATGTTTGTTTGATAGGATTGGCAGATTGGTCTTCAAAAACGGATTTTAAATCCATTCCCAATTCAAAATTTTTCTTTGCTCCAAATCACGCTGAAGGGAGATATAGAAAAATGGGAGTTAAAAAGACTACACTATTAGCTGATAGCTTAATGAAAGAATTTATTACGAAAATCAAAGATTATATAGAACTGAAATATGTAAGTAAATCAAAAGAAATACATGAATTATATTTAAATTCTTTAAAAGGGAAGATTGATCCAAGTAAGGGCTATATGGTACAGTTAAGTAAGTAAATCCTTATAAATAGTATTTTATTGAACAGTTTAATTTGAATATTAGGATTTGGGCGAGAAAATAACTGATTTAAAAAATTAACTTGTGATCAGGCTTTGAAAATCTATTTGGTTGATCTAGTCCATCTATAGGGTATTTTTTTTTCGAGACCCTAATAGAGTGTTTTATAAAATTTTTATGGATAAAAGTAATTTCAACTGTCGTAGGGAAATTGTTTTCAAGAAATGTTTTACTGTAGTTATTTCCATGTATGTGTGCGATGTGAAAGTTTTTTAAGGCTAATTCAATGATTCTATCAAATTCTTTGCTGTATTTGTCAAGTTTATGAAATTCAACAGCCATTCCAACAATTGTTCCTTTTGTTTTAAAAAGTGACTCTACAACTCTATATTCAGCTGTTTCTATATCCATTTTAACAAAAATTTTTTTTGCATTTGACGATATAATTGTAGATAAAGAATCTTCGACTGTTTTGCTGTTTTCAATATTACTATCCCATATTCTGTTTTTAAAATGAGTTACACTTTTTTTAAAAAATATGAAATAATCAATAATTGTGTAAATGCCATTAACTGATTTGAAAAATCTTATTTTATCAAAAAGTAATGCCCGGATGATTGTTAAAAAAAAAAATTTTAAACTAAAAAATAAAACTGAAAATAAATTTAATGTATGGTCGTAACAATGGACAATCGCTTTTGGATTTTCTTTTATAAAGTCTTTTTCAAAGGACCAGTCCTTATTAATCCCATATGACAATAAACCGTCACATAAATTAAAAATGGATTTAGGTATCACATAACCTCCATCATTGTTTCTTCCAATTCTAACAAGATCATTAATTTCAATAGGGATTAGTCTTTTTGTTTTAATCATTATTTTACTTAATTCTATTTAATGATTTATATTCATCAATAATTTTTTTTGGAATTGGCATATAACCATTATTAAATTTTAATTCCTTTTTACTATTTGATTCATTTAGATGGATATAAAAATTAGATACTTCGTTAATCTCTATACAGTCATCAACATCATATAGGTCATCGGTATGTACTTGCTCTAAACCAATTAACATGTTTTTTTTCGCTTTTATTTTAATGTCTTTTTGATTTTTACCAACCATAAATCTACTTTCGTGTAATTCTTCAAATTTTTTTGGGTCATAACCACCAAGATTTATAAAGTATAATTTCTTTTTGCTAGAAATTTTCCCTTTACTAAGGGAAACTTTATAACTATCCACATAAGTTAAATCTACCCAAGAGTCTATATGGAGCCTATCAGGAATACCAAACCATTTAGAAAGTAAATCAAAGTAAGTTTCCTCAATTTTATTTCCACAAGTAAAAACTACATCATGAAGTTCTGTATTACATTTTTCTGCTCTTCCTCCTAAAAAAACTGCAAATAATTTCATGGTCATTAAATTAATACCTAATTGCCTTTGCTACTTCTTTAAAGTTGATATTATGGTATGTAAATTTTTTAGTTAAAAAAAAATTTTCCCCGTTTTTGCTAATCCAATCTTTGTGATAAAAAAGATCATATTTTGAAGGAGGATTTATTGTAAATTCCACTTTATAATAATCATCAATTTTTCCGGGCAAGGAAATGTTTCTTGCATAGTGAAAATTGTCAATTAAGTTTATGTGAGGAACTAAATCAATAAATGTTTTAATTCCAGTTGACTCATTAGTTATTAATGAATTAATCTGTAAGTATGGAATAAAACCACCAGAGACAGCACCATCAGGAATATTTTTATCATCCCAATTAACTCTTGCCTCTATATGGACATTTGTTAGTTCTTGACTCAGGTTTCTGGAATAAGGAGAGATAATATCTTTAACTGCTCCTTCAAAAATAAATTTTATTCCAGGATCAACTTTTTCTTCACCAATTATTAATTCTTGAGCTATTCCCGCGAAAAAATAAATAAAACTGAAAAAAAAGGTTAAAAAGAAATTTTTCATATTAGTTTTGATCAAATATATCTAATTATAATATTATGACATCAGAAAATTGGCTATTGCTTATCATTTTTCTTGTATTGTTCAATTATTTTTTTTTCCACAATTTTAGAATATATTAATGATAAAAATTGGAATTCAACTATTCCAAAAAAGATGGAAAAATTTTATGCTAAAGACAAGTACGAAAAAGCTCGTAAATATTCAATAGAAAGAGGAAAGGTTTCCTTTATTTCAAGCTCCTTAAGTATGATTCTTGTTATATTATTACTTTGGTTTAAAGGATATGGATTTATTGATTCTTTTATTTCAAATAAATATGATGGATTATTTATCCAATCAGGATTATTTTTTTTATCACTTATGATTTTAAGTGATTTAATTAAACTTCCTTTTGATTATTATTTTACTTTCATTATTGAAGAGAAATATGGTTTCAATAAAACTACCATAAAAACTTTTGTTTTAGATAAAATTAAAAAGTATGTTCTGACTATAATAATTGGTGGAGGTCTTCTAGCTGGAACAATTTATCTTTTTTCCAATGTAAATAATAGTTTCTGGCTATGGTTATGGACTGGGATGTCGATTTTTTTAGTTTTTACTAATATGTTCTACGCTGAATTAATCGTTCCAATTTTCAATAAACTAAAACCTTTGGAGAGGGGAACTTTAAGAGATAAAATTGAGTCTTATTCTAAAAAGGTTGGATATTCTTTAAGCAAAATATATGTAATAGATGGATCTAAGAGATCATCAAAAGCAAATGCTTTTTTTAGTGGACTTGGTTCCAGAAAAACTATAGCTTTATTCGATACTTTGATTGAGAAACATACTGAAGATGAATTGCTAGCTGTTTTAGCTCATGAGGTAGGGCATTATAAAAAGAAACATATTTTAACATCTTTGATTTTGTCTATAATACAATTAGGACTAATGTGTTTTTTATTTGAATTGTGTTTATATGAAGAAAATATATCAAGAGCTCTAGGATCTGATAAAATAGTTTTTCATTTGGGTTTAGTCGGATTTGGCGTTTTGTATAGCCCTATTGGAACTATTGTAGGGATATTTATGAACGTTCTTAGTAGGAAGAATGAATTTGAAGCTGATGCATATGCCAAAAAAACTTTTAAAGGTCCGTCATTAGAATTAGCACTAAAAAAATTATCTGTAGATAATTTAACTAATTTATATCCTCATCCACTTTATGTTTTTATGCATTATTCTCACCCACCTTTACTGAAAAGATTAGAAGCTTTAAACAAATAATTTTTATTCAAGAAGAGTTTTTTTAATAAAACTCTTTGCTAAGGAAAATGATTTTTTTCGTGCTATAGGATTTCCTCCAGAATAAACACCTCTTGTCACACAAAAAGAGAATCCTATTTTTTGAAGAAATGCATTAGACATAGGTAGATTAATGTAATTCATTAATACGTGTCCCTCACTGTTCAATTTGAACATGCAATCACTAAAGTTATATGCGTCTTCTTTTTTATGAACTTTAGAATTAGTATCAAATGAGTGGTATGAATTTTCAAATATTGTTACATCAATATTAGCTGCAGGCCTCAATTTACTCGCCAAGTCTTCACAAGGCTTTGATGGAGTCCAATTATCTAATTCTCCAATTAAAATATGTATTGGAGATTTGGTAAAATCTCTGTTTTCCGGGTCTATAAAACATGGAGGATAAAAGGCTAGATGAGAAGCAAAACTAATTGTTTTATTAATTGCATTTTTAACTGGTAGCCAGCCTGAAAAAAGTGTAACTCCTCCTCCAAGACTCCAACCAACAATAGAAATTTTTTCTTTATCAATTTTTGGATGAGCAGATAAAACTTCTAAAGCTTTATATGCATCTAAAATCATTGCTGCCATTGTAATCTCAGTCTGAGTACCTACCGTTGAAGTTATGTTTCTACTTTTAAAACTATTTAATTCAAAAGTCGCTATTCCCATTTGTCTAAACATTTCTAGATATTGAAAATGATGTTCTGCCCATCCATAACTGCCTGCAACACCAATTACTAGTGGAATTTTTTCTGATTCAGCTATGTCAGGTATTATTAAAGTTCCATAAACCTCTTGTTTCTCTTGATTTTTAAGATCTGATATTATATCATTAAAAGAAAAAGGGTTTGCACTACTAAATGTTATTTTTTCTATAGAAAATTGTGAAAAAAGTGTTGATGTAAATAAATACAAACAAAAGAGTAGATATTTTTTAGTATTCAAAATTTTAATCATACAATCTTATAACTTGACCATTTTGATCACCTTCAACAATTTCTGAATAGGTTTCAGCTAACTTTTCCATCGGAATTATATTGTAACCTGGAAAAAGATGCCCATATTTTTCTTCAGAATCTTTAACTAATCCAGGAGAGATTACATTCACTCTAATATTATTTTTAATTTCTAGAATAACTGCTTTCACAAAACTATGAATAGCACCATTAACCAAAGCTGCTCCTGTTGTCATTTCCACTGGTTCATCAGCTAGAATACCTGTGGTTAATGTAAATGATCCTCCAGAAGTAATATAATTTTGACCTATTTGCACAAGATTTACTTGACCCATCATTTTATTTTTAATTCCAATATAAAAGTCATCTTGAGATATATCACTAAATGGAGCCCAAATAACTTGTCCTGCTATAGAAATTACTGCATCAAATTTAATATTGTTTTCAAATAATTGTTTGATTGAGTCTTTGTTTGATAGATCTAAATAAATTTCACCGTTTTTTCTACCTGCAGTAATAATGCTATGATTTTTTGAAAGGAAAGAAACAACTTTCTTTCCAATTGTTCCTTCTCCACCAATAATAAGAATTCTCATTTTCATTTAATTTTTAGTACCTGTTACAACTAGTGTACCAGCCCAATTGTTTTTTTTACCTGACCTCCATTTTTTTACATTTGAAAATCCAACTTCTTCAAAAATATTTATCCAATCTTTTTCTTTTAAAAGGATCATTGTATTCACATTAGTCTCATCAGGCCAGCTATGTGAAATTTCATTTTCATAATAAAAATCTACACCCATAATTAATCTCCCTCCAATTTTTATCCAATTACTGTATATGTGTTTAATTATTTTTTTTGGATTATTAAAGTAGTAAAATACTTCCATTGAATGAACTAAATCAACAGGTTTTTCTGGGATCCATTGTAAAAGATTAGAGCAGAAATAATCATTTTTTTTATCAAGTGAAATTGCTTTATCTATCATTTTTGAAGAACCATCAACTCCAATTGAATCACTACACTCTTTATTTTTAGAAACTTTTCTAACAACCCATCCATTTCCACATCCTGCATCAATAAAAGAAAAGTTTTTGAGGTTTTTATAAGCAAATTCTAACATGTCCTGAACAGATTTAGCATGATTTTTCTCCATTCCTTTATCTTTTCCTATAACAGCCCAATCACTAAAAATATCAATAGGATTTTTTTTCATATTTTAACTATTTAAATTAAAAATAAAAAAGCAATAGATAAATTAAACCTATTGCTTTAAATTATATTAGAATTAAATTTTGATTATTTAGATGACAAGATTTATATAAAAATTATTTTTTTCTTTTAAAAAATTTACTCATTTTTTTCTTTTCTTCATCAGCAAGCTCAGAGTCTACTAGTATTCTCCCACTGTGTTCATCTGTTATAATTTTTTGTCTTGCAGCAATTTCCATTTGCGTTTGAGGAGGAATAGTAAAATATGACCCTCCGGCAGCACCTCTTTCTAAAGCCACTATTGCAAGACCATTTTTAACATTTTCTCTAATTTTTTTATATTCAGAAAACAACAAACCATCTATTTTAGTTTCAAATTCAGAAGATTTTTTTGATAACAATTTTTCTTCTTTTTCTGTTTCTTTTAGTATTTCATCAAGCTCAGATTTTTTTGCTGAAAGATGATTTTTTCTTTCCTTAAGTTTCTGTTTTAGCTGGTCAATGACTTCTTTTTTTTCTTCTTTTTTTGCAGCAAATTCTTTAATTCTTTTTTCAGCTAATTGAATTTCTAATTCCTGAAACTCTTGTTCTTTTACAATAGAATTATATTCTCTATTATTTCTAACCTTCTTAAGGTTGTCTTCATATTTTTTATGATTTTCTTTCGCTACTTCAATTAAATTTTTTTGTTCTTTGGATTGAAAATCATAATCACTAATTTCATTATCAAAATTAGTCAGCTTTTCTTCCAATTCATCAATTTCATTTTCTAAATCACTAACTTCAAGTGGTAATTCACCCCTAACATTTTTTATCTGGTCAACTCTAGAATCAATAAGTTGTAAATCATATAACGCTCTGAGTTTTTCTTCTACTGTCGATTTAGTTTCTTTTGCCATTTTATTTATATTTTACTGGGTTAGTTGCGGTTTCAGCCAAAGCGACCCCAAAATTAGGCATTTTTTCATTAAGATATTCCATAATCAAATTTTTTGTGTATTGTTCACTTTCAAAATGTCCAATATCTAGCAAAAGTATTTTTTTTTCTGCTTTAAAGAAATCATGATATTTTAGATCTGAAGTAATTAAAGCATCTGCAGACTGAGTAATTGAAGGAATTATCGAAAAACTCCCTGAGCCTCCTAGTACGGAAACTTTATGAATTTTTTTGTTAATCAACGGACTATGTTTTACAAATGGAACTTTCATTTTTGATTTGATCTTTTTAATAAAATCTTCTTCACTCAATGGGTTTTCAAGAAATCCAATCACACCAAATCCAATATCTTGATTAGAGTTTTCAAGATTAATTATTTCGAAAGAAATCTCTTCATATGGATGATATTTATATAGTGTCTCTAAAATTATTTTTTGTAAATGCTTATGAAATAACATATTGATTTGAATTTCTTTGACATTTTGTTTTTTTGATTTTTCCCCTACATATGGATTGGAAATTTCATTTCCTTTATAACTGCCAATCCCATGGATTTTAAAACTACACTCTTCATAATTTCCAATTTTCCCTCCTCCAACATCCTGAAGTTTTTTTAAAAGAATATCGGCTTTATTTTCTGGAATATATGTAATCAATTTTTTTAATGTATTTTTTTCAGGCATAAGAATTCGAGTTTTTTTAAGGCCAATTACTTTTGATATCTTATAATTAACTCCAAACTTATGTTTATCTAAAGCTGTGTGAATAGCATATATCGCTATATCATTTTTAATAGCTTTAATTATTGTTTTTTGAACATAATTTTCTCCAGTAAGTTTTTTTATGCCTGAAAAAATTATTGGATGGAAACTTACTATCAAATTGTATTTTTTATTAATAGCTTCATCTACAATATCTTCTAGTGAATCAATTGTGATAAGTATTCCAGTACAAATTTTTTGATTATCACCAACTAACAATCCCACATTATCATACTCTTCAGCATATGTCAATGGGGCCCAGTTTTCAAGAACTTTAATTACTTCTTGGATTTTCATCAAAAGACTGTTGGTATACAAATATAACACTATCTTTTAGGTGATGAAAAATCTTCGCTTTCTTCTTTTCCCTTTTTCCATTTTGTATGGTCTAATAATTTTCATAAGAAACCTTTTTTTTAATATTGGAGTTTTTGCCTCTAAAAAATTTAACATATTAAGCATTGGTGTAGGTAATTTATCCATGGGAGGAACAGGTAAATCAATTCTTGTAGAGTATTTAATTTTACATTTAAAGGATAAATATAAACTGGCCACCCTAAGTAGAGGTTACGGGAGATCATCAAAGGGATTCATAATTGCTGAAAAAAAGTCTTTGCCCTCTGAAGTTGGGGATGAACCTTTCCAATTTTTAAATAATCATCCCGAAATAAAAGTTATTGTATGTGAAAATAGAAGGATTGGAGTTGAAAAAATAAAAACAAAACTTCCTGAAATTAACCTTATAATTTTTGATGACTTAATGCAGCATCGATGGGTTAAAAGCGATTTTTTAATTGCCACCACTTCTTTCCACAAACCGTTTTTTGATGACCATTTATTTCCTGTTGGAATGTTAAGAGAACAAAAACAAGAAATTAAGCGTGCAGATGTTATTCTGATTACCTCAACTCCCTTAAATATAGAGTATGATGAAAAAAATAATTTTTTAAATAAAATTAAAATCTTTTATCCCGGCAAGGTCTTTTTTACAAGACTAAGATATTCAAATTACCTTTTTAATTTTGATCACAAAATTTTTGATAAAATTTTAGCTGAAGAGTCATTTTTATTAGTTACTGGGATTGCAGATTCATTTGGTATTGTTGAGTATTTAAAATTGAATGATTATAGTTTTGAGCATCTCAAATATTCAGATCACCATAATTATTCTACAAATGACTGTGAACTCATTAATAAAAAAGGGAAGGACAAAATTGTTTTAACTACAGAAAAAGATTTTGGAAAATTGTCGTTAAAATTAAAATCTTTAAAGCTTTATTATATAAAAGTATATCTTGATTTCTTTAACAAAAGTGAGGCTAATGCATTTAATAATTTAGTGCAAACTAGACTATCTTCTATGTAATGTGTTTTTGCGCCTTATATGATGATCGAACAAGCGGACCACTTTCTACATGTCTAAAACCAAGGTCTTCACCAATTTTTTTATAATCATCAAAAACTCTAGGCTCAATAAATGATTTTACTGAAAGATGTTTTTTTGAGGGTTGAAGATATTGTCCAATTGTTAGAATATCAACTCCAACTTCTCTTAGATCTTCTAAGGATTCAATAACTTCTTCTTTTTGTTCCCCTAAACCTAACATTATTCCAGATTTAGTTCTCTTTACTCCCTTATCTTTTAAATATTTCAATACACTTAAACTTCTATCATACTTTGCTTGAATTCTAACCTCTTTAGTTAGCCTTCTAACAGTTTCCAAATTATGAGAAATTACTTCGGGTTCAACATCAATAATTCTATCCAGGCTAGTCTCATCTCCTTTAAAATCAGGAATAAGTGTTTCGAGAGTAGTACCAGGATTCAATCTTCTAATAGTAATAATGGTTTCTCGCCATAAAATGGAACCATTATCTTTCAAATCATCTCTATCAACGGATGTTATAACCGCATGTTTTATACCCATAATCTGAATAGATTTTGCAACTTTAATAGGCTCTTTCCAGTCTACTTCATCTGGCCTTCCAGTTTTTACGTTACAAAAACCACATGACCTAGTACAAGTATTCCCTAATATCATAAATGTAGCTGTTCCTTCTCCCCAACATTCACCCATATTTGGGCAGCTGCCAGAGGAACAAATTGTATTAAGTTTATATTTATCTACAAGTTTTCTGAGGTCTGAGTAATTTTTTCCTGTAGGTAACTTTACCCTTAACCAGTCAGGTTTTTTGCGAGTAGTTTCTTTATCTATGATTTCAAGTTTTAAATTCCAAAGATACGAAGTTGACCTACAGACTCAAAAGATAAAGTAAAGTAAATCCAATCAAAAAAGAAATTCCTAAAACGCTGAGTAATTTCATAATCTTATTAGGATGATCTGATATGGGCATATATTTGCTAATTACAAGTCTGTAGTTTAGAATCGCATAGAAGGGAGCAGTTATAAATGATAATACAGTTGCTATTTGAACTAGTAAGCCCATTTCGGATAATAGAAAAATAAAAATAAGACAGGTTCCAGCTGCTAAAATAGATATGAATAGAAAGTAAAAGTTCTTGTCATTTCGATTAAATAGTAATTGAACAGTTTTGGACATAGCTCTTGGCGAGGCGTCCAATGTGGTTATTGTAGTACTTAGCATTGTTGTAAATGCAGCAATTGAAATAATAAAATAAGAAGTTTTTCCAAGACTTGAAGTATAGAGACTAATTAGTTGCTCAGCAAAGACATTTCCCTGATTTGAAAACTCGAGACCAGAGCCAAACATTACAAGAGCCCCTAGGGAAATAAAACAAATTCCAAGTATAACAGTGGTCAGATAACCTATATTAAAATCAAACATTCCTTCATTTATCTTAAATTGTGTTTTCAATTCTTTTCTCTTTTCTATGGCCCAAATCGAATGCCAAATTGAAACGTCAAGTGGCGCAGGCATCCAACCCATAAAAGCGACTAAAAAAAGAAGGCCTGCCCCTTTAGGGAAAGTCTGGTTTAATTTGATAATTTCAGGACTTTTAAAAAAAGCTATAAAAACAGCTAAAATTGTACTTATTGATAGAACAATAATAATAAGTTTTATCACCTTATCAAGTAATTTATATTTTCCTATTAGCAAAATAAAATAACATGTAAATGTTATAAAAATACTCCAAAACACCATATTTGAAGAAACTCCGAAGAGGTTTGAAGCCAAACCTGCTGTAACAATCGTTACAGCTGTTTGGATAGTAAACATTGTTGCTATATTTAAAAAAAAATAAAACCACAAATACCCTTTCCCTAATTTATAATAGCCGTCTAAAAGGCTTT